>Ga0181538_10005289_pt1 | contig 11662 bp, 8 predicted proteins | sample PEATcosm2014_Bin_40_FD_119773 | JGI IMG/M metagenome (GOLD analysis project Ga0181538, IMG submission 119773) | Peatland microbial communities from MTU Mesocosm Facility, Houghton, MI, USA - PEATcosm2014_Bin23_30_metaG | ecosystem: Environmental > Terrestrial > Soil > Wetlands > Peat | place...
CGCTCCTGGCTGGCGCGATTATAATGTCCATGTAGACGCACGTTCCGTCATTTGATAAGTTTGCGAACCTCTGATGTTAAAAAGGTGCATTCATCCCGACAGAAAACGTCGGGACGTATGCGCCACCCGCGTAGAGCGTCATGGAGCGTGGTAGCGCGGACCCCCGTTGTTGGGGTCCGCGGTTCTTCCGTGGGCCACAGACAAGCCGCGGACCCCAACAACAGGGGTCCGCGGTACCCACCCCGTCAGCGGACGGACGTGACAGGGAGATTTATGTGCGACGGACGCTCCCGGTCGTGGTAGACAGTGTTTAGCGCCGTGGTCTCGTGGGTCTCGTAGCCGGGGCGCTCGCCGGTATTGGGGTTTACATCGAAAAAGGGAAAGTTGCTGCTCGAGATGTCCACGCGGATGCGATGGCCGGCTCGGAATCGGTTGGCCACGCCCACAAGATCAATGCTCACCTTGCGGATTTCGCCGGGTTTCAGCAGGGTCCGTGCGGTGGCGTAATCCCCCGAACTGACCCGGATGATGCGGTCGGCCAGATTCATGGCGTATCCCTGGGGATAGTCACGGTTAGGTGGAGCGACATCGACCAGTTTGGCGGTGAAATCTGTGTCCGGCGCGGAGGAGGAAATCCAGAGGTCGACGCTGACCGGACCCGCGATCTCCAGGTCAGTCGCGAGAGGCGGGGTCTGGAAGACGAGAACGTCGCGGCGTGAAGCCAAAGGCAGGTCATTGTCGCAGCCAAAGATCCTGACATTGCAGCGCTGGTCGCGAGGACCGGCGGGCGAGAGATCCTTACCGGAATCAATCTGCCCGCCGATAGTGGGAACAGGGTTACGGGGGTCAAACGAGTAAGTGCTGGGAGCTTCACTCCCGGGCCGTTGCTCGTTCAAACTGCCATCGCCATGCACGTAGTAGGCGCGCGTACTTGCTTCAGGAGAGGGCCATGCCGTCGTGGCGAGCCAGCGGCCGCCATCCTCCAAAAACCCGTTCTCGGTTCGCATGCCATCGCCGCCGCCCATCACGAAAAGGCGGACAGGAGGCTCGTCGAGGACGCCCGTGTTCTTACCCTTCAGAACCTGATCGAACCAGCGTAGCTGCTCCCCGATCATATCGACTTCAGCGGTCGGTCCGAAGTCGACATCGCCCGAAGCGCGCGGACCGATCCCGTGCACCCAAGGGCCCATTAGGAGCTTGGTAGGAGACTTGTGGCGGGAGGCCAAGCCTAAGTAGTTGTGAAGCGTGCCGCGTTCGAACAGGTCGTACCAACCGCTCAGGAAATAAACGGGAATATCCGGATACTGGTCGTAGGCGGCTTCAAAGTTGAAGCCGTTCTGCTTCCAGTAGTCGTCGAACAAGGGATGGTCGACAAAATCTTGAAACCAGCGCTGATTCACGGGATCGAGCAGCAGCGGCGAGGCGTTGGGCCGGAAGGGATAGGCGCGCAGCCAGCCGCCCATCTGCTCGTGCAGGATATCGAGCACGGCGGCCTGCAGGGCCGGATCTCGTTCGGCTTCCTGGCTGGTGGAAGAGAGAACCAGAGGATACACGAGATTGTGCAACGAGGTGAAAGCGCCGCCGCGGTAGGCGCCGTCGTCGAAGTAATTGGAGGTGCCGACCATGACAAACATCGCGGCTAAATGTGGCGGCCGCAGGGCCGCCAGGGCGTTCTGAACCTGCGCTAGATAGGACCCACCGTACGTTCCCACTTTGCCGTTCGACCAGGGTTGCGCCGCGGCCCACTCCACCGTGTCGTAGCCGTCTTTGCCCTCGTTCACGTCAATGTAGAATGCGCCTTGCGATGCGTAGCGCCCGCGGCAATCCTGCACTGCGGCGACATAGCCATGCTCAGCGAAAAGGCGGGCGACGTTCGGCGAACCGGGGCCAGGCTCCTTGCCATAAGGGGTACGCGAGACCAGCACCGGGAATTTGCCCTCGACCGGCATGCCATCGCGGGCCGGCATGTACACGTCCGTCGCAAGCTTCACGCCGTCGCGCATCGGGACCATAATGTTTTTCGCGACCACCACTTCGTATTTGGCGTCCGTCGAATCGCCTTGGGCAGCAGCGAGCCCAGCGGCCGCGAGGGCCCCAATAGCCAACCCGAGAAGTGTGCGGAATTGCTTGAAGTTCATGGCCTCCCTCCTCCCTTGCGCTCGAGTAGGTTCACCTGCGGCACCGGACAACTAGGTTAGAAGCCGCCGATTTCCGAGTCACGCCGAGCCAGCGTGGTATCTCGGAACTTCGTTGAATATGTCAGCCCGCGGAGCGGGCGGCAGCTTTTAGCCCACGGCGTATGCCGTGGGTTCGCGAGCCCCTCCCTCACCCCTCCCCCTCTCCCGCTCGGGCGGGAGAGGGGTGCCGAAGGCGGGGCGAGGGCCGTCTAACCCAGGGCTAACGCCCTGGGCTACTTTATGGCGCCCCTGACGGGGCTGCTGACGCGTGGCCGAATCGTCCCGACCAATGGAGCGAATTATTGAGACACGCCGCTAGTGATAGGACTGGATCAATTCCAGGCTGACGCCGAGCACATCGGTATCCATGTAGGCGTACCGCCCCGAGTTCGGCTTTCCAACCTCGCCCCAGGCGCCGCTTTGCACGGGCGACCAGCCGAGCTTCGCATAGCGCTCGAGCGCGCTCTCCAGGTTTTCCACAGGCAATCCCATGTGCTGCACGCCCTGGCCGTGCGCGCGCAGGAAGTCGTCGTAACAATTGGGCGGGTCTTGCGGCGGTATGATCCATTCATACGTCGGGTGCGAGTAATTCTGCCAGCCGACAACGAAGGGCAACAGCAGCGGCTTGCCGTGGTAACGCCCGTCCTGGCGCGGAGAGGCATTGGCCAGCGACATCTCGGGAAACCTGAGCTTGTGCCAATACTCCGAAACGGGCGCGGCATTGCGAATCACCAGTCCGAGATGCGTTACTTTCGCCGCACCCTCGGCGGCCTCGGCCTGTGGGCGCGATACCAGCCCGAGCACATACTTTCCGGACAGTTCAGTATCGAAAAACGTATAGCGCCCACCGGCCGCGTCCAGCCTGTGCAGCACCCGGACGCCCAGCCCGCCGAGCCGGGCGGTCTCGCGTTCCACTTGCTCGCTGTCAGGCACCACATAGAGCACCGCGAAGACGCCATCGCCGTGGAAGGCGAGAAAACCGTCGAACACCGGATCGCCGGCCGCGGGCTGAAGGATTTCCACTGCGAAGCTGCCCAGCCGGCCGGTGATGAATCGCGCCGCCGGCCGCCCGGAAGCGTTCAAAGTAATCCGGCCGTAATCGTGGATGTCTTCGAGGCCGACGTTTCGCCACGCGGCGACCGGCCCGGACGCGTCTCTTACAACCCATAACGCTCCACCCATCGTCTTGTAGAAGTCCGGCAACTGCGCCCACATCGGTGCGCTGGTGGATACCAGCACCCCTGCCAGCACAATCCAGTTGAAAAGATGATTCCGCATTAAGTCCTCCCGGCGGCCGACCTGCCTGAGCCTCCCCCGGATTTCTATTTTGGGACTCTCGAGGGACGAAAGTATACATCGAATCGCTGCAAACCGAACTCGGCAACACGAGCAACACAAACCGCCGGAAACATCATAAAATGAAACATCAGGCGCGACCAGGGTGCGCAGGGCAGGCGTATGCTAGTGCTTAACGAGGGAAATAACTGTCATACTATGGCACTTTGGAAGGGCGGGACTTTAGCGTCTGTGTGAGAACTCGTTTTTTGTTGTCATTCCGAGGAGCCACAGGCGACGAGGAATCTCGCTCTGCCCTTGAAAACATTCTGGGCGAGATTATTCGCGGAGCTTACTCTGAGCGCCCAGAGCGAGATCCTTCCCTTCGCTCAGGATGACAGCGAAGGGCTCGGAATGACATCCTGAATGAGGTTTTCACACAGACTCTTCAGCCGCGCCCTTCGCAGCACTCCGCAATATGACGTGGGCTTTCGCCAGCAGGCCTGGCTGCGGAAACTTGGGGCCGGGAATTCCGATCGGCCCAAACATAGGAGCGAGCGAGTTCACTATGGCGGAAACGATTCGAGTGGGGCTGGTGGGAGCACGCTTTGCAGCTCGGTTTCACTTGGAGGGGTATCGGCGCGTCTACGGTGTTCCGGTGCAAGTGGTGGGCGTCACCTCGAAGGGCGTCGAGTCACGTGAAGCTTTCGCGCGTGAACACGGAATAAAAGCCTTTCGAACCCTCGAAGAAATCTGCGAGGCGGCAGATGTAGTCGATGTGTGTACGCCCACTGCCGCGCACGAGCCGATCTCCATTGAAGCCTTAGCGCGCGGGAAACACGTGGTGATCGAAAAGCCCCTGACCGGCTATTTCGGGCCGGGAACAGGTGATTTTCAGGGTAACGCCTTCAGTAAGGAGGTGATGCTGCGAGAAGCTCTGGGAAGCACCCTACGCATTCAGGATGCGGCTCGCAAGGCGCAGCGCCGGGTTTGCTACGCCGAGAATTGGGTTTATGCTCCTGCTATTCAAAAAGAGCGCGAGATTCTGGTGAAGACTGGCGGGCAAGTACTGCGCATGATGGGCGACGAATCACACGGCGGCTCGCACTCAGCTTATGGGGGAATGTGGAGGTACACAGGTGGCGGGACTCTGATCAGTAAAGGATGCCACCCGCTCTCAGCAGCCTTATACTTGAAACGCGCCGAGGGTGAAGCGCGCGACGGGAAAGCCATCAGGCCCGCGACCGTTTCGGCGCGAGTCCATGAGATTACGCGGCTCAAGACGTTTCGCGATGCCGGTTTTTTGGGCACCAGATACCACGACGTGGAAGATTATTGCCAGCTCCATGTGACTTTCGACGATGGCACGGTGGCGGATATATTCTCGTCCAACCTGGTGCTGGGTGGCGTCTACGGTTGGCTGGAGGTGTTTGCGAATAACCATCGCACGCGATGCCGTTTGAACCCGGTGAGCATGCTGGACACGTACAATCCTCGCGAGGACCTACTGAAGGATGTGTACGTTGCGGAGAAACTCGGCTCCAAGCAGGGCTGGAGCCATCCCGCGCCCGATGAGGCCTGGCAACAGGGATACCCGCAAGAGTTTCAGGACTTCGTGGAGAGCATTGCGCTCGAGCGCGAGCCTCTGTCGGGAATCGATCTGGCCTGCGATACCGTGGCGGTGCTGTACAGCGCCTATCTTTCAGCGGAGCGACGCGGGGCGGAAGTGAACATTATGCGGATTGCGGATGGGCGATCGCCGATGGCCGGTTGAGGAATAGGGCACGATGTGGGATCCACAACCTGAGACCGTGGCGGTTTGCGGGAAAAACCCCTCTCTGTGTCATTCCGAGGAGCCGCAGGCGACGAGGAATCTCGCATTGCCTCGCAAACGCTCAGAGCGAGATTCCTCGCTTCGCTCGGAATGACAGCCTTTAGGCGTTTTCGCACAGACGCGAAAGCCCGTCTCTTCCAAAACTCGCTCCGACGAGTAGGCTATGACCCTGGAACACCTGCCTTTTGGAACAGCTTATCGATTCGGAGGAACTCCTCTTCCTCTTCGGTCACGCCGATCGAGCGAATCATTTGGCCGACGGTGACGCTGGGGTCGTTGGACCAGAAGATGCCTCGATCCTCGTCTTCGTAGTAGTGAAAGCCTGCTTTATCGCCATACTTCTCGCGCAGCGCTTCACCGTTCTTCAGTTCCTTGCTCCAGGGCACAAGAGCGTAGCTCAGATCGATCTCGTCCACCAGGACCTGCTCCGGCGGCTTGATCTGGGCGGCGATCCGGCCAGTTGGCTCGAAAATCGAGGAGTTATTGCGCCAGGTGCTGGACACGATGTAGTAGCGATTTCGCAGCGCACGGAAGGCGGGCTGCGCCGTCTGCGGCGACTGGGTCGGCCAGGCCACCAATTCAGCGCCCTGGCGGGCCAATTCCGCCCAGCCGTAATCGTACTCCATGTCAAAACAGATCTGGATTCCCAGTTTTCCAAAATCACAGGTGAAGACGGGAACCTCTTTTCCGGGTGTCGATCCGCCCTCCATGGAGTCGCTGCCATCCGGCACCGCCAGGTGCAGCTTGCGGTAAATGCCGACAACCTCGCCCTCGCGGCCGATGAGGATGCCCACGTTCGAGGCGATCTTCCCTCCTCGTGTTTCGAGCAGATACGTCGGCACCACAATGTAACAATGGTGTTCCCGCGCCTTCCGTGCAAAGACATCCTTCAGAGGACCTTCCAGCGGTACGGCGGAGTCCACTGCGTTGCCAGTGGCCTCTCCTGTCACCGCCGTCTCAGGCAGTACGGCGAGGTCCAAGTCTCGCCCGTACTTTTTTTTTGACTCTTCAGACATTCGATCGACGATAGCTCCAAGTTCCGCCAGACGCTTTCGAAGGCCCGGGTATTGTACCCAGAAAGCCTGCATCGCCGTGCCTACGATCACCTTGCGGGGCGGTTGGTTTGAGGTGCTGCGCACCTTGACATCGCTGGCAGAAACGGGGCGAGCCACTAGAAATACCAAGCCCACTGTGACGAGGAAAATCAAGACGCTCCCCGGCAAGTTGAGCAAAGTGCGGCCCCGGTGTTGCTGCCCTGTGAAGATTGCGGAAGTCTTCATTAACTCTCCTCTGCGTCCTCCGGCTGATCAATGCGTGCTTCCCACCTTCTCCAGCACGTCACTCAAAGCTGGAGGAAGGGGCGGGACAACGGGCACCTGGGTCACGGTTTTCTTCGCGAGATCCGCCGTCCGCTGCACGTTCAATTGTTCAAACAGAAACGCGAACTTCTTTTCCAGGTCCTGGCCTAATCGCTCACGCAGGTCTGCGGGCAGATCCCAGAACTTGCGTTTGAAGGGCCCGAAGGCCTTTTTGCGGGTCTTGTATAAGAACTGCGCGTCGGTATCGGAGGGCTTTTTCTCATCGGCGCAGAGCTTCCGGAGAGTTTTATAGATCTCTTCCTTCAAATCCCGAGGGAACGCCGCATTCTCGTAAATCATGTTCTGAAACTCTGTCGCCAAGTGAACCTCAGCGGTCTCGCACTCCACAAACTTGTGGAAAGCGTCGGCAGGGAGCGTGGAGGCTCCGTGTTGCACAGTGCCTGCCATTCCGTACCGGTCCCGTGCCAATGCCGAGAGAGCGCGCAGGGTTTCAAAGTCGATAGCCACTTGAGTGATGTTGCCATCAGGCAGCACCACGCCGCCGTCCCTTGTTCCGGTCTGCACACTGATTTTCGCCAACCCCTTCTTGTAACGGCTGCGCCGGGCCAAGGTCTCCATAAGTCCGTCCATGAAGGAGGTCAACTCCTCAGGAGTGGAATTCCGCTCTCCGATTTCGCCGATTTCGCCTCCCAGCGTAAGGGTTACGCCCGGCGGCTCAAGCGAACGGAGATAGGCCGCCAGGCTTGCGGTTGTCTCAAAGTTAGCCCTCTGCTGCTCATGGACGCCGGGCTTGTCGACGTTCACAAGCGTGGACGCGTCGATATCAATGTTGTAATACCCTGCCGCGACCGACTCCTGACAGAAGTCACGCACGCCTTGCAACTCGGACTCCGGGTCTTTCGCAAACTTGAGGGCGTTGACCTTGTAGTGGTCGCCCTGAATGAACACCGGGCCCTCAAACCCCTCGCGAATCGCCGCCGCGATAACGACCGCGGCATATTCGGCCGGGCGTTGGTCGGTGTAATGACTCTCGGTGCGCGAGAGCTCAAAGATGAACGCGCCCGCCTTTAGCCGGAGTGCAGCGCGGAACACCGCGCGGGCGACATCGTAGCTCAGGCCACGAATATTGATGGCGGGAACTGTGAAGCCCTTGCACTCCTTCCGGGCGCGGGCATCGTAAAGGCCCTGGATGGAAGAGGGAATGATGCCCAGTTCCAATCCGGCCCGGCGAATAATCCAGCGCGCCCCGTTGCGCACCTCTTCAGTTTCTCCAAACACCGCGTTGGTCACCAACTGGTCGAGTGTCTGGCTCACGAATTTCTGGGGATTTCTCAGAACAATGCTTCCGCCATTGGAAAGCTCAAAAACCGACTTATGCCGCGTTAACAAATCTGAAACGGATCGTGAAGTCATAGCAAGCCTCCCCAAGCGCCCGCCCCAAGGCGCAGTCGCCTATTATAGCAGAGCAATATGACAAGCAAATTGGGAGACTTTTGCGCGGGGAAGAAGGCTCAACCCTCAACCCGTGTCATTCTGAACCCCGGTCTGTCGGGGCGAAGAATCCCCGTGGTTTATTCGTATCTACCTGCTGGCGAAGGCAGCAGTGTCAGTTCTTGCAAGTGGTCAACTGCGCTGTCCCGGTCAGTTGGGTGGCCCCGAGGTCATTTGACCCGCTGACCACCGTCATCCGTCTCTTGAACTCGAACGAGTCGGCATAGAACTTGCCCTGCCAGAGGACGCGAAACGTATCCGGGCCGCTGCTGATTTCGGCACCGAAGCGGAAACGACCGTTGCGGTCAACCCCACCCAATAATGGATGAGCCTCACCCCATTGCTGGACCTTCAGCACTCCGTCGACCTGCACCACCCTTAGTTGGCCGCGTTCACCACCTGTGCCAAGTGGGAGTTGTCCTTGGTATTGGTAGCATCCGGTCCAGGCGGAGCCGCGCGCATTTCCAGGTGCGAGATTCGATATCTCCTCGCCAGAGACCTCAGGAGCGGCAATTCTCTCGACTGTCGTGGGCCAGTAGAAGTGATAATCAAGGGCTGTGAGGACAATCAGACTCCCGAACACAACTTTCCAGCCAAGCGCCAGGCCGCGACCCTGCAGCGGCGTAGCCAAAACACGTGCCGAGACGAGTCCGGCAGCAAATCCGCCCACGATCGCCGCCAAAAGGAAAACTGCTGCCGTCGGGCGGGCCGCAATAATGTTGGTGCGGGAAAATACCGGAGGGAATCCCAGCACGCCAAGGAAGGCGCCTGAAAATAAGCCGAGCCAGACGAGGCTGTCACCCTCTGGCTTGGACCGCAGGGCAGCCAAGTAAAACCAAAGGCCTTGCATGGCGCCGAGTACGGCAGCGCAGATCGCCATCTGCGGAAAGGAGAGTATCACCCATAGGGATGCACGCAATGCGGCGATGACCCCCGCACTGGGAACTCCCACCACCACCCACACTGCCGCCGCAGTTGCAACGCTCCTGAGCGCCAAGAGAGCGGACGGTCGCCGCACCACGGTGTCTCCTTCTGTGTCCGCATGTATCTCGCCCGCGTCCGTCAGGGCGGAGGGAGTTTTATTGCTCTAACGGCCGAATCACCGATCGGCAACCTAGCGTAATCGGAAGAACGTGGAGAGAGTTCCGCACTATAGGCTCGCCACCAGGTGGCCGGGACCCTCCGTTTGGATTTGTGAAAGCAATTCAGGAAGCAATTCGTAGCCGGCGCGCCCCAAAAAGTACGCGCCGCCCACTTGCCGTTCTTGCAGATCCTTTTGGGGCATGAAAAACCTCGCGAGAGCCTGCGCGTGCCGGGCGAGCAACTCGGAGCGCGCCAAGCCGGCCCGGCTCACCTTTCCGCGCAGCCGGTCCATTTGGTAGAGGATTTTTTCCTGCGCGTGCTGCAGTGCCTCGAGTAACGTCGGATCGAGCCGCTCCACGTCCCCGCGGAGGCGTTCCAGCAGGCCGGCCATTTCCTCCTGCGCCTGCGTGAAGCGTCCTGACCATCCTTCCGCAAGCCCGGCCGCGGCGATCTTCTCCCCCAGGTGCTGTTCTCCCAGCCACACATCCTCGACGCCCAAGCGGTACTTCTCGAGCAATCGCTGGCTGCGATGGTCGACGAGTGTGAACGCAGCTCGAGGGAAAACCACGGGTTGTGGCCGGCCGAAAGCCTGGTACAGAACTTGTGCCTGCGCAAGATAAGCCAGCTCAGAGGGACCTGCAACGTACGCGATGGTGGGCAGCAAAGTATCTTGCACCAACGGCCGCAGCAGTGCGTTGGGCGAAAAGGAAATGGGCTCATCGGAGAGCTCCTGCCTCAGCTCTTCGAGCCGGGTCTTCCCTGCCCCCTCCACCGAATACTCGCCGTCGCGCTCGTGAATCGGCAGCCGGCTGCCATTCCTGGTTACGAACACCAGCGTCGAATCCTCCGCCACCTTCACCTGAGCGTGGTAGCCGCTTCCGGCCAACTCGCGAGAACGCTCAAGCAGCTTCCCGCGCAGTTCGGGCGCGCGTTCGAGGGCCTGCTTATAAACCTGAACGCCGAGCCGGTTGATGGACGAATCGAGGGGATTGAGAAAGATCACTCCCCAACGGCTGAGCAGGCGGGCCAGGAATCTCCCGAAGGCCTCAACCCAAGTCGCCCCAGGCGCATAGGTTTCGCGCAGGTCCTCGAGCAAGGCCTGGCGCTGCGGTCCGGCAGGGAGACAGCCCTCGAGCCGGGCAAGCGCTTGGGTGGATTCGTCGGTCAGCCGCACATTCCCTACCGGCGACCGCGGGCTGGGCGAATCGCCATGATCGGCAAGGGCGATGAGGTTGTATTCTTCATCCAGGGTTCCCACCTGTGCCACTTCTGTCAAATCGTGGTCCTGAGACGCAAGCCAGAAGATCGGCACTACCGGGATTCCCCGCTCGGTGAGGTCGTTTGCCAGACGGACGGTGGTTAAAGCTTTGAACAGCGTAAATGCCGGCCCGCCAAACAATCCCACCTGCTGGCCCGTGACGACAGCAAAGGTCTCACCCTGCGCGAGTCTCTTCAGGTTCTCGAATGTAGCCGCTCCGCAGCCAAACTCCTGGTTCTGACGCGTAAGGATTGTGCAGAGCTCCGCCCTCTTCCATTCGAATCCTCGAAGCTGGGAACACACATTCTGGTAACTTGAAAACGCGTACGGGGGCGCGATATAAAAGCGTGAGACGCGATCAAAGTGATAGAGGTAGTCAAGAAAAAGCGCGCTCGAGTGTGGAACGTGCTGGTAAGCGACGGATGTGGTTGTCATCGAAATGGTGAATTCTGAAAGATGAATAGTGAATTGTAAATTGTAAATTATAAATTCTGAACTACTGCCCGATTACGCGTCGATTGGCCAGTTTCCACGCCTCACTCTCAGCCCTCTATCGCAGGATTCTCGGCACAATCCCAAATCACCCCGCGCACAGAAAACCCTCCCGGAAAAGGGATCTTTCTGCTTTCTGCCTTCTGCCTTCAGTACTCGAGCCCGGCCTGCGACTCGTGGAGTGCCTCCGCCACCGCCTTGCGCGCTTCGGCACCCAACGGCGCCAAGGGAGCGCGAGGGAAGCCTCCGGCGTAGCCCCGGAGGTCCAGCGCCGCCTTGATGCCGGGAACGCCATAAGGCACGGCGATCTTGCGGGCAAGCGGCAGCAGTCGCTCTTGGAATTGCAGCGCCTCCTTCTTCTTTTTCTGCCGGAATGCCTGATAGAGGCCCACGCACAAATCCGGGGCATAATCCGCCTGGCTCAGCACAGCGCCCACCGCTCCGGCGCGCAAAGACTCATAGAGAATCGACACCGATCCGACCAGGACTCGAAAGCCGGGCCGCACTCGCCGCAAAACCGCCCGCACAAACTGCAAGTCTCCCGAGCTCTCTTTCAATGCCACCACGTTGGGAATTCGCGACAGCGTGCCGACGGTGGATGGCTCAAGGTGAAGCCCTGTGAACTGCGGGATCGAGTAAACAATCACCGGCCGATCAACTTTGCTCGCGACAGCTCGATAATGCGCCTCGAGCGCCTCAGCGTCCATCTTGGATTTGTAATAGTTCGGCGTGA
>Ga0181538_10005292_pt1 | contig 11659 bp, 15 predicted proteins | sample PEATcosm2014_Bin_40_FD_119773 | JGI IMG/M metagenome (GOLD analysis project Ga0181538, IMG submission 119773) | Peatland microbial communities from MTU Mesocosm Facility, Houghton, MI, USA - PEATcosm2014_Bin23_30_metaG | ecosystem: Environmental > Terrestrial > Soil > Wetlands > Peat | place...
AATTGACAGTGAACATTGCCCGCCCGAAAGAGGAACGTCCCCGCGGTGATCGCGGGCCGCGCCGGGACTTCGGCGGCGGTGGCGGTGGCGGCGGCGGACGCCGGGACCGTTACTAATCATTGCCGCAAACAGCTTTGGCCGGGCGACGCTCGTAACGGGCGTCGCCTGATGTCCTTTGGTTCGCAGTCAATTCCAGTTCCCCTCACGCGGCTGGTAACTTCCGCCTCGATGGTCGTCCTCAGGGTTGCCACCCGGCCCTGGCTGACAAGGATCAACGGGTTGAATTTACGCCGGTGATTTGCTGCAGAAGTTCCTCGGCCTGGGCGCGCAGCTTGGCTTCAACCGTTGGCAGGAGCAGCGCCGTCAACGTGCGACGCGCAGCCTCCGGGTCTTTGTTCCTTGCCTGTGCGTCAGCCAGCGCAAGCAGGTAATACGGATTTTCCGGTTCCAATTGGACGGCCAGTTGCAGGTGCTGCATCGCCAGCGGGAGATTTTCACCCTGCGCCATTTCCAGGATGCCAAACAACTCGTGCGACGGCCCGAAGTTCGGCATCAGTAAGATGGATTTCAGGCATTCGGCATGGATTTCCGCCGCGGTCTCCCTGGGCAGCGAACCCCGCCCGCCCTGGGCATCGGCGGCCAGCCGGAACTTTTCCCGGGCGTAAAGGTAGTGCGCGAGGAAGCTGCTCGAACCGCGTTGCAACGCTGCCTTGAATTCGCGCAGGGCTTCATCGGTTTGTTCGCGCCGGACCGCGAGCAGGCCGAGTCCTTCGTAGGGCAGGGGACTGGCGGGCGCGAGCTTTTGCGCGTCGGTGAAAAATGTTTCCGCGTCGTCGAGGCGACCAATGCGCAACAGTTCGTCGCCCAGCCGGAAATAATTTTCCACCGGCGGGAGGTTGCGCATGGAGTAGATTTTGGCCCCGGCAACGTTTTCCCGGAGGTTGTACTGAATCGGCACGAATTGGCCGCGGGCCAGGTAGCGGCGCAGTCCGAATTCGACGGCCGGGAGGGTGGTTTGCAGCGTATTGGTGAAGGCCTGCACAGGGGATTGTCCCTCGCGCAGGAGCGCGGTGAAATTTCCGAAGCGTGATTTGTATGAGGGATTGTCACCGGCCACGAGATAATGCGTAAGCAGCCACGATTCGGCGTAGAAAATTCCCTGGCGCTCGCGTTCGTTGTATTGCGGTGAATCATGGCCGACGGCGAACAGTTCGGTCAACGGCATCAGCGGTTCGTGCGCGAGCAATTGCAGGTGATGGTCAATCGGCTGGGCGATGACAACGCTGTAGCCGGTCGTCGCAAACGTGGAATAGACCTCGGCCATGCCTTCCTTGAGCCACAGCGGCCAGATGCGATCGTTGCCCCGGAACAGCAGATGGGTGTATTCGTGGAAGACAACCGTCATGTCCATCGAAGCCGCGCCGGCTTCCGGCAGGGAAAGCGCGATGAGATTTTCGTCATCGCCGTGTTGAAAGAAGCCGGCGAGGTTTTCGGGCTGGCCGTGGTACAGCGGCAGGAACGGTTTCATGGATTCGTGGTCGGGAAAGGCCATCACGACAATCGGCGGGGAAGCAACTGCTTGTGCTCCGGCCAGCAGCGAAAAGGCTTCGCAAAATTCCTCCAGTTGCCCGGCGACTTTATTGGCCGCTTGTGGCGCACCGCAACTATAAACGTTGAAGTGCACGGTGCGCGTCTCGAACCACTGCCGTTGCACGAGCGGAACGTCGCGGGATTGGGCGTGGACCGGGGAAATTCCCGGCGCCAGCAACGAAATAAAAATGATAAATGCTCTGCGGCTCATGAACCGCGTCAATCTACGCGACGGCGCAGCGGATGTCACTCTCCCGGCTTGTCCCGCCTGCATGGCGGGCGCACCAAGCCACCAGCTTTCGATTTTCCGTTTGAACACACACGGCAACCGATTTATTTTCACGTCATGAGAACCACAACAATCTGGAATTCTTTCGCTTTTTTGTTCACTGCCGCCGCCATCACCCTGCTGGGCATCGCCACGGCCAAGGCTGACGATGACATCCGGTCGGCCGTTTCCGCCGGTCAGAAGGCGCCGGCTTTCCAGACCCGGACGGTGTACGGCAAAACGGTCAATTTCCCCGGTGATTACAAAGGCAAGGTGGTATTGCTCGATTTCTGGGCCACTTGGTGCGGCCCTTGCCGCGATGAACTCCCCAACGTCGTTGCGACCTACCAGCAGTATCACACCAACGGATTTGAGATTTTGAGCGTGAGCCTTGATGCGCCGCGACAAGGACCCGCCCTCCTCAAATTCATGCATGATCACAACATGACCTGGCCGCAAATCTATGATGGCCAGTATTGGAAGGCAGCCGTGGCGGTGCAATATGGCATCCGTGCCATTCCCTGTCCCGTCCTCGTGGATGGCGACACCGGAGTGATTATCGCCCAAGGTGCCGGCGCGATTGGCCAAAGACTTCCGCAATTGGTTTCAACCTCCCTGGCGGCCAAGGCGAAGAAGTAGCCTTTTCCCCCTTTCCGTTGCCTGGACTTGCTGCCTGTGGTTTTGGAAGCAACAATGGAAGTCCGGCAAATTTCCTTCCTGCTTGAACGCACGGCGCCCGTTTATTTCAACGACGCCATGTCAATAACGAAGCGGTATTTCACATCGTTCCTGACGAGGCGTTCGTAGGCTTCATTTATTTTCTGAATGGGGATGAGTTCGATGTCGCAGGTGATGTTGTGCTCCCCGCAAAAATCCAGCATCTCCTGCGTTTCCCGAATGCCGCCAATCAGGCGCAGGAGTTGGCCGCGAAATGGTCCGGCTTTTGGTAGTGGTGAGGTTTAAAACTTTTTGCTGTAGCGGCGCTCTGTGAGCGTCGTTTTCGGCGGTCGCAGACCACCGCCACAACCAAACAATATCAGTAACCTGCTTTTTAGTTTCCAAACTCCTCAAACGTGCCCCATCTTTTGCGCCGGAATTTATGAACCAGGAAACATGGATTGCGGTTGACCGTTACCTCAACGGTTTGTTTGTGCCGCCTGACCCCGCCTTGGACGCGGCGCTCGAGGCCAGCGTCGCCGCCGGCCTGCCGCCCATCAATGTTTCGCCGAACCAGGGCAAGCTGCTGCAACTTTTAGCGCGGATGCAAGGCGCGCGGAACATTCTCGAAATCGGAACGCTTGGCGGCTACAGCACCATCTGGCTGGCCCGGGCGTTACCCGCCGGTGGACGGCTGATCACGCTGGAGTTTGAACCCAAACATGCCGAAGTCGCCCGCGCCAACCTTGCCCGCGCCGGCCTGGCCGGTGTCGTTGAGCTGCGCGTTGGACGGGCGCTGGACGCGCTGCCGCAACTTGCCGCCGAAGGCCGCGGCCCGTTTGACCTGATTTTCATTGATGCCGACAAGGAACGTTATCCGGATTACTTCGCTTGGGCGCTCAAGCTCGCCCGGCGCGGTACCGTGATCATCGCCGACAACGTCGTGCGCAAAGGCGCGGTCAGCGACGCCGGCAGCCGTGATCCCCTGGTCCAGGCCGTGCGCCGCTTTAACGAACTGCTTGCCGCAGAAAAACGCGTCAGCGCCACGGTCATCCAAACGGTCGGCAGCAAAGGCTATGACGGCTTTGCGATTGCACTCGTCACCACCGACCCATAACTCGTGATCGCAGAAACCCGGTGCCGGACACAATCGAGAAAATCACCACGCCCGCGCGTACTGAACCGGCGTCGTCAGCGCATCTTTCCGGCCCAGGATGCGCGCCGCTTTCAAAGGCCAGTACGGTTCACGCAAAAACTCCCGCGCCAGCAGCACGAGGTCGGCGCGACCGTTGCGGATGATTTCATCGGCATGAGTCGGCTCGGTGATGCTGCCGACCGCTGCGGTTGCAATACCCGCCTCGTGCCGGATGCGCTCGGCAAACGGCACTTGATAACCGGCGCCGACGGGAATTTTTGCGTCCGGCACCGTGCCGCCGGAACTGCAATCAATCAAATCCACACCCTGGGCCTTCAACCGCCGCGCCAGCTCGATGCTTTGTTCGATGTCCCAGCCGCCTTCCACCCAATCCGTACAGGAAATCCGCACTGTCAACGGCAGTTTGTCCGGCCACACGGCGCGAACGGCACGGGTCATCTCCAGTAAATAGCGGACGCGGTTCTCGAAAGTGCCGCCGTATTGGTCGGTGCGTTTGTTGGTGAGCGGTGAAAGAAATTCGTGGCTTAAATAACCGTGGGCCGAATGCAATACCAGCCATTCGCAACCGGCGGCGAGCGCGCGTTTTGTGGCGGCGACAAAATCATTCTGCACTTTGCGAATGTCCGTTTCGGTCATCTCGCGCGGAACTTTGTTTAATTCCTCGCCGAAGGGCAGGGGACTGGGCGCCAGCGTGGGCCAGCCGCCCGCATCGTCGGCCAGATGCGCGCCACCATCCCACGGTCGCGCCGCCGAAGCTTTGCGGCCCGCGTGGGCAATCTGGATTCCCGGGACGGCGCCGTGCGCCTTGACGAACCGGTTGATACGCGCAATCGGTTCCACATGTTTGTCGGCCCAGATGCCCGCGTCACCCGGCGTGATCCGGCCTTCCGGCGAAACTGCCGTCGCCTCGGCGATGACCAGGCCCGCGCCGCCGACCGCGCGCGACCCCAGATGCACGAGGTGCCAGTCCGTCGCCGTGCCGTCCTCGGACGAATACTCGCACATGGGCGACACGCCGATGCGATTGCGCAACGTGACTGATTTGATGGTCAGCGGTTGAAACAGGTGCGGGGAATTTATGTCAGTGCTCATGCGCGCACAGTATATCGTCGCTGAGGGAAAATGAAAGGATGGGACCGCAGGAGGAATGGCTAAACTTCCTGTTCTCCAGGTGGTGTCAAGAGTTGTGAGTAAAAGCAGGGAGCGGGTGACGGGTCCAATGTTGGTTCATACGGTCAAAGACGCTAAACAGAATTCGTTCAGAGCTGCTTCGAGTAGTAAAAGCGCACATGGTTCGGATGCGGCGGCGTACTTCCACGAAGAGGCGTTCGATGACATTGGTGGTGCGCAGGCGTTTCCAATGGAGCTTCGGACAGACAAAGAAGGCCAGTAGTTCTTCCAGATCGGTTTCCAAGCAGGCCACGGCCTTGGGAGCCCGGCCTCGCCAGCGCCGCTGCCACTGCCGAAACCGCTGGATCGCTCCGGTGCGGTGGGCGGCCTGGTAAATGAGTTTGGCTTCCTCCAGGCAGGCTTTCTGGGAAGCTTTGAGTTTGTTTTCCAGGTTGCGCAGCTTGTGCGCCCAGCAACGCTGGTGCGGCACGGCGGGCCAGAGCCGGCCCAAGGCTTTGATCAAACCGGGTTGGCCGTCGGTGACCATCAGTTCCAAGAACTCGCCGCGCAGGCCGCGACTCCACAAACTCCATAAGAAGCCATACCCAGTGTCCTCGCCCTCGGCTTTGACGATTTGAAAATCGATGAGTTCCCGCCGGCCTTGAGGGGTGAGGCCATAAACGCACAGCACCAGGCGCCGTTGCACTTTGCCCACCAAGCGAATCCGCACGCTCACGCCGTCAAGGATCAGGTAGCGGTAAGGATCGGCCAGGCGGCGGCGGTGGAAGGCTAACACCGAAGCGTCCAAGGCTTTAGCCACGGCACTGACAGTCGCGGCGCTGACGGCGTCCTCGACCAGTGTGGCCAGGGCGCGTCCGGTCTGGCGGGTAGAGACGCCCAACAGGAAGACCTGTTTCAAAGCCTCGTTAATGACTGGTTCACGCCGCTGATAGCGCGGCAGGACTTGCGGGTGGAAACACCCGGATCGGCTGCGGGGCACGGCCAGTTCCAGCACGCCCAGCCGGGTGGTCAGTTGACGGCGATAGAAGCCGTTGGCCTGATCCACGCGTTGGTCCGTGCGCTCGTAGGGGTGGGCGTTGAGGAAACATTGCCGCTCGTAGCCCATCAAGACTTCCAAAAACTGGCGATGGTCTTCTTTCATTTGCGCGTCGAGATCTTCGAAAAAGAACTCGCTGCCGGCTTGCAATCGCCGCCAACTGGCGCCAGGTTCAATGACGAGGGCTTGGTTCGCTCTCATGGGTGTATCGTCCTTTCCAGGTTTGGGGTTCATGTTTACTTGCATAAAACCCAGATACACCCACTCCCTCAGCTTTTACACAACATCGCTTACGCTACCGTTCTCCAATTACTTTGCGATTTAACTGGCTTAACGGATTGTTCCGGTGCAGCATAAGTCATGAGAAATAGCAAGTTGGGCCGCCGCTTTCGCCCACAACCTTTGGAAGCGGGTCAAGTCTGGCACATGCCGGAGGCCCATCTCCGGGTTGGAATGGTTGGCAAATTGCTGGTGCATTACAAGCTGGGCAAACCGAACGCCCTCCGCGTCGCGAATTCCTGCAGTGGCATATCCACTATCGAAAAATATCTGAAGGATAACAAGGCCGTCCTGGTTTAAGCCTGGTCGCTTCAGGTTGCCGGCTGGTCTTGCCAGCAAATTGGCTTTTCTCCAATCGGAGGGTGGCTATGATTGCGGCATGAATGCGGGCAAGACCATGAATTGTCCGGAGTGCGGCAACACGGTCGCGGTAACCGACCAGTTCTGTTCGAAATGTTTTGCCCGCCTCGAACCGCCCAGCATGTGGCGGAAGCTCTTCCTCTCCCTGTTCCAGGTCGTGAACACACCGCAGGGGCGCATCTTAAACATCAAGAAGGCAGTAACGATAAAGACGGTGGGTGAGGATGGCGAACCTCACGATTATCATTCCCTGGACGAAGTGCCGCCGGGAATGCGGGCTGAAATTGAAAAGCTGGAGTCGGAAGTGTTGAAGCGAAAGGGGAATTCGATCACGCTGGGAATAATCAAAAAGGAGAGCGTTTCCGTGTTCAAGATCAAGGACACTTCGGGAAACGAGCACATCTACCATTCGCTCAATGAAATGCCACCGGACTTCCGGGCGCTGGCTGAGCGCGCCCAAAAGCAGATCGACGCGCAGAAATAACGCTCGTCAGAAAACCCCGGCAAGGGGATATTGGATTTGACGCGGCAAGTCAGCACCAATAGCAGGCTCGATCCTGTATTCAACTTCCAACCGTTACGAGCAATTGTCCTTTCTCGTTCACAGACACCGGGAGGATCGGCAGATCGCGCTTCGCCGGCCCTGATGTTACCTTGCCGGCGGGATCAAAGGTCGAGCCGTGGCATTTGCAGTAGAACGAACGGTTTGGCTCGGCGAAAAGCCTGCATTTCCTGTGGGTGCAGATGGCGGAGAGCGCAATCAGTTTCTCACCGTTCCGAATCACAAAGAATCCCTGGTCGCGGAAACCGGCGTAGACTCCGTCGGCGGCATAATTGCCGACTGGTCCCGCGTCCACCACACGCTCCGTTTGGGTGGTGATGGAGCCGTTGTCGTCCAGTGCGTGGCAACCGGTGGCCACGGTTGCAGCCGTCAGAATCAGGAATTGTCTCCGGTTTATGTCCATGTTCTCAAAATTCGAATACCAGGCTGGCGATGACACCCCAATGCAAGTCCGCGCGCGCCGCTTCGTCAATGGGGAAAACAAAGCCAATTCCAGGCCGCGGTTGGATCGAACCAATGGTTTTGAGGTTGAGACGGAATCCCAGGTTGCCGACGAGGCTGTTCTGGCCGGGGTCATTCTTGTTTAGTTGCGTTTCACCAATCAATTCAAACACGGGTATTGATTGTTGAACGCCGGGCAAAGGCAGTTCCTCGTGCGGAATCGTGTAGCCGAAAACAAAGCCATATTCGAATGTTTGCAAACCGCCATCATCTCCGGCGCCCAGGAGCGTGGACCAGCCCACAATGGATTGAAGCGTGAAATGTTCGCCGAGCTTCAGGTCATTGAAAATCTTGGGGACGACTTCGCCGTTTTTGCTGACCTGCGAGTTGACTGGAATGCCAACTTCCAGCGCCGCGCCGAAAGTCGTGTCGAAAAATCCATCGCTCGAGACGAATTGATAGAAGGGATAACGCGCGCCCAAATCAATGTTGCCGAAGCCTTGCGAGGTCTGGCCGGACGCCGTGTCGCGTTCGAAAGGAACTTCCAATTCCAGGGTCAGCAGGCCAAAACCCTTTTCCACTTCGGCGGTGACCTGGTCACTATGATCCGCGTCTCTCCCGGTATGCAACCAGTCCAGGCGGGCTTCACCCGTTTCCAGGTCCGAGTCATCCACCAGAAATGGCTCGGGAAATACGTCCTGGCCATAATCGCTGCGATGGTCCAGCCAGTCAAAGAGACCGTAGCGCGTGCCGGCCGACGAGGTTGCGGTGGAAGATGCGGCGGATGCGGCCGGTTCATCCGCCATGACTGCGGTGGGAACGGATTCCACTGTGACCGCACACAGGCAACCGATGATCAAAACGTTCTTCATGGCGATAAGAATAACTGCCGCCCAAAAGTCCTGCTGTCGCTGGTTTGCGATTTATTGACGGCGCCTTGCGCCGTTTTTTAACTTATTGACGACAAGATGGTTGCCCATTGTGACAGAACCAGCATACTGTCGCGGTGCCCAGAACGGCAAAGCAATTAATCGAAACCGGCGGCGGCGCCGAACCCAGTGTCGTGCCCGCGTTCACCGAACGTCCGGTGTGGCGCCCGGTTGGCGATGGCTGGCGGCATTTGCACGGCAGTGTGCATGGCGGCGGTGTGAGTTTTGAGTGGCATGACTTCAAAACCGGCGGGGCATTTGACTGGGGCAGAAGTTTTCATCCCGGCAGCATCGAAGTCTGCCTGAATCTCGAAGGCAACGGACAAGTCGCATTCAACCGCTGCGAGGCGATGTTCGTTCCGTTGACGGCCGGATTTTACCGGCGCGGAGAACAACCGTTGCGTGCAATACGGCAGGCACAGCAACGACATCAATTTCTCACCGTTGAGATGTCGTTTGACTTTTTGCGGCGGCATTTGAGCGACTTTGTCACGTCGCTGCATCCGCTGGTGCGCGACGTGGTGGCCGGGCAATCCGAAAAATCCGCGGTCACGCTGCCGAAGCGGTTGACGAGCCGGCAGCAACAATTGCTGGCAAGTTTGCGCGCGGCCCCGGTGCTGGCCCTGGCACAATCGGTCTGGTATCAGGCCAAGGCGCTGGAAGTGGCGGCGGAACTGTTCTTCGTTGCGCCGGGCGAACGGGAATTATTTTGTCAGCGACAACAACGGCTGTCAGCCGAGCGCGTGGAGAGGGTCATCGCGGTGCTTCGCAAAGATTTGTCGAATCCGCCAAGCCTCGAAGACCTTGGCCGGCTGGCGGGTTGCAGTCCGTTCCATTTGAGCCGGACCTTTTCGGCAGCGACGGGCCTGACGATTCCGCAATACACGCGGCAGTTGCGCCTGGAACGCGCGGCGGAATTGCTGCGGTCGGGTAAATTCAACGTCACCGAGGCGGCGATGGAAGTGGGGTATTCGAGCCTGAGCCATTTCAGCCAGGCATTTCACGAGACGTTCGGCTGCTGTCCCGGGCTTTATCCACTGCGCACGCCCACGCAAAAGAAAGGGCTGCGGCGAAACCCGGCCGATTGAGAGTTGAGCCATCTTCGTCCTCCTTTGCAGGACCGCGCCGCGACAAGTCCGTCGTCGTTGCACTTACGGTTTCACGCTGTCTCGACACGACGAGCCAGTCTGAAATTTGTCATTTATCCGGCGGTTTGCCGCCGGATTGGACCTGCTTCACCAGTTCATTGTATTTTTCCACGATATTGTTCCGGTCTTTCACCTCATCGTTGTATTTCTGTACCAGGTCGTTGCGCTGGGCGAGGAGATTGGTGATGGCTTCATTCTGCTTGTCAATCCCGGCATAAACTTCCTTCAGCTTCGATTCCAGCGCGTCCACCGCCTGCTGGTATTGCACGACTTCGTTGGTGAGGTTTGCGTTCGCGAACTGCAGTTGCACAATTTCGGCCTTTTGCGAAATGATGAGTTGTTCATTGGTCGCGGCGGCAGCCTTGATTTCGGTGAGGCGCGCGTCCATCTGGTTCACCTGATGATTCAGCGTGGCGATGGAATTGGTGTAGCTTTGGATGGCGGCGTTCCTTTCATAAACCAACTGGTTCAAGGTCTGAATTGCGTTGCGCTGAATGGTTTGTTCATACCATTGCCGGGCGCACAGGCCGCACAGGCCGAGCGCGAGGACGATGAGCAGGTTGACCTGGAAATTTTTCATGGAATTGGATGGTCGGGTGCCGCCTGGACGGCGATGGCGACGCGCTGGATGCCGGCGCGTTTTACATAATCGAGGACGAACATCACCGAACCGTGCGTGGCGTCCTGCGCGCCGGTGATATAAACCGGCAGATTGGTATTCAAGCTGTAACGATTCGTCAGCATCGTGAACAATTCGGGAAAGGCAATGGGTTTGTCGTCGGTGGAAACCTGGCCGTCCCGGTTGACGGTAAGATTCACAATGTCGGGCTTCTTCGAAGGAGTGGCGAGCGTGGCGGTGGGCAGGTTGGACTTGAGTGTGCGGACAATCTGCATCTGCAAAGTGACCATCATGAACGACGCGAGCAGGAAAAACATGATGTCAATCAGCGGGATGATTTCCAGCCGCGACTTCTTTTCCAGAACGGGTGTGCGGATTTTCATGGCGTCGTCGGGTTTTGCTGGCTGTCGGTCATGAACGCGACCTTTTGTATGCCCGCGTTGCGGACGGTTTCATACACCTTCACCATATCGCCGTGCAGCGCGTCGCGGTCGCCGCTGATATAAACCGGCAGATTCATGTCGGCCCGAAAACGATTGCTCAGGACCAGGCCGAGTTCCGCCAGCGGAATTTCCTTTTTTTCCAGCCAGACGGCGCCGGATTTGTCCACCGCGATGTTGATCATGCCCGGACGGTAATCCTGCTGCGATTGGGTGGCGGGCGGCAGATTGACCCTGATGTTCTCCGTCCGGCTCATCTCCAAAGCCACCATCATGAACGACGCGAGCAGGAAAAACATGATGTCAATCAGCGGAATGATGACAATCCGCGAGCGGCGTTTCGGAATGGGGGAGGGAATCTTCATTTGAAAATGACAAATGACGAAGCCCTGATGACGAAAGAATGACGAAGTCCGAATAACGAATGACAGAGCGGACGCCGAAACCTTATTCTACATTCGACGTTCGACGTTGGAAATGTTTTCGTCATTCGGACTTGGGATTTAATCATTTCCATTCAGTGGCTGGTGGCCTGGCCCGGTGACGCCGGCTTGTGCAAATGGACGGTGTCTCCCGTTTTACCGCCGCCGCCGGCCATTACTTCGACATTGGTTGCCGCCGTTTCCAGTTCGAATTGCAATTGCGTTACCTTGGCGGAGAAAAAGTTGAATGGGATCAATGAAAAGATGGCAATCGCCAGACCACAGGCCGTGGCAATCAACGCCTCGCCGATGCCGCCGGTGACACCCACCACGGACAATTCGGCGCTGCCGATGTTGAGAAAGGCGCGCATGAGGCCGGTCACGGTGCCGAGCAGGCCGAGCAGCGGCGCGAGCGTGACGAGCGTGTCCATGACCGTGAGAAAACGCCCGGCGCGTTTGAGCTCGATGCCGGCGGCGATTTGCAACGCGCCCAGCAAGGAGGTGTGGACATGACCAACGTGGCTGAGGCCGTGATGAATCATGCGGATGACCGGGTCTTCCGAGCCTTCGGAAATTCTCTTCGCGGCGGCGAGGTCGGAGTTTTCCAGTGCGGCGAGGAGT
>Ga0181538_10005295_pt1 | contig 11653 bp, 11 predicted proteins | sample PEATcosm2014_Bin_40_FD_119773 | JGI IMG/M metagenome (GOLD analysis project Ga0181538, IMG submission 119773) | Peatland microbial communities from MTU Mesocosm Facility, Houghton, MI, USA - PEATcosm2014_Bin23_30_metaG | ecosystem: Environmental > Terrestrial > Soil > Wetlands > Peat | place...
ATTTACTCGTTACATCTATTTTTATAATTATGCTTCTTCAGTTCTCTTGAGCCCGCTATGGCAACAATATAGCTCTATTGCGTCCTTAAAAATTAACACAGGGGCAAGAACTGGAGAGTTCGATTACAGGTCAAGTTTCATTTGATATTGCTGCCATACTGTACAAGAATTTGCTATTCAACTTAAATCTATAACAAGCCATGTGGTGTTTATAACTACTGGTGTGCATCCATAGCTTGTAAGCCATTGACTAACGTTTATCCCAGGTCCTGGTAACTCGTTTGGTGCATTACAATATCCCTCTGCTTCTATATCTGGTCCGTTACCGATATGATATCCATAAGAAGAAAACCGAGTGGATACTAAAAGTTGCCAATGTAAAGGATCTTCAGTTTTTAATTGATTAACATATTCTAATGGTGTTGAACCTGACGGATAAAAAACAACCTCTCCAAAGTCGCCTCCACCTGCTCCGTAATGTGTTATATAGTAATGGCCGTCTTCTATCATTGTTGTAAATCTACTGCCTGCTAAACTGTCCATTTCGGAACTTTCAGATAAGGCATAGGTTCTGTTACTATTTACAAGCGAAATAAATGATGCGATCCATTTACTGTTTATCTGGTTCTGAAAGAATGTAGAGTTAGCCTGCGATATAAAATTATTTAAATTGGGATTAGCGGAACTGATATTTCCAAATACCTGCGATGTTGGTTTCCAATAAAGATATACGAATAAAATAGCAACAAGTATTACAAATAATTTAATCATGTTGTTAAAAGATCGTTTTGAATTATGGTGCCAATGATGATTTGCATGGTGCCTATGTTGGAAATTAGGACGGCTTGCACCACAAATATTACAACTCCTGTATCTCCATCTACTCCATTTACCACAATTTGGGCATTGCCAAGGCATTTTATCCCTTTTAACTATTTGTTTTCAGATATTTTTCGATGATAGCTTTAGTAGTGCCAGATATCCTAATTTTCGAGCCTCCTTTGTAATAATTAATATATTTTACTTCGTGTCTCGGGCTGGCGTTCCCATCAGCTTTTATGAGAAAAACTTTGTTATGGTCTTGAAAATGTCCACCACTATGACTCTTATGAACTGGTCCGATATATCTGAATAAGTAGTGAGCACTTATGGTACGAAGACCAGTTTCTTCGTATAGCTCCCTAATGGCAGCTTTTCTTCTGCTTTCTCCTTTATTAGCTCCACCACCTGGTAAAATAAACAATTTTCCTCTGCCGCTTACAACTAATATCCCTTTAGGTGTGTCTACCAATGCTGCCCCTCTTCGTCTTTCGTAAACCATTTTTATCATCAAACTATTTTTATTACTACTTCTTAAAGAACCTGTTTACTATATTTTTTATTATACCCTTCACTTCATGAGGTGGTCTGTACTCATCTAAATTAATATGAAAATTCTCTTGTCTAAACTTTCTTTTGCTATAATCCCAAAGTGCTCTCCTTACTCTTTGTCTGATTTCATGAGATTCCTGTCCATTTGATAAATATACATCGTGTGATATATGAACTATCTCTCCCCTTAAATTATGTATGAAAGTCTTATCATCATATTTATTTTTATTGTAGTCTATAAATCTGGCAATTCTAGACTGGGCTTCTATTAGATTAAGGTTCTTTTTATGACGAAACGTATGGTGCCTTCTATGAATCTGGCGCCAACGGCGATGTAGCCTTCTATCGCCCCTAGTATACCAATCAGTATCATTTTCAGCCATTCTTTCAACCTAATTAGTCATAATATACACTTATTTTAGTTTGTGTTGTCCTTACATATTTACCTAAAACAGTATCTAAATCTCGCTTGTATGGAATTTTATGATTTATTCCTAATTTCCGAAGTTGATTCCTAACCCGCATCACATCGTCTTTGTCTTCCAAGTTTTTTGTATAAACACATATTACATGCTCCTTTTTATTTCCAAACGCATCAGTCTGCTTTTTACTAGACACTTTTGCTTCTATCCCTAGCGTTCCTTTCTCTGTAGCTTTTTTTATATCACTCCAAATCCTATCTATGTTATTTCGATCGATAAAAACTAGCCATTTCCCAACTTTTGAAATATCTTCCAAAGGTTCAACTTCTTTATCATGGTTACCTTGAGGGTAAGAATAAATCCAGGAGTTATGTATGCATTTTGATGGTATTTGACACATATTGCCCCTCACCTTTTAACACGAACACTTTTTCACTTGAAAAGTTAGATAATCTTACATTTTTTAATTATTAACGGTAAGAAGAATTATCCCCATCTTTTGGAATTTTGATGTTTTTGGGCTTAATTCGGGTAATTTCATTTTCTATAAGAGCTTGATCAATGAGATTTTTATTTAGATTGGCTGCAGCCCTGGCCGAGGATTCAACAACATCTTCGATAATGTCCGCGCAAGTGAAACCTTCAGTAATGGTGGCCAAATGTTCAAAATCGATATGTTTATCGTATGGTCTGTTAGAGAGACCTATCTTAAATAGTGATCTGCGCGCGTCAAAATCTGGTGGTGGGACATAAATCTTTTTGTCAAATCTTCCTGGTCTGATGGCAGCCGGATCCAACCGTTCAATGTAATTTGTTGCGCCAACTACTAATATTCTGTTATCGGCCGCATCATTAAGCTGTACGAGAAATTCGTCTATTTCTTCTTCTTTATACCCTGTGGATTCTTGCAAATTCTTCCTATTTGGAATTAGCCCACTTATTTCATCAAAAAAGAGGACTGCAGGTGCATTCTGTTTAGCCATGTCGAATACCTTTCCAATGTTGCCCACAGAACCATGTATATATGGTGTAGCCAAATCGGAATGTTTGATTTCAAAAAAGTTATACTGTAACTCTTCGGCTAGTTTTCTAATTATAAAAGTTTTGCCGCATCCTGGAGGCCCGAACAAGATAATTCCATTTGGGATAGATACGTTAAATTTTTTAAAATTCTCAGGATGTCTTAAGGGATTTATAACATCTGCAATGAGCTGTCGCTTAAGATTGTCCATTCCTGCTATGCATTCAAAGCCCTTTGCACTAATTAAATCTTCTTTAATTTTAAGGAGCAGCTCTTTTGAATGCTCCTTAACAATAACACCGATATAGTTTTCATCCTCGTTCTTAATTCTTATAACATCGTATTTTTCCCTGCGATCTAAAACTTCGTTTGGATTTAGATTCAAAAATAAGTAAAGATAGGAACCGTCTGAAAGTCCATAAACTTCTGTAAAGAAAACTTTTTCTACCCTGTTTGTCACCTTTAGATTACCACGAACGGCAAATCCGTTAAAAAGGATTGGTTTTACTGGTGTGCCCATACTTCCCACTTATTTATATGTCAAAATCCAGTTCAATATATTAAAACCCTTCTCTTCTATAACATATCCGGTTGATGATATCCCCTTTATTTCCCGAACATAACCATTAGTTACAAGTTGCCTTAAAATATCTTTATTGATATTGTGGGCCGTGTCTTCATTAATGTTTTTCTCTCTTATTGTTTTTAATGTGTCTATCCAAATTTTTGGTATTTTTTCGCCACCGCTTTTCACAAAAGCCTTAAATAAATATGGTTTTTGTTCTTTCTCTATTCTATCATATTCTTCTTGCTGCTCCTTATCCATCTTATCATAATACTCATCCCATGTTTTAAAGCCGGCTGGTGGTTTATCCGAATTTTCACCAAATTGCACTCCTTGTGCGGAAGGTGTTGGAGCGGTTTTAACATGTATTAGCCCCAGAGCAACTGCCCTATCTACACATCCTTGCAATAAGGACGGTAGAATCACTGCATTTGCGGTGGCCATTGGTATGCTAGCAAAACTTTTTACTTTGCCTGCATCATCCTCGTATAAGACAACATTACCTGCGAGGAACCGTGGTATGTAAATTTTTTCATCCCAAGATACGAAGCTATTTCCGCCCCAAAACTTTGGACGGGCGAATCCATTTTTACTGAATCCAATATCTCCTATATTTACTATTTCGTTTTTCTCAAAAATCATATCAACATATCTTTTTACTATTAGCGGTATAACCCATTGGAAACATAAGCTAGTTAATTTATTCCATGCCTCTGCACTCGAAAAAGAAAACGATATCGATCCTTCATGTGAATTAATCCAGAAATAATACGTTGTTGAATAATTTCTTTTAGCTCCGCTAAAGGATATCTCAGTAACGTCCTTATAAAATACTTTTTTACCATCATATTCAGCAAAACGACGTTTAAAGTCGGCTTGTTTGCTGGAAAAGAATCCAGGAAAGTCTATTGTAAGTAAGCTATTCTTGTCATCTTTAATAATTTTTTCTAATTGACCTTTTTCATTCTCTAACACACCTTTGTAACTCTCCGTACCTGAAATCTTTGATGCAATTCTAGCCAGCTTTTCCGATTCTTCGTAAAGGGAACCATAATTACATAGATCTACTGCTTTGGCCCTTATTGCTTCAGCCACATGGTCACGCACCACTTTAGATTGGGCATCATTATACAAACCATTTTTTTGTAGGTCATGAAGATTATCCTGTATAGCATTGATGATACTATATATTTTTATTACTGTTTTCCGCCATTTATATTCGTCAGCTCCGACATTTGATTCTTGTAATAATTTTTCAACGTCTTTGAAATGTTTCTGCCCGATTTTCTTATAGCATACATCACATAAAAATGATTTGTCTTTATACTCAAAGAATTCTTCCGCCTCTGTAACTCCACAATTAGCACATTTATCCTCGTCTTCCATACCGTTAGTGACCTGTTTATCTACTTCGGCAATTCTAATTTTCTGGAGTTCTGCTATCTTTTCATTTATCGTTTGATATACTGGCTGTAACAAGTCCTTTTCTGTTCTTTCGCCATGAGTACCGAATATTTCTTGAAAACTTCTGATATACACTGAATTTTTATGCTCCCGACCTAAATCGGTATAGATGTCTGATATCTCTTTCACAACGATCTCCTTAAACGAGAGTACATTTTCCTGACTTATGGTTTGTTTATTTTGATCAATATACCTTTTTGAGAATTCAACCCAAAACTTTTCCGATTTTACTACATCATCCCACATAGAAAGGGAATCTTTTAGATATTTTGGATTGTCCTTCTTTAAAAGCAACAAACAATAGAGCACTGCAAGATTTTTTTTGTAAAAAATAGATACTACACTGTCACCTTTGGCCAAATCATTCCAAATTCTTATGGCTTTTGAGAATTCGTTTTCAATCATATAATTTAGGGCTTTTTTATCATTTGAATTGGATATCTGAAACCAAAAGAAATATTCCTTTATATTATCCTTTTGAGATTGCAATGCTTTCAGAGCCCTCTTGACGCTCTCTTCATTACGATAATCTTTTGGTAAATTAATATCTATATCGTATGTCGGATAATCTTCAATCTTTAAGCGATTAATAATTTCTTTATATCTCCTAATAACATCTGTCTGGCTTGCCACTACATCTAAGCCGAGTATACGATAGGCATTATTTTCGATTAGATTTGACATTTTCTCAGTGTGTTATCCCTGATAGATTTATTTCTTTTTGTTTCTCTATCGGACGCAAAAGATTTAACTGCACGGCACAGCGTTTAAGTTCTTCATAATCCCTAGAATTGATGGCCTGCATACCTTTGTTTATGTAGTACTGGGCTTCTTTTTCGTTTGTGAAGCTACCTCCCTGAGCTATCTGCTTGAAATAGGTTATCCAAGTGTTTGGATTTGAATACGCCGCTTTCGCCCCTAAGTTCTGGAGTTGTTCGTTCGTCCTGCTAAGGAGTGTCTTGTTGTTTTCCTTTATGGCAGTCCCACCATCGGCTTTGATGGCATCCAACTGCTTGTTAAACTCATCCTTCTGTTTCGGGTCTGCGTACTCATTGATTAGTTTTTGTACCTGTTCTATCTGTAGATTATATTCTTTTATGAGCTGCGGCATTTTCTTCTCTTCTTCCACTTCATCTAAGAGAATCATAAGAGTCTTTAACTGTTTATTCGCTTTTCGTTTTTCGTCTTCATCCCTTTCAGAATTGGTTAAGCTTTCAGACGTAGATTGAATTGAGTTGGAGATTTTTTTACGCTCCTCATCAGAACAATGTTCGAAAACATTTCCAGCTCTCATCTTCTGCACCTCTAATTTGGTGGCTATATCATCAATTTTTATATCTTCATCCCTTATAGTAATGCGGCCGTCGAATGGTATGTCATACAATGGTATATATCCAGTTAAACTAAGCTCACTTGATTCGTTAATCTCAACTGTCAGTTCAACTGGAGTTCTTTCAGGCAAATCGTGCTCCAAGGTTTTTCCAGGAATCCCAACTTTGAATAAGTAGTCATTGCGATCTTCTTGGGTCGATTCTCCCGATACGATCCTTATGTCTAGAGAACCGTCCTCACCTTTCTTAAGCTTTCTAGAAGTCTTATAACCTTCTAGGGACTTTTTTAGTGGGAGTATCGCGCCTTTTTCGAAAACCAGATCACAGTCATTACCCATCAGGTTTGTTTTTGCTACCACAATTCTGATCGAATGCGGCAAGGGAATACCTGAAACGGAGATGCCGTGGGTTATTGTAAACGATTCTGGAAAGATTTTGATTGGATTGCTTTTGTTATCAAATAAATACATCCAATACATATTCTGCCTGTTTTTTTGAACTTTGACTGTGTAGTAGAATTTTCCCTTGTTTATCTTAATTTTTGGTCCGGTAAAGGTACCGCTTTCTGATTGCATCTGTAATGAATATTCTCCTTTATCATCAAGACCGTCTATGCTTCCGGTTACTGATTCTTCCGTATCTGAAGTTAATGAGGCATAGTGCAGGTCGATGCTATGTATACCTGCCTTTTTGGGCGTAGCTTGCAAAAACTCTTTTGGAATTTTCTGCCCTATTGCAAAAATACATGCACCATTTGCTACTACTGTTAGTGGATCAACAGACGAGTCTACTTTTATTTTCAATGTGTCTTCTAGTTTTTGCTTGATAAATGGTATCAAAGTTGTCCCTCCAACAAGAATAATTCTTTTCACTGAGGAGCTCTTAAGGCCGGATTCTTCTATTGTTTCTTTTGCCAATTCTATTGTCTGATCTATGGTAGGCTCTATTAATTTGTTAAATTCGTTCCTGGAGAACGGAATTGAAAGGTTTACTTCTTTTCCGGCCTCATCTTTTCCTATATCATCAACCACTATTAGGGTCTTAGGGTCTTGAGATAATTCAATCTTCGCTAATTCAGCAGAGTACTTCAATCTTGCAAAAATGCTTTCGTATTTGAGATTTTTCTTGTTAAAATCCGTGAATTTGTATTTCTCGAGGATCTTGGGTACTATTATGTTTTTCACAATGTTCCAGTCAATATCCTTCCCCCCTAGACGCCCTTCCCCGCCTTGACCCAGCACTGATAGTACACCGTCCTTACAAGACACTAGAGCCAGATCAAATGTACCACCTCCAAAGTCGTAGATCAGCCAGTTTTCGTCCCTAGCATTCATAAAACCGTACGAGATTGCAGCTGCTATTGGCTCCTGCAATAAGACAACATATCTGAATCCGGCCAGATTTCCCGCCCGTTTTGTTGCCTCTGAGTGTAACGCAGTGAATGCAGCAGGAACAGTGATTACTACGGATGATGTGTCAAAATCTGGATATTTGCGCAGAAGTTGCTCTTTTAGGTCTTTGAGAATCTCTGCTGATATCTCTTCGGGGTTCATCTTTGATTTTGCCCTTGGAAAATATGTGGTTTCGGACGTACCCATCAGTCTTTTTACCTCAGCCTTAAAGTTTTTACTGTCTTCCTTTTCGTTTAGTTTATATAAGTGGTCGTATGCCTTTTGCCCAACAACTTTATTCACATACTTATCAAAACCGAATACTGATGGTGTGTATTCGACTCCTCCTGGTCTTTTGACCATTTCAATTTTTCCGTCTATATTAACTGCTATCTTTGAGTTTGCGGTGCCTAAATCAATCCCGATCAAAATATTCTGATTAGTCGTTGGAATCATCTATTTCAATATCTCTTTGCTTACAACTATTACTTTTCCAATATGAACTACTTGCCCTTTATAAAGAATTGTTGGCTCTTTCGTTTCTTTAATTATAGCTTCTAAAACGCCAGCGTCTTTTTCCACTGCAAGAACATCCAGATTTAACCCTTCGTCATATTTCTGATTGGTGTGATCTACAATTTCAATATCATTCTTATCTATATATCTCTTGATCCGTTCTAAAGAATTCTCTAAGATTTTCTTCTGGTTTTCTGGCAAAGTGCCCAATATCTTATCCATTCTCTGTTTCATTCTCCAAAAGTCAATACCCAACTCGACTAAGTCGTTAGTTTGGGCAGAGAACTCTAGAAACTTTGGAGCCACGGCATACTGTATGTCCTTGCGGATCTCTAAAAGCTCCAAACTAATAGTATTGAGCATGCTCTCCTCTGAAGATTCAGATTTATTGTCATCCCCTTCCCCTTCGTCTGAACTCTTTATCATATTATAACATTAATGGAGTATAATATTTATTATTATTCATTGGCGCAGCCCTGTCTACAAAGTATCACTTTTCCAGAAAGTTTAATTTTGTATATAATAGCTATTGCGCCAGCTGTGGGATGCTACAATATGGGGGCTTTAATCTAACTCTCGGGCTTTGCATAGATATTCTAATTTTTATCAAATGCCGTGGTAAGTGATATTGAAGCGAATGTTACATTTTTGCCAATATAAATAAAACGCTAAATTTTAGCATTTCGTTGAATTTTTATCTGTTTGATTAAACCTTTGATAGATTCTTTCTTACTAACATCTATGATCTCAAAACTGATTCTTCCAAGTTTTGCTGACTTTTTATATTTTGGAAGAAGAGCAAAATGTATCGCCACGTGTAGAAAATCACCATCTAATCTCTTCTCATTTTTGTTGTTAGAATAAAATAGTGGAATCATAGAGAAAACGAGACCTTCACACCACCAGATGGGCAAAGCAACCCCCTTGTATAGTTCTCTTTTTAATAAGTTTTCAAAAGTATACTCCTGTCCCATTTCTACGAATAACGTTGACGTATTTTGGTGTATGTATTTAGCAAAAAAATTCTCTGGTGGATCCCACAATTTTCCCTGTTTTCTAGCAAAGATCATATAGTCATCATAAATGTCTAATTTAGAAATCTTTTCTGGTTTCTCTAATCCGAGTTTTTCACTCTCGACAAAAATGCCTATTGTGGTATATATTGATACAAACCCATCTTTATCTTCAATCCAAGCATACCTCTCTTGAAGTGGTTGCAAATCGGGTCTAACTATTGTTTGAAGACATACATCATGTTTGCATGTTGCACATTTTCGTAATTCTATCATCAGAGAGTCAATTGATCCACTATTTTCTCTCTTATAAACCATAACTTGATAGTCAGGTTTACTTGGTATAAATCCTTGGTTCAAATTACATCTACAATTGCATTTTGAGCCCCTTGGACACCCGTCACACATACTTATCATTAAGCTTTTCGCATACCAATATTTAAATGTCTTTGTAAATCATTTTAGCGGATTTGAACCTATTGAATACGATATCGAAGGTATTTACGCAGGGACAGTTCGAATTCAAACCCGAATTTCAAAGTTTATCCAGTTAGTCTTTCATAACATGTATAATAATTTTTTGCACGTCATCATCAATTTCGTAAGTATCTAATATATACTGCCGGAGTTCGTTGACGCGTTTTCTATATATGCCAGCGAGTATTTGTGTGAGCATCCAGATTACTGGTATTGCTATGTAAGCAACAAAGAACACAGCTTGAAAAGTTACTATGACGTTTTCTACTTGGAGACGAACTGCCGGTAGTACTGCATTTGCAGTCATGGTATTATTTGAAAGAGAATTAGAAGGAATTGTATCTGATGCAGCTGATGAAACAGCATTTTTAGACATAGTATTTGAAGTTATCATAGTAGTAAGATTTGCAAGTGGACCTATTGCGCCTTGAAGCAGTAGAATTATGCTCAGAGTTATTACAATTAATGTTAAACCAACATTTAATATCATTGAAGAGTTCTCTGTAACTTTTTTGTTTTCTTGTTGTAACAATGCTAATAGCTGCAACTGCTCTGCTTTTTTCAGATGTATCTTTTCCATTGCTTTGCGCTTGCTTCTGATTTTCTTAATCTTGGATATTTTTATAGAAAGTTTCCATTTCCAAATTTTTAATTCCATAAATGTCATCAACTTGCATATTATCATTATAGCTTTTGTTTATCTGCCCATCATTTTGCATTTCTCCTTCTTTTGATCTTATCCATCACACCTTTGCTTGTTTCCGGTTGCTCGAATGACTTTGCAGCAAGTGCTCTTGCTTTCTCTTCCATCTCTTCCTGCTTTATTGCTATTGCGATGTCAAGTGCGGATCCGCACCTTGAGCAGTGCCTTGAGCTGAAGCCATTCTCGTACCTGCATTTTGGGCATATTATTACTTTTAGTTTGTGCTCATGTGCTTCCTCTTTTGATTTCATGCCATTCGCCTGCAATACTGCATTGTCTATGTCCCTGCCGCTCAAATGCACATAAGTTGCAGTCATCTTGCTGTCTCCCGTCCAACCAAAGAATGCCTTGAGCTGCTGCTCAGTAAGCATGTTTGCATAATAGCTTGCCCTGCTATGCCTGAACAGGTGAGGGTATATCCTCTTGTTAATCTTTGCCTTTGCAGTTAATCGTTTGATCATCATCCTTAAACCCGAATAGTCCAGAGGACTATCTAAATTCGACCAGCTGCCTATACTCATCCAAAGGCTGTCGTTAGGCTTGAGCCCATTATTTATGTCCAGTAACCGTGCAAGGTACGGAACGCTGAATAATATTGGTATCTTACGGGGCCCGGTCTTGCCTGTTACAGTTATATGGGCTGGCGTGCCTTCCAAATCCGCATCCTTTCGCCTTAAGGATAGCAACTCTCCTGCCCTTATTCCTGCATCAAATAGAAGTGCTATTATTGCCTTGTCTCTGGGATTGTTCGCTGCCTCAATCAGTTTTATTATGTCGTCTTCCTTCAGTATGTCATCAGGCAGCATCTTCCTATTCTTCCTTATGCTTGTCCTCAGCCACGCTATCTGCCTGGGATAATACAGATCCTCGCCGAGGAAGTGCTTGAAGTAGGACTTTACGACCACCCTTATGTTCCTTTTGGTCTCCTCGCCGAGTTTCAGCGATTCGATCCTTGCCATTGCCTTTTCAAGATCCTGCCTTGTGGCTTTCTTTATCTCCACATTGCTGTCCAGCGCGTCCATGAACTTCTCAAAACTGTATATGTGCTTGGCTATTGTATTCTGATTTGCGCTGTTTGCCTGCATGAAAAAGAGCAGTTCCTCCACTGCTTGCTTGTTCTCCTTGAGAATCTTGGGATTATTCCTTATCCTCTCGAGCATGCCGTTGATGTGCGTTATCCTGCTTCTGGCCATGATATAGTATATGAAGACAAAGTTATATAAATGTGTGCCTAAGCACACCGCACACCAAATGTAATGGACTCTGCGGGGATCGCACCCGCGACCTTCCGCTTTTTTGGTTTTTGATTAAACTTTTTATTAAAAAGTTTACTTGCAAAGCGGACGCTCTACTACTGAGCCAAGAGCCCATTTTAATTA
>Ga0181538_10005297_pt1 | contig 11653 bp, 9 predicted proteins | sample PEATcosm2014_Bin_40_FD_119773 | JGI IMG/M metagenome (GOLD analysis project Ga0181538, IMG submission 119773) | Peatland microbial communities from MTU Mesocosm Facility, Houghton, MI, USA - PEATcosm2014_Bin23_30_metaG | ecosystem: Environmental > Terrestrial > Soil > Wetlands > Peat | place...
AGCGCCTGCACCAACGCCGGCGCCGTGTTGCGGAGATCGTCGATGCGCAGCCGCGCCAGGCGGTCGAGGACTCGCTCTCCGCGTTGCGTCAAACTGAGCAGGACGTGCCGCCGGTCGGACTTCGAGCGCTGCCGCCGGATCAGGCCGTGCTCTTCAAGGCGATCCGCAAGTTCGACGGCGCTGTGGTGGCGCACCTGCAGCCGCTCGGCCAGCGTCTGAATCGAAGGCTCGCGTACCGTCGGCAGGCCGCGCAACGCCAGCAGCAATTGATATTGCTGCGGCTCGAGCCCCGCGCCGCGCGCGTCCTGCTCCGCGTTCGTCAGATAGCGGCGAATCTGATAGCGGAATTCCGCCAGCGACTGGTACTCCAGTGCAGTCATCTTTTGCCGCATGAGCTTGCCCGCTCTTAATTGTATCGCAGAACGATAGAAAGACAGCATGAACTGAGCCGTGGACGAATCACACGAGACCCGTTTGGCGGGATCTACACGCTCAGGGCTCACGCTGATCCAGCCCCGGAGGGGCGGCACAAACTAGCAAGCGCCCCAAAAGAGTACGACACAGATCGAATTCTTGTCGCTGCCCTAGAGTGTCTTGGTGAAAACTCGCTGCGATTTCACCGTTGTGTAGCCCAATCGCTCGTAAAATCGGTGCGCGCGATTGCGAATCACATTTGAGCGAACCAACATTGTCTTGCAGCCACGCGCGCGCGCCCACTGCTCGGCACGCTCCACCAGCTTTGCTCCGATCTTCGCGCCGCGATGCGCCTCATCCACCACCAGACCGTGGATTTCCACTCGCGGCTCGTGCAGGAACGAGTGCTCTTCCGCCAACCCCATCCACGCGATCACCGCCCCGCCGCTCTCCGCGACGAGCAGGACGTGGCGCGAATCTTCGCGCTCCTCCGCAAACCGCTGCGAAATTTCCGCAGGCGTAGCCGCATAGCCCAATTGCGCGGCCAGCCGCGACAGCGCGGCAACATCCGCGGGCCTCGCGTCGCGAATTGTGAATTGCTCGTCCTCAACCTTCATGCGTGACTCCCGTCCTGAAACTCTAGCGAACCGCCCGTCGCGCGGACAGACGCCGCAAGACGGCCGTGCCCGTCAATTCGCGAATCGCATCGGCCGCCACCCATCGCGCCGCGGAAGAGTCTTGCCGCGCGATGCGCCGGGCCACGCGCACCGCTTCCCGGTTCAGCGCGCGATTGCGCTTCCCAATTTGCCGCAGCGCCCAATTCACGGCCATCTTCACGAAGTGGCGCGCGTCGGAAGCTTCTTCCTCGATGCGCCGGAGAAGCGGCTGAAACTCTACATCCGCGGCCTGTTTATCGTGGATCGCGAGATACGCCATTTGCGAAAATCCCGCGCGCTTCGTGAACTCCGGTTCATAGCGGGTCCATGCCATGCAAATTTTCCAGGCGTGCGGGGTGTAGAGAAATAAATAGCGACAAGCTGTGTCCACCAGATCCCAGGAATCAAACGCGCGCGCCCACCGCTCCATCTGCGCGCGCGTAACGCGCTCGGGCTCGTCCACCAGACACGCCAGCAACCGCGCATCGTGCACTCCGCTCGCCCATAGCTCGCCCGCCATATTGTGGTCGCGGCCAATCGCGCGCGCCATGCGATGCAACTCCGGCGCCGTGGCGCCCTGGGAGGCCAGGCGCGAGAGCACCCCGCTTGCTGTTGGTGCGTCTCTTGGAATTGCGCGTTTCATAACGCAATCAAAACTGCTTCTCGGAATCGAGAAGCAGTGTCACCGGCCCGTCGTTGATCAATTCAATTTCCATGTGCGCCTGAAAAACGCCCGTCGCAACCGTAACGCCCAGCGCACGCATGGCCGCGATGTACTCCTCATACAGCTGCTTCGCAAATTCCGGCGTAGCCGCTTCGACATACGAGGGACGCCGGCCGCCCCGCGCATCCCCATACAAAGTGAATTGCGAAACGATCAGCGCCGCGCCGTGCGTCTCGACGAGCGAGCGGTTCATCTTTCCTTGTTCGTCGCCGAAAATTCGCAGGTGCGCGATCTTTTCCGCAAGCCCGCGTGCCACCTCGGCCGTATCATTCCGCCCGACGCCGAGCAACACAAGCAACCCCGCGCCGATTTCCCCCGCGATGTTTCCGTCCACCCGCACGCGGGCTTCGCGAACTCGCTGCACCACAGCGCGCATCCATTCCTCCTCTCCCCGCGATTCTACCGCGAACCCGTTGCGCGCCGTCCGGCGGATCGGCCCATCGCGCCGCGCGCGAGTTCGTTGTTTGCACGCACGCGAAACTGTGTTAGAAAACTCCTAGCCACCGGGTCACTGGCGCTCCTTGAAACTTGCTCTCATCGGCACGCACGGCGTCGGCAAGACGACGCTCGCCTACGAAGTCTGTTCCCTTCTGAAGAAGGCGAACCACAACATTGAATTGGTGACGGAAGTCGCCCGCCGCTCGCCGCTTCCGGTCAACGAAGCAACCACACTCGAAGGCCAGCTTTGGATCCTGCATGCGCAAATTGCCGCCGAGATCGACGCCGCCGCGCGCTCGCCGCACGTCATTTGCGACCGCTCCGTCCTCGACAACTATTGTTATCTCGTGAACAAATTCGGCCGCCAGCCGCAGCTCGAACAGTGGCTCGTCTGGTGGATGAACACCTATTCGCTGCTCGTTGCGGTCCCGCCGATGGCGGACGGCATTCCGCCTGACGGCTTCCGTTCCGAGAATCTCGAATTCCAGCATCGCATTCACGATTTGCTGGGGGAAATTCTTGCTGAATCGCCTTTTGATCGTCTGGCCGACCGCGTCATGTGGCTGGAACGCCGCGAGCGCCGCGTCTGGGGCGAACTGATTTTCGCCGCCGCGGCGCCGCTCATCCGAGCCCCCGAGCGAGCGCGCGTAGTCGCTGCGCGCTAAGAATTTCCGCTCGCCGCAAAATTCCCCGCACAATTCATCGATTCTGTTTCTTCGCCGGAGCGCTCTTGCGTGCCCGCTTCGGCGCGCGCGGTGCGCGCTGGCACTTTGGGCAGAAATGACTGCTGCGTCCCGCCACGATGATCCGCCGAATCTTCGCCCGGCAACGTGCGCACGGCTTTCCTTCCCTCTGATACACGCGATGGCGCAACTGGAAACGGCCAGGAAATCCTTCCGCGTCCACGTAATCCGAAACGGATGAGCCGCGCAGGCGAATAGCGGTCTGCAGCACGTCGCGGACGGCACGGTGCAGCGCTCGTAGCTGTTCGCGCGTCAGCGAATCGCCGCACCGCGCCGGATGAATGCGCGCGCGCCACAGACTCTCATCGACATAGATATTTCCCATGCCGCGCAGCATGCGCTGATCGAGCAACAGCGCCTTGACGCGTGCATGTCGCGGGCCGAATCGCTCGGCGAACTCGGCCTCCGAAATTTCCAGCGGATCCGCTCCGAAGCGATCGCGGAACGCATCCATCTGCGAGTCCGCCACGATCACCATGCGGCCGAATCGGCGAATGTCCGTGTAACGCAGCTCGCGCCTATCGTCGAGCATGAACGTCACGTGAGTGTGCGGCGGCGCCGACTCCGCCGCGAGGCAGACCATGAGTTGACCGGTCATGCCGAGGTGAACGAGGAGGTGCAGTCGCGCCTCGGCGACCACGGCATTGACCGCAGATGCGCACGCATCGGGCGCGTCGCGCAGCAGCTCGAATGCGATGAACTTGCCATGCCGCGTGACACTTTCGATCCGGCATCCAGGCAGTGATTCGCCAAGCTGAACTGGGTCGTCGATGAAGTCAGTCTTGCCGAGGCGCACGTCGAGAATGCTGCGTCCAGGCAGCAATCGCCGCAACCCGCGAACAATCGTCTCGACTTCGGGAAGTTCAGGCATCGCAATCGGAACGGACAAAATAGCACGACGACCAGAAGTTGAACGCCTTTATGAATTGACAATGAGGATGAAGGAAAGTCATTCCGAGCGCAGCGAGGAATCTCTCCTCGGGGTAGGATTCAAAGAGCAGAGGGATTCCTCGTCGCTTCGCTCCTCGGAATGACTGCGTGGGGGAGGCACGCCACAGAGGCCAGGTAAAACGAATTACGGCAGGGGCATGCCCGGCGTGGCCACGATCCCCGCCATGCGCAAAATTTCCTCGTACTCCACGTCCGTGACAGGCGTGATGATGCGTCGAACGTTCTTAAGGAATTTCACCTTGCGCAGCGCAGGATTCGCCCGCAACTCGAGCAGCGACACTTGCCGCGGCAAACGCTCGATCGATCGCAAGTCCGCCACCAGCGCCTTACCTTCAGCGTCGTTCGGATCGGGATACGGGTTGCGCGTCACCTCGGCCAGCGCGTAGAGCGACCGCTCCGGCGCGAAGTGGTAGCACAGGACGCGATCGCCCTGGCGCACCTGCTTCAGTTGCCGCACGATGTCCGGTTTCGCCCCGGCGCCCCGCCACATCTCCTTGCCCTTCACGAACAAGGTGTCCCAGTGGTAGTAGTGCGGGTCAACCGAAAACAGCCAATACTGCCTCTTGGCAGGCTGGCGAATGACACTCAAGCCGTGTTTCCCCCCCGGTTCGTGGCGCTCGGCAGTTTCGTCGGGCGTCAAGTTTGGGCGGACACTATACATGGGTCGCATCAATATATCCAAAGAATTAGACGCGCAGGGGGAGGGGTAAGTTGCAGAAGAACAACAATCTAAAGGAATTTTGCGGGTACTAGTACCGAATTAGGCGTCCACCCAGATGTCTCCCCCACGGATTTCGAGGCTGTAACACTGCACTCCGACGGTCGCATTCGCGGCCAGCCTGCCGGTAGTGACGTCGTACTCCCAACTATGCCAGGGACATGTAACAATTTTACCCGAAAGCTCGCCCTGCCCGAGCGGGCCGCCACGATGCAGACAGGTGTTGTTTATCGCGTAGAACTTGCCGTCCACGTTCGCGATGGCGAGCGTCTTGCCGTCCACTTGGAATTCGCGGATTGAACCCACAGGAATCTCGTCGGTCTTCGCGGCACGCATCAAGGCCATCTTTCTTCGCTCCTGGTAGGACAGGCACTCCTGCCTGTCCAGGTTCTTTCAGAGCGGGGAAAAGAGGACAGGCAAGAGTGCCTGTCCTACTGAAACCCGCGTAACGGCGCGTCAGCGCGGCGAGGGCGTCTGCGCGACCATCACGCCGCGCTTGAAATGCTCCACCATCTCGGGGCGCAGCCGCACTTCGGTCGGCCGCTTGGCCAGCGACATCTGATCGATCTTGTCCTGCAGCTTCAGCAGCGCGTAGAAGAGCGCCTCGGGCCGCGGCGGACATCCGATGACGTAGACGTCCACCGGCACAATCTTGTCCACACCTTGCAGCACCGGGTAAGCGTTGAACGGCCCGCCGACGCTCGAGCAAGCCCCCATCGAAATGCACCACTTCGGGTCCGGCATCTGATCCCAAACGCGCTTCAAAACCGGCGCCATCTTCAAAGTGACGGTCCCCGCCACAATCATCAAATCCGCCTGCCGCGGCGAAGGCCGAAACACTTCCGCCCCGAATCGCGCGATATCAAAGCGCGAAGTCGTCGAAGCGATCATCTCGATCGCGCAACACGCCAGCCCAAACGTAAGCGGCCAGATGGCGGATTTCCGCGCCCAATTGAACACGTAGTCCACCGAACTAATCAGAAAATTCTTCTCAAAGCGCTGGTCCAGCAGCCCCATCAAGCCTCCAAATGCTCGGCGAAAGCGCGAGTATAACTGCGGGGTACGGATGCGTCAAACCCCGCCTATGCGAGTGGCTGGGACGAGACGGACTTGCTGCCCTGCCGTCGGGATCTTGAGCGTCCGCAAGACTTGAGAATGGGGGATACCCGCACCTCGGGTGTTTTTCAAATGAGTGCACAGTAATAAAAACAAATGGCTTACGAGGAGAAATTAGATCGAAAGAGTGACAAAAGAGTGCGGATGATATTGAAAAAATGGGTTAGATAGCGTCTAAGTGGAGCAAATCTAGTGGATGGGGATTGAAAACAAAGGTGTTGCGGGAGGGGAATGTGCGACCACGGATGGACGCGGATGGGGGGAGGCATGAATGGCTCGGTTGAGTCGGGGCGGGGATCGAGTTGGAAGTGGCTACCACGCCATCATTGATTCACACATTTTGTATGTTGTATATTATACTATTGATTATACTTATTTCGGATTGTAGAAATTATCTCGAAGGCGGCGCGATTTGAGGGAGCGAGGGTGCGGGCAACCGCGGAGGAGGAATGCACACAGTCAAGAGTGGCTGTGCCACCAGAGGGCGACAGATCAGGGCGTTGAGGGTGCCGGGGAAACCTGCTGGATTGAGTCTTCTATCTGGTCGGACAACTGCTGAATGAAGTCAGGGATATTTTCCCTCGAGCCCTGGACGTGGAGTTCGTCCAGTTTTTCCTGGTCGCGCCAAAGGCCGATCGTGACTTGCACTTCTGAACCCTGGACGCGGTAGAGGCCGCGGACGCGGATCGCGCCGGGCAATTCATCTGAATCCACAAAGACGGCGGAGAGAGGGGCGTCACCGCCTCTGGTGAGGGAAAAGCTTTCGTCGTCGAGCCGCTTCCGAAGCGCCACGCTCAGTGCCAGATCGTCGTCGCCGTCCAGTGTCGGGTCGGAATCGGAGAGGACAGGCCGGAGGAGAAATGGCTTGGCACCCGAGAGATGAATCGCTTGCTTGATGGCGTCATCTACCTCGCCCACGTCGAAACTTGTGCCTAAGGGCGCGGCCAGAACCGGTTGCTGGATTCCGCCGGTATTCGCAGCTTCCGACAACATAGGAACCTCGTCGGCCGCGTATTGGAACCACTTGCTCACATCCACGAACTCGTGATCGCGCAAGCCTTCATCCAACTTCATTCCTTCCAACAGCGAGTAGGTCAAGAGCCCCTGGCTATACTGGCTCGCCTCATAGCTCGGCTGGTCCGCCGCAGCGCCCATTAAGACGTGAAAGCCGGTGCGATCTTTTAGGCGATCGAGAGCGCGCACTTGGTCGGCGGGAATCTCGCGTTTCTCGACTAATTTCGCGGCAGCGGCGCCCGCGTCGCAAGTATCGAGAATCATGACTCGCTTGAGCGCCGGGATTTGCTCGATCCAATCCGTCAGCTCGTCGCTGGTGAGGGTCCATTGGGCGCGGAGGGCGGGATCGGAAAGGTCGGAGAGGCTGGCGCTGCGCGCGTCCGCGGTGAGGTAGGCGTAGAGCTCGGATGCGCCAGTGAGAGCAATGCCATGCCCGGCTAGAAACACGACTAGGATGTCTTGTGGCCGGGCCTTGCGCGCTTGCTCGAACGCTTTCACGAAATTATCTTTGGTGGGGAGGAGAGCATTCGGGACTTCTTGCGTGGTCAATAGAGTGAGATGGACCCTGTCGGCGCCGAACAACTTATTCGCGGCCAACTGCAATGCGTGGGCCATGTCCACCGCGTCCTTGGCCGCATAGAGGAGCCGGACATTTGGACTCGCGTAAGTTGAAATGCCACCGACGATGGCCCAGAACTCCGGGGGCGAATCGTCTCGCGTGCCCTGCGGGGTCCAAGTTACGCTTACCCCGGAGCTGGCAAGATATCCTTCTTGATTCCGCGTCACGACGCGGATTTCATTGGCTTGGCCCGGGACGTAGTGCGAGGCGGAAAGATCGACCGTCAAATCGGCTTCGCTTGCATCAGGAGCAGGGGAACCTCCACGCGCGTCGGCGACTATTTCGTTGCCGTTAACGAGGACCTGCACCGGTCCGATGCCGCCGCCACGATTCTTGAGCGTAAGCTTGAGCAGCATGCTGCCCGGCGGCGGGGCTTGAAATTGCACGCCGGGAAAGAGCTTTACGCTGTCGAAGGCCGTGACATCACGGATAGGTTCTTTGTTGAATCCGAAAATCTTGGCGAGGAGGCCCGGCTCCCAATAGCGATCTTTCAATTGGTCGAGCGCGATTATATTGGGGCCAACGATCCAGTGCATAAGGGCCATTCCACCCGGTGAAGCATCGAAGATGCCTTGAGGGGTGACCGCTGCCCAATCGTTCTTGTCCAACGCGATCAAACTGACAAGATCGCTTCCGCTTGCCAGGTCCCACACGCGTGTGCTGCCGTCCTCGCTTCCCGAGGCCAGGGTGCGCCCGGCCGCGTTGAAGGCGACGGACGTGACGGAGTCCGTTTGGCCTAAGAGCGTGCGGAGTTCACGACCGGTCGCAACATCCCACAGAATGATCGACTTGTCCTCACTTCCCGAGGCCAGCGTTCGCCCGTCGGGGCTGAAGGCAAGAGAAGTGACGATGTCGGCGTGGCCTGACAGCTCGCGGAGTTCCGTGCCAGTTGCCATATCCCAAAGTACGATCGCGCCGGAAGATCTGGCTGCCGAAGCCCGCGTGTCTGTGCCGGTGACAAGATTTCCCACTCGGTTGCGATGTAGACCTCCAGTGGCCAGGATGCGCCCGTCGGGGCTGAAAGCCAGGGAATGGGTTGCGCCGGGAAGCGTCCTTACTTCGGTCCCGGTTGCGACATGCCAAAGTTTGATGCCTGTGCCGTCGCCACTAGAAGCGAGGGTAAGTCCGTCTGGGCTGAAGGCAAAAAAATTTGGGTAGCCTGGCAGGCCCGCCAGGACGCGGAGTACCTTCCCCGTGGAGACATCCCACAGTTTAACGCTTCCATCGAAGCTTCCTGATGCGAGGGTGCGACCGTCCGGACTGAAGGCAACGGAATTGACCCATCCGGTGTGGCCGTCCAGCGTGCGGAGCTTCCGTCGGGAGGCGACGTCCCATAGCTTGACGGTCGTGTCCCGGCTCCCTGAGGCGAGCGTGCGACCATCCGGACTAAAGGCTACGGAAGTAGTCCCGCTCGTGGGATCGGCCAGTATATGTAGGCCCGCTGTCGTTGTTAAATCCCAGATCTCGATCTGGTCGCCACCACCCGTGGCAAGCGTGCTCCCGCTCGGACTGAAAGCAACGGAAGTGACCGGGCCGGTGCGGCCTGTCAGTGCTTGGAGTTGCCGCCCGGTCGTGAAATCCCACAACCTGACCGAAAGGTCTTCGCTACCCGAGGCGAGCGTGTGACCGTCCGGGCTGAAGGCGACCGAGTAGACTTGATCGGTGTGGCCGGTCAGCGTGCGGAGTGCACGTCCCGCCGCCACGTCCCACAACTTGACCGTACGGTCGTAGCTACCGGACGCAAGCGTACGCCCGTCCGGACTGAAGGCCACAGATGTGACCGCGTCGGTGTGGCCGGTCAGCGTGCGGATCGTGCGCCCAGTGGCCGCGTCCCAGAGCTTGACCGTACGGTCGTAGCTTCCGGACGCGAGCGTAAGTCCGCGAGGGTCGAACGCAAGCGAACTTATCCCACTCGTGTTGCCTGTTAACTTGCGGAGTTCCCGTCCAGTGGCGATGTCCCACAGCCTAATCGTTGGTGTGTTGTCACCAGGCCCCAGGACAAGGGTGCCGCCCGCGGTTGCCGACGCAAGCACGCGTCCGTCAGCGCTGAACGCAACTGATTCGACCTCGCCGGCGTGTCCGTCGAGCGTGCTGAGTTCGCGCCCCGTGGCGACGTCCCACAACTTGACCGTACGATCGTTGCTTCCGGAAGCAAGGGTGCGCCCGTCCGGGCTGAAGGCCACGGAATTGACTGGGCCGGCGTGGCCCCTCAGTGTGAGGAGTTCCCGCCCAGACGCGATATCCCAGAGCTTGATTGTAGCGTCCGTACTCCCGGAGGCTAGGGCGCGCCCGTCAGGACTGAAGGCTACTGACTCTACCGAGCTGATGTGTCCAGCTAGAGTACGGCATTCTTGCCCCGTTGCGACGTCCCACAGCTTTATTGTGTTATCGGCACTGCCCGAGGCGAGCGTGTGTCCGTCCGGGCTGAAGGCAACGGAATTGACCCATCCGACGTGGCCCCTTTGGAGCACGAGTTCGGGTTTCTGGCCCCAGGCCGGGGGACACGCCGCCAGCGCGGACGCGACTAAGAGAACATGGCAGAGTTTCCTTCGCATGTCGGCCTCGGGGGCGAAGCGAAATTTATGCAAGAGTATTTGTCGGCGATGTGGTTGTCAAACTTTGATTGGTGCTTTGTTCGCATTTTCGGTGGAACGCGGAACGGCAGAGTGGATGTATAGTGCTCCACCGGGAGAAACGGCAAATGATGCGATTCAACGGAACTGCGAAAATAGTGTGTGTGGTGATGGCGGGGCTGGCGGTGGCGGGGCGGGCGCAACAGGCGGAGTCTTCTGCTGCACCGGCTACGTTGACGATTGACGCCAGCAAGACGGTGGGGAAGGTCAGCCCTACGCTGTATGGCTTGATGACGGAGGAGATCAACTACTCCTACGAGGGCGGGATTTACGGGGAGCTGGTGCAGAACGGCACCTTTGTTCAGGCGTGGGGCGATGCGACCTGGATTGTGACGCCGCGAGGCACGGCGCACGGCTCGACGGCTCTTGACAAGGCTACCGGGCCTAGCGCGGCGCTGCCTACGAGTTTGAAAGTGACGGTAACGCAGGCGGACGCGGCCAATTCTTTGGGGCTGCTCAATGAGGGCTGGTGGGGGATCACGGTGCGGCCGAACGAGACGTTTCACGGGTCGCTCTACGCGAAGGCGGATTACGCGGGCGCAGAACTCAAAGTGAGTCTGATCGCGAACGACACGGGACACGTGATTGCGTCGGCGACGGTGCCGGGGGTGGGCGCGGACTGGAGGCAGTACACGTTCACGCTGCAAGCGGGCGCGGTGGTGGCGTCTTCGCGTAACCATTTGTTGGTGGAGTTCAATCATCCCGGAGCGGTGTGGCTGCAACTCTTCTCGCTGTTTCCGCCGACGTATCACGATCGCGTGAACGGCAACCGCGGCGACATCATGGAGTTGCTGGCCGCGATGCAGCCGGCGTTTCTGCGTCTGCCGGGAGGAAACTATCTGGAGGGCGACCACATCAACGAGCGCTTCGACTGGAAGAAGACGATCGGGCCGCTGGTGGATCGGCCGGGGCATCGCAGTCCGTGGAACTACTGGTCGACCGACGGCATGGGCCTCTTGGAATATTTGGAGTGGTGCGAAGACTTGCACATGCAGCCGGTGCTGGCGGTGTATGCGGGCTATTCGCTGAAGCAGGAGTTCGTCGCGCCGGGGCCGGCGCTTGAACCTTACGTGCAGGACGCGCTGGACGAGATCGAATACGTAACCGGGGACGTCACGACGAAATGGGGAGCGGAGCGCGCGAAGGACGGTCACCCTGCGCCGTTTCCGTTGACGTACGTGGAGATCGGCAACGAGGACCAGTTCGACCAATCAAAGAGTTACGATGGGCGCTATGCGCAGTTCTACGACGCCATCAAGAAAAGCTATCCCGCGCTGCAAGTGATCGCCACCGCGCCGGTGAAGAGCCGCACGCCGGACGTGCTCGACGAACATTATTACCGGCGGGCGGAGCAATTTTTCGCGGACGTGCACCACTACGACGCGACCGACCGCAACGGGCCGAAGATATTCGTCGGAGAATGGGCGACGCGCGAGGGCACACCGGCGACGAACTTCGGGGCGGCATTGGGCGACGCCGCGTGGATGACCGGGATGGAGCGCAACAGCGACGTGATCGTGATGGCGAGTTACGCGCCGCTGTTTGTGAATGTGAATCCGGGCGGAATGCAGTGGCGCTCGGACCTGATCGGATACGACGCGTTCAGCAGCTATGGCTCGCCCAGCTA
>Ga0181538_10005298_pt1 | contig 11651 bp, 11 predicted proteins | sample PEATcosm2014_Bin_40_FD_119773 | JGI IMG/M metagenome (GOLD analysis project Ga0181538, IMG submission 119773) | Peatland microbial communities from MTU Mesocosm Facility, Houghton, MI, USA - PEATcosm2014_Bin23_30_metaG | ecosystem: Environmental > Terrestrial > Soil > Wetlands > Peat | place...
CGCGAAGACGCGAAGGTCGCGAAGTTGCGCGAAGCGGAACGAAGCTGCGTGATCTCGGAAAATCTTGTCGTAAAAACAAGAAATTGCAGGATATCAACGAAGTTGCGCGAAGAGGAATGGTTTGATTTGTATTCTTCGCGCAACTTCGCTCCTTCGCGTCTTCGCGGTAATCTGAACTATGATGCCGCCGATGCGGGATCGGCGCCAGTTGCCGCAGGACCAGCCGGGTATGCATCAGCGAGATGCGCAGGTTGTCCCGAAACGGCCGAAAGCTCGACACCCTTTGGGCCGGCTCCATGTATCTGACGCGGATCGGCACGCTTTCAATTTTCAGCCCCGCCCAGACCGCCCGCGTCACCACCTCCACTTCCAGGTTGTAATGCCGCGAATTGAGCCGCAGTTCCAGGACGTGCGGCAACGGATAGGCGCGAAATCCGCTCTGCGTATCGGTCACCGCTCGACCGCATTCAATGCAGACCCAGAAATCCGAAAAATCCCGGCCAAACAGGCTCGACTGCGGCATGGTTCCCACGACCTCGCGGCGCGCCCCGATCAGGATGGTGTTGGGCGACAGCCTCGGCAAAAACCGCGGAATGTCCTCGGGGAAATGCTGCCCATCGCCGTCGAGGGTCACCATGTACTGCCCGCCGCGCTGGGCCGCATATTCGAAGGCGGTCAACAGCGCCGCCCCTTTTCCCAAATTGGCCGCATGGCGAATCACGGTCACCCCCAGCGGCTTGAGCAGTTCCCGAAGGTCGGCATCCGAACTGCCGTCGTCCACCACCACGACGTCGCCGATTTGTTCCCGGCATCGCCGCACCACGTCGGCGATCGTGCCGGCATTGTTGTACACCGGGATGCCGCACCAAACCTGCGTCATGCTCGCTGAACCCTGGCTTGCAGGCTCCGGCAAAGTTCCAGCGGATTCGGTTCCTCACCGGCCGGCAATGGAATTAGCGTTTCACCCCCGGCGCCCGCGGCGACCGCAAAACAGACCGCAGCCGACGAATCGCTCCACAGGGCAAGCATTCCCCCGGCCTCGCCGTCGGCGACCATTTGCTCACCGTGCCACACCAGCGCCGCCAACGGACGCGCGTCGTCCTGGATGAACATCGACGGTCCCGTCAGCGACAGTGCGATCGCGGCTTCTCCCAGCGCGCTGGTGGCCAGAGTATAAATAAACAGGTTTCCGCGTCCCAGCGTTCGCCCCATGGCGACGTAGTCCTGGAAATATTCCTCATTAGCGCGGAGCAATCCTTCCGATCGGGCGGCCAGCAGGCCGATCTCCGGCGGGGTCCGATCCCACCAATCCGCGCCCTTCAGCGCCAAACTCGCCGCGCACAAACAACAGCGCGACTCGCCGGTCATGCGCGTGAAGTATTTGACCGGCCTGCCGATCAGAGCCAGCACGTCGGCCGTCGCCGACGGCGCGGGCTTCTGCCACGACAATCCCCGCGGCGCGACGACGCCGCAGTGTTCGGTGCAAAACCAGGCGGCAGCACGAATCACGACACAACCTCCCCGCCGAGCAGGATGGCAGTATTCACGCCGCCGAACCCCGAATTCGTCGAAAGCGCCAATCGCCCCACGAACGGCGCCGCTTCCCCATGCACCCACCCCGCGGCGCCATCGTCCGGCGAGGTCAAGCCCACGGTCGGCGGCGCCAGGCCGAGCGACAGGGCCCGGCCCGCGACCAGAATCTGCACCAGCCCCGCCGGGGCCAGCGTATGCCCCACCCCGCCCTTGACCGAGAAAACCGGCCTCGGCCGCCCCATCGCCGCGCGAAAGGCGACCATCTCCATCGCGTCGCTGTACAACGTCGCGGTGCCGTGCGCGGCGATCAACGCCACCTCATGCGCCGCCCGCCCGGCCATCGCCAACGACTTGGCGATCGCCCGCAAAAGCCCCGCCGCTCCGCGGTCGGGGGCCGTCATGTGCACCGCATCGGTCGTGTTCCCCCAGCCCAGAATCGATGTCCCCTCGCTTCCCGACGTCACCAGCGCCCATCCAAACGCTTCGCCGAGACTCAGCCCCGCCCTCTGGCAATCGAAGGGACGCGCCGGGCCGGCACTCAGCGACAACAGCGTGGAAAAACCCGAATAGACGAACTCCGATACGGAATCGCAGGTGACGACCAGCACGCTGGCCGCTTGGCCGCCGCGCACCATCGACGCCGCGCGCGTCAGCGCCGCGGCCGACGACGCGCACGCCGACGACATCGCCATGCCCGGTCCCCGCAATCCCAACAACCCCTTGACCCGCTCCAGCAGGAAACGCGGGTGCGACTGGCGCGACAGGCCCGCGTCTCCCTCCAAAATCGCCCGCTCGACGTATTCGATTTCGCCGGCCGTCGTCGCCAGAATCACCGGCGTCATCGGGTCGAGCTTTGAGACGATCGGCGACAAGATCCGTTTCAGCCCGGCCCATGCCCGCGATTCGCCGGGTGCGATCCGCAGATCGGAAATCATCGCCGCCTGGTCGCTGGTGAATCCCCTCTCGGCAAACCGATTGGTGGCGCTGATGGCGGTCTCGCCGCCGAGCAACCCATTCCACAGCGCATCCAGCCCCCAGCCGTACGCCGTCGCCACGTCGGATTGCGCGATCACGACGTTCATCGCATTTCAACCTTCATCGCACTTCGCCGAACTCGCCGGCGCTCCATCGCTTGCGGCACCGTTCCAGCAAGGGCGGGCTGGCCAACAAAACCTCGCCCGAGGCATCGACGAACATCTGCACCGTAAATCCCGTGGCCGCCAACACGCCGCTCTGCTTGAAAATCTCGTACTCCATGTTGATCCGTGCGCCTTCGCTCCAGATCAATTTTCCAACGATGCCCACCTCTTCCCCCAGCACCGTCGGGGCGAAATAGTCCACGTGCAACTGCACGATCGGCGCTTGCAGCCGCTCGCGATGGAAATCGGCATATCCCAGGCCGTACGATCGGCCCAACTCCTCGTTGGCCTGCTCGAAGAACTGGGCGTATCTGCCATGCCACGTCACGGCCATCGCGTCCACCTCGCTGAAGCGCACGCGGTGCTTCAGTTGGACGGTCAGGGGTTGGGGCGCGGCCGGGTCCGGGCCGAAATATCCGCCCCGTTTTCGCCGAGGAGGTGTCATCCGGGGAGGTGTCATCCGGCCGCCCCTTCCGCCGCGGCGCCAAAGGCCACCATCGATATCTCCGCGCACCGCTGATCGCCGACCGACAGCTTCGCCTTGATTGCCAGATCGTCCCCGCCGACCGGCGTCATTTCCGCATCGATCGCCACGCGCTGGCCAGGCCGGACGGGCAACGTCAGTTTCAGGTTCTTCAACACGCGAATTCTCAGTTCGTCGACGCCCCGCGCCTGGGCCCCGGCAAGCAGCACCGCCTGTACGAGGCAAATCCCCGGCAAAATCGGCCCGTCGCTAAAATGGTCCGGAAGCACGCTCAAATTCGCATCCACCTCCAGGACGGCACCAAAGCCCCCCACACGCTTCTCCACCTGGAGCATGTCACGAATCTCGCCGCGCAACCGATTCATTATTGAATCTCCCGATCCCGGTTCTTCACAATGATCCGATAGTGAAACCAACTATTGTCCATCACGATCCCGCGTGGGTAAAGACTTGCCCCCTGTGATTCGTACCGGTAATACCGCACCCGCCACACGGCTCCGAAGAATCCGATCAGCTTTTTTTCCAGCAAAACCCCCGGCCGCCCCCCAAATTCATAGACCAGCCTCCCCCCAGGCTCCTTTTGGGTGAATTTGACGTCGGTCCGTTCGATCTGCGCCGCCGCACTGTGGCCTGGAAGCAGATCGAAATACATCCTGCGAATATCGTCGCCCATGGCCACCAGCACCTCTTGCTGCTTCATCAGCGGAGGAATTGCGAAGCGAACGTGCGTTCCCTGGCGGTCTCCGTTCAGGTCGAACAATTTCACGCCCAGATGATTCAGCCCGACCAACTCGAACGTGCCGGCCACCCTGTCCACCCGCAGAACGCCCAGGACGGCCAAGTCGTTTCGAAACGGCGCCTGGATGACCACGGTATCATCGGAGATAGACCGATCGGCCACGGTTCGCGCAAACGCGTCGCGCAGCGCTCTAGGGTCGGTATTGTGCTCGACCGGCAACGGCTCGCGAACGAACGGCTCGCCCGCGCATCCGCCGATCAACGGCACCAGCAGCAGAATTGCCCACCGCATCTTCATGCCTCCGCCCGTCCCCGCCAACTGTCTCGCAGGAAGTTGATTCCGGGAATCATAATAAACGCCGTCAAATAGGCCGCGACCAGACCGGAGGTCATGCTGACCCCGGCGAGGTGCAGCGCCGGATGCAGCGCCAGAAGCATCGCCCCGGCGCCGGCCAAAGTCGTCAGGAACGAAAGCAGTACCGAGGCCATTCCCTGCCCCAGGATCGGCTCCCGCCCGTCCCATGCATACTCCGAAAACACGCCATAGTCGCTGCCCAGCGCCAGCACCAAAATCGCCGCGACCACGCTCACCACGTTGATCGCCAGCGACATCAGCGTCAGCACCGCCAGCATCGCAACCACGCCCGTGACCGCCGGCAGCATGATGATGATCGACTTGCCCACGCTCCGCGTCAGCAGCAGCAGCGACACGACGATAAACGCCACGCTCACCGCCACTAGCACCTTCGATTCCGATACCGCCGTCTCCGCGAACGCCTGACCCAACGCCACCCGCGAAACCACTTGCGCATCAGCCCGGCCGGCGATCAGCTTGCGCACCATCGACACGTTTTGAGGCGAATCCTCGAAATAGCTCAACATCTGCCAGTCGCCGTTGCTCCGGGCGATGAATTGATCTTCGATGCTCTGCACGATCTGCCGGGACAAATCCTGACGTGGAGGATTCGCCAGACTCTGGAAGAACGGTTCAAACGCCTCGGCCGAAAAGCCGTAGGGCTGCCCGGCGGCCGCGAGGTTTCGGCGAAGATCCGCAATCCGCTGCGGGGACCAGAAAGCCTGCCATCTCTCCCCATTCTCATGCCGGGTCGCCTCCGACGGCCAGAAGCTGCTCAGCGTGACGAATGACCCTTCCGCGAATTTCGGCGCGACGATGCGCCCAACTTCCTCGTTCGCCGCCTCCGCCTCCGCCCGCGTCTTTCCCGTCACCACCAGAATCGCCATCTCCTTGTCGCTGCGTCCCCACGCGGCCTGGAAATCGTGCTCGTTCTGTTTCACCGTCGCGGTTACTCCGTCGAGCCGGGTCACGTCGGAATCAATGCCGGTTTTCCGCGCGACGAACGCCGCCGCCGCAAAAACGGCGACGCCCAGAATCGTCAGCGGCACCATCTTCCCGCCCCACCGCCGCAGCGGCATCCCCCGGCCCAGCAGCACCAATTTCCCCCCGGGCCGAATCATCCCCGGCAAGATGAAAATCGCCGCCAGGAGGGACATCACCAGCGAGATGCTCGTCATGCATCCCAGTTGCCGGAACGCCGGAATCTTCGAGAACAAAAACGCCACGAACACCCCCAGCGTCGTCAGGTGGCTGATGATCAGGGGACGAAAAATCCTCCGGACGTCGGCTTTCGGATCGCGCCCCATCGACACGGCGGTGTAAACGTAAATGCCGTAATCCACCGCGCTGCCCGCCATCGTCACCGCCAGCGCGATCATCATCGTTGACAGATTCGGATAAACCAGCGCGCACCATCCGATGGTGATGGCCGTGGTGACCAGCGGCAACAAGAACACGGCGGCAACCCGGAAATCCCGCGACACCAGGAAAAATAGCAGCACGAACGCCACCGTGTTGATCGCTCCCGCCAGCCGGAAGTCGCGCTCCATCAGTTCGTCGTTCTGCTCCGTGTGAATCTGGCCGCAGAGCGGAATGATCTCCACGCCCGCCGGCGCCGCGGCGGCAAGCCGATTCAAATGGTCCGCCAGCGCCTTGGAACTCACCAGGCTCGTCGCCGATGCCGACGTCTCCAGCACCAGCATCAACTGCCGCCCGTCCTCGTGCAGCAGCCGGCCGTCTTTCACCTGGACCCGATATCCCAACCCGTTGGTCAGCGCCAGCATCCGCGACAGAATCCGCTCGCTCACTCCCAACGGGTCCCGGCGCATGATCTGGGTCATGAACCCACCCTGGGGCTCCACCAATTGCATGAAACACTCGCGCATGCGCTTGCGCAGGGCGTCCGGAGCCGTCGCCGCCTGGATATCCGAAAGATCGCGCTCGTTCAGAAGCTCCCCGGCGTCGTCGAGCAAACCCATCGCTTCATCCAGGGCGTTGGCCGCTTCCGGTGGATGGATCACGCGTTTGATGAGTTGAGGATCGAGCCGCTTCTCCGTCTCGTCCGCGGCGGCGTACAGATCGGAAACGTTCCCGTTGCCCCGCAATCGGAACCAGAGAACCGCCTTGGTGGCAAAACTTGAATCGCGCAGGAAGAGAATGGTCTGCCTGGCCGGGCTGTTCTGGGGCAACAACGTCTCGAGCGAGTTGTCCAACCGCAATCGCATCCACCCCGCGGCGGAGATCGCCACCGCCACCACAATGCAAATTACGGTCCACTGCTGGCGTTGGGCTAATGAAACTGTCGCTGTGTTCGTCATCCGAGCTTTGTTGCGAATCGGAGCGTCTAGTGAAGATTACCGCGAAGGCGCAAAGACGCGAAGTTGCGCGAAGGAATATCAATTTGATTTTGAATTGATTTTGCTTCGCGCAACTTCGCGTCTTCGCGCCTTCGCGGTAGTCTTCTCGAAGAAGTTAGCGATCATGCGGAGGCATCTCCCAGGTTTCCGCCGCAACCGGCTCATTCACCCGCGTCTGGTTGAAGCTCAGCGTCGTCGTATCTCCCCCCGCCTCCCGCACCACCATCGTGCTGATGTACCTTTCGTCCGAACTGAACGTCACTTCCACGTCCTTCAGCATCTTGGCGACCATCGTGTCGCCCCGCGGCACAAATCGCAGGGAGAGCGGCTGCTTGGCGGTCAGGAACGCGTCGTAGCTGTCGCCCAGCACCTTGTAATTCCCCAAAAACCACGCCTGCATCTGCTCCGACACCGCCTTGAACGTCGGATCGCCCCCCAGATGGATCACGTCCACGTGGTTTGTATCCTCGTCCCATTGGCTAACCTCGTCGCCCCGGATGCGAATCGCGTATCCCACCGGCTGGCGAACGATCCAGATCAGCCGGTCCGGCTTTTCCATCGCCATCTGCCCGCTGATCGTCAGGGTATGATCCAGCATGGCAAGGTTCTTTTTCTCCAGAAATTCGGCCTGCACCGACGTGATGAATTTCAAATGATTCTGCACCCCTTCGATCACGTCGATCGAGGCGCGCGTGGCCGGGCCATTCGATTCATTGTCCGCGCGAGTGGTCTGGCCGCGGGCGGCCAATGGCTGCGCCAGGCAGAATACCGCGGACATGATGAGAATCGACCCGGTTGCCTTCATAAGCTCATCGCCGCCACCACGTCGTCGCTCGGCCGCCAGATTTTGACTTGTCCGGTGGCCACCAGTTTTCCATCCTCGCGATAGATGTCGCCTTCCACCACGCCAAACGCGCCGAAGCGCGTCACTTTTCGAAGATGCACGGTGAGTCGGTCGCCGACCCGGGCCTCGCCGGAAACGACCAGCTCCTTGACGCCCAGCAGAAGCCCGCGATTCCGCTCGCCGAGGGAAAGGTGAAAGCCGTGACACGCGGCAAAGGACTGCGCGATCATCTCGATGAACGCCAATTCGTCAAGCCGGCCCGAGCCGTCCACCATGACGCATTCCTTCCGTACCAGAAAAGTAGTCTGCCCATTTCGCTCCCCCACCTTCGTCAACTGGTCCACCATCCGCATCGACTCTCCATGCGGAACCAATCCGACCACTCGCACGGGCAGCGTCTCGATCGCCGCTCCCTTGGCTTTCCAGCACATCTGGTCCCCCGCCAGGTAATCGCCGGTCAGTTGGTAGGCCGACCCCCGGCAGCCGTAGCAATCGGTCGTCTTGCAGCAGGTCCGGCAAGGCTCCTTCACCTTCTCCCCGAACGCTCGCAGGTTTTCCAGGACCTCGCTCAATTCCAGAATCTCGTGCAACGGCTCGACCCGCACGTTCCCCAGCGGAATCGTCACGCCCACGCACGCGAAAATCGTCCCGCACGGCGTGACGTGACAGGCAAACTGATGCCGGTTGCACGACCTGCCGATCAATGCCGCCGGCTTCTCCCACGTTCGCCCAAACTCCTCCAAGTCGAGGCGACCCAATTCTTCAAACAGCGATTTGGCCCGATCGGGATGCACGATCTTCGCCGCTTCGACGTCGCGCGGCGTAATAATCTGGACGTACGGCTCAATCCCCTGAGATCGCGCCCATCGCCAGATCGCCGGAATTTCCGGCAGCGTTTCGTTGGAAACGGAAATCGCCACCGCCAGCGTCGGCTCGGTCCCCCGGCCGTATCCCGATTCCTTCAGATTCGCCAGCGCACTTTTGAGCGCGTTGTCCCGCTCGAAATTGAACTTGAGAACCACCGCCACGGCACGCTGGCGCAGAAACGCGGCCATCGCGCCATCGATTGCCGCGCCGGAGGCGAACAGCTCCATCTCCATCCCCAGACCGCGGGCGGCGTCGATCATCCCGCGCAAGTCGGGATGCGACACCGGCTCGCTGTCGACCAAAATACATCGCCGAGCGCCTTCCTGCCGCGCCTGGCGCAGCAAATCGCCTATTTCTTTCGAGGAAAGCACGGCCCGGGAATTTTCCGGCGCGGCCCGGCAGGCGGCGCAGCGGCATTCGCCGCCCGACGACAAATCAAGCTCGATGGAAAGCAGCCCCTTGCGCGCCGCGCAGGCGGCGATCTCCTCGCGGCCGAAGCCGATGCCGCTCACTCGAATTGAACAGTCGCCGCGCACGTCGTGCTCCTTCGTTGCCTGTCGGGTGTTCAGAGGCACTGCGCATCCAGATGCTTCCGGATCGTTTCCCGCACCCGCGTTTTCAATCGGTAGGCGTTCAATTCCTTGTATTGCTCGCAGGTCACGGACGGCAGCTTGGAAATCACGATCTGCCCCGGATGCATCACCAGCGACCCCCGTGACGGGATGTGTTCATTGCCCGAAATCGTCAGGGGACAAATTTTCGCGCCGACGTGCTGCGCCAGCCGAAACGCCGAGCCGTGAAACTGGCCCAACTGGCACGATCCCGACCGCGTCCCCTCCGGAAACGCGATGATCGACACGCCATCGGCCAACAATCTCGATCCGGCTTCGATAAACTCCTCGAACGGCATCTCCCGCACCCGCAGATACCCCGCCAGCCGCGAAAAGCAATTCACGAACGGAAGTCTCGACGGCCAGATGTTCAGTATCTGGATGACTTCGAACCGCAGAACGAACATCAGGAATGCGTCGGACGACGAGCGATGATTGGCCACAAACACGAAGGGCGGTTTTTCCTGCGGCGCGTAATCGATAAATCGCACGCGGACCAGCGGCCAGCCGCAATAAACCGCCGCCGCGCCGTAGTGGCTGATCGTCCGCCGGACATACCAGAGCGTTCGACGCCGATTCCGCCCCAACAGGTCCAGGAGATACCCGTACGGAACCGCCAGGACCAGAAACAAAATCGACACCACGGCGAGCAGCGGCCAGAAATACACGTTCAGCCATACGACGCTCAGGCGCGACAGCGCAGTTTTGCGTTGTGCCATCAGCGCTTCCATCGGATCAGGCCTTCTTCTGCTCGTTCCGGATCATAATCAGGTAATTGTAGAGGTCCTGCATGCTTCGGATCGAACGAATCCGTTCGTCGTCGCGCACCTGGACGTTGAATTTCTTCTGGATCGCCGCCACCAAGTCCACGACGTCCAGGCTGTCCAGTCCGAGATCGCCAAAGATTTGCGCTTCCGGCGTGAGCTTCTCGCGCGGAATTTCGAACGAATCGGCAAAAACGTCATTGACCGCTTGAATCAACTCAGAATCTGTCATTCATGGTCCTCATACAGCCCGTGCGCAAGTTTACAGATCGCCGCCGGTCAATACAAGATTCGACCGCCTCTCACCTGGGGAAGGTCAGCCAAACATTTTCCACTTTGGCGTGATGGCGTCATGGCGGTTCAATCGCCTTTGCTGCCGGAAGTTTGGGCATACTCCGACGGGGCAAGCATCTCCCAGAGCGATCCCGCATACCCCATCTTGCGCAGCACCTGTAGTTTGTCATCCATCGCATCGGGCGGAAAAACCACGTGACCCAGCTTGCTGAAACCTTCCGTGAGCGTTCGCTCCGCCCAGGCTCGGTCGATCTTCGGCGAAACGTAGTAGACCGGTTCAAGCAGATCGCAATCCGGCCCGATCAACCTTTCCCCCACCGCAATCTCTTGCAGCTCAGTATGCGGCAGAATGCGAATTCCCAGGAAAACAAACACGGCGCTGCATCTCAGGTTTTGGATGTTCTCGATCCCCTCGAGCACCGTTTCCCGCGTCTCCCCGGGTCCGCCGAACATGAAGTAATTCGCCACCGCGATCCCCTGCTTCATCAGCACGTTGTTGGCGCTCACCACGTCGGCAAAACGAAACGGCTTGCGCAGCCGCCGAAGCGTGGCATCGGTTGCGGCATCCGAGCCCAGTTCCGCGGACACCAGCCCGGTTTCGCGCATCAGCCCCACGACGTCCTCGCCGATCCCCGTCGGCTTGAGGAACGCGCACCACGGCACCTTGAGCTTGCGCCGCTTCAACTCCCGAAGCACCTCCAGATACGCGCCGTCGTCGTCATTGAACAGCGAATCGGTAAAGAACACGTAGGACACCCCGTGCTCCTTCGCCAGCCGTTCGACGTCGTCCACCACGTCGGCGGCCGGCCGGCACCGCAGCGACCTGCCTTCGAGCACCGGATAAGCACAGTACGCGCAGCGGAGCGCGCACCCTCGTTTCGTCTGCACCGGCGCGATCGTGCCCAGATGGAGATAACTCTTCAGGATCGCCGGATCGTAATACGCCCCGCACAGTCCGCTTCCGTCGATCGGCCGGGCGTTCCTCAGTATCGTGCCCGGCGCCGGGGCGCTGCCGCGCTCAAGCGATTCGACCAGTCCAACGATCAATGACTCGCCCTCGCCGACGATTCCGTAATCCGCGCCGGCATTCCGCAACATGCCCTCGGGCGCCAGCGAATAGCCGGAACCGCCCAACACCACCGGAACTCCGAGTTCCTCGTGCACGCACCGGACCAGTTCGCCGATCTCCGTCGCATACCGTTTTTCGTTGAGCAGGTTCACGTTGTCGAGGTTGCGGATGGAAATGCCCACCAGGCCCGGTTTCTCCCTTCGGAGCCTCTGGCGCAGCGTCTCGATCGACTCTCCATCGACCAGCAGATCGCAGAACACCGTCTCGTGCCCGGCCCGTTTCAGCGCGGCAGCGACGGCGCTCATGCCCAGCGGATAAACCGGGTATGGCGACGTGGCCTTGTTGGATGACAGCAGTAGGATTTTCAAGTCGTCTTAGTCCATTTGCATTTCGGCCATCTTCATGCGCCTATTGCGGGAGTCAAATGTTCGGCTGACAAAACCCTTGAAAATCCCGCCGTCGCCTGTCTTGTTGGGCTTGTTAGAGAAGATTACCACGAAGACGCGAAGCACGCGAAGTTGCGCGAAGGTCAAAATCAAATCTTGCATTTTTCTTCGCGCAACTTCGCGTCCTTCGCGTCTTCGCGGTAATCTGTA
>Ga0181538_10005302_pt1 | contig 11645 bp, 10 predicted proteins | sample PEATcosm2014_Bin_40_FD_119773 | JGI IMG/M metagenome (GOLD analysis project Ga0181538, IMG submission 119773) | Peatland microbial communities from MTU Mesocosm Facility, Houghton, MI, USA - PEATcosm2014_Bin23_30_metaG | ecosystem: Environmental > Terrestrial > Soil > Wetlands > Peat | place...
TACGTGCTGCCGGAGAGGCCGCCCCAGTTGACCGGCTCAGGGCAAATGCGCACTCCGTAGTTGTAGCGCTTTAGTGACAGCTTTTCGTATCCGCGACGCGCCAACAACTCTGCATAAACGCCAAATTGCTGCGCCCAATTCCGCGGAACACCGCCGCCGATTGTGAGCAGCCCCATGCGTTTCGTCGCGAGCATCGTCTTCGCGTAGTATTCGAAATCCTCATAGGGATCAAAGCGGAGGGGAGGCTGTCCCGCTTTTCTCCGCAGGCGCTGGTGCAAGGCGAAATCGATGCCGAGTTCAGAATCAGTGAATGCCGGGACAAACACGGGCACTTTGTACTCGGCGGCGGACTTCAGAATTCCCCGGCCTTTCGCATGCCGCGCCAGGTACTCGCCGATGCGCTGATTGATCTTGTAGCTGCACACAACCTCGTCCGCGTCCCAATTCTTCAGAATCTGCTGCATCACGGCTTCGACGGCGTCGAGATTCACTTCGGGCTCGAGCGAATCGTACACGCGGTTGTATCCAGCTTTGAATAGTTCGCGATCGTCCATTTTCGGGTTGTAGCGGAAGTGCGAATGGCCCGTGGCTTCCACAAGGCCGTGCGCCATCAGCGCTCCGGTGGAAACAATCGCTCGGACGACGCCCGATTCCACTAGATCGCAAAAAACGAGACCCATTTTCCCGACCGTCATTGCGCCAGACAGCGTCATCACGACGAAGCAGTTTTTGTCCCGAGCCATCGCCTCGAGAACGTCGGCGGCATCGCCGATCTGGCGTCCCGTGAACGCAGTTCGGCCCATGGCGCGAACGAGTTCGTCGATCGTTTGAATTTGCGATAGATCGATCGGAAAGATGGGGATGAGGCGATCTTCGATAGGGTCGTGTAAAATCCGGCCCGTCGCCCCCTTTTTCTTTGCCATTCAGCTTCCTCGCAGGTAAATTATGTCGGCCCGGCTATTCCTTTGCGTGCGAAAACGCGTGCGTGCGCCTCATTGATATTACAATTCGGGCGAAACGCGAAACAAAATTTAGAAAATCTGAGACATCACGGACGGACAATGACTCGATACACGCCTATGCCGCCGCATAATTTCGGCGGACTTCCCGATGAACATTCAACGTACGAAACTTCCCGCGCGGTGATTTTCCCTGTGCCGCTCGAGCGCACGACGACGTACGAGCACGGAACCCGCAACGGTCCAGACGCCATCATCGACGCGAGCCGCAATATGGAGCTCTACGACGACGAACTCGAGCTCGAGCCCTACAAGGAGATCGGCATTCACACGCTGCCTCCGATCGACACCATGGACGGCACGCTCGACGAAGTGATCACCGAACTTTTCACAGCGGAACTCGCGCTGCTTGATGACGAAAAGTTCCCGGTCGCGCTGGGTGGCGAGCACTCGCTGACGCCTCCGCTCGTCTCCGCGGTAGCGAAGAAATACAAGGACCTCAGCGTCCTGCAAATTGACGCTCACGCGGACCTCCGCGATGAATATCAGGGCAATGCGGCCAGCCACGCGTGCGCCATGCGGCGCGTCGTCGAGATTTGCCCCGCCGTGCAGGTAGGCATCCGGTCGCTCTCCGCCGAAGAAGCACAGGCGATTCCTCGGCTTCGCACCAAGGTATATTGGGCGAAGGACATCGTCCGCGCCCCGATGAAAAGCTGGATTGCAAAGGTGCTCGCGGATTTGAGCCCGCGCGTGTATCTCACAATCGATCTGGACGGGTTCGACCCTTCGCTCGTTCCCGCCACCGGAACTCCGGAGCCCGGAGGCCTCGACTGGCAGCAAGTGACATCGCTGATTCGCGCCGTGGCGGACCATAAGAAGATTGTGGGGATGGATGTTGTGGAGCTGCTGCCGCAGCCCGGCGATCATGCATCCGCATTTCTCGCGGCCAAGCTCGTTTACAAGTGCCTCGGGTACATTTTTTGCCAGGCGTAAATTCAAGGGATTGGCGGCCCAATTGTCGATTGATTTGGCCGGTTGAAGAGGAGAGGAACCTATGATGGAAATGCTCGCGAGCATGGCGCCCGGAGGCGACACCGTAATCGTTGGTGTTCGGATGCAAGGCTGGGTCGCGTGGATCATCGTTGGTTTGCTGGCGGGATGGCTTGCGGGGCACCTGACGCGAGGACGCGGCTTCGGATGCATCGTCGACATAGTTCTGGGTTTGATCGGGGCCGTGCTCGGCGGATGGATTTTCACGCGTCTCGGCATCGGCGGAATCGGATTTTGGTGGAGCCTCGCCGCAGCGACCGTCGGCGCGGTTTTGCTGGTTGCGATTGCGCGCCTGTTTGCCGGTGGCGACGACTAATCCAAACCCTCGAAGCAAGCCCGAACCAGAAGATCTAAATCGGTGGACAGCCTCCCGGTTCGCGGGCGCACGGTAGGCTGTGATACGATAACATCGAGGAACTTTCGAGACGACGAGCGCTAGCCAGCCTTCAGCCGGCTTTCAACGCGGGAATCCCCGCTGCGCCGAGCTGACCGAGAAAGCCGGAAGAAAAACTTGAGCCAATCTTCATTGTGGGCAATCCCGCTGGGCGGACTGGGCGAGTTCGGCATGAACATGCTCGCGCTTCGCTCCGGAGACGACATTATCGTGATCGACGCGGGCCTGATGTTCCCCGAGCAGGAACTGCTCGGAGTCGACATCGTGATCCCCGACATCACGTACCTGAAGCAAAACAAGCGCATGGTGCGGGCTATTGTGCTGACGCACGCGCATGAAGATCACATCGGCGCGATTCCGTACATTCTCCGCGACCTGAATGTGCCGATATACGGGACGCAGTTCACCCTCGCGCTCGTTCGCAAGCGGCTCGAGGAACACGGACTTCTCGACGATGCCACGCTGCGCGAGGTGGCGCCGGGACAGATCATCCGCATCGAGCCGTTCCAAATCGAATTCCTTCACGTCACCCACAGCACGATTGACTGCGTGGCGCTCGCGATTCGCACGCCCGTTGGCGTGATCATCCACACCGGAGACTTCAAGATCGATCCCACGCCGGTCGACGGCAAGCCGTTCGATCTGCACGCATTCGCGCGCTACGGGCAGGAAGGAGTGCTCGCGTTGTTCAGCGACAGCACCAACGTCGAGAGGCCTGGATTCACGCCGTCGGAGCGAGCGGTCGTCGTGCGGCTCGAGGAACTTTTTCGCGCGGCCCCAGAAAAGGTTGTGGTGTCGTGTTTCTCTAGCTCGATTCACCGCATTCAACAGGTGATTGATATCGCGCGCGTCGTCGGGCGGAAGATCGGCATCGTCGGGCGCAGCATGGTCAATAACATCGAGATCGCTCACGGCCTGGGCAAGCTTCGGATTCCGGACGGCAGCGTCGTGCGGCCTCAGGACATCCGTTCATTCGATCCAAAGAAGCTCGTGGTGATTGCCAGTGGAACGCAAGCCGAACCGATGTCGGCACTGTCGCGAATCGCGGTGGATAATCACCGGCTGCTCAGCATCGCCCAGAACGATACCGTCATTCTGTCGGCGCGCCTTATCCCGGGAAATGAGAAGGCCATTTTCCGCATGATCGACCACCTTTTCCGGCGCCGCGTCCTGGTGTACTACGAAGGCGGCCGCGCAGCCCCGATTCACGTTTCGGGACACGCGAGCCAGGAAGAAATGAAAATCCTGCTGCAGCTCGTCCGGCCGAAGTATTTCGTGCCAGTGCATGGCGAATATAGGCAGCTCTTCCGTCACGCGGCGCTTGCCGAGCAGGTTGGCGCGGTTTCGGGGCAGATATTCCTGATGGAAAGCGGCCAGCCGATTGAATTCACCGCGGACGGCGGGGCGTTTCGCCGCGAACCGGTCACAGCCGGGCGAGTGATGGTCGATTCGGGGTCGCTCGAAGAGATCGAGGACGTCGTGATTCGCGACCGGCGGAACCTCGCCGAAGACGGCGTGGTGGTGCCGATCATCGCCATCGACAAGCATACGGGCCGCATCGAAACGCCGCCGGAAATCGTGACGCGCGGCTTCTTACCGAACGAAGATGGGCAGGAAATCCTCGCGCGCGCGCGCGAGGTGATTCTCCGAACGATCGATCAGTCCACTGCGGAAGAAAAAACTGACTGGAGCGTGATCAAAGAAAAGATTCGCATCGACTTGAAGCGTTTCCTGAACAAGCAGACGTCGAAGCGGCCCTTGATTCTGCCCGTGATTCTCGAAGTGTAAGTCCAGCAGATCTGCGTTTCCAGACTACGCTCGAATGTCAGCCGCCGTGAAAATCACACTCAGGACTTACTCCGCAGCCGACTTCGAGATCCTCTACAAGATTGATCAAGCCTGTTATCCGCCGGACACGGCATATTCACGGTCGGATATGCGTGCGTACCTGGCACTCGCCGGCGCCGAATGCGTTGTCGCGGAAGTCAGCGAGGATAGCTCCTCCGCTGAAAAGCGCAAGCGGGGGGAGAGCGGCGACACGCCGAAGAAAATCGCCGGTTTCTGCGTCAGCGCCCGCCGCGAAAAAGACGGCTATATTGTCACTATGGACGTCCTCGAAGAACACAGGCGCCTCGGAATTGCCACCGCCTTGCTCGCGGAGATCGAAAAGCGGCTCGCAGCAAACGGAGTCGTGCGCGTAGGCCTGGAAACCGCAACCGACAATCAGGCGGGCGTTGCGTTTTGGCAAAAGCATGGATATCGTACTCGCGGCGTTCGCAAGGGCTACTATCCGGGCCGCCGCGATGCCCACGCAATGACGAAGAACCTTCGGGCATCGAAGTAGCTCAGCTCCAGCAGAACTACACCCTACAGCAAGAAAGGCACATCGCCGATGCCCTTGTGGCAGGTAATTGTTCTAGCAGTCGTGCAGGGACTCACCGAGCTTTTGCCGGTCTCGAGTTCGGCCCACGTAATTGTCACGGCGGAACTTCTGCATCAAGATATGTCCACGCCAGCCAACGCTTTGTTACTCGTGCTGCTGCACACGGGGACTATGTTCGCTGTGATCGTCTATTTCTGGCGTCGATGGGTCGGCGAGTTCTTTTCCTCGATGGCTGCTTTTCTTGAATTCGTTAAGTTGATCTTCGTGGCGACGCTCCTGTCGGGCTTGGTTGGCTATCCCATCATCGTGCTGGTTGAGCGCGTTCTGGGACATGGTGGGAACCGCGCTGAAATCGAGGCGTTATTTAACAAGCTCAATTGGATTGCTGCGGCTCTAGCTGCCGCCGGCCTCCTTATTTTGTATGCCGGGTTGCGCGAGGCAAGGCAATCGGAGACGCCCGGGCAAGAAAATCAGCGAGGCATCCGATGGCCCCAGGCAATCGCGATGGGCATGCTGCAAGGCTTTGCCATTCCCTTCCGCGGGTTTTCTCGCTCAGGTTCGACCATCTCCGGCGGCCTGCTTGCCGGAGGAACGCGCGCTAGGATCGAATCCTTCAGCTTTGCGATGGCCGTAGCAATCACTCCGCTGGCGCTCGGCCGAGAGGGTTTGCGCGTACTGCACGCTGCGCGTCTCGCCGGAACGCCTCTTCCCTTGACCGCAGCCCTGACTCCCGGATTGATAGGCATGCTCTGCGCCTTCGGCGCGGGACTGCTGGCTCTGCGCTGGCTCTCGCAGTGGTTGGAACAAGGCCGCTGGTACTGGTTCGGCATTTACTGCTTGGCTGCGGCTGGAGCCGTGGGCTGGTTGTTCCACGTCGGATACTAGCCTTCCTTGTACCAGTGGCGATCTCCTTGGCGGTGATCGCCCGGCCGTTGCGCTACTTGCAAACACGCACGATCAAGATCTTTCTTTACGATCGAATTGTCTTTGGTATAGTCGTTCTCGTTCTCGCGTTCCTCCCGTTGGGCTCCGCGCGATAGCGCCCGCGCGTCCCACGCAAAGGGTCTCCCTACAGCTTCGCATGCATGGCGGCTTTGGCCGCTCCGCTGTAATGACCGCGCGATTGAGCCTTCCCCCGTTTTACCCGGCCTTCGAGTTCCGCTTGGCGAAGTCTGGGAGTAGACTGTTTCCAAGAATTCAGGGGAAACCCGGCTCCTGGGAGCTCGCACCGTGGGCTTTCTGAGTGGAGGAAATTCAGTGCGTATTCTGACGCCGACCGAAAATAAACGCCTCAATGAACTCGTCGGGTTTGTGGGCTTGAGTCTGGCAATCCTGCTCACCCTGAGCCTACTTTCTTACTCGCCGCGCGATGCTTCCTTCAACGTTTCCGCGCCGATGCCCGTGTCGGGTCCAGCGCGAAACTGGATCGGCCCGTTCGGCGCTCACATGGCTGATCTCTTCTTCCAGTTCTGCGGGTTTGCGGCATTCCTTTTTCCGGTCGGGATGTTCGTTGTGGCGATGCGATGGTTTCGGAGTCAGGTCCTAGAGGCTCCGGTCGCAAAGACGATCGGGTTCAGCATGTTGCTCATATCCGTTTCAGCCGAACTCGCACTGATGCGCCTTTCAGCGTCCTGGCTTGTGCCCGACGTCCGCGGCGCCCTGCCTCCGGGTGGTTTCCTCGGCGCGCTGCTGGCCGACTCGATGCGCGCCGTCTTTAATCCCATCGGCGCGAACCTGGTCACGGTCGCGATGATACTCACGGCATTGTTCCTCACGACGAGCTTTTCGTTCCGCGCGGCGCTCGCGTGGGTGAGGAGGCCGATGGCTGGCGAAGGAGCGATCGGCCAATTGATCGCGCGCGTAAAGGCCTGGCGCGAAGCGCGCGAATCCGACCGCCTGCGAAAGCGTGTGGAGGAAATTAAGATTGCGGGACGCCCGGCTGTGCAACAGCAGCGCGTTTCGACCAAGGAAATCGAGGAAGAAGACGAAGCGGAATTGGCAGCCGAGAATCGCAACGCCACCGAGAGAGCCCCGGCCGTAATCAAGTTCCACGAACCCGAAGTTTCGCCTCCCAAGAAAAGTGCCGGCGATCCGAAAATCTCGCGCGGAAAGACCAGCTTCCGTTTGCCGTCGCCTTCGCTGCTGCAGACCGCCGAGCGCGGCCAAAAGATGGATGAAGGCGAACTCAAAGAATACGCTCGGGCGATCGAACAGAAATGCGCGGAATTCGACGTCAGTGGTCACATCACGCAGATCAATCCGGGTCCGGTCGTCACAACGTTTGAGTTCAAACCCGAGGCCGGGATCAAGTACAGCCGTATCACCGGGCTTGGCGAAGATCTGTGCCTCGCTCTTCGGGCCGAATCGATTCTCATCGAGCGCATCCCCGGCAAATCCACGGTCGGCATCGAAGTGCCGAATCCGCACCGCGAAACGATTGCCCTGCGCGACGTGGTCGAGTCTCCGGAATTCAACCATTCGCCATCGAAGCTCACGCTGCCATTCGGCAAGGACCTGATCGGCCGAATTCGCACCGCCGATCTGACGCAAATGCCGCACCTGCTGATTGCCGGCTCAACCGGAACCGGCAAAAGCGTCTTCATCAATTCCCTGCTGATGGGAATGCTGTACAAGGCCACGCCGGACGAGATGAAACTGGTGCTCGTGGATCCGAAGCAACTCGAGCTCGGCCTGTATTCCGATATTCCGCACTTGTTTACACCCGTCGTAACGGATCCCAAGATCGCGGCGAATGTCCTGCGGAACGCGACGCGCGAAATGGAGCGCCGCTTGAAATTGCTTGCCGGCCGCTCCGTGCGCAACATCGACCAATACAATCGCACGTTCGAAAAAGGACAGTCTTTGTCGCTGTTCGATGCTGCGGAGGACGAGGAAAATCGGCCGCTTCCCTACATCGTGATCGTCATTGACGAATTGGCCGACCTGATGATGGTGGACACAAACGGCGTGGAAGAATCCATCACGCGCCTGGCGCAAATGGCGCGCGCCGTGGGAATTCACCTGATTCTTGCCACGCAACGTCCGTCGGTTGACGTGATCACCGGTCTGATCAAAGCGAACTTTCCGGCGCGCATTTCGTTCCGCGTGGCCAGCAAGGTGGACTCGCGAACGATTCTCGATTCGAATGGCTCGGAGTCGCTGCTCGGCAAAGGCGACATGTTGTATCTGCCGGCTGGCTCCTCGCGGCTCCATCGCATCCACGGGCCCTACGTGCACGAGTCCGAAGTCGTCGCGGTCTGCGACTTCTGGCGCGAACAGGCCAAGGCCCTCTACAACATGGAGCTGCTGAAGCCTCCGCGGGACGAGAACGCAATGTCCGCCGGCGCTGGTGGCGATGGAGAAGTTGCGGACGAGGTTGACGACGAGCTCTATCAGGATGCCGTCCGCGTGGTATGCGAAATGGGACGCGCTTCCACGTCCACCTTGCAGCGGCGCCTGCGCGTCGGCTACGGCCGCGCGGCCCGCCTCATTGACTTGATGGAGAAGGATGGAATTGTAGGCCCGCCGGACGGCTCCAAGCCACGCGAAGTCTTAAAGAAGAGAGACTGGATGCGCGAATTCGACCAAAGCATGCAATAGCCTCCGTCAACCGGCCTGGACCCTTACGCTCGCTGGTTGCCGATTTCAGTCATCGCGCCTCGGTCAACGTGCGAATTCCCCTTTGCTGGGCCGCAAGATTTCCGTAAAATTGTTGATCGTCCCGTGCCGAGGTAGCTCACCGGTAGAGCGCGGCCCTGAAAAGGCCGGCGTAGGCAGTTCGATTCTGCCCCTCGGCACCATCCTCCGACGCCCAGTAAGATTGCCCAAGGGAGCCCCTTGCGAGATTAGGTCTGAAGCAGTTTCGCCGGGCCGCTGACGAAGCGGTTGCCCCGCTCGAAAAAGCGAAGTTTTCGGTGCATCTCGCGAGAGAGACCGATGCGAGTGGTCACACCGATGGTTCCCACCCGTTGCACCGCTGCGCCGAGCCAGAGTGGGCTTTGCGGAGAGCACATGTCGACGCGATCAAAGCTCCTGTCGATGCGCAGCGCGGCGGCCAGCCGTCCCGGGCCGCGAGTGAGGTCGCGCAGAGTGGATACGCCGCGATTTCTTTCCATCAGCGCGACGCCTTCGAGCGGCTCAATGGCGCGCACCAGAACGCCACCGCCAATACCCTTCCGCTCGCTCGATATGTTCAACATCCAGGCTGAACCGTAGGCGAAATAAACGTAGGCATGGCCGCGTTCGAGGAACAGAGAATTCTTGGCCTGCGTGTGCCCGCGATAGGCATGGCCGGCGGCGTCGCCGATGGGATAGGCCTCGGTTTCGACGATGCGGCCGCTCAGGCGGCCTTCTGGGAGATCGTGGACCACCGTTTTACCCACGAGGTAGCGAGCTAACGCAACCGTATCGATTGGGAGTTCGGCGCGGCGGAGGCGGCGGATTCGTAGCTTTTCGTTCGGCGATTTCACAGTCATCGAATATATGCTGGATTCCGAATAGCGTATACTGCGGCGCGCGAGATGGCTCAAGCTAAAACCTCGGGGATCTTGATTGCCGCTTTGCTCTGCGTGGCGGCCTCGTTTTGCGCGGCTCGCCCTCACGCGCAGCAGACGACAGGTCTCGAAGTGTTTTCGGTGCCGGCGGCAGCGCCCGGCACCGCGCAGGCTCCCTCGTTTGGCGTTGCGCTGCTCGGTGGCGGCGGAGACGTCGACGACGCGGCGAAGTTTCTTTGCGACCATTCCCATGGAGGCGAGATCGTGGTGCTGCGCGCTAGCGGGCGCGATGCATACAACCCGTACTTCCACGAACTGTGCCCCAATAATCCCGTCACGACGTTGCTGATCACATCGGCCGAAGGGGCGAAGTCCCCCGCAGCGATTGAGCATGTGCGCAACGCGCACGCACTTTTCATCGCGGGTGGCGACCAGTCGAACTACGTAAAGATGTGGCCGGGACCTCTGCTGAAGGAGATCAACGACGCGATTGCTCGCGGCGTTCCGATTGGCGGAACGAGCGCCGGACTGGCCGTGCTGGGCGAGTTCGCATTCTCCGCGCGCAACGACACCGTGACCAGCGCCGAAGCGCTCGCGAATCCATTCGACGCCAAGGTGACCCTCGAACGCGATTTTCTTTCGATACCCGTGATGCGGGGAATTATTACGGATAGTCATTTCTCGCCGCGGCAACGGATGGGACGCACCGTCGCATTCTTGGCGCGCATCGAACAGGATGGCTGGGCGAAACGCGCGCGGGCAATCGGGATCGATGAGGCGACGGCCGTGCTCGTCGAGCCGGACGGCAAAGCGATTGTGGCAGGCAAGGGATCGGCGTATTTTCTAGAGTTGTCGCACGAGCCGGAAGAGTGCGCGCCGGGAAAGCCGCTTACCCTGAACGGTCTCCACGGATATCAGGTGCCTCCGGGACCCGAAGCGAAGTTTGATTTCAAGACGTGGCGCGGGTCGGGCGGGTCAAACCTTTTTGTCGCCGTCGAGCGCGGAATTATGATGGTCACTCGGGGATAGCGGAGAGGAAGATTCCAATGGCCACATGTCCGCACGTGAAGGAAATCCGAAAAGTGACGCCGAGCGCCCAGGGCTGCGAGGAGTGCCTGAAAACGGGCGACACCTGGGTACACTTGCGAGAGTGCCTGATCTGCGGGCACGTGGGTTGCTGTGACAGCTCCAAAAACACGCATGCCACCAAGCACTTCCACGCGACCAAGCATCCGATCATGCGGTCGTTTCAGCCCGGCGAGAACTGGCGCTGGTGCTACGTGGATGAAATGGAAGTTTGAGCCGACGGAGTAGCGACGAGATGGCTGCGGGACAAGCATTGACGCGAGAGCAGGCCTGGCCGGCTTTGCCGTTAGCCGAGTGGAACGAAACGCGCGACACGCTCCACATGTGGACACAGATCGTGGGAAAGGTGCGGCTGGGATTGAGCCCGCACGTCAACCACTGGTGGGAAGTGCCGTTGTATGTGAACGCGCGTGGCCTGACGACGTCCGCGATACCGAGCGCGCGCGGCAACTTCGAAATGAACTTCGACTTTATCGACCACAAACTCGATATCGTCACCGGCTGGAGCCGGCCGATGAACATCCAGATGTACACGCGAAGCGTTGCCGGATTTTATCGCGAGGTCATGCAGGCGCTGGATTCGCTCGGCATTCAGGTGAAAATCTGGACGATGCCGCAAGAAGTGCCCAAACCCATCCGGTTCGAGCGTGACGTCACGCACGCGCGCTACGATCCCAACTATGCGAACCGGTTCTGGCGAATCGTGGCGAGCGTCGACCGCGTATTGAAGGAATTTCGTCCGCGATTCATCGGCAAAGTGAGCCCCGTGCATTTCTTCTGGGGGAGTTTCGATCTGGCGTTCACGTGCTTCTCGGGACGGCGCGCGCCGGAGCGTCCGGGCGCGGACCGCGTCACGCGCGATGCATACTCACATGAGCTAACCAGCGTCGGTTGGTGGCCGGGAGGCGGCGACGTTAAAGAGGCGATGTTTTACGCGTATGCTTCACCTGAACCGGCGGGATTCCGCGAAACGCGCGTAAAGCCCGACAAAGCCTACTACGACACGAAGATCGGGGAGTTCCTGCTAAGCTACGAAGAAGTCCGCACCGCGCCCGACCCAAAAGCCGCGTTAATGGATTTTGCCTGGACCACACACGAAGCGGGCGCGACGCTGGGAAATTGGGACCGGGCTGCGCTCGAACACTCCGAATAATCGAAGTTTCACTTCAAATTTGCATTTCAAATCGAAGAATCAGATTCCTGTGAGTTACCGAAGTGCGCTTGGAGACGCGGACGGAAGAAGGAACGGACCAGAGCGGTCGGGCCGGATTGGAAGCGCA
>Ga0181538_10005308_pt1 | contig 11632 bp, 12 predicted proteins | sample PEATcosm2014_Bin_40_FD_119773 | JGI IMG/M metagenome (GOLD analysis project Ga0181538, IMG submission 119773) | Peatland microbial communities from MTU Mesocosm Facility, Houghton, MI, USA - PEATcosm2014_Bin23_30_metaG | ecosystem: Environmental > Terrestrial > Soil > Wetlands > Peat | place...
GATCATATTGACATACTAAAATCAGGAGTGGGGAATTGGAATAAATGGAGGGAAGAAAACAAAAGCACCAAGCCCGCACTTGAATTTGTTTACCTTGAGAAAGCCCACCTTGAGAAAGCCAACCTCGTGGACGCCTATCTTCAGGGAGCCGAGCTCTGGGGCGCCGACCTCGGGGGGGCCGACTTGCGGGGCGCCAACCTGCGGGGCGCCAATCTTGCGGGCGCCCACCTTGGGGGAGCCAACCTCGAAGGAGCCCATCTTGAAGGAGCCAACCTCGGGGGAGCCCGCCTTGAGGGGGCCGACCTCAGCAAAGTTAAATCATTTTACAAAGCAAAACTTGATCCGCATATTCTATCCGAAATCAAGGCCAAATGGCCTGAAAAGCTTGCAACGCTATTGGATGTTCGATTGATGGATTGGGTTATTGATGTCGCTCTTCTTGAGCAGGTCAAGAAACCCGATTGGAATGGGTGGCCGGATGACGAAGATCAAGGTAAATGACTTACATGGCGGCATGCGGGTTTCAGTCGAGGACCGGTAGCTCGTGGTCCGCCGAATCGAAATATTCCGTTTCGTTGTTATATTTCGTTATCTGCTGAAAAATTATCCCGGTGACGGCTTTCCAAAGGTAGGTACTGAAACGAAACATTTTGTATTCCCCGGGTTTCGTCCTGTAACGTAGTTTGTAACTGTGGATTTTTACAGAGGCCAGCAGAACGCATTCCTGAAGAATATCCTCCCTGAATTCTCTGATTTTTGACGAATGCAACGTGGTTTCAATTCTGAAAATGAAGAAACCCAGCAAGTGCAATTGAAGTTTCTGGCGGGCCGGAATATCTCCCTTTTTAGCGAGGGAGATCAGCTTTCGCTCTTCCGGTAAAGGAAGCATCGTAGGGCCGATGCGGTTTTTTTAAGCTGGAGAAAAAGTGGCGGCATTAAAATGAAAATAAAATTGGAGCGCCTGACGTTTATCCAGACGGGCCCCTTGTGTTTTAATCCCGCGCGAAGGAGAGCACCCGGACCGATACGGCGCCGGCATGAAGCAGCGCTTGCGCAGCAGCGCCGGTGGTCGAGCCGGTCGTCATTACGTCGTCGATGAGGAGGAGTGTTGCTCCCTGAATCCTTGCCGACGAGCCCGAAGGTACGGCAAATGCGCCTATCATGTTTTTCCGACGCGATCTCCGGTTCAGGCTGGTCTGCGTAGCGGTCTTGCGAATTCTCTCAATAATCCCGTCAAAAAGGGGCAACGTTTTCGCTTCCGCAACGCCTCGAGCCAGATAATCGGCTTGGTTATACCCCCGTTTCCGGCGACGAGAGGAGTGAAGAGGGACCGCGACGACGCCGTTGATGCCGTCGAAAAAATCCGGTGTGGCAAGACGGGCAAACCGCAAAGCAAGATCAAATGCCAAGCGCTTCTTCCCGCGGTACTTTACGTGGTGGAGCACGGAGCGGACCGGGGCGTCGAAATCGAAAAACGAATAGGCGCGATCGAAGGGAAAATCAAAGCCGTCCCTGCACTGACAGGGGCCGAAGGCTCGGTTCACGGCGCAGCGGGGGCAGGGATCACGATTGCGGTAGTTTTCAATCAGGGCGATTTCGCACTCGCCGCAGAGCCACCTTTCATCCCGAGGACGGGGCTTGTCGCACACGATGCAGAGAGCAGGAAAAAGGTAGTCGATGGCTCGCTGCAGAAAATCAAAGGAGGCGCAGTTCATGGCATGAACGGTTCTCTCTTTTCTATATTGAGCGATGCGTGTCCTTGAACTCTTCGCCTTTACCATCTGTAATACTCGAAACCTCCGGCGGCTGGGGCTTGAAAAGCAGGCCGCGCAGAATCAGTCCCGAAAATATAATAAAGAACAGGATGCAGAAGATCTGGTTGTGGCTGAAGCCGCCAAGGCGTTCGTCGGGAGCGTAGAACCGGGAAAAATCCACCAGGAAGCGAATCACCGTGTACATGAGCCCGGCGAGATAAAAGAGGAAACCGGTAAACGGCTTTCTTTTGCCGATAAAAAGCACGGTAAAAAAGATGAGAAATCCGCCAACCGACTCGAAGAGTTGCGATGGGTAGAGCGCGACCGCGTGCATGTCGTGCTGATAAATCCCTGCGGCGCTCGAAATCGGAAAGCTGACCCCATAGTGGTCGGTCGGCGCTCCGTAACAGCAGCCGTTCATAAAGCAGCCGACCCTTGTCAACATGACTCCGAGGCCGAACGCAGGCGCAACGGCATCGGCATAGGGAAGAAACGGCAGCCGCTTGATCCGGAAGTAGATAATCGATGCGATCAGCGCACCGATAAAGCCGCCGTACATGACCAGTCCGCCGATGCCCACCATGCCGTCATGAAACGGGTTGATGATCGATACCAGGTCACCCCGGAACTCATCGTAGTGGAGAATCACATAGTAGGCGCGCGCACCGATGATGGCCGAGAGGATCAGCCAGATCCCGATGTCCGCAATGACATCCGGGTTGAGACCATTTTTTTTTGCTATGGCGGAAGCCAGCAGGATGCCGAACAGAAACGACAGCATCAGCATGAACCCATAGGAGTGTATGGGAAAATTAAGTATATGAAACAATACCGGATGCATAGAAGCTCTCTCCCTGAATACCTGGCTCTACAGCCCTGAATTGACGAAAAAATAATTTCTGCGGTCCCCTCCCGGTGGAGTTGCAGTCATTCCGACACCGCCGCAACGATATCTGCGGGGGTGTCGGCAAGAAGCCGTGCGCCGCTTGAACACAGCTCCCGACGCGAACGGAAACCCCAGGTGGCGCCGATGGCAAACATCCCGGCACTGCATGCGGTTTTCATGTCCACATCGCTGTCGCCTGCGAGAACAAACTCGGATGGAGGTATGCCTGCGGATGCCGCGATGTGTATTGCGCCCGCGGGATCGGGCTTGAGCTGGAATCTGCCGCCTCCGAGAACGAAATCGAACGTGTTGTCGCCGAAAAAATGGGAGACCATGGTCAAAACGAGTTCATGCGCCTTATTCGAGAGCACGGCGCAGCGAATACCGCGCTGCCGCAGGGCGGCGAGCATCGCAGGGATGCCCTCGTAGGGCAAGGTCCGGCGCGCCCACGCTTTCGCATATAGTTCACGCATGACGGTAAGGCACGTGTTCACGGTCGCTTCGTCGCATCGGTCGGCCGGAAGCACCCGCGCCGCGAGCATATCGAGCCCCATGCCGACAACGTCGCGATACCGGTCGGTCGGCCATGCGGGGAATCCCAGCCTTTGCAGGGCGCCATTCATTGAGTCGGCGATGTCGTCGAGCGTATTGAGAAGCGTTCCGTCGAGATCGAAAATCGCGGCCTTGAATTTCATGGAGATCGCTTCTCCGGATACCCGGCGCTTTTCAACGCGGCAATTTCGCGCGACGTAAGGGGGCGAACCGCACCGGGCCTGAGGTCGGCGAGCCGCACCGAGGCGAAGCGGATGCGGATGAGGCGCATTATTTTATAGTCAAGCTTCTCGAACATGCGGCGAAGCTGCCGATTTTTCCCTTCGTAGAGATCGACCTCGTATTCGAACTTCCCCGACGGCACGGTGCGCACTTCGCCGGCGTGGAGAACCTGACCTTCGGATTCGATGCCCGTCCCGAGCCGGTCTTGGTCCTCTCTTGTCAAAGCACGATCGAGCTTCACATGGTATACCTTCTTGATGTTGTAACGCGGATGGGTGAGGGCATGGATCAGGCTGCCATCATTGGTAAAAAGCAATAGCCCCTCCGAGTTGCAATCGAGCCGCCCCACGTAATTCAGGTGGTCGGCCGTAACCCCGACGTCGCGCATCGCATCGTACACGGTTGGGCGCCCTTCGGGATCCTGGCGCGTGACCATGACCGATGCCGGCTTGTGAAAAGCGATGTATTCGAGACGCCGGACCGGTTTGAGCGAGCGTCCGCAATAGGCGACCGCGTCGGAGGGTGAAACGCGGGTTGCGAGGTTGGTTACTTTGCTGCCATTGACATACACGTGGCCGCTGCAAATGAGCTCGTCGCATTTCCGGCGGGCGCCGAGCCCGCATTGGGCAAGGTACCGGTTCAGCCGGATGGCGTCGGATCGGGGCGTTTCACTGTTGTTCATGGTCGCTATCGGACCGTTACTGGTCATAAGGTAAGAAGCTCTTCAACCGCGTCGATGACCGTCACCGCTACCCCGCTCTGCATCCCGATTCTCGCGGCGCTGTAGCCGTCAAGCGTGGATCCCGCATAATTGAACATGACCGCCGGCAGGAGTGCGCCCTCGATGCGGCCGGCTCGTTTTGCCGTTGCAATGACGCGCAGGACGTCGGCCGCACCGATAAGGCCGGCGACCGTTATCGATTCGCCCATGAATCGATTGAGGATCGGGGTGGCTTCCACCGTTATGCCGGGACAAAGACGCCCTATTTCCTGCGCTATTCCATTGAGAAAAGGAAACGCCGAGACCGATGTTGCAAGAAAATACCTTCTCTTTGCTCCTGTTTGCCGCGAAGGAGAGGGCCGCCGTCGAAATTGTCGCTTGGCCCTGTTCCACGAATCAAGCAGTCGACGCACGAGTCCGACGCCGTTTTCGATCTGCGGATAGTCTTCGTAATAGCTCGCAGGCGGTATGGGGAGACCAGCCTTGAGCAGGAGTTCGTCGGCCAGGAACACCCTGCGTAAGCCACGTTTTTTTTGGTCGAGATCGCTGATGTGGCCGACCATGGAGCAGATTTCGCCGGCGACCTGGCGGTCAACCGGCGGCAACGGAAAAGTGCGGAAACGGGTCAACCCGACCGGCACCACCGCCACCGAAAGCAGGCAGTCGCGGAGCGAAAGAAGATCACGCAACGTCTGTTTAAGCACTGCACCATCATTATAGCCGGGGCAGACCACGATCTGCGTATGCAGCCGGATGTCGTTTCCGCACAGGAGCCGCAACTGCTCCATGATATCCGGAGCGCGCCGGTTGCCGAGCATGGTCCGGCGTATCCTTGAATCGGTGGCATGGACCGAGATGAAAAGCGGAGACAAGCCGAGCCGCAGGATTTTCCGCAAATCGGCCTCCCGCGCTCCCGCGAGCGTGACATAGTTGCCGTTGAGAAAGGAGTGGGTCAGGTCATCATCCTTTATGTAAAGCGTCGATCGCAGACCCGGCGGCAACTGGTCGATGAAACAGAAGATGCAACGGTTCGCGCAGCGCCGGATCGCTTCGGGCCCGAACTCGACGCCAAGCACAGCGCCCGCTTTCCGCGTTACGTCGAGGTTCCGGACCCTGCCGCGGCGTAAAACCTCGAGACCGAACTCGGGTGCGGCAGCGCAGAAACGCAGGTCAAGTTCATCATCGATTGGATAACCGTCAACGGCCATGATGCGGTCGCCCGCACGAAGGCCCTCCTTATAGAGCGGTGACGATGCTTCCAGCCGCGTGACCAGGATTCCCGTCATTTTTGTCATGGGATATTAAACATCGGGGTTGGAAGCGTCGTGCGAAACGAAACGGTGCGGTAGCCAACATGGGGCGCTGAGTCGGAAACATCGAACCCTGACCTGCACGTATGAACCACCGTTCGGGGGAAGTTACAGGAAGAGATCTTTGACTTTTGACCAATTGGTTTTGGTCGTCGGGGCGGTGTGCGCAATGAATTTCTGCGTATTTGTTGGCGATATGGTAACGCCGGTAACTGCGCCCGCTGAATTAACCGTTCCTGGTGAAGCACCCTGCTTCACCGTCGAATTGGCCGATTGAGCGTAGACAAGTGCCGCAGCTGCGCTTACCATGATCAGCAATTTAATACAATTTTTCATATTATCATGCACTTCCCGGTAGTTCCCTGAGGAAGGTACTGCTGATAATATAATAATTATTTAATGGAGGCGCAAACTTTTTTTTGCATGCATTCGATGTCGTACTCTCGAATACGGCTGTAAGCTTCCAATTATTGCAATCCCGATGTATTTTTAGCAACCAAACGTCGGGGTGTAGCGCAGCCTGGTAGCGCACGTGGTTTGGGACCACGTTGTCGCTGGTTCGAATCCAGTCACCCCGACCATTTACGTTAATCAATAGTGCATAGTGCGAGCTCCTCGTCCTTCAAGCTTTATGCGCCCTTAGCTCAGTTGGATAGAGCTACGGATTTCTAATCCGTCGGTCGTGGGTTCGAATCCCGCAGGGCGTACCATAAAAAGCCTCGGAACTCATTGATTTTACTATGAATCCGGGGCTTCATATTTTCAGCCCGATTTCTGCAAAGACCCCTGAAGTACCACAGAAAACCCCATAGGTGTGGCGCCTGCTGTGGCACATTCGGCGTTACCTGTCGAACAACCAGTCCTCCATTTCGATGAAACCTTGCTCGCGTCGGCATGGTAGTACCGGTCGATCATGGCCGGGGAATACTGAATCCCAAGATTCTTCAGGTCACGCTCCGAAAAACCATTATCCAGCATCCAGGTAATGGCGCAATGCTTGAGGTCGTGCCATCGGAAGTCTTCGACATTCGCCGCCGCGAGGATTAAATGCCAGTGTTTCTTGAAGTTGCCCAGAGAGTAAACGCTTCCCCCCTCATCGACCAATCGAGGGAAAAGCAGATTGCAGCCAGGCGGCAGCGATTTGTGATTTTCGACGTGAATTCAAGCTTCTCTAAAGGAAAATCATTCTTGTAACCGGAGCGCATCTCAAATATGGGTCAGCGGGTTCAGATGGACAATCGGCTTGAGAACTGCGGTCGGAACAATTTTTGGAAATACAGGCAAGGATAAAAAAATCAAAGAAAACGAGCATGATGATCAATTGAAAATTCGTCGATTCCTTTGTGAGAGCCGCCTGAACCGGCTCCGCTTAAAAACGATTAATAAATATCCCCACCAATAGACCCGCCGTTGCAATAAAGAGACTTGCAGCAGGGAGAAGGATGGTCGAAAGGAACCGGTATTGTTGAGCCAACGGCACAATGATTATGTCCCCATCTTCCACGGTAGTTCGAGTGGAAGTTTGAAAAACATCCCCGTACACCTCAGCGATGGTGATATTATCTCTATTCGCCCGAGGGGTAATGCCACCGGCAAGATTTACATAGTAATTGATATTCCGGTTCGGGCTGAAGGTATAGGCGCCGGGACGATCGACGCTCCCGCTGACATATACCATTTTTTCGGCGCGGGGAATAATCAACTGGTCGCCCGGTTCGAGAATGGTTTCGGGATGATTTTTCATCAGGATTACCGAATAATCTCTCGTAGCCGTCATCATTGACAGGCCGGAACTGAGCTCAGGGCGCATGGCGGCAAGGGGTTCATGCACATCCTGCGAGCTCCCTTGCGAGAAGAGGTTGGAGGGAATCTTGCCGCGCCTGACGATTGCCGCTTTATCCATGTTTGCAAAGGGCGTATAATCACCCGCGAGGGCAAGTACCTGTTGAACCGTTGTTTTCCTTTTTGAAATCGGGTAGACGCCGGGATGATTAACCTCCCCGATCACGGAAACGACAAATATTTCAGAAAAGTCCTTCAAATAGGGAACGGTGATGACATCGTTGTTTTTTAAGCAAAAATCCCGAGATTCCTTCTCGTTAATATTAATGGTCGTAATCTGGTAATTGCGCATTTCATCCATCCGTTGAATAAGAATATGCTCCGAATCGGCATTCGGGTCAAAGGAGAAAAACGTGAAAAAGTCGCCGACCCGCTCCTCCTGATGAATGGGCACGAGTCCGGCCAGAACTCCTTTGATTCCTCCACCGATATATACCCGGTTGGTGGCGGGAAGAACCGTAAGGTTATCGCCGGGATAGATGTAGGGATTCTGGGAGAAATCGCCCTTGAGCAAATATTTCAGCAGATCGCAAACAATCAGGGAATCGCTATTTTTATGTCGCAATCCAACCGATCGAAGATTATAGTCGTTCAAATACTGGGAGGTTGCCGGTTGTTCTCTTTCCTTGTTTGCTATCTTCAAGGCATCCCAAAGGCGCAGATGGCCGGGAAGAGTATAGGTGCCCGGACTGGAAACCGATCCGGAAATCGAAATGGTGGCACTCTTGATATTTACTAAAGAAACATGGATGTCATTCGCCTTTTTCAGCTTCGCTTTTACAAAACTCATAATGAGCGCTTTCGCCTGTGCCAAGGATACTTTCCCTAATGAAAGTATTCCGAGCGATTGCAGGTAAAGATCGCCATTCTCGTCGATGGATCCGATATAATTGATCGAAGGCATGTCGGCGGCATAAATCCGGAATATATCGCCGCCGCCGATATAATAGGTGTTTTGATCGAGTGAATTGTCCGCGGTGATAACCTCTGATTTCGGGACACGGTAGTCCGAGAAAGAATAGTTGCCGGGTCCTGGAGCGGGCATTTCACTTCCCCCTCGTAAACTCTGGCGCTCCTGCTCCTGGGTCATTGATGGTAGGAGTTCCTGGCCATGGAGCTCGAAAACGGTTGTAAGTAGTGCTGCCACTATGAGCCGTGCCTTAAATAACAATCTGAAAGCCGACTTCGAACGAATCATGCCCTATTCTCCTGTCATGAAAACCTTACTTTTCAAGTAGCTTTTGCAGCACAGCTCATTGTTCAGGGGTATTTCGTGCATCCAATAGGATATGATGGGCCGCTTGTGACCGGCACGAACGAATTATCCTGAAATCGTCGGTGGATACCTGCATCACGAGGCTTTCTTCATCTCCAGCAGCAATGAGCGCACACGTTCATTTTTCATCAGAACGTTTGAAAAATAAAACTGGAAGCCAAAAAAAAGAAAAAAGAGGAAGTGCTCAACGAGGATATCGACCCCCATCACCATCAGTCGCTTCGGTCGTGCTTTGTACTGCGGTACATAGGGGCGATCGATAACGATCAGTGAAGAAACATTCTTGGCTTCCTGTATCCGGGCTTCTTCGAGTTCCCGTGAAAAAAGTAATATTACCTGGTTATAGACCTCGATATCCCGCAAAAGGTTGGTATAAAGCGGTACCAGCTTGGCCGAAAGCCCCAAGCTGGGAAGAACATCAGGAACACTGCTGGATTCGATCTGCGAAAGTTTTTGGTTATAGACCGCCTCATTCTTCTCCAACTCGTCGATTTCCGGAAGATTGCCCTGAAATTCCTTTTGCAATGCCTTTATTTTGAGGTCGTTTAAAATCGCAGCGGATTTTATCTCAGCATAATTTTGCAAGGCAAGCTTGACCTGCTCGGGAGCGATAAATGCCTTATTCGCTATTTGAAAATCCTGGAAGACCTTCTGAAGGCTGTCGAGCTTCAGTTTATACGATTGAAGTTGATCTTCGATAAAAAGACGGTTTCGATGGGCGCGGCGTATGGAAATACTCTGGATCGCCGAGTCAAGGAGAGAATAGGCAAAATCACAAAGCATTTTTGCGCTATCGGGTGATGGATGATAGCAGGTAATAGTGTATCCCAGGATTTTCTCTAATCCCAGCCCTCCTTTTTCTTTGGTCTGGAACATGACATACTTCTCCAGCATCCTGGACGCCAATTCGTATTTCGCCTTTTTCTTCGTAAGTTTGAACATGCGGTAGAAGTTAAATTCCTCCAGTATGCGTCGTTTGATGCCGTTACTTTCAAAGACAATTGGGACCTGCTCGTTAATAACCGACCCTCCCGTTAACGATGGTAGCGAAATACCCATTAAGGAAAGGACGCTTGATGATCCTTCCGCCGACGGCAGGAACGATAGCTGGGCGCTGTATTCCTTTTTGGAAAGAACAAAAGCATGTACAATGGCAAGGGTGAGAACAACGACGAAGTTGATAGCAATAATGAGACGCCGCTTCCACAGAAATATCAGGAACTTATCCAAACATTTCTCCTTTTTCGTTATCGCAAAAACCATGCTCGGAAATGCAATTTTCTTCTTTGAAGGATTCGGCGCGGCACAATATGATTGAAAAAAATACTATATCTCGTTCATATGGCGCTCTTCAAAGATTCAGGGATATGGCGCATCTTCATAAAATAATGGGAAAACTTCTATTTGAGTACGTCGCGGCTGATGTAAAATTGAACCGGAAGGGCGGCGACTATAGAGACTTCAGCCGTGAAAATTCCTCAGGATTCATATGATGAACATTTTTTTCTTCCGGAAATCCTCGCGTTTCAACCGCAGCACGGTAGGCTTGCAGTGCCTTACATGTCAGCTCGCGAAGATTGATAAAACTTCTCGCGTGCCTGAACGTTTTTTCGGATAACCCAAGGATATCATTAATCACCAGCACCTGGCCATCGCATGAACGCCCGCTTCCAATGCCTATGGTGGGAATCCTGAGCGATTCCGTAATGAGGCCTGCAACCTCCTCGGTGATTTTTTCCAGAACGATGAGGACCGCGCCAGCGTCTTCCAGCCTCAAGGCGCTCTCAATCAACAGACGCGCTTCGTCGACGGATGCGCCGAAAACTTTAGGTTTCACCCCATGAAGCTGAGGATTATAGCCTATATGAGCGCACACGGAGATCCTTTTTTTTGCCAAGTGAGCCACAATCGCTCTTTTTCCCGCCCAGCCTTCAATCTTTACCGCTTCCGCTCCGGCTTCAAGCAGAAAGCGTGCGTTTTTTTCCGCTGCGGAGGGTGTTTCGGCGGATTGAAAGGGAAGGTCGGCCAGCAACAAGGCATTTTTTATGCCGCGAGCGACCGCGCTCGTATGGTGCACCATATCGGAAAGCGTAACTTCCTGCTCGCTGGCGTACCCCAGCATATTGGTTCCCACGCTATCCCCCACCAGGACAGCATCCACTCCGGCTTCATCGGCAATCTGCGCTGTGGGGAAATCGTAAGCGGTTACCATCGTAATCGGGTCGAGATTTTTCTTTTTTTTCAAGAGATAATCAAGATTCCGCTTCATGATTGCCCAAAAAATAATTCAATCCGATGCACGGCTCTTAATTTAACGGTGCAAATGTCGTAACTTGAAGACCCGCAGCAGGTTGATGGTGCTGGGTTCGCCCATTTACGCTGAATCTGCAGGGGGCCTCGGCGCGCCCTCTCCATACCGGTAAAACAGAAAATACAGTGCAATCGTAAAGCTACTTTCTGTATCGGGCGGATTGAGGCTCTCACTAAACAATGAAGATTATTTTAATCTGAGCCAGCGCCATCTAGGCCATGGGCTCTTTTCATAGGGTAATGGAATTACGGCGTCGAAATGATAATTCTCTCAAAACTCCTTATCCGGGTCAGCGTTCTATTGTTCTTCAGTTTGAACAATATGCGCGAAAACGACTCCGGCGTCATATATCGATGACTGCGGTGTTAAACTGATTCGTAACACCTGAAAAGAACTTTGTCATCGTGGAATTCGATGATTTACGGAAAATACTCCGCAGTGCATTATGGATTCGTTTAACCTCGCCGAAGAACAACCCCGATCAAACCTGTTGCCGACGATTGCGTCGCCTATCGGTGACCGCGCCTGAATACCTTTACCCTTGAAAAATCCGCCCTGGTGAATTTATTGACACACAGCGAAAAGAAAGCGGCGCCCAGCGCAAGCATGAGCAGCGCGCCCATCGGAGGCATGATGGTGAATCCATGAATGGTGAAGGCGACTCCCGCCTTGACCAGGGTTCCCGATGGCAGGCCATCCATATGCAACGCAATATATCTGAACGCCGATGTCGCATAGGTCAGCGGGTTCAGATAGAC
>Ga0181538_10005310_pt1 | contig 11630 bp, 8 predicted proteins | sample PEATcosm2014_Bin_40_FD_119773 | JGI IMG/M metagenome (GOLD analysis project Ga0181538, IMG submission 119773) | Peatland microbial communities from MTU Mesocosm Facility, Houghton, MI, USA - PEATcosm2014_Bin23_30_metaG | ecosystem: Environmental > Terrestrial > Soil > Wetlands > Peat | place...
CGGATTCAACCGCGTGCGCGCGCAGTGGTCTGGGAAGCTGGACACCAAAGGCGCCGTGCTGGCGCTGTTGCACATCGAGGTGAGCGGCGATCCCGAGCTCGCCCTGCGGCGCGCTTATGGCGGCGCCGATCCCAATGCTGAAGCGCTCCGCGTGTTGGCGCAGCCCCTGCGGACTGCGGCCGGTGGCGCCTCCCACTCGGCCGTCTATGATCTCGGGGGGCCCTGACGCTCGATTTCGACCTCGGCCTGCCGCAGTTCCTCGATCCCCTCAGCCACAGGGCAGGCGCGCGGTTCCAGGCAATAGACTATGGTCAGGATTGTCACTGCGCAGCCGCGCCGGCGCCCGCTGAACGGGCTCCGCTGATCGCGCCGCCGTTCGTCGCCGAGGAAACGTTCGATTTGAAGCTGCCGCAAGACGTGAAGCCGCTCGAGTCCGCGCCCGTTTCGAGGGCCGCGGCTTCCGGATACCTGCACGAATCGGCGGGATTTTCGAGCGGGATTTTCCGCCTGCGGCGCAGCCTTGCGGTGCACTCCGCGGAGGGCGCCGAGGCGCAGCAGTTCCTCGGGTTTGTCGACCTCGATTTGACCGCCAGCCTGGCATTCGAACACACCGCCGCCATCGACGCCGAAGCCATCCTCAAAAGCTACTCGAACGACGATCTGGATTCGGCGGGCTACGACGCGGTGGATCGCGATCCCGAAACGGCCCGGGTCATACTGGAATACGCCACGCGCCGCGATCCGCAATCGAAATACTCGTGGAACAACCTCGGGCGCGCCTATGAAGCGCTGGGCAGGTTCGCTGACGCCTTAAGAGCCTACGACCGGCAAATCGAGGTCAATCCGAAGGATGGGTGGGCATATAACAATCGCGGCCTGGCGTTGAGCCGCGCCAAGCGCGATGCCGAGGCGATTTACTGGTTCGAGCGCCAGCTCGAAATCGCCCCGGATCACGAAGCCGCGCTGCGCAACCTCGGCCACAGCTACGTCGAGCTGGAGTGGTGGGAACAAGCCGAGCCCTATTTGAATCGCGCCCTCGCACTCCGGCCGGAAGACACCGAGGTCCTGGTCGACTTGGGGCAGGCACTTTCATGCCGCGGCGACTTGCCGGGCGCGAAGGAGTATTTCAACAAGGCAGTTGGTTTGAGCCCGTTCGTCGCCAGCGCGGCCGCGCGTGCGCTCGCCAGGTGCGGCGCGGCGCTTGACTATGCGCAGGACCTTGCCGTGGGTGCATTGCATATGGAAGAGCGGGTCTACGACGCTACCCGCAATCTCCAGGATTGGCCAGCCGGTCTCGGCGCCCAAATCGCCGTGGCGGCGAGCCTGGAGGCGGTAGCCGAAGTTGCCCTGAAAGCGAATCGGGCGACGGAGGCGAAGCGCTGGCTCGATGCCGCCACGGCGTTGGCGTCGGACGAGGACCTGGCGCTCGACGTCCGCAACGCGCGTATAGCGCTCGGGCGTCTGCGCGAAGCGGCCGAGGCCCAGGCCGATGCGCAGCAACTCGCGGGCAGCCGGAGACTCGAAGTCCCAGAGCCCATCGCCGAGCTGGCGGGCCAGGCAGCGCCTCAGGTCGATCGAGCGGGTTGGCGCCGCCGGGACCTTCGCCGCCGCATGGGGTCTCAGCCGGCTTCCCACGCGGCCGGCCGCGCGGTCCTGGCGTGCGGCGTGTCTCCGGTGGGCACCGTCATCGAGTGCAGGCTGCTCGACGCGGACATTGGGCTCGCGGCGGCGGCCTTCCGCGACGCGGCGCTGGTGACATTCCCGCGCGTCGAGTGGCGCGGCAAACCCGAGGCGACCATCCGGCTCATTCGCTTGGAGTACGGCGAGGGCGGCCGTCTCCAGGCGTTTGAAGCCGCCTCGCTTCCCGCCATGGCCGAGGTACGACGTATGTTGCCGCAGGCAAATCCGGCCGGGCGGTAAAACGCAAAAGAGGGGCAGTGGGCAATGAGGCAAGCCTCACCCGGGCGGTGCCCCTCTTTGCCAGTTTTCACTAAACTACCAGCGCACGCTTCTCACGACTCAGCGTCGAGATGAGTCTCGACTCGTCAGTACGCCTTGTGGCCGCCTCCCTTGAGGAGTACACTTAGTGCCGCCCGGCATACCCTTCAGCGCGCCGGCAGCAGGGCTTTGACTTCCGCCGGCAGTTCGAAAATTCCCGTGGGCGGCTCTTGATTGAAATGGAATTCGTTGCGGCGGATCACGAAGCGGTTGGCGCCCGCCACGTTGACCACCTCAAACGGCACCCTCACACCGTCTACCCACCGGTAGTCTCCCAATTCCACCTCGACCCGCGTGTCGCTGGTGGCAGTCTGCTGTTTCAGGATCATTCTCACCATCAATCCGCTGCGCACGTCGTAGTACACCGTAATGGGCTTCGCGTCGTTGGGCGTTTCCGCCACGGCGTAGGCCAGTTTGCCGTCGATCTCTTCGGTTCCCACCGTCTCCGCGCGCTTGTAGGCTTCCCTCCAGTGGATCTCGGAGTTCATGCGCGACGCTAGTCGGTGCATCGCCCGCTCATCGCCCTCCAGGATTTTAGCGCCGGTGGGCGAAAGCGTCCAAGCGACGGTGCCGTCGAAGCCCTGGCTGGCCTTGCCGAACATTGGGATGTTCATCTCCGAGTAGCTGTAGTCGGGCTCTGCATGGCACGTGAGCACGGTGCCCGTAATGCCGGTGCCAGCGATCTCCACGGTGCCCGAAATGGTTTCGCTGTGATGGCGGCGGTAGGCCGCCTCGCCGCCGGTCGCGGCGACGAACTTGTCGAGGATGGCTTCGGCTTTTGGCAGGTTTGGCTGGGCGACGGCGGAGCCGCATGGGAAAAGGAGGACCAGAGTGGCGGACAGTTGCGTGCGCACGCCTCGACTATAGCGGAGGCGAGAATCCTAAATCATTACTAACCTTGGTTGTTTCGCGCGGTCCGCCTGCGGCGCCGGGGCGCAAAACGACGCCGGCTGGTCGTCGTAGCGCAGCGTTCGCTGGACACCGAAGTACTTGGAGGCGAGCTGGCCGCGCGAGGTACGGCTGAGCAATCCGAGCTGGATCAGGTACGGCTCGTACCCACGTGCGCGTAATCGATGTCGGCGGCAGCGTGATCTCCTCGAAGGCTGTTTGGGGGCAGGCGCTCGGACTCCTTTCGCGGGTCCAAACTGCCGGATTTTGAGGAAATCTCGAGAGGTATTGGACATTAATTCCTCGATTGGCTTAGATCCCTTGCGCGGGGAGGCGGGACATCAATCTGCAACCGCTCAAACCCTCGGCCGCCTTCTGCATGTCGTGAAATGTTTTGCGCATCCGGCTTGCCGTGAGCTTGGCTCCACAACGCCAGCCGCACGGCATTCGCCGCCCCGGCGGACGTCCACGCTTGGCTTTCGAGGATCGGGCTGCGATGTCGGAGATGGCCGGCCGCTTCGGGCAGAGTGTGAAGTGAGCTCGCATCTCGTGCCCGGTGAGTTTGGTGCCGCATCCCCAGCCGCAGCCCGCGGGGGTGCGGCGCCGGCTTCGGCCGAAAAAGCCTGGGGGCGCGTCTCCAGACTTGCGCGATTTTGGTTGAGGTCCGCCCCGCAGAGGTCCGCCCGTTGAAGGACGTCCTGAGCAGGTACGCCCCTGAGGTTCGCCCTGTTTTTAAGGACGCCCCGAGGAGGGGGCGCCCCTCCAAACTGCGCGATTCTGTGCCGGGGCGTGGCTGGGGCTGGGTTGGCATCGCGCCCCTTGGTGGGCGGGTTTTCCTCCGGTGACCGCGAATTTTTCCGGCCAAAACTGTTCTCCCTTGATACAGCGACTCTTTAGAGTTCTTTGCCACCAAGAATCTATGCGCACTTGTGTCGTCCGGCTCGGCGACCCCTCACCCGGGTCGAACCCCGATACTGGTCTCACCGCCGATGCCAAAGGCTCATTTTGCATGAGACAAGAGTACCGTCGCCTCGATTGATGCTGCGTGTTACGATCAGCGAAGTTCGAATCTCGGAAGGACTCGATAGACGGAGGATTGTGGTATGACTTCGGTTCTGCGATGGACCGTCCGGTCAGCCAGGAGGGCCGCCGGGTGGCACATGAGTCTCCTGTTGATTCCCGCCGCGATTGCGACGGCGCAGGTAACTATTACGGAGTTTCTGGTCCCGACATCCGGGAGTCAACCTGGTGCGATCACAGCGGGTCCAGACGGAAATCTTTGGTTCACTGAAAGCGCGGGGAACAATATCGGGCGGATCACCCCGGCGGGAGTGGTGACCGAGTTCCCGATTCCGACGGCGAACAGTGGGCCGGACGGCATCACAGTCGGGCCGGATGGTGCGCTGTGGTTTACCGAGGAGAACGCGAACAAAATCGGCCGAATCACGACGACCGGCGCGATCAGTGAATTTCAGGCGCCGCCCGGTGCTCTGTCAGGAGTCGCCACCGGGGCGGATGGAGCCCTCTGGTTTACCGGTTACGAATCCGCCAACATCGGGCGAGTCACCACGTCGGGAGCTTTTTCGTCGTATCCGGTGCCAGGGTACTCGGTTGGGGCTAGCTCAATCGTGGCGGGACCGGATGGAGCCCTGTGGTTTACGGCAAACCTGGACAGTGCGATCGGGCGGATTACCACTTCGGGAGCGGTAACCGAGTTTCCTCTCGTGGCGCCCAGTTCCCCGGGGGGAATTGCAGTCGGTCCGGACGGGGCCCTGTGGTTTGCCGAGGTCAACGGCAAAATCGGCCGGATCACGGTGGCCGGGGCGATCGCCGAGTACCCAATTGCCACCGGGGGAGGGCAACCAGGAGCTCTCGCTGCCGGGTCCGACGGCGCGCTGTGGTTCACCGACTACAGCAACCTGATCGGGCGGATCACAACCTCGGGTGCGATCACGGAATACCCCGCGCCGAGCACGTCGAACGGGATTGCCGCCGGGCCGGATGGCGCCACTTGGTTCACCGAGGGTAACGCCAACAAGATCGCCCGGGCGGTCATCCCCCCTGCCGCACCACCATACATCCAACAAGGGGGCAAACTGGTGGGCACGGGAGGGGTTGGACAATCGGCTCAAGGAGTCGCCGTTGCGATTTCCGCCGACGGGAGCACGGCTATCGTGGGCGGAGCCGACGACAACAACTCCGGCGCTGCTTGGGTTTATACCCGTACCAATGGCGTATGGAGTCAACAGGGCGCCAAGCTGGTAGGAACAGGCGCGAGCGGACCATCGGCACAAGGATCGGCGGTGGCGCTGTCGGGGGACGGCAACACGGCCCTGATCGGGGCGCCGGATGATAACAGCTACGCCGGCGCGGCGTGGGTCTTCACACGGACGAACGGGCTCTGGAGCCAGAACGGTGCCAAACTAGTCGGGAGTGGCGGAGTGGGGGCCTCCTGGCAAGGCAGCTCAGTCGCGTTGTCGTTCGATGGAATGACGGCCGCCATCGGCGCTTTGAACGACAGCCCTACGACCGGGGCGGTGTGGGTGTTTACGAACACGGGTGGGGCTTGGACCCAGCAAGGCGCCAAGTTGGTCCCCACGGGCGGGATTGGCGGACCGGTCCTGGGCTCAGCGGTGTCGCTTTCCGCCGACGGCAACACTCTCTTGGCTGGTGGCTTTAACGACAACACCGGGGTCGGTGCAGCGTGGATTTTCACGCGGTCGGGAGGGGTATGGACCCAGCAGGCCAAGCTGGTAGGCGCGGGCGGCATTGGAGAGCAGAGGCAGGGATTATCGGTGTCGCTGTCCAGCGATGGCAACACTGCCATCGTCGGCGGTCCTCTCGACAACGGCTCAGTCGGTGCGGTGTGGATCTTCACGTGGACCAACGGCGTCTGGAGCCAGCAGGGCAGCAAACTGGTCGGAGTGGGCGGAGTCGGCCTTCAGAATCAGGGCTGCGCGGTCTCCCTTTCGGGCGACGGAAACACGGCTCTAGTCGGCGGATACAGCGATAACAACGTGGGCGCCGTATGGGTCTACACACGTTCAGGCGGCGTATGGACCGAACTGGGCAGCAAACTGGTCGCTACCGGGGGAACGCCCACGGGCTCCTCGCAGGGGCAATCCGTCGCTCTTTCTCGCAATGCGAATGCCGCCATCGTGGGTGGTCCCAGCGACAGCGCAGCCGGAGCGGCGTGGACGTACGTCATAGCGCCACCAGTGTGGTCGACTGGCGTATACGGGCAGATCTCGAGTATCGCGGGGAACGGCAATCTCGGGTTCAGTGGAGACGGCGGACCGGCCATCTGGGCGGAATTCAGCGATACGAACGAAGATGTCGCGCTCGACGGCAGGCGCAATCTGTACATCGCGGACCGGAATAACCAAAGGGTTCGGCGGGTGGATGCCATCACCGGAATCATCACCAGCGTGGCGGGCAACGGTCTGGTCGGTTTTCTGGGAGACGGCGGTCCGGCGACCTCCGCGATTCTTCAGAACCCCTACGGGCTTGTGCTGGATACCACCGGCAATCTCTACATCGCCGATTTTAGTAACTCCCGAGTGCGGCGGGTGGATGTGACGACCGGAATCATTACCACGGTTGCGGGAATCGCCAACGTGGGGCACGGCAGCGGTGATGGGGGCCCGGCAACATCAGCGGCAATGGGGAGTCCGTCCGGAGTAGCATTCGATGCTGCTGGAAACCTGTATATTGCGGATTCCTATTACAACGTAGTACGCCGGGTAGATGCCGTCAGCGGGATCATCACAACGGTGGCGGGCACAGGTAGCAGCGGGTACAGCGGAGATGGCGGTCCAGCCACTTCGGCGCAATTGAACTTCCCTCGGTCGGTCGCCTCGGATGCCAGCGGAAATCTGTATATTGCAGACTCCGATAACCAGAGAATCCGCCGGGTGGATGCCAATACAGGCGTGATCACTACGGTAGCCGGTACAGGAACGGGCGGTTACAACGGCGACGGTGGATCGGCCGTCTCGGCAGAGATTTGGAACCCGTCCGGTGTGACGCTGGACAGCGCCGGCAATCTGTTCATCGCGGACAGCGGCAACCAGCGAATCCGGCAGGTGGATGCCGTAACGGGCATCATCACTACGGTTGCCGGAGGCGGAAGCGCGTTTTACGGCGACGGCGGCCCAGCGATTGCCGCCACGCTCGAAGTTCCTAATGGAGTGGCGGTCGACGATAGCGGGAACATATACATCTCCGATGAGTTCATCGACCGCATCCGCTACGTGGATTTCTCAAACGGCCCGCCTGCCGCCACTCTCACAGGATTAACGATCAGCCCCTCGACACTGGCTGGAGGGACACTGGCGCTAGCGACCCTGACACTCACTCTGAGCGGCGCCGCTCCGGCCGGCGGGGCGACCATCGATCTCAGCGGCGCCAATCCGTTTCCGGTGACCAACAGCTTCCAGATTCCCGCCGGGCAAAGCAGCGGCAGCTTCCAGGCGGAGGCCTTCTCAGTGACCGTCGACACGGCCGTCACCGTCACCGCCAGTTACAAAGGGGTGAACGAGACCGCCACGGTCACGGTAACTCCTCCGCCGTCGCCCGACGGCGTGGTGACGGTGGCATCGGTTTACGCCGCGCCTGGCGGCAGCTTTAGCATTCCCATCACTTTGACCATGAACGGTACGAAGACGGCGAATAACGTGACCTTCGGACTGCAAATCGTGCCGGTGGGCGCCGCGCCCGCGCTCACTACCGCGCTCGGATTCACTTCCGCGATCCCGGGTACACCGACGGTGAGCAACGGCGGCATGCTCAACGAGATCGGCGTGGTCTGGACGTCGCTCACTACTTCAATCGGCGGGGCTCAACTGCTGGGCAATGTGACCGGAACCCTGCCAGCTGGCTCCGCAGCGGGGAATTCGTACACCATCCAGATCTACGGCGCGGGAGCGGCGCAAGGAAATTCGGCTTATAGCATTACCTTCGGCGGCGCCGCGACTCTTACGGTTGCAGACACCTATCTGGTTGGCGATGTTTATCCATTCACCTCGGACTGCGCTCCGAACTTCGGGGACGGAGTCATCAACATCTTGGACCTAACCGCGGTTCTCTTCGCCGTCGACAATATTCCAGGTTACGCGCCGGCGGCGGGTTCGGACCGCTGGGATGCCATGGACCTTTACCCCCCGGACACCCCAACCGTCCGCGGTGGCGATGGGGTGCTCGACATTCGGGACTTAGTCCTCGAGTTATTCCGCGCCAATAACCTGGACTTGGCGCGTCCAGTGCGAACCTCACGAGGTGCTTGCAGCGGTACCAGCAATACAGGAGCGGGCTCGGCACTTCGCAGGTCCGCCCAGTCGCAAGTCCCGCGGGCGACGCTATCTCTGGGCGGGCCGGGAGGGACCGATGAGCGCATACCATTACATCTGCAAGCCGATCAGGACCTGAACGGCATCGCCGTGACTTTCGGCCTGGGCGATCAGCATTCGCCGCTACACTTCGTGCCGGCCGCCGGTCTGCCGCCTTCCCTGGTCAGCGACGACAAACCGGGGACCGTTGCGGCTGCCTGGCTCGAAGGACTCAGTCTACGCGCCCGTGAGCGCCTCCTTCTAGGTTACGTGTCGGGCCCTGCCGGCGCTCTGCGGAATCTCACGGTATACGGGCTGTCGGCCAGCGTGTTGGGCACCGGCCAGGAAATCCATCTCGACATGACCAATTTCTCGAGACCCCCCGGGGGGCAGTAGAGCTCGAAGGTCCTCTGGTGGCGCAGTATGTCAACAAATCCGTGGTCCAAAGTAGGCATTATTGTCCAAATCCCTTGGATGCCTTGCAGTAAAACCAATAACTTCCAATGTTGTCAATGCCACTCTCTGATTCGAATCCTACTTGACTATCCAGAGTGGCGATTTTGTTGCGCAGCCACGGCGAAGACCTTGATTTACGGTACAAGGAGCAACTTCGACCCTTCCGGAGACCGTGTATCAGGGGAGGTAATTATGACAGATAACCGATCACTTGTGAGTTGTTATTCTTGCGGCGACCCTAAGGCATTCCTCGTCGACCCGGACGCGACCCAACGGGTTGGTACCCCATTCCGGCATTTTTTCCGACACGCTAGGCTACTAGGCTAGGAGGCCCTAGGATCGATTGCCGGCACCCGCCTGGGCATCCTGTTCGGGCTCGGCGGGTGAACTGCGACTGCCCGAGGCGCCCTTGAAATCGCGCGGTTTGGACCCACGAAAGGGGGGATTTGTGCAACGATCTTCGGCTCGATCATCGACATTCCTTCTGACATGCAACCAGATCGCGTGGGCGACAAACTGTCCAGCCGGTCCGTCACAACGCACGTCCCATTCACCAGGATGAGCCCTGCCACCTTGAGCCGGTCTTCACCGGTTACGGGGACGGGACAGTTGCTTCGGCCGGCGGCGTGGCCAACGCCTGTTCGGCTTCCGCCACCGTTGGACACCGCGTGAACACGTCGTCGACCTTGCAAGTCCGGAACAGCTCCAAGATGCGGTCGTTGACACCGACAAGAAACAGCCGCCGCGCACTCTTCTCGAACGAGACGTAAATTCCGATCAGCACTCCCAGGCCACTCGAATCGATCGAGGGCACCAGACTCATATCCATCACCAGCGTCGCGGGCTGTTGTTGCCGCACTAGATCGGCAAACCGGAACGCTGTTTCGGCGTTCAGAAAGCCGTCCAGCAACATGACCTTCCCGCCGGACTGGGCGCCGTCGCAAACTTGGATCTGGAGCTTGTCGCAAGCCATAGCACCCCGGAGTGTATCACCGCCGGGCCGTCTGTGTTTCGTCCCGGCCCCAGCCCGCGGTAAAGGCCGAGCACGCAAAGTCCTGTTCCTCGATGCCTGCCGGGATGCACCGCCTCAAAAAAAGGAAGGAATGAACAGTAATCCGTTCACGTCGCTCGCCACTGCAGAAGGTGTGTGGGTGCTCAACGCGACCGGTATAGGCAGATCCAGTTGGGAGGACCAACATTTCAAGCATGGGCGCTTCACCCAATATGTTCTCGAAGGTCTGGCAGGAAGGGCGGTCGATCCCGCGACCGGACTGGTAACCCTCGAGACTCTGATGCGGTATGTCCGGTCCAATGTCTATGATCATACTCATCAGTTCCATCCGGCAGAAGTCCAAATCGTAACCCAACAGACGAACGGTTCGGGAGATGTCTACCTGGCTGGTGCGCTCAAGGCAAGTAGGAGCCTCCGTGCGGTCACGCTGGGTATCGACACTAAAGCGCCGACAGGGGTAAGAAACGGCGCGGTACAGCACGCCAATCCGGGGAACACTCTCGGCTTCTGCCGTCGGAAAGCACCAGATATTTCCTGCGGATGACCGGACGACGCGAGACCAAGCGGCAGATCGGCGGGCCGGCTACAACGCCACTGCCCAGAGTGCTGGGATGGTTGGCAGCCGCTGTTTCTGATTGTCTGGCCTACGTAACACGCCACATCGCCAGTCCTGCTGCAGCCTTCTCGCAACTGAGATCCGGTTTGATCACGAGCTCCAACACGGAGACCTCTTCCAAGGCGACGTGATAGTCTTCGACCTCGTGGGTCGAGCCCGTTGGGCTGAAGTTCCACTGCTGGCGCACGATCTCTTTCATCGGCCCCCCACGCACGGAGGACCATCGCAGAGTGAACTCCTGGGTGCGTTCAACCGTCGTCTCGACGAAATGGAGTTGAATGCGACGGATCGGGGTGGGTTGATCGAAAATGATCCGGATTTGCTGCTCGCCTGCTTCAGCCGCACGCCAGCCCGGCCCGGACTCGAAATTGAAGGCAGCTTCAATCGGGAAGCTAGGATCCTCGGACGTGACTTCGACTGTGGCGATTTCCTGAAGATCCAGCCATCCCTGTTCGGAATCTCGGGATCTCTCCATCAGAGTCGGGCTGGGTACTATTCTCTTCCGCATACCTCAATTGTCTCAGGATTGATGGACCACGCCGCAAGAGTAAATATCGGAAGCGAAACGCCTCGAGGGGCAGTCAAAAGCGTCTATCGGTGGAAGGGCGGTTCTGGAGTGCTGGCGGGGCGGCCCAAGTGCGGCGGCGGCGTCCCCAACAACGTTATCCGTGATTATCGGTGGCCAAAACGGGCTCTATATGGGCTAATGGAGTACGAGCCGCCCAGAACCACGGTTTGTCGCTCCGGCACGATGCGAGGCGAAGATAGCTGAGGCCCCCGGGGAAATTTCACGGGCGCTGGGGGAGATTTGCTGGCGGAGGCGAAAATCTCCGAGTAAGAGTGCCCACGGTGCCCGACCCGCTGGGCAGGCGCCCCTTGCAGCGTAGGGAGGAAATGGTTCGGATTCCCCTCCGAAGCAGTGGAGCCGCAGTGCGCCGAAAAACTTCCTCAAAATCGCGCGGTTTGGACCCGCGAAAGGGGGCGGGCACCGCTGATGAATATTGGGCGAAGATCCTGCTGCTCGCCTCTGCTCCCAGGAGGTGTCAAAAACGAAGGAAGTGGCCGCGTATCTGCGACCGCGGTAGCGCGTCTGACGGTCATTTTTCGTTGACTTGTGGACTAATTGCATCAGCTTGTTCTCACTAGATATTTCTGGCAAACCGCCGATATGGACTATTCGGGGAGAACAGTATCATGCTGCGCGTCCGCACAGCCAGAGGCCAACGACTTCCCTTATTGTCCGTCGTCCTGGTGCTGACAGTGACGGTGCCAATCCAGGCACAGCAGCCTACATCGCTGCCGATTCGATCCATTGCGGACGTGTCTCGCCTAG
>Ga0181538_10005314_pt1 | contig 11624 bp, 9 predicted proteins | sample PEATcosm2014_Bin_40_FD_119773 | JGI IMG/M metagenome (GOLD analysis project Ga0181538, IMG submission 119773) | Peatland microbial communities from MTU Mesocosm Facility, Houghton, MI, USA - PEATcosm2014_Bin23_30_metaG | ecosystem: Environmental > Terrestrial > Soil > Wetlands > Peat | place...
ACCGTGGTGGCCAAGTGCTACCGGGACAGCTTCGCCGAGACCTCCCTTGTGACCGAGCTCGCCAAGTCGGGAGCGCGCCGCCTCGTGGTGACCGGCGCCCACTCGGACTTCTGCGTGCAGACGGCCGTACTCTCCGCTGCCATGCGCGGCTACGACGTCACCCTGGTTCGCGACGCCCACACGACGACCTCGGCGGTCCTGGGCGAGGGTGACATCCCCGCCGAAGCGGTGGTCGCGTTCGTGAACAGACGAGTGGAGACATTGCGTTACCCGGGCCGGAGCATCGAGGTGGTTCCCGCGGCCGAGGTCACGATCTAGCCGGGGCGACAGGCAGTCCGTGGGACGACTACCTGTCGAACACCTCGGGATTGACCGTGCTGGGAGGCCGTCGGCCCGCGAGCACCTCGGCTGCGCCCGTTGTGGCCAGGCGTGCCATGGCCAGGCGGGTCGCGAACGAGGCGCTGCCCACATGGGGGAGCAGCACCGTCCTCGGGGCGGCCAGGAGCCGCGGGTGGACGACGGGCTCGTTCTCGTACACATCGAGGCCCGCGGCGAACAACCTCCCGGACTCGAGAGCGGCGGCGAGCGCCTCTTCGTCGACCACCGGCCCCCGGGATGTGTTCACGAGCACCGCGGTCGGCTTGAAGAGCGCGAGCCGGCGGGCGTCGATCAGATGGCGAGTCTCGGGACTCAAAGGCACGTGCAGGCTCACGACGTCGGCCATCGCCAAGAGGTCGTCGAGCTCCGTGACACATCCCTCGAGCCCGGTGGGCCTTCGGGCGTGATGGAGCACGCGCATCGAAAAGCCCTCGGCGCGCCGGGCAACGGCTCGGGCGATGCGACCGTAACCGACCAGGCCGAGCGTGGCGCCGTGCACGTCCCGGCCGAGGTAGCCGTCGAAGCGCGGGGCGGTCCAGTTGCCGTCGCGCAGGTCACGTTCGGACTCCGAGAGCAACCTGGAGGCGGACAGGATAAGGGCAAAGGCGAGGTCCGCCACTGTGCCGTCCAACACGCCGGGCGTGTGGCACACAGCCACGCCGGCGCGTGTTGCGGCGTCGACGTCGACGTTGTCATAGCCGACAGAGACGGTGGCGACTACTTCGAGGCGCGACGCGCCGGCGAACACCTCTTCGGAGATCCGGTCCCTCAGTTGGCAGACGATTGCAGCAACGTCCCGGGCGGCCTCGGCAATCTCGCCCGTGGTCAGTGAACTTCCGGGCTTGGCCATAGTGAGCTCGTGGCCCGCGAGCGGATCGAAAGCCCCTTCGGGAAGCGGCGAGGTCACAAGGATTCTGGCCATCGGGCATCGAGTCTCGCACGGCGCGTCACTCGCCCGTCCGGCATCGGGGCGGGCACTGGTGGGTGGTGAGGGCGCCAGCGCCAACGAGGCCGCTCGCCGGCACCCCCTCCACCGCAATACCAGGCACTTAACCCCCCGGTCGTGCCAGGTACGAAGTGCCGATACCGTATTGCGCCCGGGCCGGGTAGTCAATGGTCGCGGTGACCGGTCTTGTGTCCGAAGTGCACAAGCGATGCCCGGCCGCCCTGGTCGGAAGTACGCTCGTTGCGACCGCGCCGGGGTCGCGCGTAGCCGAGAAGAAGCAGTTTCGCGGAGGGTGGGTGAACGACAATGCGTAAGGCCATTGTTCTTGTGACGTTTGCCGTGGTCGGGCTCGGTGTGACTGCTGTGGGATCGGCTGCCTCGTCGGCGCCGAGGACCAAGGCGCCCCTTGTGGCAGCGGCCTCAACATGCTCCTACGCGGCCGTGCAGCCCGACCTGTTCAAGCGCGGAGTGCTCACGGTCGCGACCGACAGCCCCGCGTACGAGCCGTGGTTCTACAACAACACGCCCTCCAACGGCAAGGGGTACGAGAGCGCGGTCGCCTACGCCGTGGCCAGGCAGCTTGGTTTCTCGAAGGCTCAGGTCAAGTGGACCGTCGAGCCTTTCGACGCCTCCTTCGCGCCGGGACCGAAGAGGTTCGACTTCGACATCAACGAGATCTCCTACACGTCCGAACGCGCGTCGGTGGTGTCGTTCAGCGTCAGCTACTACGCCGTGCAGCAGGCGCTCGTCGCCATGAAGAACAGCCCCATCGTCAAGCGTCACACGCCCGCCGAGCTTCGCACCTACGTCTACGGCGACCAGATCGGCTCGACGAGCCTTGCGTTCATCAACACCAAGCTGCGACCGTTCCATCAGCCGTCGGTGTTCAACACGCTCAACGACGCCAAGTCGGCCCTCCAGGACGACCGCATCCAGGCCCTGGTCGCCGACACGCCGACTGCCCAGTACATCAGCTCCTCGGAGATCCCCAAGTCCGTCCTCGTGGGCCAGTTCCCGAGCACGGGCGAGCACTACGGCCTGCTGTTCGCGAAGGACGACCCGCTCGTAGCCTGCGTCAACAAGGCGCTCAAGACCCTTACAGGCGACGGGACCCTCGCCAAGCTGCAGAAGGAGTACCTGGGCGTCTACACCTCGATCCCGACGATCAAGCCCTAGCCAAGGCCAAGGGGCGGACCGGTTGCCCATACGGGGGAGTCGCGAAGGCGCCTACCTGGACGAACAGAGTCTGCTCGCAGCCGGCGCGCCGCCGCCCGGCGGCTTCGCGGGCAGCGGCAGGGGGTCGCACCTGCTAGGTGGCCAGCGTGCCGCTGCCATATCGACCGCGAGCACGGTCGTGTTCATAGGCGGAGTCGTCGCCCTGTTCGTCTTCGCCCCGGGGGCAGCGGCGGTGCGGCACACGTTCTTCAACCCCCAGCAGATGAAGCAGGCCTTCCTCGGCGATCCGAGCCTGGGGCTCTTCTCGGTCGGCAAGGGCCTCATCTTGAACATCGAGATGTTCCTCATCGCCGAGGTGCTGATCCTGTTCTGCGCCCTTGTGATCGCCGTGCTGCGCCAGCTGCGCAATCCGGTGCTGTTCCCGTTCCGGATGCTCGCTGTGGTCTACACCGACGTCTTCAGGGGGGTGCCGCTGATCATCGTGATCTACGGCATCGGATTTGGCGCTCCGGCCCTTTACATACGCGGGATCTCGACACAGTCCGACTTCGTCTACGGCATCGCCGCCCTCGTGCTGTCGTACTCCGCCTACGTGGCCGAGGTCTACCGGGCCGGCATCAACTCCGTTCACCAGAGCCAGGTTGCCGCGGCCCGGTCGCTCGGGTTGTCGCAATGGAAGTCCCTGCGCTTTGTCGTGCTCCCCCAGGCGGTCCGCACCGTGATCCCGCCGCTGTTGAACGACTTCATAAGCCTGCAGAAAGACACCGCGCTCGTCTCGACCCTGGGGGCTGTGATCGAGGCGAACCGGGCCGCGCAGATCGACTCCTCGACGCTGTTCGTGTACTCGTCCTACACCGTCGCCGCCGCGTTGTTCCTCTGCCTGACGATTCCCCTCGCCCGGTTCACGGACCGGCTGATAGCCCGTGACGTGGGCCGCCGGCTGGCCGGCGGCGGCGCGATCAGATGAACGAGACCGACGTCGGCCCTGAGACCGCCGGGCCCGGCGGCACACTGTTCGGTTCCGGGGCGGGGCGCGGCGAGCCGGGCTTCACCGGCGCGCAGGCCGTGCGGCTCGAGGACGTCCACAAGTCATTCGGCGCCCTCGAGGTGCTGCGCGGGATCAACCTGTCCGTCGCGGCCCACGAGGTCATATGCCTCATAGGGGCTTCGGGATCGGGCAAGTCCACCCTCCTGCGCTGTGTCAACTTGCTGGAGCCGGTGAACAGCGGGCGGATCCTGCTCTGGGACCAGGATGTCACCGCCTCGGGGGTCGACGAGAACGCGGTGCGCCGCCACATAGGCATCGTCTTCCAGTCCTTCAACCTGTTCCCCCACATGACGGTGCTCCGCAACATCACCCTCGGGCCAACCCGCGTGCTAGGAGTGCCACGCGGTGAGGCCGAGGACACAGCGCGAGCGCTGCTCGCCCGTTTCGGGCTCTCGGAGAAGCAGGACGACTATCCGGACCGTCTTTCCGGTGGCCAGCAGCAACGGGTGGCGATCATCCGTGCGCTCGCGATGAAGCCGGGGATCATGTTGCTGGACGAGGTGACGAGCGCACTTGACCCCGAGCTCGTGTCCGAGGTGCTGGGCGTGATACGCGAGCTGGCGGAGGCCGGCATGACCATGTTGATCGCCACCCATGAGATGGGCTTCGCCCGCGACATAGCCGACAGGGTCTGTTTCCTGGACGAGGGCGTGATACTCGAGCAGGGGCCTCCGGCCCAGGTGTTCACCGCGCCCGTGAACAGCCGGACTCAGCTGTTCCTTCGCCGGATCGTCGATGCCGGGCGGCTCTGACGGGGAAGGTGGCCCCGTAGGGGGACAACGGGTTCAAGAGTGAGGATCGCTTCGAGGGCTTCGGGGGCGATCGGCTGGGAGAACAGGGATCCCTGGCCGAAGGTGCAGTGCTCGTCTTGCAGGCCTGCCAGTTGCCAGCCCTGTTCGATGCCCTCGGCGAGAGTCTCGAACCCGAGAGTCCGGCCCAGTTGCACAAGGGTGTGGATGGAGCTGGTCGCCTCTTTCGAGCTCCCCATGGCGGCGACGAAGGACCGGTCGATCTTGAGGGCGTCGACCGGGACCTCGCGCAGGCGCGCGATTGCCGAATAACCGGCGCCGAGGTCGTCGACGGCGACGAGCACACCGAGTGCCTTGAGCTCGCGCAGCCTCCCGAGCATGGTCTCCACGTCTTTGTTCAAGCTCTGCTCGGCCACGTTGATGATGAGCGACCTGGGCTCGAGGCCGGTGGCCGAGAGCGCCGACTGCACGAGGTCGACGAAGTCCCCCGCCTCGAGCTGACGCGGCGAGACGTTGATGGTCATGGTCAGGTGATGGCCGAGGCGGTGCCAGGCGGCCGCGCGCCGGCATGCTTGGCGCAGCAGCCATGACCCGACGGGCGCGATCAGACCCGTCTCCTCCAGCACCGGCATGAAGGACTCGGGGTCGACTATGCCCCGGACGGGGTGCCGCCAGCGCAAGAGCGCCTCCACGCCGCACACTGCCACGTTGTCGAGCTCGAAAATCGGTTGATAGAGAAGGAAGAACTGGTTCTCCTGGAGGGCCTCGCGCAGGTCGGCCTCGAGCTCGAGGCGGTCCATGGCGGCCGTCTTCATCTCGGGCTTGAAGCGGACGTGGCAGTTCCTTCCCAGGGCCTTCGCCTGGCACAGGGCGATGGCCGCGTCCCGCAACAGGTCGTCCGGCTCGTCCCCGTCGTTGGTCGCGATGCCGATGCTCGCCGTCAGCGAGATGGGGGTGTCCATGAATCCCTCGAGCCGGAAAGGCTCCTTCATGGCGTCGAGCAGCCTCTCGGCCAGCAGCTCCGGCCCTGCTGCAAGTGACAGTCCTTCGGCCAGAATCGCGAACTCGTCCCCACCGGGGCGCCCGACTGTGTCGCTGGCCCTGAGAACTCCCGTGAAGCGGGCAGCCACGGCTTTCAGCAGCTCGTCTCCCGCCTGTTGGCCGAGGGCGTCGTTGACCGACCTGAAGTTGTCCAGATCGACGAGCAGGGCGCCGATGAGGAAGTGCTGGCGCTGACAACGCAGGAGCATCTGCTGCAGGCGGTCACGGATGAGCGTCCGGTCCGGAAGGCAGGTCAGGCTGTCATGGCCCGAACGATGGCGCCACTGCACGTCGGTGCGTTGCCTCAACAGCTCGTTCTCCCGTTGCACCGAGAGATCGAGGATGACGCCGTCTATCCAAACAGGGCTGCCCGCCGAGTCCGCGACACCCCGGCCGTGCTCGGCGACCCATCTCGAAGAGCCGTTGGCGTGCACGATGCGGTACTCGAGGGAGAACGAACCCCCCCGGCTGAGTGCCTCACGGACGACGCCGTTCACGTGCTCGCGGTCATCGGGACAGATGATCGACTCGAAGGACCTGATGCTCTCGTTGGTGAACTCGCTCGCCGGATAACCGGTGAGCATCTCGATGTAGTCGCTGACATAGCGCATCGTCCAGGGCTCCACGCAGTCGCGGCGGTAGACGGCTCCAGGGATGTTCACGACCAGGGACCGGTACTCCTCCTCGCTCGCGCGCTCGGCCGCATTGGCGCTCGGCGCGGAGGGGCGTTCATCGGACGGTACGACTTGATTGAACAGTGTCATCGGACAACTCGCGGTCGGATCACGCACCAAAGATCCCCGAGTGCCGCCGAGAGGCGACAAGGCTGCGATGCCAGCGACGAGCCAAAGCTTGCGTTGAGGTTCATCAATGAGAATTGTCGGCGCCAAGTGCGCGAACTTGACAACTACAAGGCAGGTCGGCGTCCGATTTCGTCAGGCTTGTCGACACGATCCATCCGACGCGCCCTGTCCCCGATTGCGGGCCAGTCATCCCTCCCGGGTCAAAGAGCCGTCTTTCAAACCGAGGGGGTGCCGAGCGACCCGGCCGGCCAGCGGCCGATGCCGCCGTTTTCGAGAAGGAAGCTCGTGACCTCGCGGTTCGCGTGCTCTGCCCGCCAGGCGAGCATCGACTGTGCGTAGTCGAGGATCCGGGAGGCGTCGTCGACCTCCGTCCGCCAGGTCGGGTCGGCCGCGATGTCATAGCAGCGCCAGGAGCCGTCGCCGAACTGCACGTAGGCAGCGTCCTGGAAACGGCGCACGGTGAGGTTGTCCCGTTCCAGGTGCCTGTCAAAGGGCCAGTCGAAGGCGCCTTCGGGAAGGCCGAGGTAGCGCCAGTCGAACTCCCAGGCCGCTGCGGTCCGCCACCAAGGCGGCCGGCGTCCTTCGAGGAATGCGGTGAGCGGCAACCCGTCGCACTGGGCGGGGATCTCGAGGCCGAGAGCCTCGCAGATCGTCGGAAAGAGGTCGATGTTCTCGGTGAAAGCCTCGACGACGGACCCGTGAGCGCCCGGGAGCCCCGGCGCGCGGACGATGCCCGGCACCTTGTAGCTCTCCTCGAAGAAGCCGAGCTTGTTCATCAAACCGTGGTCGCCGAGTTGCTCGCCGTGGTCCGATGTCACGAGCACGAACGTGTCCTCCCACTGCCCGAGCCCCTCGAGGGCGTCTAGGACCCGGCCGATCTGGGCATCCACGTCACCGATCATCCCGTAGTACTGGGCGCGCATCTTCCTCAAGGCGCCTTCCTCCGCGGGAGCTGCCGTCTCCTCCAGCGAAAGGGCGGCCTCGTGGAGCCGATGGCGACGGGGGGAGGCAGCGATGGGCATGTCCACGTCGTCAGGGTCAAAGGCGCGGGCGAAGCGGCCGGCGGCGGCGTAAGGGGGATGGGGCCTCAAGTAGCTCAGGTGGGCGAACCACGGGCGGTCCTGGCGCTCGAGCCAATCGAGGTAGGAGTTGGTCAAAAAGGCGGACACGCCGACCTCCTCGGGCCGGTCGGGCTCGGTCGCCAGTGCGCCGAGCACCTCCGAGGGCACGTCGTAGCCGAGGTCCCGCAGCCATTCGGTCCAGATCGTGTGCTCACCGGTGAGGTCGAGCCCGACCCTGAAGCCCGGCAGCACTCCTTCGTAGCTGGAAAGGCGGGGATCGCCAGGTGACCGGACGACGCGTGGGTCGACTCCCTGGTCCGTGTAACCGAACAGCGTGGGTTCCAAACCCGCGCGCCGGGCGGCGCGGGCCAGGTTGTCCAGCCTGTCGTCGAGCGGTGTGCCGTTCGCGACGACCCGGTTGTTCATCTGGTAGGTGCCCGTGTACAAACAGGCGCGTCCCGGCGAGCACGGTGCAGCCTGGCTGTAGTGGTTGTCGAAGCGCACTGCCGAAGCACAAAGACGGTCGAGGTTCGGGGTGCGGACCACGCGGTGACCGGCGGCCGAAAGGCAGTCGCCACGGAACTGGTCGAGCGTCACAAGGAGCAGGTTCAAACGGCCTCCGCATCGATAGACGGCCATTGCCATGACGGCGTCTGGAGCGTACCGCCCGGAGGCCCGAGCGTCGCATAACACGCCGGAATAACGCTCGGCTCTCTCAAGCGGCGTCCCCTCGTGGCACAGACATCACACAGTCCTTCTCTCGTTGCGCTCCTGGTGGCATTCTTAAGTCTGTTCTCCTCTTGGACGATAAATAAGGGATGGGATCCGCGAGGAAGCCAAAGAGAAGGAGCGTGGTGGGCCAGCCTCCCGAAGACCTTGAGTCTCGGCCGAAGTCGCATGCACCCGGTCCCGCGGGACGCTCTGTCAAGGCTCCCGCGCTGGGCGCCGAGCACACGCTCGAGGTTGTCGGCAGTGGCACAGAGGAGACCTCTGGCGAGGAGACTTCCGGCCCTGTCGCCCTTGACGGGTCGGTCGAGATCTTCGAGCCGGAACCGGAAGAGACTCTCGACGCCGTCGCCAAGCAGGCAGAGGAGACGCTCGAAGTCGTCGACCTCGATACGGGGGAGGCTCTCGATGTCGTCGGCCTCGACACCGAAGAGACTCTCGACAACGTCGAGCTCGCGCCCCTGTCCCAATCGGCTGACGAGCTGCGTCTTGCCGAAGCCCGCAGGCGTGTGGAGGAGCTGCCGGCGGAAGGCTCGATCCACGTCGTGTTCCAGCCCATCGTTGACCTGGCCACGACCAAGGTGATCGGTTACGAAGCCCTGGCACGCTTCCCGGGGGACAAGAGCGTTTCCCCACGGACGTGGTTCGCCGAGGCCGCCGAGGTCGGCCTCCTGCTCGAGATCGAGATGACCGCCATCCGGGCGGCTCTGGCCAAGCTGGAGCGCCTGCCGTCGGACGCCTTCATCTCTGTCAACGTGTCCCCGGCGACGGCCGGGTCCGACGAGCTTCGCGACGTCCTCGGCAGCGTCGACCCCAAGCGCGTCGTTCTGGAGATCACCGAGAACGCCGCAGCCGGAGACTACGAGGAAGTCAGCGAAGCCGTCGGCGAGCTCCGTGCCAATGGCGTGCGCATCGCCATCGACGACACCGGGTCGGGCTCAGTGAGCTTCAACAGCTTGTTCGACGTCCACGCGGACATCATCAAGATCGACATCGACGTCACCCACGGGATCGCGTCCGACCCGATGAAAGAGGCCATGGCCTCGGCCTTGAAGGGGCTCGCGGACCGCCTGGGTGCCATGAGCCTCGCGGAAGGCATCGAAACCGAGGAAGAGCTCAACTTGCTGAGGGGAGTCGGTGTTCAGGCAGGTCAGGGTTATCTTTTCGGCCGTCCCGAGCCCGTTCCCGACTAGCCGAGGGCTTGCCGGCCCGGCAGTGGTGAGTGGCCGGGAGACAGCGGCCTCCTACGAGGGCGCAGGTCCCTTCCGGCGTCCTATTGCCTCGCGCGTTTCTTTCAAGTAACGATCTGTAAATAGAATCTCGATCGGTACGACCCACACCGTGGGGTGATAGAAGAGGCCCGGTGGAACAGAGCCCCTGGAACGAGGCAGGAGCGCAGAGCCCGGAGGCTCCGGAGTCGGTGCCGCGCGGGGAGACACCGCCTTTACGGGTTGGTTCCGGTTTCACCATCTCGGTGCTCGCCGACAAGACCGGCACGCCCGTGCCGACCATCCACCACTACCGCCACCTGGGCCTCTTGCCTGAGGCGACCGAGCTCGCCTCGAACCGGTTCCTTTACGACGAGCGTCACGTCGAGGCGCTCGATCTCATCCGGCTGCTGCGTGAGAGCCGGAACATGCCGCTCGAGACCATTCGCGAAGCCCTGCCCGAGCTGCTCGCGTTCAATCGCGAGGGCGGTTTGTCCGCCCAGGCCTGGGACGAGGTCATCGATGCCTACCTGGAAAGGTCCGGCCCGGCGGCAGTCTCGGCACGACTGGTCGTAGCTGCCCGGGAGGCATTCGCCCAGCACGGCTATGCGGGAGTCAACGTCGCGGACATCTGCAGCGCTGCCGACGTCGCCAAGGGGACCTTCTACAGGTACTTCGACTCCAAAGAGGCGATTTTCCTCGCCGCAGCCCGTTCCACCGTCGACGCCGTCGGTGAACAGCTCGACGAGCTGCCCGCGCCCATGAGCGAGCTTCAGGCGGTGGAGAGGTTGAAGCTCCTGCTCGCTCCCGTGGCGCCCTTGCTGTTGGAGGTGGCGACCGGGGAGCTCCGCCACCAGCCGAACCTGGTGGGCGTGGTCGGCGTCATCACCGCCGGCCTCGCCAGCCGCGTCGTGCCGAGGCTGCGCACGCGGGGCAAGGCGGCCAGGCTCGCCGCCAGTCGCGTAGTCGACGCCGCGGTAGTCGGGCTGCTCCGGCCCACGCTCGAGTCGTCCAATCCCTCCCAGAGCACGCCCGCCTGATTTGTTCCGCGGCGGCCCGGTTCCGCGCTGAGGGTACCCGCAGGTCACGGTCCAGTTTCGCCTCCCTGGGCGGCTCCGGGTCATTCCGTGCGGCCGCCTTTTGACCGACCATCCCTTGACGCAGGCACCCTTGCACGTATAACAAAGGTGGACTGGTAGTCATCGGCACTACGCGAAGGAGTGGCCGATGTTGTCAACTGAGTCGGCAAGCCCGATAGGGGGGGACTTCGACGCGCCCGCCCTTATCGCCTCGAAAGCACGAAATGAGAACTTCCCAGTCGCTTCGCATCTGCTGGCCCCTGCCGTTCGCGAGAACCTGATGGCGATCTACGGATTCGCCCGCCTGACCGACGACATAGGCGACGAGGCGGCGGGTGACCGGCTGGCGCACCTGGACTGGCTCGAGGCGGAGCTGGAGCGTGCTGCCCTCGGCACGGCGAGCCACCCGGTGCTCCGTCGGCTCACAGGTCTCATCCGGGGGCTCGAGCTGAGCCTGGACCCGTTTCGCGACCTCATCGAGGCAAACCGGATCGACCAGCGGGTGACGCGCTATCGCAGCTTCGGTGACCTCGTCGGGTACTGCATGCTGTCCGCGGCACCGGTGGGCAGGCTCGTGCTGGAGGTCTTCGGGGTCTCGAGCGCCGAGCGGATCGCGCTCTCGGACGAGGTCTGCATCGCCCTACAGGTCGTCGAGCACCTGCAGGACGTAGGAGAGGACGCGGGGCGCGGCCGTGTCTACCTCCCGTCCGAGGACATGGAGCGCTTCGGGTGCAGTGAGGCCGAGCTTTTGGGGAGCGAGTCGTCCCCGGCTTTGCGGCGGCTCGTCGCTATGGAAGTGAGCCGGGCACGCGGGCTGCTCGCCGCGGCCGTCCCGCTCGCCGCCTCGCTCCAGTTCCGCCCTCGGGCAGCGGTCGTGAGCTTCGGGGCGGGGGGATTGGCAGCACTCGACTCCATCGAGGGAGCCGGCTACGACGTGCTCGGGCATCACTGTGGTCCCCGAAAGCTTGCCTTCGCGAGGCGGGCCCTTTCCGGCCTGCTGGCGGCGAGCACGAGCCGGGGTACGCCGTGAACACCGAGCTCGCCTACGACTTCTGCGAGGCCGTCACGCGCAAAGAGGCGAAGAACTTCGCATACGGCATCAGGCTGCTCAAGAGACCGGAGCGCAGGGCTCTGTCGTCTGTCTACGCGCTCGCACGGCGCATCGACGACATCGGCGACGGGCAGGCCTCCGCCTCGGCCAAGCTCGCCGGTCTCCAGGCGCTCCGCAAGAGCATCGACCCGATCGACCCGCAGACGACGGACCCGGTGCTCGTGGCCGTGGCGGACGCGGCCCGCCGTTACCGGCTCCCGATGTCGTGCTTCGGGGAGATCATCGACGGATGCGAGATGGACGTGATCGGCACGTCGTATGAGACCATCGACGATCTCGTCGGCTACTGCCGCAAGGT
>Ga0181538_10005316_pt1 | contig 11617 bp, 9 predicted proteins | sample PEATcosm2014_Bin_40_FD_119773 | JGI IMG/M metagenome (GOLD analysis project Ga0181538, IMG submission 119773) | Peatland microbial communities from MTU Mesocosm Facility, Houghton, MI, USA - PEATcosm2014_Bin23_30_metaG | ecosystem: Environmental > Terrestrial > Soil > Wetlands > Peat | place...
AGGAACCAGTAGCAAAAAGCGATCCCGTGACACCCCATGTCCATGAACACGCCACCTCCGGAGCGCTCGACGTCCCAGAACCAGTCGGCGTGCGGACCGAAGTGCATCTCGGACTGCTTCACGAGGTATACGTCACCGAAGGCGGCCTGATCGGCCATCTCCTTGGCCTTGCAGTACTTCGGCGTGAAGTACAACTCCTCGGCGTAGAAGAGGTGGACGCCGTTGCGGCCGGCCGCCTCGTTCATGCGGTCGCACTCGGAGACCGTCATCGCCATCGGCTTCTCCATCACCACGTGCTTGCCCGCCGCGACGGCATTGAGGGCGATCTCGCAGTGCAGGTAGTTGGGCGCAGCCACAGTGACCATCTCGATGCCCGGGTCCTTGAGCATCTCTTTGTAATCCGTGTAGCTGTCCTCGATGCCGTAACGCCGTGCCAGCTCCTCGGCGTGCCCCGGCGTCGGGGAGGCGACGGCCACCGCCTTTCCGAGTCGCCCCATGGCAATCGAAGCGGCGTGGATGTCCGCCTCGAATTGGGAGCCGACGATGCCTATCCCGACCAACTTCTCGGACATGGTGCCTTCCTTCCTCACGTGAGTCTTGTGTTCGCTGACCGCTCGGCGGCGGTGTCCTCGTGACTGACCAACTAGGTACTGGTGAGCAGCCTCCGCACGAGCGCGGTTGCCCGTGCAACGCACTCGTCCTCCGGCAGTTCCCAGAGCGAATCGGGGAAGCGGTGGCCGAAGGTGCCGTCGTCGGAGAAGATCTCGACGTCATAGCTCCCCAGGAACGCGCCGGCATCCAGCACCCGCACGAACTCCCCGATCGGGAGCGTTCCCTCCCCGGGGAACTTCCGGTCGGCCCAGCTGCGCGCAGGCGCGACCACGTCGGCGACGTGGACTGCGACGATCAGCTCCAAGACGGCCGTCAGCTCGTCGACGGCATCGGGACCCTGGCCCGCGTGCCACATGTCGAAGAGGATCCCAACAGCGCGATGACCGATGTCGGCGACCAGATCGGCAGCCGCGCCAAGGCTGGTGACGAAGCTGAAGTCGTCGCCGGCGGACGGGTGCATGGGCTCGAGTGCCACCGTCAGGCCGAGCTCGGCGGCTCTCTCTGCGACGCGGCGCAGCTCGGTGACACAACGCCGGCGCAACTCGGCCGAGTCGTGCCCCGGCACGTTGCCGGTCACGACCACGACCGTTTCCGGGCGCAGCGTCGCGAGCGCGGGGAGCTTGGCGCAAAGGGCGTCCGTGCGTTCGGCGGGGTCCGCGGGCTCGGGGTCGAGCGCGTTCGCGAACACCGAATTCCCGTTCGGCACGAGGTTGGTCACTCGCAACCCGGCCGAGCGAAGCACGTCGGCTACCTCGTTCAGGTCGCGCCCGACGAGCTTGGACTCCCACACCCCGATGCCACCGAGCCCGGCGGCACGGTAAGTCGCCACGTCGGACTCGAAGGACGCGTGCAGCGTCGTCACCTCGCTCACCGACAGCCTGTCTACGCGGTCCATTGCGCTCCTCCTTCCTCCTCGAGTCGCCGGGCGCCTGCGGTCGGGACCCGGGCGCTCCCGGTGGCCGCGACGGAAAGCCTCGGCGCGTCCGACATGAGGCGGATCGTGTAAGGGTCCCGTGGGCGCTCGAAGACTTCCTCGACGGGCCCCTGTTCCACGATGCGGCCCTGCGAGAGCACGATCACCGACTGGGCGATCCCGCGCACGAGGGCCAGGTTGTGGGTGATGAACAGCATCGCGAGCCGGTGCTCGGCCTGCAGGCGGCGCAACATCTCGATGATCATCGCCTGCACGGAGACATCGAGGGCGGACGACACCTCGTCGCACACCAGGAGGTCCGGCTCGGCGGCCAAGGCGCGGGCGATCGCGGCGCGCTGTCGTTCTCCGCCCGAGAGCTGGTCGGGGTAGCGGTTCAGGAAATCTGCCGAGAGGGAAACGTCCTCCAGCACCTTCACGACCCGGGCGTCCGCCTCGGCGCGGGACAACCCGTAGAAGTGGGCGATGGGCTGGGCGACCGACTGTCCGACCGTCTTGCGGGGGTTGAGCGCGGTGTAGGGGTCCTGGAAGACGTACTGGACACTCTTCAGCACGCCCTTGTCGCGCTGGCGGGCACTGTGGGGCAGCTCGTTGCCCTCGTAGCGGACGCTTCCCAGCCAATTCGTGTGCATGCCGACGATGCAACGCGCGAGCGTCGTCTTGCCCGACCCGGATTCGCCCACAACGGCCACGCAGGTGTCCTCGGGCAACGAGAAGCCGACGCCATGGAGCACTTCGTTCGTGCCGAATGACGCCCGCAGTCCCTCCACCTCGAGCACGGCCGGGCGGGTTGGTGTCCCGCTCATCGGCTGAATGGCCTGCCGGCCGCTCAGGTCCTGCGCCTCCCGGCGAACCCGCACGCAGCGCACCCAATGCGATTCGGATATGTTCGCCCGGGCCGGTGGGCTCGACAGGCACTCGGGTCCGGCATCGGGGCACCGAGCCGAGAAGGAACACCCGGCCGGCCGGCTCACCGGTCGCGGAGGCAACCCCTCGATGCCCTCCATCACCTCCGCCTTGTCGAGGGATGGAACGGCGCGCATTAGCAAACGCGTGTAGGGGTGCTTCGGGGTGGCGAATACAGTGGCGGTGGGCCCGAGCTCCACGATGCGCCCCGCGTACATGACCGCCACCGCCTTGGCCACCTGCCCGACGACGGCGAGGTCGTGCGACACGTACACCGCGGCGACCCCACTGGTGGCACACAGATCGGCGATCAGTTCCAGGAAATGCCGCTGCGTGGTGACATCAAGGCCGGTTGTCGGCTCGTCGAACACGATCACGCCCGGTCGGCAGGCGAACGCCATGGCGATGACGATCCGCTGTTGCTGGCCGCCCGAGAGCTGGTGGGGGAACCGGCGCAAGAAGGCCGGGTCTGTCGGCAGATCGACGGCAGCGAGCACCCCGCGGACGCGCCCCGCCCCGTCGCTGTCATTGTCCGCGCGTCCCGCGTGGACACGCAGCACCTCGGCGATCTGGTTGCCGACGCGCCTCACGGGATTCAGCGCCGCTCCGGGTTCCTGGGGGACATAGGCGACTTTCCCCCCGCGCAGCGCCGGCAGCTCACGCTCGTCAAGGGCCAAGATGTCCTGGCCATCCAGGAGGACCCGGCCCTCGGTGATGCGTAGGCCACGGCGCGCGTAGCCGAGCAGGGCGAGGGCGACGGTCGTCTTCCCGGAGCCTGATTCGCCGACGAGGCCCAGCACCTCGCCGGGCGCCACCGCGAAGTCGACCTCCGAGACGACGTCGGTCCTCGTCCCCGCGAGACACACCTCGAGGTCTTCGACCACGAGCCTGTGCGGGGCCGTCATGAGGGTGTCACCCAGATGCCTTGGCGGCTTCGGTCCGGATGAAGGCCTGCTCCACCTGACGATCCGCACCGATGGCTGCCCGCGCCACGGCGTCTGCAAACAGGTTCGTGCCGATCGCCAGCAGGGCGATCAGGGCGGCGGGCACGATGACCGCCCACGGGTTGGTCTGCAGGCCGATCCTGTTCTCGCTGATCATGTTCCCCCAGCTCGGCGCGGGAGGCTGCTGGCCGAATCCGAGGAACGAGAGGCCCGCGATGATCACGATCGAATACGTGAGCCGCGACCCGAGCTCGACCATGAGCGGGCTGACGAGATTGGGCAGGATCTCCCCGGTGATGATCCGCATCGGTTTGACCCCCTGCAGCTCCACGGCCTTGACGTAGTCCCGCTCGGCGACGTCGAGCGCCGCCGCACGCATGACGCGGGCCACCTGGGGCACGTGCCCAAGACCCACGGCTAGCACGATGAGCCAGAGCTTTGGGCCGACCGTCCCGACGATGAGCAGAGCAAGCACGATCGCCGGGAAGGCAAGAAAGACGTCCATCCCGCGCATGATCATGGTGTCGGTCCGCCCCCCTAGGTAGGCGGCCTCGATTCCCTGGAAGGCGCCGAGACCGACACCGATCACCGTTGCCGCCACCGCCATCACGAGCAGCACCCACCCTCCCGCTAGCACGCGTGACAAGACGTCGCGACCGAGGTAGTCCCCACCGAACAGGGCTTGGACGGAGGGCTGTTGAAGGGGCTCGTACAGGAACGCCGTGGGCGAGTCCGGCGTCCAGATGGCTCCCACGGCGGCCACGAGCACGACAGAGCCGGCGAGCGAAAGCCCGACGATCCCACGACGGCTGGTCGCTGCCCTGTGCAACAGGGTCAGCCACTCGTGCCGTCGGAGCTTGCCCGGCGACCTTGGTCCTTTCATGCCGGGATCCTCCGGCGAGGCGAGCACAACAGGGCCAGCACGTCGGTGGTGATGTTCACAACGACGTAAAACGCCGCCAGCGCGATCACGATGAACTGGATGACGGGGATGTCACGGTCCGTCACGGCGTTGACGAGCCCCTGGCCGATCCCGGGAAAGTCGAACACCTCTTCGACGAGCACTATGCCACCTGCGAGCCGCAGGAACGTGAGGCCCACTACCTGGATCGTGGGCGGCAGCGCATTGGGGAGGGCATGCTGCACGAGCACGCGCCACCGCGGCACTCCCTTCAAACGTGCCATCTCGACATAGGGCGACTCCAGCGCCTCCAGCGTGGCGGCCCGGGCCATGCGATAGACGTAGGGGATCGTCACGATCACGAGGCTCAATGCCGGCAAGACGAGCAGTCGAGGCGCCTCGAGGATGTTCTCGCCGGGGGTGAGCAGCGACACGCCCGGGAACAGGTGGAACACAACGGTCGAGAACAGGATGACGACGGCGATGGCGACGACGAACTCGGGCACGGCAAGCACGGCGAGAGCCCCTACGGTCATCGAGTTGTCGAGGAGGCTGCCGTGGCGCAGCGCGGCCACCGCGCCGAGCACGATACCGAGCACGCAGCCGCCGAACCCGCTCACCGCCACGAGCACCGCCGAGTTCAAAAGGCGCGGCGCGGCGAGCCGCCACACCGGCTCGCTGTTGGCGAGGCTCGTGCCGAGCCGTCCGACCGGCAGCCCCGATAGCCAGCCCCAGTACTGGGCCCACCAGCCGCGATAGAGCCCCAGTTCAAGCTCGAGGGCGTGGATCCGCTGTGGCGTTGCAGAAAAGCCGAGGATCGCGCGTGCCGCGTTGCCGGGCAGCAATTGGGTCGCGGCGAACACGACCAGGGAGACCAGGAGCAGAGTGATGATCCCCTGGCCGGTTCGTCCCGCGACAAGCGACACGATGGGGTGAACCCTCGCATAGTCCCGGCGCCACGCACCGGCGCGCGCGACTCTCGATTTCTCCTTGCGCTCGCTGTCGGGAAGATCACCGACCCGAGACGCGTCTGGGCGACTCTCGGCCACTCGCCGTAGGCCGGCGTGAGGGTGATCGCCCATCAGGAGCTTGTCTTCAGGGTTACGAGAGCCACATGTTCTTGAAGCCGTAGGCCCCGAGAGGAAGGCCCGTCTTGGACGAGACGACCCCGTGCACATGCGATGAATAGCCGTCGATGACGGGGTTGAAGTACGGGATGATGTAGCCGCTGGCCGTGCCCGAGTACTCCATCGCCTGCATCTCGTGGGCGATGTTCGCCCGCTTGGTCTCATCGAGTGTGGCCACGGCTTGCTTGTACAAGTTCGTGTAAACAGCGTTGTTCGTGTGGCACTCGTTGAACGGGGCCCCCGCCAAGGTGCCCTGCAGGACGTTCGAGAAATACGGGTAGTAGTTCCAGTAGTCCTGGGCGAAAGTCCAGCTCAGGTAGTTCGGCCCGAAGAACTCCGAGGAGGTCACCTCTTTGAGGTTCACTGTCACCCCGGCTGCCGCCGCCTGCTGCTTTAGGACCTGGGCGACCTGCACGGTCCCCGACCCGATGGCGCTGGTCACCAAGGTGACCGTCAGGTGGGAGTGCCCCGCCTTCTTGAGCAGGCTTTTCGCCTCGTCGATGTCCTGGACGCGCTGGGCCAGCTTGGTGTCGTACACGGCGTCCCACAGACCGAACACGTCGTTGCCGATGGTCCCGTAACCACTGAACACGGTCCTCAGCATGGCGTGACGGTCGCAGATCAGGCGAAAAGCCTGGCGGACCCGGACGTCGTCGAACGGCGGCTGGTCGACACGCATCGTGAAGGGCGTGTAGCCACCGCCCTTGGTGATGATCACGTTGTTGCCACCCGAGCGGACCGGGGCGATCGAATCCGCGGAAAGCAGGTCGATGACGTCGAGCGTGCCACCGTTCAGCCCGTTGACCTGACTGACCTCATCGGGGAAGTCGCTGATGACGAGCTTGTCGATGTACGGCAGCCCACTCTCCCAGTAGTTCTCGTTTCTCACGAACGTGCTCTGCTGGCCCGGCGTGAACGACTTGTACTTGAACGGGCCCGTTCCGACCGGGTTCTTCAAGTCGAAGCCCACCGGCACGACGAAGAAGTCGTAGGAGGCAAGGATGTCCGCAAACGGTGAGAACGGCGTGAAGCACGGGATCTGGATCGTGTAGTTGTCGAGCTTCTTCGCGTGGGCGATGTCGAGGGCCTTCAGCGATATGGCACCCAGTGCCGGGGTTTTCGGGTTCACGATCCGTTGGAATGTGAACAGCACGTCGTCGGCGCTGAGTGTCTTGCCGTTGTGGAACTCGATGTCGGGCTTGACCCGGATGGTCCACTTCATGGCATCGCTGCTCGCCTCGAGCTCGTCGGCCAGGCTCAGCACGGGATGGGCGCCGAGGTCGAAGTCCACCAACGGATTGAACAGGGAGTACACCCGGGCGCCGTCAACTAGGTTCACCCAGTTCTGCGGGTCGAGGGTGTCCGAGCTGCTGCCGCCGCTCAGGCCGGCCTGCAGTGTCCCGCCGCGCTTGGCGCGCGGCGCCGTCGCGGCGACGGCACTCGATCTCGTGACCCTCCGGCTGCCGGCGGTCAACAGGCCGCCCGTGCCGACGAGGGCCGCGCCCTGGGCGGCGTAGCGGAGCAGATCCCTCCTGCTCAGTTCGAATTCGCGTTCGGTCATCCGACTCCTCCTTATCTTCCAGGCCCGGTCAGGGGCGGTTGTTGAACTTGCTCGACAGCTACGCGGGCGGTCGACTTGTAAGTTGCGTACCAGTCGGGGTTGTCGGGATTGCGGCCCTGTGCCAGGGCCACCCGGATGGCGAGGGCGAGGGGGTGCGCGAAATGGGCGGCCACCGCGCACCTCCGGTCGAGCCCGTGGGGCCAAGGCGCCGTCAAGACGGTTGCGCCTGTACCCGAGCAGATCGCGACAGTCTCCTCGGCCAGGGGATCGGACCCGACCGGTAAAGCCAGGACAAGTTGGTCCCGGCCCAGTGCGTACATGCCGGACGTAGCTCCTTCGCGGGTCTCCATTCCCTCGGCGGGCACGCCTGCCACCTCCTTCAGCAGTAGAGCGGCTTCCGAGGCGGCCACGAGGGCCTGACCCGTACCGAACACAACGGCGGCGCGGGGCGTCGTCAAACCTTCTGCTGCCTCGTCCGCCCATGGGAGTGCACCGACGAGCTGGGCGCTCAACGCCGTCGGCATCGTGTCCGCGGCGGCACGCAGCGACGAGTCGCCCGACGCGCGGCCGAGCACGTCGAACGCGACCACCGCGGCACCGAGGTAGGCCTGCGTGTGGGTCATGGCGCGTTGGTTGCGCACCTCCACGAGGGCGACGACGTCGGCTCGAGCGGCCAGCGTCGAAGAGGGAGTCGAGGTCACCAGCCCGAACGCGCCCGAGCGTCGGGGATCGTTCGCGATCTCGACGAGGTCACGAAGCTCGCCGGAAGTGGAGAACGCGAGAACGAGGTCGTCGGACCGGAGGGCGAAGGTGTCCGTGGCAAGCAGGCCGGCCGGGATGGCGATGACGGGAGCGGGCAACGGTGCCGACAGCGATGCCAACCACAAGGCGGTGGCGACGTAGAACGAGGCGCCGTTGCCGGTGGCGACGATGCGCCCCGGGCGGTGCGAAGCGAGCAGGCGGGCGAGCTCACGGTGTCCCGTGGCGGCATCAAGGGTCACGGCCACGCTCTCTGGCGTCTCGCACATGTCCTGCCACAGTGCGGTGCCTGTGACGTCAGTTTTCAAGCGACTGCCTCCTGTCCTGGCATTGATTTGGCCTGTTGAGCACGGTGGGCCCCGATCGCTGCGCCGAGCAAAGTGGCATCCGCCCCGCATCGGCCAACCTCCACGTCCAGTCCGGCGACGATCTCAGGTGATCCCACGCGCCGCATCTCGCTTCGCGCCGGAGTCAAGAGAAGCTCGCCGGCGAGTGACAGACCACCGGTCACGAGGATCACGTCGGGGAAGGTCATGGCCGACCATGACGCGAGGGCGCGACCCAATGCGCGACCGGCACGCGCGACCAGTTCGGCGGCCCTGCGGTCCTCGGCGCGGGCTGCTTGGCAAACGGCCGCGGCATCGACGAAACCGAGCGGGGTGCCGTCACGCGCCAGCGCCCGGCCGGAGCACGTCGCCTCGAGACATCCCCGCCCGCCGCAGTTGCACGTCGGGCCTTCCGGATCGACCACGACGTGGCCGGCATCGCCCAGGCACCCTGCAGCGAGGTCGACGACGGCGCCGTCGGCCACCAGGGCAGCGTTCGCGCCCGTGCCGAGGCAGACGCACAAGAGCCGACCTGCATCGCCTGTCGCCGCCGCCTCGGCCGAGGCGGCCGCAGCCACGTCGGGCACGACGGCGATCGGACGCTCGGGCAGCAATGCTCCCAGCGTGTCGGCAAAGTCCATCCCCACGAAGCCCGGCAGGTAGATCCCCGGCAGCACACGGCCTGCACCGTCCAGAAAACCTGGAAACGCGACGCCGAGTGCGCTATCGCTGGGAGAGGGCTCGAGCGAGCCGAGAGCGGCCCGGAGAGTTTCGGCGGCTTGGGCCGGCGCGGTCCCCGGAGTCAGCTCGAGGCGCGCGCGACGCACGATCTTGCCGTCTTGAACGCGGGCCGCGCGGATCCCGCTCCCGCCGATGTCCAAGGCGACAACCGCCGTCATCAGGAAGCTCTCATCTCACTGCTGCCGAAGAACACCGCACGCGAGGGGTTCCTCGCTCGGATCCGGACGAAGTCCAGGCGGACACCTACATCGCCGCTTCCACGACCTGGACGTCAGCGAGCGTTCCCCGCAAGGCCGCGAGAGCCGCTCCGATCACGACGCGGTCGTCGCCCAGACACGAGAACTGCATCTGCGACATGCTCGGGACCAAGCGGCGGACCTCCTCGACGATGCGATCGAGCATTTGCTGACCACCGAGCTCGATCCAACCGGAGAGCAGCACGACCTCGGGATCGAGCAGCGCAATCGAGCAGGCGAGGGCGGCGGCGATCGTCCGCACCAGCTGGTCCGCGATGTCCTCGGAGAGCCGGAAAGCGCCACGCGAGCGCGCGAGCTGGTGAATCAGGCGAGCTGTCTGTTCCTCGTACAGCGACGTGTCAACCCCGTTGCGGCGGGCATCCTCGGCCACCAACTCGAAAAGGTTGCCTTCGAGTGTGCCGACGGCGTGAAGGCCATCTCGTGCCCCGGAGATGTCGGTCACCATATAGCCCAGCTCGCCAGCTGCTCCGCGCCCGCGGTATATCTTCCCGTCCAACAGCACGGCGCCGCCGACACCCTCGGCGAAGGTCACGAGGATCGCATCGCGGGCTCTTGTTGCCGCGCCACGATCGACCTCGGCGGCAAGCGCAAACGCCACGTCGTTGTCGACGAAGACCGGGATGCGGAGGTGGTCTTTGAGAAGCTCACCGAACTCGGTGTCTACCCAACCGAAAAGCGGGGCGATCTGCACGTGACCCGTTGCCGGGTTGACGACCCCCGGGACGCCGACGCCGACGCCGACAACGCGAATCGGCGCCGAGCGCGCCGTCGCCTCGCGGACGTAGTCGGTCAGAACACGGGCGACCCGCTCGGTACTCGGGGCTTGGCCGGGAACAGCGAGCACCCGGCAGTCGATCAACTCGCCGGAAAGCCGCATCAGACCGACTCGGAAACCTTCCGCCGAGGCAAGGTCGCAGCCGAGAAAGAGAACATCGTCCGCAAAGCGCACCAAGCGCCCTGGCCGGCCGAGATCCGGGGATGTCGTGCCCTCCTCGCAGATCAGCCCCTCCTCGATCAGATCCGAGACGATCGCCGATACCGAAGCCGGGCTGATCGAGGTGAACCGGACCAGGTCAGCGCGCGATGCCGTCCCGTGTTCACGGATGGCGCTTATGACGATGCTCCGATTGAGGCCTCGCATGAGCTCGGGCGTGCCCCGTCTCCGCAGCATTCCTTTACTATACGAAATAACTCCGAACTTACAAGGTCCTCGCCTGGGACCCCGACGGAGCTGGCCCGGTCGAGGTCCCGATCTCGTCCCTACTTCGATGACGCGGGGGCCATGGCCAATCTGGCCCGGTGCGGAATCAACACGGTCATCAGAGTCCTTGCGAAAGCAGAGAGCACCGACTCTGACGACGCGACGATCGCTCTCCCCCTACGGTCCTACTCCCTTTTCGGTCAGGCCATGAACACTTACGATCTCGCCGGCGGAGGTGTACTGAAAGGTGCCGGCGACGTGAGCGTCGTCAACTCTCGGACAGGAGGATGGCCGCGCTCACCTCCCGTGCTGTGGACGCCCAGGCTCGGGGTGTTTCCGAGACCGCCGCAGCCCGCCACACCCGTCTCGGCAAGACAGCGCTCCGCCCGAAGCTGCGGTTGACTTATCTCTGTGAACGAACTCCGCCGGTGCCAACGACGGCTCTCAGCGGCAGTGGAACGATGACCGCCAACGAGCTTGGCCCGGTGATCGAACGGGAGCTGGCCCTGATGTCCCCGAGTGTCAGGCGGTCGGCCGCGCTGGTCGATGAGTTGCTCGACCCAGAGTTCCGCGAGATCGGCATGTCAGGACGGTTCTGGACCCGGCCGGAGGCGATACAGGTCCTTGCCTCTGAACCTGACGAGTCCTGCGCCGCCGAGGTGACGGACATGGAAGGAACAGTCCTGGAGCCAAACCTCGTCCTCTTGACTTATGTTTCAAGTCGAGGTGGGCGTCGGGCGCGCCGCAGTTCCCTGTGGAGATGCTCCGACGGCAACTGGCGGCTGGTTCTTCATCAGGGCACTCCGATGTAGGCGTCGGTACCTGCGCGACCCCGGCGAGCCTCGGTCCAACCGTCACTACCACCCGGCCAGCAGGCCCGCGGATCACGTGGAGACGACCGACTCCGCCGCCGCGATCAACTCGGAGCTCGACCTCGTGGGCTCACCGATCACGGTCTCGCGCAACACGTGGTGGCGGGACGCACGCACGAGTACGGCTGCCGCCAGTGCTGCCGCGGCAAGCAGGGCGGCACTGACCGCGAAGGCCGTGGTGTAGCCGTGGACCGCGGCAACCTGGAAGGCCATCCTCCCGGCGCGGACATGAGCGGTGAGATAGCTGGCCGCCGCGGCGGAGGCCACCGTGTTCAAGAGCGCGGTGCCCAGCGACCCCCCGACCTGTTGAGTCGTGTTGACAAGTGCGCTTGCCACCCCCGCGTCGGTGGGATCGACCCCTACCAAGGCCGTGGAGGACATCGGGACAAAGGTCATGCCCATGCCAAGGCTGACGAGCAGTTGGGGTGGCAAGACGTGGGCCAGGTAGGTGCTGTGCACGCTCAGGCCGGTGAACCACA
>Ga0181538_10005318_pt1 | contig 11615 bp, 9 predicted proteins | sample PEATcosm2014_Bin_40_FD_119773 | JGI IMG/M metagenome (GOLD analysis project Ga0181538, IMG submission 119773) | Peatland microbial communities from MTU Mesocosm Facility, Houghton, MI, USA - PEATcosm2014_Bin23_30_metaG | ecosystem: Environmental > Terrestrial > Soil > Wetlands > Peat | place...
CCCGTCCTCCGCCATCGCCTCCAGGATGTAATCGCCGTAGTAGGGAGAAATGTCATAGTCGGGCAGTTTGCCGGCATCAATGTCTGCGAAAATGCGCGTGCGAATCGCGGCGGCCTCAGCGGGGCTGGCGAGCCCGGAGTACACAGCCATCGCGTTCGTTTGCCATTTATCGCCAAACGTCCCCGTCTTCGGATCGAGAAGCAGCGCCTCCGCCGCATCTCGCAGCGCCTCCGCGCGTTTTTCAAGTTGGTCGGCCCCGGTGGAATCACCCGTTTCGCGTAGCAGAAACGCGGCCTCGCGAAACGCGCGGTAATACTCGAATTGTGTGGCGCGCCGCGATTCCGGCGTGTCGCCATACAAGTCCTCCGACCAATCCACAAACGGCCACGCCTTGTGTTGGTTCACGAACAAATTATTCGCGTCGAGATCGGCGGTCATGTAATCGAGCAGCGCGTGCAAATTCGGCAGCACCGAACGCACAAAGTCCAGCTTCCCCGTCTGACGGTAATAATCCGCGAGCCCCATCACCCAGAACGCCGAGTAGCCGGGAATTCCGTTCACCTCCGCGCCCGCGGGCGAAACCGGATTGAGCCGGCGAATGGTGTCCTCCATCAGAAATTGATCGGCGAACGCCGTCTCGATCGTCCGTCCACTCACGTCGAGATCGCCCATCCATCGCCCGCGATCGCGTTTCGGGGCGTCCCAGATGTCGTCCTGCATGCACAAATGTGCGGTGTACGCGCCGGTAAGCCAAATGCGATTCAGCACCGGGTCGGAGGATTCAAACGAGCCGCGATATTCCACAGGATAAAAAATTCCATCCACGCGAATCTTCGCAAAGCGCAGAGTGAGCCCGTCTCCAAAAAATTGCAGCCGTGCAAATCGAAACGAAGACTTCGGCCCGTGCGCCGTGGCGTGCGGCGGAATCAGCAGCGTAGCCACGCCGAGATAGGGCCTCTTCACGGCCTCTTCGTACGATTCGCCGTATCGCACCGTCATTCGAATCGGCGCGTCCGACGCCGAAACCACTTCGATCCGCCCCGTAGTCTCCTGAGCGAAATCCAGCACCAGGCTGGGCGCCGAAAGCTCATCGAGATTTGCAGTCCCAGCGGGCAGTGCAACCGTGAACAGCGTTGTCGCGTCCGTCCCGAGCCCCCCTGTCAGGGCGTCGAGATTGCGAAAGTGTCCCACGCCCTCAAACGGATCGCGAATGCTCTTTGCCGCCACCGGCAGGTGCCCCAGAAACGGCGAAATCCCGTCGTAGCCCGGCCAGCGGAAGAGCCCCGCGTCCAGATTCCACTGCAAGAAATCGATGTTGCTCTCCGCGGCGCCGTAGCTGAGCGCGGAGTCCCAATCGCCGTCCGCGAACGCCGCTTTCTCCCAGCCGTCTTTCGGATTCAAGTTCACTTTCCAAGCCGGCCCACTGACGAGCAGCGCCGGACGATTCACTTGCGGTCCCGCCGGCACGAGCTTCGCCAGCAGATACGCGCCCCCGCCCAGCGCCGCGGCAAAGCGCCGGTTCAGTTGCGCTACGGCCTGAATCGCAATCACGTTTTCACCGACATGTAAAAAGCGCGCGACGTCCAGCTCCAGTACCTTCGGCCGCATCGTGGCGTCCTGCGGCACCTCGAAATCCGCCGCCCGCGCGCCGTTGATGAAAATCGTAGCGCGCCGCGGCCCGGTGAAGTAAAACGTGGCTCGCGTCGGCACAGATTTCAGAACCACTCGCGCGCGGAAAAAATGGGGCGAAGTAGCGTCGTCCCCGGCGTCTGCACGCCAAATAAATTCTTCAGGCAGCGGCGAATGAATCTTCGATTCAAGCGTCAAATTCTTGGAGTCTGCCGCCGGATCAAGCGTCGCCGGTGCAGCAGCATCCTGGCCGCGAGTCCTGATTGCAGCGAACGCGCAACACAGCGCAATCCCAGCACAAATGCTTCCGCCAATCTTCGCCATCTCGCACCTCCTGGTGCCGCCGACGATCTCGATGTCGGTTCTTCCGTCTTAGGGGCGGAGCTTGCCTCCCCCGTTCCGACTCTTTGCCAGGCCCGCCTCTTCGCTCCGCTTATCTAGCTCACCAAGTGCATTCCTGTCCAGACGAATCACCCAACGCAATCACTGGCATTCCGCTGGCTGCGCGAACACCGCCTCCACGGATCTGCGTGGTAGAATTCCCACCCGGAGGAGCGGCGATGAAATCGCTCAATCCATCCTCTCAGTGCCCACCGCCCGGTCGCACCTCGTCCCATTGGGAGCGCGTGGGGGCCCGCCTTGTTCGACGCGTTCTAGCTCTCTGCGCCGTTCTAATCTTCTGCATCCCGTCCCTCGCGCAAGAGGACCGCAACTCCGCACCCACACCGAATCACTTTGAGATTGCCGTGCTCACTTTCTTCGACTTCGGTCCGCCCTTCAACTACTACGATTTGTACCTTGTGAGTGAAACAGCCAATGGCGCTTCGATAGAAAGGATCTCGCTGACGCCGCCTGGCCACGCGTGCCTTATGCCGGCAAAAATCGAAACTGCGTCAGGGTCGCTCAACGAATCAGTCGCGGCGTTACTCGCCCCAAGGAATCCTTGCACGATCCCCGAAAAAGAACTGCACCCCAAGACAAAACGTCACGGGAAATGGCGGGACCCTAGCGGAAGCGTGGTCGTGATGCAGATTCAATGTGGGGACGAGGTCCGGCTGATTCACTCCAACATCCCCGAAAGCGTGATGTTGGGTTTATCCGCGGGAGCGCAGGATAATGTCGCTTGGATCATGCAGCTGACGGCGCGTTTGGCTCAAGCTCTTGGGCCCGGCGTCATGGACAAGCCAATGGTCACAATCCCTGATGACAACCAACCTTCCACTATAGATTACAACTCTCCAATCCTTCGAGATCTCGGCGCGGGCAAGTATGATGCACTATTTCAGTACTTCGCAGACAAACCATCCGACTTATATCGGGAGGCTCATTACCCTCTACCTGCTCCGACAGTACGGCTCTTAACCAGCGCCCCCGTCTCTCCGGAAACATTTGCGCCTCCCGAGTATCCTTCGCTCGCGCGAGCAGCTTCGGTCGAGGGTGAGGTGTCTTTCAAGATCGATATCGACCCGGACGGCGGCGCGAAGAATCTCGTATTCGTGAGCGGCCCGCCGCTCTTACGCGGCGCAGTAAACAACGCGGTGGCTAGCTGGAAGTTTCCGGAGAGCGAGGCCGGCCAGCAGGTGCAGGCAACGATTGAATTCAAATTGAATTGTCCAGCGCACGACAACTGACGCCCACTCAATGAATCGATAAAACGCGCTCCATCAGCCACGCTCGCGCCCAGGCCTGCGGTAGGACAGGCATTCCTGCCTGTCCTCTTCTCTCCGATTCGCAAGAATTAGGACAGACAAGAATGTCTGTCCTACCAGCCCGCGCGGACTCCAGCTGGTGCTATGATGCGAACGCATTCAGTTCATCGTCCCTCGGGAGGGAGCTCCATGTCGAGAATTCTCGCGCGTTTCATTGTCCTGGCAATCGCAGCGACATTCGTCATCTCACCTGTCGCAGCGAAAGAGATGTGGGTTTTCTTCGGCACCCACGTGGATGCGCCGGGGCACGGATTTTCCGTCGCGCGCTTCGATACGCGCACAGGCGCCCTCACCAAGCCAGAGTTTCTGATGCAAGCCGCCAATCCCGGATTTTTTGTGTTTCATCCCGACGGCAAACATCTCTACGCCGCGAATGAAGTCGATACGTATCACGGCCAGCCGACGGGGTTCGTGAGCGCCTACACCGTGGATCCGGTCACCGCACACTTGACCCTCATCAACGAACAGCCCTCGGCCGGCGCCGGCCCCGCGTACCTGAGTTTGGACCACACGGGCCGCTATCTCTTTGTCGCCAACTATTCGGGTGGCACTATCGCGGCGTTCGCGCTGAATCCGGACGGCAGCATCGGCAAGCAGACGGCCTTCTTTCAGCACACGGGTCACAGTGTCAATTCTGACCGGCAGACTGCACCGCATCCGCATTCGATTCGTATGGATCCCACGAATCAATTCGCAATCGTTCCCGATCTTGGCCTCGACAAAGTTTTCGTTTATCGCTTCGACGCGCGCGACGGCTCGCTCACTCCAAACGATCCGCCGTTCGTCAGCGTCGCGCCCGGCTCCGGCCCGCGCCATCTGGATTTCGCCCCATCCGGAAAATTCGTTTACGTAATGACGGAATTGGCCGGCAAGGTTCTGGTCTTCTCCTGGGATTTTTCTCGCGGCGTGCTCACGCAACTGCAGTCAATCTCCAGTCTCCCTGCGGGCTTCAGCGGGACCAATACCTCCGCCGAAATTCGCGTCCATCCAAGCGGCCGCTTCCTTTACTGCACAAATCGCGGGGACGACAGCATCGCCGTCTTCACAGTGGATGCCGAAACCGGAATGCTGTCGTTCATTCAGCGCGTCCCAACGCAAGGCAAAATGCCGCGCAATTTTGAATTCGATCCCACGGCTCATTGGCTGTTGCTTGCCAATCACGACAGCGACAATGTCCTCGTCTTCAAGATCAATCTTGCAACCGGCAAACTGACTCAGCACGGCCCTCCCATCGGCGTGCCGAACCCGTTCGCCGTGCGCTTTTTGCCCATCGCTTCGGCCAAACCGTAAGGCTCCCCGCTTGGGGCTGTTCGTTCAGGCGCATTGCGCTGGACGAACCCCCTGCGGCGAATAGCCGAGTAAAAAGTCCCGCATACGGGTTTAATCGGAAGAGGGAATCACCGTATGCGCGCCGCGCGAATCATCACGATTGCCTGGTTCTTGTCGGCAATGCTGCTCGCCGTTCACGCTCAGGCTCAGCAAACCGACTCGGCGTCCGAGCGCTATCTTTTCGACGCCGCCAATCGGGAACGCGCCTCTCGCGGACTGCCGCAGCTCCGCTGGAATGACCAGCTCGCCAATGCCGCGCGCCAGCACGCCCTGCTCATGGCGCAGCGCAATACGATTTCGCACCAATTTCCGGGCGAAGCGGATATAAACGAGCGGGCATTCCGCGCCGGCGCGCACTTCAGCGCGCTCGCGGAAAACGTCGCCGAGGCGCCCAGTGCGAGTGAGATTCACAGCGGATGGATGAATTCGCCGCCGCATCGCGCGAACTTGCTCGATCCGGAACTGGACTCCATCGGAATCTCCGTTACTGCGCGCGGCGGCGAATTATTCGCGTCCGAAGATTTTTCCCGCGCCGTCGTCAACTTGACCATCGAAGAGCAGGAAGCGAAGCTGGGTTCGCTGCTGCGCGCGCAAGGATTACGTTTGGTTGCGCGCACGCAAGATGCGCGGCTGATCTGCGAAGGTGGCCGTCTTGCGAGCGGGACTACACAGCCACTGCTTTATTTTCGATTCGATGCCGCGGACCTGGATTCCTTGCCTGACCAACTCCGGAGCAAAATCGCCTCCGGCCGGTATGGCGCGGCCGCGGCAGGCGCTTGCACCACGAGCGTCGGCGGAGGCAACGGGGGCGACTTCACCTCCTACCATCTCGCCGTCCTGCTCTACTGAATCGCCGCATCGCGCGGCGAGGGTTAGCCCCTCAAAGCAGCTTTTTCTTTTTCCCGAGCAGCCCGCCGAGCGCGTTCGTTGCGCCCGCGGGGCTCTTGATCGCGCCGCCCACCACGCCGCTCACCATTCCACCGACGTCAGGAATAAACTTCGGGTCTGAGGTCGTCCCCTCGATTTTGAAGGGAACGCCATGTTTTCCACCGCCCAGCGCGGCCAGTCCCGCCGACATTTTGAACTCGAGCGCGCTATTGGACGCGATTGTTCCGCTCCCAGTGATCTCGCCGATTCCGGAAACCACCATGTCGAGCGCTGACAATTGCGTACCCTCGGGCGCGACGTGTACGTTGGACGAAAATTTCTCAATCGTCGTGTCCGGCCCTTTCGATAGGCCGCCCAGCGCCGAAAGCGACGACATCTTCGAGCCGATGTCGAATCCAGCCAGCTTCGCGTTCAGCAGTCCGACCGTGCCCGTGGTGACGAGCCGGCTCGTCGGTCCCGACGATTCAAGATTCGCGCTGAGTGTGCCCGATTGCAGCGAGGCGCCCTTCGGCAAAATAATTGCCAACGCCGGCAGCACAGCTTCCAGATCCGGCGCGGGCATGTCCTGCCCGTTCAGTTTGATATTCAGCGCGGGCGTTTCGCCGCTCAAATCGTATGTGCCGCTGACGTGCGCGACTGCTTTGCCGATGGTGATGTTTCCTTCGCTCAGCATGCCGGTGTTTTTGCGCAAATCGTAAGCGGAATCGAACGCGACATCCACGGTCGCGTCCGCCGGCGAACTGCCTTTTACTAGTTGCAGCTTGGTCAGTTTCAAATTTCCTTTGGCATCCGCCGATCCTCCTTTCGACGAGACCGTGCAATCCAAATCCAGCTTTCCGCCGAGGCCCGAGGCTGGGTCCACAAATCCGGTCGAAGCCAGATCGAGTCCGGAAATGCCCAGCTTGGCTTCGAGCGGCGTGATCGCGGCATCGGTAGCGTCCACTGGCCCGGCGCTGCCATTCAGTGTGAGCGTGCCGCCGCCCGGCAGCGTCGCCGAGAAAACAATGGGGAACTGGGAGGCGAGCGAAACGTCGTCCATCTCAAGATTCATTCCACTGTACGTGCTGCGTTTCGCGGAAGACGTGGACCCGACGATCAACTCCCCGTCTTTCAATTCGAGTTTCTCGACCACAAACGACGATGCCGAGCCGCTGTTTCCGCTGCTCGATGTGGACGAGCCGCTCGCACCGAGCGACGAAAAATTCCACCGTCCTTGCGGATTGTGCAGCAAGGTCACTTCCGGATTCTCGATCGTCAGGCCCGTGACATCGAGAGAGCGGGAGAAAATCAAGGGCAGCAGCTTCACGCCGATGTGCAGTGATTTTGCCGTCAGAAATGCGGATTTGCCGAACGCCGGATCGTCCGCAATCGAGAGATCCTCCGCCGAGAGCGATCCACTCAGAATCGAAAGGCTCAGATTGCCGACCTGCACCTGCCGCCCCAGCGCCGTGGAAAGTTTACCTTCGATCGTGGGCTTGAACTGGTTGATGTTGATGAAGAACGGCGCGGCAATCAGAATCACGACGAGGATTCCGATGACGACGAGGGCATAACGAATCAGTTTTTTCACGAGGGGCTCCTCCGAGGGGTGCGGTTCCGGCAGCGCTCGGTCAGAATCCTAGCACAATCGCGCCCCGTCGGTGCGTTCTCGCTCAGGGCACGCGGGCGATACGCCTCAGTTGCGTGTGGTGGAGATGCGTGGCAACATATTTATCATTATGGCCGACCAATTCAACGACGCCGTTCTTGCGTCTCCGAGCCAGCCGCCCGTAGTCATCGTCGAGCGCGGCGAGATGGTGCCCAAGCGAATGTCCTGGGGACGCCTCGCGCTCGCGTTAGGCGTTGCGGGCCTCTCCGACATTATTTCCTTCTGGACGGAATTTGTTCCGCCCGTGCAGTGGGCCGTGGATTTGAGCACGGCGTTTCTTCTGTTCTTGATTCTTGGCCGCAGGTGGGGGCTGCTTCCCGGACTAATCGCGGAAGCGATTCCCGGAATGGCGATTTTCCCCGTGTGGATTCTCGTCGTGCTCTCGATTTTTGTTTACGACGAAGTTCGCAAGCCGGTGAAAAAGCAGCCGCCCCAGTAGCGCTCACTGCTGCGTGGTCAGACGAGCGGTTTCATCTGCCGCTGGGTGCGACTTCCACCAAAATTTTGCGGTAGGCCAGCGGATTATCTGCCCACGCGCGTAGCGTTTCTCCGACCTGTTCGAGCGAAATGACGGCGCTGATCGTGTCTGACAGCGGAAACTCTCCACGCTCCAGCATCTGAATCACAGCCTCGAAGTCTTCCGGCGTGGAATTGCGCGAGCCGAGAATGTCCAATTCCTTTTGCACGAAGTGGCGCGTCTCGTAGGTCACCGGCTCCTTCGACCATCCGACGTAGGCGACGCGCCCGGCGAACGCGACTTCTTCCACTGCCATGCGAAATGTGTCCGGCGTGCCGACGGCTTCGATCGTCACGCTGGGTCCGTCGCCGGAGGTAAGCGCAAGAAGGCGTTCGTGCACGGACGCGCCGTTGCCGAGCGCCGAGGGATGCGAGTTGATGGTGTGCGTCGCGCCGATCTGCCGCGCGACGGCGAGCTTCGTGTCGTCCATGTCTAGCGCGATGACCGTTGCGCCGCGTTGCGCCGCGCCCGCGATCGCGCCGTAGCCTACCATGCCGCACCCAATCACCAGAACGGTGTCGCTCTCTTGCACGCGCGCTCGCGCCACGGCGTGAAAGCCGATCGTTAACGGCTCGACGAGACAGAGTTCGCGCGCGGAAAGTGTGCGCGACGTGCGCAGCTTATCCCACGGCGCGACGACCCATTCCGTCAGCGCGCCGTCGCGTTGCACGCCAAGCACTTTCAGCGCGCGGCACGCATTGGGGCGGCCGGCGCGGCACGCCGGACATTCGCCGCACGCGAGGCCGGGCATCACCGCGACATCCACACCAGGCCGAATCCAGGACGGCGCACCCGCTGCCACTTTCTCGACGGTGCCGCCAACTTCGTGGCCCAGAATTCTCGGATAAGTGACGAGGGGATTTCGCCCGCGAAACGTGTTCAGGTCCGTGCCGCATAGGCCGATGTAGCGGACGCGCACCAACGCTTCGCCGGTTTTGAGAATTGGCTCAGCAATATCGCGCAGGGCCGGCTTCTGCGGCGCGTCCAGATAGAGCGCTTTCATCGTGGGACCATTTTCCTTGGCGCTCCTGGGCTCTGCACTGCCGAAAACGGAGGCGACGAAGTGTTTCGCATCGCCCGCCTGTAGTATCGTATCGAGTCGCGGGCTGGGGCAATCGTACGGTGGCCGCGCGGGAACGGAATGATTCTATCGCGATGAAGGTCAATTTCAAGATTCGACCGGCGGATCTCTCGGCGAAGCTGAAACACTTCTGGGATTTATCAGCGGCGAAACTGCGGCTGATCGAGAAAGAGTTTGACGAATCGAAGGGCGCGCCCGTTTACACCGCGAAAGGGAAGTACACGTTGCGCGGCTGGACGGAATGGACGCAGGGATTTCAATACGGCTCGGCGCTGCTGCAATTTGACGCGACCTCCGAAGTGGATTTTCTGGAGATCGGGCGCGCAAAGACGGTGCGGCGAATGGCGCCGCACATTAGCCATTTCGGCGTGCACGATCACGGATTCAACAACATCAGCACGTACGGAAATTTGCGCCGCCTCGCGATTGAAGGCCGATTCGACGCGAACCGCTGGGAGCTGGAACTCTACGATCTCGCGCTGAAAGTGAGCGGCGCGGTGCAGGCGCGGCGCTGGACTGCGATTCCGACCGGCGGCTTCATCTATTCTTTCAACGGGCCGCATTCGCTCTTTGCGGACACCATTCGTTCGCTGCGCTCGCTGGCCGTGGCGCACAAGCTCGGCCACGCTTTGCTGGAAGACGACGACCGCAGAATTTCGCTGTTGGAACGTCTGGAACAACATGCGGCGACGACCGCGGCATATTCGGTGTATTACGGCAAAGGCCGCGATGCGTACGACCTGCGCGGACGCGTGGCCCACGAATCCATCTTCAACACAAACGATGGTGCGTACCGCTGCCCGAATTCGCAGCAGGGCTATTCGCCGTTCACGACGTGGACGCGCGGTCTGGCGTGGGCGATGTGCGGATTCGCCGAGCAATTGGAATTTCTCTCTGCGGTTGGCCGTAACAAACCGCTGCCACAATTGCTGAAGGCAGCGGAAGCGACTTGCGACTACTACATCGACGGCGCGACGGCCGCGGACGGCATTTCGTACTGGGATACAGGCGCGCCGCAATTGCACCGGCTGGGCGATTGGCGAGCGAAGCCCGCAGACCCCTTCAACGATTGCGAGCCGGTGGATAGTTCCGCGGCCGCGATTGCGGCGCAAGGCCTGCTGCGGCTTGGACATTATCTCGGCGCGAAGGGCAAAAAATATTGGCAGGCGGGCCTGACCGTTCTCGATGCGCTGCTCGCTGAGCCCTATCTCAGCACGGGCGCGACGCACCAGGGACTGATTCTGCACTCCGTGTACCATCGGCCGAATGGCTGGGATTACGTTCCTCCGAAGAGCAAGATTCCCCGCGGCGAGTCCAGCATGTGGGGCGATTACCACGCGCGCGAAGCAGCGCTGTATGTGCAGCGCGTGGCAGCGGGCGAGACGTACCTGACGTTTTGGGGCAAATGAGCCGGGAGATTCGAGATGATCATCGCAGATTTGAATACGACGGAGGGACGGCGCTATCCGGCGCGGCGGCGGACGCAGAATCTGGTGGGCGGGACGTCGCCAATTCAGGCGAAGACATTTTGCATGGGCAATGTGACCCTCGATCCGCGCGGCGGCCAAGTGCCCTGGCACAATCAGGAACAGGAAGAGATTTATTTTATCGTCGAAGGCTCAGGTGAGATGTGTCTTGGCGAGGAGCGGCAGAAAGTTTCGAGCGGCCAAGCCGTATTCATTCCGCCGCACGTTTTTCATCAGCTCACGAACATCGGGGACACACCGCTGCGGATGATTTATTGTTACGGGCCGGCGGGCGACGTGGCCCACTGGCGGCAGGAGCTCGACGGCACGCTGCCTCGCGCGGGCGTGGAAGCTCCGCCGCTGCCGCCCGGCGCGGCTCCGCAATGCACGGAAAAGCCGGCGCCGTGAACACCAATCGAAGAATCGACTTCAGCTATAATGCGGCGGCCAGAGGCGACCTCCATGCGACGACACGAACTGACGCTCTACTTCGTGCTGGCGTACGGCATTGCTTGGATCGTCTGGCTGCCCTTGCTGCTCGGTCAGAGCGGTGTTGGATGGACGCATTCCAATGCCGGGATGTTTCCGTGGATACCACTGGGAACGATCGGACCGTTTGCCGCCGCCTTGATCGCTCAGGCCGCGTGTCGCGGCAACTTGCGCGCATTTCGTTTGTGGACATCGTTGCCGCGAATGCTTTTGGGTACGCTCGCAGGAATGGCGTGCATCCTGATCGCGCGCTGGCCGCTCGCGGCACTCGGAATGACGCAATCTGGTTTCCAAGCGTGGGACTGGGCCGCCCTGCTGGATTTTCGCCATTGGTTCATACCGATGCTCATCGCCGGCCCGCTGGGCGAAGAGCCGGGCTGGCGTGGCTTCGCTTTGCCGCGGATGCAATGGCGATGGGGGCCGACACGCGCCTCGATCCTGCTCGGCGTGCTGTGGGCGGGCTGGCATTTGCCGCTTTTTCTGATCCATGGCTGGACGACCGCGCCGATCTGGGTTTTCTTCGTTATTGTGACGGGGCTTTCCGTCATCCTGACGCTCGGATTCAATCTCTCGCGCGGGAGCGTGATTGTCGCGATCCTGCTGCACGATGCTCACAATTCCGCCGGTGGCCCTCTCTACGAGATGCTTGCCAAGGCGACATTGCGAAAACATCCCAGCCCTGATGTTTTTACGGCATATGCGTTTGTCGTGATGGGCGTCGCGCTGATTGCGCTGACGCGCGGGCGACTGGGATGGGAACGCACCGGCGCGAGTGGGGAAGCGCCGCCGTCGCCAACAGAAGCGCTGCGGGAGGCTGACTGAGTGCCTGCGGAAACGATTCATCGCGCCGGAATCATCA
>Ga0181538_10005319_pt1 | contig 11614 bp, 11 predicted proteins | sample PEATcosm2014_Bin_40_FD_119773 | JGI IMG/M metagenome (GOLD analysis project Ga0181538, IMG submission 119773) | Peatland microbial communities from MTU Mesocosm Facility, Houghton, MI, USA - PEATcosm2014_Bin23_30_metaG | ecosystem: Environmental > Terrestrial > Soil > Wetlands > Peat | place...
AACTGGAAGAAGAAGTGTGACGGTCTGCTGCCGACCGAGATGCGTCGCTTGAAGCAGCTCGAGGACGAGAACGGTAAACTGCGGAAGGTGGTTGCTGATTTAAGCCTGGACAAGGAGATGCTTCAGGACGCCTTCCGCCGAATGCTTTGAAGCCTGGCCGCAGGCGCAAGCTGGTTGACGAGATGCGTGGGGAGTGGGGTGTTTCGATCCGGCGGACATGCCGTGTGTTCCTGGTCGATACGTCCACCTACCACTACAAGTCTCGTCCCCCCGGACAGGCTGCCCTCGAACAACGGATTAACGAGATTTGCCAGACGCGAGTCCGCTACGGCTATCGGCGCGTTCATGTGCTGCTGCGCCGTCAAGGCTGGTCTCTCGGCCAGAACAAGACGCGGCGCATCTATCGCGAAATGGGCCTGCAATTAACAAGACGCCGAAACGCCGCGTCAAGGCGAAGCTACGTGAAGACCGTCGCGTCGCCACCCGGCCGAATGAGACCAGGGCGATGGACTTCGTACATGCTGGCCACTGACCGCAAGCTGCGTGTGCTGACGATCGTCGATACGTTCTCGCGCTCGTCGCCGACACCTCGCTGCCGGGCTTACGGGTCGTGCGTGAGCTTGATGCTCTCATCACCACCCGCTGTCGGCCGGCCATGATCGTCTCTGACAACGGCACCGAACTGACCAGCATGGCGATGCTGCGCTGGTCACAGGAGACACGGGTCGAATGGCATTACGTCGCGCCGGGCAAGCCACAGCAGAATGCCTTCCTCGAGAGCTTCAATGGTCGCCTGCGCGACGAGCTGTTGAACGAGACGCTCTTCACGTCGCTCAGCCACGCACGTGAAGCGCTGGCGATCTGGATGGAGGATTACAACACCGTCCGGCCGCACAGCGCGCTCGCCAATATGCCGCCGGTCACCTATGCCAAACTCAGCGTGCCCGAAATGCAACGAGCCAACAGGGCTCAAATCAACCTGGGACTCTATTTATCGCTGGATGAAAGTTGGGGCTCAGGTCACAAATGAAGCCAGGACTCTACTTATCGGCGGATGAAAGAAGGGGCTCAGGTCATATTCAACAGCATGATAGGCGTCGCCTGATCAGCGATGTTCGACGCTAGGTAAGCGTTTTGCAATTTCATATTCCTGAAATGCCTTCCGATGCAATAAAATTGAGTACCGAATGCACTGCTGAGTCCCAGTTCAGTCGCCTAGAATATTCCTCGAATGAGGATGCGCACAATTGATGATATCGTTCTTTGGATGATATTGTCTGAAGTATGTAGTCGGCACACTCTTGAGCGAAAGAAGCGGGATTAAACGCCCGGCCGTTTTTTCCGTCCCTAACTACCGTTCCCATTCCGCCAACGTTAGTTGTGAGAGCCGGCAATCCGAACGAGTTTGCCTCGGCAACAACGACTGCGGCGCATTCGGCTTTCGACGGAAGTATAAAAAAATCCGACGTCTTGAATAATCTCGAGAGAAGGTCATTGTGCTCTCGATTGCTTTTCGACAGGTACCCGTACGTTTTTACAAAGACGGGAAGCGGTGCCGGTGGTTTACAACCAACGACATGAAGCTCGGCATCGAGCCCAATCTGGTTAAGTCTGGCGGTCACCAGCAAGGCTTTGTCACCGCCCTTCCTATACCAATCGATTCCTACAAACAGCAGTTTGCAGGGGCCTGATCCCCGGGAGGTGATGGCTTGCCGTACCTCCTCGGCACTCGGAAAGCGAGGAAGGTTCGCTCCGTATGGAACAACCTTAACCTTTCTGCTATCGACGACGTAGTTGGCAATGGCGGTTTGCGCAGCCCATTCCGACGAGTAAACGGCGAGCCGGCAGTTTGACAAGGCTGCCTGCTCCATCCTGTGTCCATTGCGGATTGTTTCGTCGCATAGATTTGTGAATTCCGGATAGAAATTAATCATTCCATCGAAGGTTGCATCCGCCCAGAAGGCTATTGGTTTATCTGTCCGCAGGTAGGCAATGGGGATTGTTCCTGCGCTAACGACAACATCCGGGTTCATCCGGCTAAGCCTACTCTCAACCTGCTTGGCATACCATTTTAGCGTCAGCGGCTCCCGGTCTCGCAAATAATTTTTGCCGAGTACGATATTCTTGACCAACCGCTTTGCTTTGAAGAACGCGCCGTATGGGTCTCTCAATGCATCAATCGTCTCGACGTCGACGCCCGATTTCAAAAAAGCTCCCAGCATATTAAACATCGATCCGGACCAGGCGCTCACGTCAGACGCATGGTAAGTAGTTACGAAGGCCACCCTCATCTTTATCCCGATCCTCTGCGAAATAACTTATCGCCGGAAGCCGGCTAACCGGGTAACGGCCGGAACGATCATTTGGCCGACACCCTCTGCTTTGTCGGTAATTCTGGATTTTCTGGTTACTTCCAAGATCAACAGCAACATCCCTACCCCAGCAACTCATCAACATTAAGGATTTTATCTTTGTTGATACCGTGACCTAAGCGCGCTGATTCCGGGGAATTTGAAGCCTAGGGCTTATCGAGCGTCGACAATCTCCGGCAATTTATTCAGCGACCTGTTGGTACAATCGATTTAGCAGTGCTGTCAAATCGGCGGCGAAACATTGGGGCTGCCGTTCTTTAATCCCGCATTCCCCGGATGATGGATTGGTTTGCGCAACCGGCACGCCCGATTCAGATATAAGCGTCAACACTTTACTCTGAATCGAGCGAGGCCGCGATGGCGAACCCCGGTGCAGACGAAGGTCGGTGAGATGCGGGCTGAAAGGTGCCAACGCTTCGCCGGCAAACGTTGGAGACGGCGATTATCGAGCGCTATCGGCGGCGCGAGAGCCCGGTCGAGGAGGCCTTGATCGAGACGTATCAGGCGGGGATTTCGGTGCGGCGCGTCGAGGACATCACGGAAGCGTTGTTAGCACATGGGTCTCGCCGTCGACGATGTCGGACCTGGAACAGAAGAGCTGCGGGACAATCGAGGGTTGGCACAACCGACCAATCGAGGCGAACACCCGTATGTTTATCATTGACGGCATCGTGCTCAAGGGCAGCTTGGCGGCGAGGCCCGCAACGGGTTGCTGCTGGTGGTGATTGGGGTCGACAGCGAGGGTTATCGGGGGATTCTGGCCAGCAGTGAGGGTGCGAAAGGAGGACAGGGCAGGCAGAAGTGCTTTCCTCAAGAATATCAAAAAGCGCAACTTGCGGGGCGTCCGGCTGATCATCTGCGACGCCTGTATTGGACTTGCCGAGAGCACCGCTGAGTTCTTCCCTGCCGCTAGGCAGCAACGCTGCATCGTGCATTGGTACCGCAATATCTTCAGCCACGTCCCCTCGACCAAGATGCGGCAGCGGTAGGAAGTAGGCTTGATCCGGTGTCATGCCGTCAAGGCATGACGAGCCTGAAAGAGAAACTGATCAAGATCGGCGCGAAGGTCGTCAGCCACGGCCGCTATGTCGCCTTTCAGATGGCCGAGGTCGCCATCCCACGGCAGATGTTTCAGGAGATTTTACGGCTGATTGCGGAACTACGGCAGCAGCCACCACCAGCGCCAGCGTGAGAGGCGCGATGGTCATGGGTTCAAGAGCAACCGACGGGAGCCGTGCGTCCAAATGCCAGGAAAAATGGCCAGATCAGACCCTCGACCACCGTGCAGGCTACCCGAGGTGCCGATAACCGTCCACACCTCGTGTCTGTTTTGCAGGAAGGTCGGAAAAGCGCCAATATTCACGCCAGTTCGGGAGCCATCCGGGGAATCCCGGTTTAAGTTGCATGACATAACGCGATTTTTTGATATTGTTGACTAGCACTGAAAATGGCTCGAACGATGACTTGACCTGAAGTTGACACTATCAGCTTGATATCATGAGAACATTCCGCCTGCGCTTCTTCCGCGCCTAATGATCTAATGTGAGATGTTTTATGCCCACGTTAAAAAAGCAATTAGTCAGCCTTGCCGAGCGCATACTTGGCGTTAAAATCCTTCGCCCACACTCGCTCGAGCCACCCGCCCTTATGGAGCGGTTCGAATCGGAGCATCTGCGCAAACTCTTCAATTATTTCCAGGTAGACTGTGTATTCGATGTTGGGGCGAACGCGGGCCAATACTTTGAACGAATCCGTGCCCATGGATTTCACGGCCCCATTGTTTCCTTCGAGCCCATCCCAGAACTTGCAAGCGCGCTGGGAAGGAGGGCAAAGGAGGACGGGAACCTATTTGTCGAACAAATCGCGCTCGACAAAGGCGCGGGGCCACGAACATTCAATGTTATGGCGGTGAGCCAATTTAGCTCCCTGCATATGCCTAACAACGTGGCTTCTGGAGGAGGAAACTCGATAGTGCGAACGCTGACAGTTGAGGCGCAAACGCTCGATAAGATCTTTCAAAAGTGGAAAGAAACACTCGGGTTCAAGCGACCGTTCTTGAAGCTCGATACTCAGGGTCACGATCTAGCTGTGATCGAGGGCGGTCAGGGAGTTCTTCCTTATTTTATCGGTGTGCAGACCGAATTATCAGCAAGGCCTATCTACAACGGCGTCCCGACCTATCGAGAGGTGCTTGACTTCTATGATGCACATGGCTTCCAACTCAGCGCCATCGTCATGAACGCTGACCATTTTCCAGACCTGTTCGAGATGGATGCAATCTTATTGCGAACCAAATAAATGGTCTTAAGACAGGAACCCCAAGGGCGCCGAGGCACGCAACGCTTGGGGCCCGGGGCAGGCGTCGGTAAACGCGGAACGAAGACGCACTGCCTCCGGCAGAAAGCCGCTTAAATGTTCCGCCACAATCAAAGGAGTCCACCACCGCTCAGCTCCTAGGCGAGCACGACGCGGCCCACTTCGACGGGTCGGCGCCGGTAGCTTTGGTTGGCGCCGCTTTCGGTTTCGAGAATCGCCCGATCGCGGTGTAGCTCAACGATGGCGCCACCGTTGAGCAACCAAAGCAATTTGAGTTGTCATTGGTTCCGGAGCCTTACAGATGCCTAAGAAAAGACGGAGAATTGCAGACTCATGATGCAGCCACGCAAATTTCGCTTCATGTTAACTGTACTTTTCTCGATCGCATTTGCATCGCATGTACTGGCAGCGGCCCACATGTACCGAAGGGTCAAGATCGATGCCGGCGTGATAGAAGGCAGCGTGTCTGGCGACGTACTGTCGTTTAAGGGTATTCCGTACGCTGCGCCGCCCATCAATAACTACCGCTGGCGCGCGCCGCAGCCTGTGATGCCTTGGACCGGCGTCCGCGATGCGACTGCGTTCGGGCACGACTGCATGCAAGAGCCGCAGGCGGGCGATACCGCGCAGCCTCGCACTACGCCGGCAGAGGATTGCCTTGTGATCAATGTCTGGCGACCGGCCGCGACCGCGCTGCACAAGAAGCTTCCGGTCCTGGTCTGGATGCACGGCGGCGCATACCTCTTCGGTGGATCCTCGCCCGCTATCTATGATGGCAGCAGCTTCGCACGGAGCGATATCGTCTTCGTCAGCTTCAACTACCGGCTTGGCCGCTTTGGCTTTTTTGCCCATCCCGCACTGATCAAGGCAAACGAAGGCTCGGTCGGCAACTTCGCCTACATGGACCAGATTGAGGCGTTGCGCTGGGTGAAGCGCAACATCGCCGTCTTTGGCGGAAATCCCGATGCCGTCACCGTGATGGGCGAGTCAGCCGGTGGCATTTCGGTGGTGGCCCTGCTCACGACATCGAAGGCGAAAGACCTTTTCCAGCGGGCCATTGTGCTGTCGGGCGGCGGGCGCACGTTTCTCCTTGGCGGAAGAAAGCTGACCGGAGGCACGCCGGCAGAGCGATCCGCCGATCAAATCGGCGCGAACTTTGCAGAACGCGTCGGCATCAAGGGGGATGGGCGGCGGGCACTCAACGCACTGCGTGCACTCCCGGCAAAGGCTATTCTTAGTGAGCTCAATACGTCCACCTACGTGGGTGGCCCGATCATCGACAACGACATCGTGATTGGCATCCCACAAGTAATATTGCAGCGCGGTGAAGCGGTCCGAGTGCCGATAATGATAGGCAGTACCACGCAAGATCTCTCCCAAGACCTTTCAGCGTTTCTACAGCCGTTGCCCGAGAACCCGCTTTCGTATTTTGGCGCAGATACCGCGAAGGCCCGTGCCCTCTACAATCCCGATGGAAAACTCGATCAAACTCAGGTTAGGTTGGCGGTGGGGGCAGATATGACCATTCACGAGCCCGCCCGTTTTGTCGCCAAGCAAATGATTCAAGCCGGGATGCCTGTCTGGCTGTACAGATTCGGCTATGTCGCGGAATCGATGCGCCCTAAACAGCCTGCCGCCTCCCACGCCAGCGAGCTTCCATTTCTTTTCGACACCTTGGACACCCGTTACGGCGATGGCGTGACCGAAAAGGACCGTGCGGCTGCCAAAAACTTCAGAAACTACTTCATCAATTTCGTAAAGTCGGGCCAGCCGAATGGTCAGGGCCTACCGATTTGGCCGAAATTCGACCCATTCCGATCCGACGTGATGATGTTTACGCCAGACAACGGCCCGATAGCCCAACCCGATCCCTGGAAAGATCGCCTGGATCTTGTCGAGCAGGCGGCAGACGCGCATGCAGCTATCGATAAGCGGGACAAGGACTAACGCACAATGCCGATGTTGTATACTTCCGGAACAGTGCCCAGATATACCAACGAAATGCAGTGTGATCCAAGCGCGAGGGTGGCCAAAAAGCAGCCAGACGGGAGAGGCGGGTTATTCCATAACTGATGTTCAACATGCCATCATCATTTGGTCTATTAACGCACGTCCGCAGCCAAGCCAGAAAAATTCCAGCGCTAGTTCCGTTATGGCGTCGGCTCAAGAAAGTGGCGTTTGTCGCGAGATATTGCATTCCACGTCTTATTGGGTTTGCAACTTATCCCATCATGGGGCGCCGAGCCCCATTGCGCGGTTATTATGCCAAGACAAGAGATTTCCTACGGCATGGTGATGGTTACTATACTTATCTCGACTCACCATCTGCAACTGATGAAACTACGCACCATGATGAGCCTAGACCCGAGCGATTTATGGCAGTCATCCCCAAGGGTGCATCGCTTTATGAGTGCGGAGTGATAGTTTCGCCGGATCATAGATTATTGGCGGATGTCTCATGGGAGGGCTACGATCTGATTTCGCAGCCATTGCACCATCCTGCCATGTACAAACTCTGTTTGCCCCCTATCCAACATATTGCAGGAAGAGTAGCCATCATAAGTTCACTAATGCCTGACAATTATTATCACTGGATGTTCGACATTTTGCCTCGCTTCGAAATTGTTCAGAAAAGTGGTCTAATGCCCGATTACTACGTTGTAAACACGACGACACAGTTCCAGAAAGACAGCCTGAATGTCCTCAATATTCCGCCGCATCGAATTTTGAACCCGACTAGGAACACGCATATCGAAGCCGATGAGCTGATGATCCCATCATTGATTGGCCCCGTCTATAGCATGACACCTCAACTTCTGGCGTGTAAGTTTTTGCGGTCGACTTTCCTTCAAAAGATCAAAACGCGAAAGCCGCATCGGGCACTTTATATTACCAGAACCGACGCAAGCAATCGCCATGTTATCAATGAAGCCGAAATTCGGGAGGAGGTTCTCGACCACGGTTTTGAAGTTATCTCGCTCAGCAACGTTCCTCTTCTCCAACAAGTGGAGTTGTTCTCAGAAGCAAAAATCGTCGTAGGACCGCACGGCGCCGGTTTTACGAACGCGGTATTCTGCCAACCGGGTTGCGTTTTAATTGAGTTCATGCCGGAGGGGTGGAAGATAGACTGCTTCGAGAGATTAGCTCGCTTAGTCGGCATGGAGTACTATTCGATCGTGGGCATGGAGAGTGATACTTCAAATGGTCACGTTTCGAACAATGATCACATCGTCGAAAGAGCTGCGCTTAGGAGACTACTTCGCCAATTTGCGTAGTTGGCCCAGGACCACACTGCCCGGATGCGGATGATGTAATCGGCTAGAGCTTTCACGTCGGCTTGTCCAACGTTTCATGACGGTCACCCGGGAGATCATGGCCACGCTAGGCGCCACGCCGGTTCGGAAAAACGAGTTTGCAAGTTGACTCACACTGTTTGTAAATTGCTTGGTGGCACAAAGTGCTTCGAAAGAATGTGTTTGCTTTACCTGGAGGCTGCTTCGCGCCGACGTCAATCTTCGGATCGCCCGAGGCGGATTCTTGCGACTTCGTCCGCGGCGACCGGCTGGCGGCACCGTCGTCACTCGCCTTCCGTGCGTTTGAACCCTTCGAGAACTTCATCGCTCTCTGCCCCCTCCGGTCACAGAAGTGGCGCAAAAAGATCCCTATCCAAAAATCGATCCAGCTTTGCGGTCGTAAAGCACCGAGCGCCGCAATACCATCAGTGCACGTGAGGTCGAATTGTGCGGGCCGGCATTCTTCGCTAAGTTTTTCTGCGGTCTTCTCCCGCTGGGAGCGAGTTAAAAACGGGGCTTTTGAATGAGCGTTGCGGACCAAGCCAAGGCACTGTTGCGATCGATCCTCACCGCTCGGCGGATCAGAAGAGAGTCCGAATTGCCAGACCCGTTTCGGTCGGAGGTTGTGAGTACGTTTCTCCGACTAAACTACATTAGCCGCCTGCCATCTACCGTAAGCGTCACCGGATATGAAGTACTTCACCGCGGTGATGGAGAGCTGCGATATTTATTCAACGAAATCTTCGTCGAGGCTTGCTACTTTTTTCACGCCGATACCGCTCAGCCCGTTATTATCGACTGCGGGAGCAATATCGGCATGTCTATCCTGTTTTTCAAAAAACTGTATCCTGCTGCGCGTATCATCGGATTCGAGCCGGATCCCCTCACTTTTGATACGCTTAAAACAAATATCGCGCACAATGCTCTGTCGAACGTCATAGTGCATCGCTGCGCGCTTGGCGGTCGGGATGAGACGCGTGATTTCTATCGAGCGACTGAGCCTAGCCGATCGGACTTGACAATGAGTACGCTGAAGGAACGCCACCATGGAGCCACACTCGCAGTTGACTGCCGACGATTGTCAACTTTTATCGTTGAGGAAGTGGATCTTATCAAGATTGATATCGAGGGTGCAGAGCACGAGGTATTGCTCGATCTCGCCAGCAGCGGAAAGCTTCGACTAATTAAACAAATGCACATTGAATATCATCATCATATCAACAGTGACGTCGATTCCTTATCGCGAACGATCCGATTACTTGAAGATGAAGGATTTGGATATCAGCTTAAGGCCACCTCTTCTCGGTGGCCAACACCACGCTTTCAGGACATATCGATTTATTGTTACCGAACGCGGTGATCGATCAGCGTGTGCTGAACGAGACCAGATGGCTTATGATAGCGACTTTGTTCCAGAACTAGTGGATCGCCCCCAAAGCTTCAGGTTTGGTGATGCCCGTCAAAATCACAATCAAACATCTCCTTCGGCGTTTTGGATACTCCATTCAGCGAGTACAAACAAGCCAAGTAATACAGACCAGCCATGCGCTCCGTAATCCGTTTGACGATATGCGCCGGTTTACATCTTTCCATCGCCCCATCGTGTTCGATGTAGGAGCCAATACTGGTCAGTCTATTAAAACCTTTTGCCAGTATCTCAACAATCCCGAGATCCATTCCTTCGAACCTGGAGAGGATGCCTTTCGGCTACTAACGGAAAATACCAAAGGCATGAAAGACGTACACATCGTCAATAGCGCAATGGGCGCACGTCAAGAAACCAGAACATTTGTGGAAAATGAGTTTTCGGATATGAGTTCGTTCTTTGAGCCGGACGAGGCTGCTTGGGGCTCAATCATCCGACGCCGGCCACTGCAATTAGATACTGTTGACGACTACGCGGCTCGCGCAGGCATGAAACACATCGATATTTTGAAGTCCGATACGCAAGGCTACGATTTGAATGTTCTTCGTGGCGCCAGTAAAATGTTAAGAGAAGGGAGAATTAGTTTAGTTTATCTAGAATTGATTTTTTCCAAAATGTACCAAGGGTCCCCAAGATTTGACGAGGTGTACGCGTTCCTTGCCGACCGCGGAATGATGCTGGTTTCCTTTTATGACATGCATTATCAAAACGAACTTTTGTCTTGGACGGATGCCTTATTTGCTAACGAGCAAGTTGTAACGCGCAAGGTGCTGCTTTAGTCCATTATTGAGATCGTTGCAAAGGGGACGATCGCGCCACCAAAATACTGCGCACTAATCTTCGCAGCCTCGGGACTCGGGGTAATTTCAAGCTGAACTGCCTCGTTAATGCGATCATGATCCCCACGATCGCCCCAAACGTCGATGTCGAGCGAATAGCGGCCCGGGAGCAATCTCAGGTGCTGAAAAGCTATTCTGAAGGTATTTAACCCGGGCCGAACCGGAAGATCAACATCACTGCATTTGTTGGTCCATGACGCAACCTCGAAACCACGAATCGAATGTAACGCAATGCCCACCTGAACTTGAGTTACGTCTGATTGAGCCTCAATCTCGAGGTCTAATGACAGCTGTTGGCCGAAGGGAAGCGACCAGCCGCTTTCCGCGTCAGAAGGAGAGACTTTGACGAGGCGAGCGTTACCGGTAAAATGCGCTGGCCGCGGTTTGATCGATAAATCAACGACCCTGGGTGACGAAGACTGACTATCGAGATACGCCGGCATCACCACCTTAGCATCACCTACGGCTCGAACGCCTCCAGCTTCAAGAAACATTACCTGAGTACAAAGTTTTAATACCGCCTCCATATTATGAGTCACGAACAGTACTGTGCGCCCTTGATTTCGGGAGACCTCATTCATTTTTCCAAGACACTTCTTCTGGAACTCTGCATCGCCTACAGCCAATACCTCGTCGACAACCAAAATCTCCGGCTCCAGGTGTGCGGCAACGGCGAACGCAAGGCGGACGTACATTCCCGACGAATAATGCTTCACCGGCGTATCGAGGAATTTTTCTACTTCGGCAAACGCGACGATTTCATCGAATTTTGTACGGATTTCTCGCTGCGTCATGCCAAGAATTGCGCCGTTGAGGAAGATGTTCTCCCGTCCGGTGAGCTCTGGGTGGAAGCCCGTGCCGACCTCGAGCAAGCTCGAAACACGTCCCCTTAACAAAATCCGCCCCTTCGTTGGCTCAGTGATACGGCTCAAGATCTTAAGCAAGGTGCTTTTGCCGGCGCCATTGCGGCCAATGATGCCGAGAACCTCACCTTGCTTTACTTCGAAACTCACATCTTTGAGCGCCCAGAATTCCTCGACTTCGTCCCCTTGCACCACCTGGCGCCCGCGAACGACATCGGCCGCTTTGCGCGCAAAGTTGCTGATCTCGCGTCCCACGACGTCGCGCAGCGCCGTGTATTTGTATTGCCCCCGTGGAGAGAACCGGTGCCCAATAAGATATCGCTTGGACAGATTTTCGACAACTATCGCGTTTTCCGACATGGTTCTTGATTCGCTGTCAAATCAGGTCCGCAAAGCTCTTTTCCGTCCTTCGGAACTGATGTACTCCAAACCACAGGAAAAAGACAGTTACAGCAATACTGGCTAAGAAACTTGGCAGGTATAGTTCGCTTTGTCCGCGAAGTAT
>Ga0181538_10005320_pt1 | contig 11613 bp, 6 predicted proteins | sample PEATcosm2014_Bin_40_FD_119773 | JGI IMG/M metagenome (GOLD analysis project Ga0181538, IMG submission 119773) | Peatland microbial communities from MTU Mesocosm Facility, Houghton, MI, USA - PEATcosm2014_Bin23_30_metaG | ecosystem: Environmental > Terrestrial > Soil > Wetlands > Peat | place...
CTCAAGCGACGGAATGTTGCTCGAAGTTCTATAATGCCAGTCGCCCAGTGCATCGGGCATAAACCGGACCCGATAAACGCCGTCACCGTCGTAGAAGCCGACAACCTTCACCGTCCTTGCACCCGTGACAAAAACGGCGGTCAATTGCACGTCGTTATACGGATTGCCGGCTTTGGGCCCCGTCAGGGCAATCTCAAAGACGCCCCATCGCTCGACTGCCCTGCTGGACCCTTCGGCCCGAGCGAAGCACGCCGAGCCGAATGCGAGCAAGAGCGCACTCGGCACAACAGCAGCAATTCTCGCCCGCCGGATCAAATCGGGGAATCTCACAGTTCAAATACAACCGCCTATCATCCGTCCCAAGTCGAATCGAAATTTCACGTCAATGGAAGTGAAATATTCCGTGGGCTCCGAATAGTCGGCGTTTTTCACAAAGCGGTCATTTGTCAATTGTTGCCTATTAACTCGAGGCCGAACGTATAGCCCCATGTCTTCACAGGATACCGGATAAATGAGTTGACGACCGTGTGAACGTTCGGAATGTCGAGCCCGCGCTAGCCGCTCGCAGGGTCGGTGTAGATTGGTCCCAATTCTTGGCGAATCCGCCGCCGATGACGTATTTCCTCAATCGGCCATATAAGAATGTGTATTTGCTGTAGAATGTAACAGAGTCTGGAACCGCCCAAGGCAGCTGCTGGTTTCAATCAAGAAAGTCACTCAGGCTGCCGGGAAGAGTGATCGCCTTCGTATGCGCGTAAGAAAATACGGTCTCAAAATTCTGGATAGGTTGATATGTCACGTTGATCTGACCGCCATTGCTCTTAGTACCCGGGCAGAAAGGTCCATATCGTTCGCTAAACACTCAGAATATTTGAAAAACAACTTCGAATTTCCGTAGGCGCCATTATTTTCTCGAATGTGCCACCCGGCAATCGTAGCGCTTAACTTCCCGCCCGAAGATTGCCCTCAGATACTTGGAATGGATCCAATAGAATCGGTCGCCTGTTGCTGACGTTCGAAGAGGTCAGAGTTGGGGCCGGTGCGGTTTGGGCCTGGAGAATGCACGGTGTTACAATGCTCGAGCCTATAGCAGCGACCCGCAAGGCATTTAGGATTGGCCGTGTGGAGTGTTTGGTATTCATGGGGTGCCTTGGTGCTACTAGTATTGAGGATTAACGGACGACAGAAGGCCCGCAGATGAGCATGTTTTACCCGAAAACTCTTGAGCTTCTACGCAGGTCAATCGCCCTATGCTATCGGCCAATCTCGGACATCAGGGAAAATGTTGTGGGGTGAGATTGCTGAAACGGAGGCCAAAGCGTGGATCATTATAGGATGGTTTCTAATATATTTTCCCTCGATTCTGCCCCTTTCATGTGAGATTCTAAGGTTCCCGGTTGTCCGCCCTCAGATTTGCCACTGATGAGCAAATTTTGGTCAGCCCTCTGGGGCGCCTGACGATGTTGACCTCCGAACTCGACCTGCCCGGTGCCTCACTGATCTGCGACCGCACGGCAAATACCGAAACTTATGTGCGTTTGGACAGCCGCCCCCGTATCTTGGGGGCATTCCACGTGAACACACCTTAGTATCCGGTTAACAATTGTATGAAATGCGGAAGAATCTTTCGAAAAATCGTGTTATATTTTACATGTTGGTTTTCGCTTAGATTGGAATCATTGGAACCCCAAGGATACGTTCCGCTTTCCCTCCATGATCTCAAAAATGCTCTCGCTCGGCGTAATCTTTGGCAACCGCGATTTCTTTCCCGACAAACTCGTTGCGGAGGCACGCATTGATTTTGCCAAGTTAGCCTCCAATATGGGCTTGGATGCAGTGATGCTCGATCCGGCGGAGACTAAGCTCGGAGGTGTCGAGACCCAGATTGACGCCCGCAAGTGTGCCGACCTTTTTCGTCGTCACCGGGAAAAGATCGGGGGAATTGTGGTCGTGCTGCCGAACTTTGGCGACGAACGCGGGATCACCGAGGCGATCAAACTCGCCAATCTGCGCGTTCCCGTGCTCGTCCAGGGGTATCCTGATGACCTCGACCGGCTCGACGTGGGGCGCCGGCGCGACGCCTTCTGCGGCAAGATTTCGGTTTGTAATAATCTGCGGCAGGCGAATGTGCCCTTCTCCCTCACGCTCACACATGTCATCGATCCTCTCAATCCGCTTTTCCGCGCCGACATGGAACAGTTCCTGGCCGTCTGCCGAGTGGTGCGCGGAATGCGTCGCGTCCGAATAGGTGCGGTCGGAGCTAGGCCGGGCGCCTTTGCAACCATGCGCTACAGCGAGAAAATACTCGAGCGCCACGGTGTCAGCGTCACGACCGTCGACCTGTCCGAACTCCTGGGCAAGGCGGCCAAGCTGGGTGACCGCGATGCACGCGTCGTAGCCAAGATCGATGAAATAACCGCGTACGCGGATGCCACTCACGTGCCAGCACCGCGCATGGTGCAAATAGCGCGCCTGGGAGTTGTCCTCGACGACTTTGTCGCCGAGCAGCAACTGGACGCGACGGCAATTCAATGCTGGACCTCCGTGCAGCAGCATCACGGATGCAATGTCTGCACGAGCATGAGCATGATGAGCGAAGCCCTTCTGCCGAGCGCCTGCGAGGTCGACGTCACCGGCGTGCTTACCATGTACGCCATGCAGCTGGCGTCGACTTCGCCGAGCGCGCTTGTCGACTGGAACAACAACTATGGTGCCGACAACGATCGCTGCGTGCTGTTTCACTGCGGAAATTGGGCCAAGTCATTCCTACCGGACGTCAAGATTGGCACCGCCCCGATTCTCGGAACAACGCTGGGCGAGGAAAACACCTATGGCGCCCTGGAAGGGCGCGCACCCGCCGGTCCCCTTACCTACGGGCGCATCACCACCGACGATTGCGCAGGCGTCATCCGCACGTATGTCGGAGAAGGCCGACTCACAAACGACGAATTGAGGACTTTTGGGACCCGCGCTGTGGCCCACATACCCAGGCTACAGGTGCTCTTGCGTTACATTTGTCTGAACGGATTCGAGCATCACGCCGTGATCAATTCGTCCAGCACCGCCGCGGTGCTCGAAGACGCCTGGGGCCGCTATCTCGGATGGGAGGTCTATCGTCACCAGCCGGCAATGGGGTGACTCCATGCCGACCGACCACGAACTCGCCCGCAAATCGCTCCAATACCGGCGCCAAATACTGCGCGTCATAAAGCGGGCGGGCGCCGGCCACATCGGTGGCAGCCTTTCGTGCGTCGACATCCTTAACGTCCTCTACAACAGAATCCTACGCGTTTCTCCCGCGACGGTTACCGAACCGGGCCGCGATCGTTACATCCAGAGCAAGGGGCACTCTGTCGAGGCCCTCTACGTCGTGCTTGCCGAGCGGGGTTTTTTCCCGGAGTCGGAGCTCGAGACCCTTGGCGCCCCGGCTTCGCATTTTGTGGGGCATCCGACGCGCAACGTGCCGGGAATCGAGCACAATACGGGCGCATTGGGGCATGGATTGTCGGTCGCCGTTGGCATGGCGCTCGCGGCGAAGATGGACCGGGCGCGATTCCGGACGTTCGTTCTTCTGGGAGACGGGGAGCTCGCAGAGGGCTCCAACTGGGAGGCCGCTATGGCCGCAGCCCATTACGGCCTCGATAGCCTCACGGCCATCATCGATTGCAATTCGCTTCAGATCTCGGGACCCACGAGCGCGGTAATGAACAGCGAGCCGCTCGGCGAGAAATTCGCCGCCTTCGGCTGGGCTGTGCGCCGGGTCGACGGCCACGACATCGAAGCTCTTACCTCCGTCCTCGGGGCGCCGCTTGCGCCCGGGCGGCCGGGTGTCGTGATCGCCGATACTGTGAAAGGCAAGGGCGTGAGCTTCATGGAGGACACGGTCGGCTGGCACCACGGAGTTCCCGATGACGAGCAATATGTCCGCGCACTCGCTGAAATCGACGCGGGTCTTGCTAATTTGGAAAGGGGCGCCCAGTGAGCGCCACCGCCGATTCAATGCATAGCGAGGCAGCCTTGCGGGTGGCGGCCCGCCTCGGCCTTGAAATGGGCAGGCCAAACCTCGAAGAATTTGCCGAGGCACTGATGGTTCGCGCCCGCGCCGACCGAAACGTGCTCGCAGTGACCAGCGACTCGCGAGGCTCGGGTAAGCTGAGTTCCTTCGCCAAGGCGCTTCCCGGGCAGATCGTCGAGGTCGGCATCGCCGAGCAAAACCTCGTGGGCATGGCCGCCGGTCTCGCCTCAGCTGGTAAGACCGTCTTTGCGGTCTCGCCAGCGTGCTTTCTCACCGCGCGCGCTCTCGAGCAAATCAAGAACGACATTGCCTACTCCGACCAGCCCGTGACCCTTGTCGGCATCAGCGCCGGCGTTAGCTACGGCGCCCTCGGCACAACCCACCATTCGCTCCACGACTTCGCCGCGCTTCGGGCCATCCACAATCTCATCGTCGCCGCCCCTGCAGACAACTTCGAGACACGCTCGGCCGTCCATGCCGCCGCGACTGTCCGGGTTCCGGTCTACCTTAGGTTCGGCAAGGCTCCTCTTTTCACGCTTCCGGCCGGCGAGGTTCCGTTCGCATTCGGCCGGGCTCGAGTGCTTCGCCCGGGATGTGATGTCGCCTTCGTCGCCGCCGGCGAGACCGTGATCCATGCGCTCCTCGCTGGCGCCTACCTTGAGGAAACGCATGGGCTCGAATGCCGCGTGATCAGCATGCCTACCCTCAAGCCGCTTGACTCCGCTGCAGTTCTAGCGGCGGGGCTCGAATGCCACACAATGGTCACCGCCGAGGAGCACTCGGTCCATGGCGGGCTCGGCGAGGCCTGCGCCGCCGTGCTCGCGCGGGCTGGCGCCCCCTGCACTCTTGATATCGTCGGCATTCCAGACGAGTACACCTTCACGGGCAGCCAGGCCGAAATTTTCCATCACTACGGCCTTTCAATGGAGGGTCTCGCCGCAACCGCAATCTCCCTGAGGCGCCGGGTCGGCACGACGGCTTGATCTCGCCGACAGCCGCATTTCCCGCCACCGTGCCGACCGCCCTTCCCCCCCTTTGAAATGAGCAATGTTGCGCTCCCCCCGCTCGCCGCTCGCCTCGACGCCCTTTATGAGTTCGACCGCGAGCCCGTGGCCGAAAGGGACTGCCATGGGTGGAAGATCTTTTGGGCCACATTCGCCGGCGAACACATCGCCGGAACAGAGTTCGTCATCGGGCCGCTGTTCGTCCTGCACGGGGCGAGCGCGGCCGACGTTTTTCTTGGACTGTTCTGCGGGGACCTGCTCGCCGTCCTGAGTTGGGCGCTAATCTGCGCTCCCGTGGCGGTAAAGACGCGGCTGACCATCTACTGGCAACTTCGACGGATAGGCGGCCCTGCGCTGACGGTGGTGTACAGCGCGCTTTATGCCGTCGTGCTATGCATGCTGGCGGGCTCCATGCTCAACGTTTCAGTAACCGCGGTGTCGCTCCCGTTTCACCTTCCCAATCCGACTGCAAACATGTTCCTGCCATCGCCTGCATGGATGCTTCTCGCCCTGGGCGTCGGCTCGATCATAGCAGTGCTCGCTATCATTGGTTTCGAGGGCATGGCGATTTTTTCTAAGATGAGCGCACCTTGGATGGTCACTGTCTTTTTTGCCGCCGCCGTGGCCACCCTCCCGTCTCTTGGCTGCCATTCCATCCATGATTTCTGGCGGGTCGCGAACGGACGAATCTGGACAGGCGTCCCTGCCGTCGGTTTCGCCAAATATAACTTCTGGCACATAGCCGGATTCGCCTGGCTATGCAACGTGACGCAGCACATCGGTATGGCTGACCTCACAATTCTGCGTTTCGCGAAAAAATGGCAAATGGGCTTCGCTTCGGCAGCGGGTATGTACCTTGGTCACTTTTGCGCGTGGATTGCCTCGGGCATTCTTTGCGCCGCCGCCGTGGGCGACAAGACCCCCGGGCCCATCGCCTACCTCGGGGCCGGGTTCGCGGGCGCCTTCTGCGTCGTGGTCGCCGGATGGAATGTTGCCAGTCCGACTCTGTACCGCGCCGGACTCGGCCTCCAGGTAGCGACACCCAACTGGAAGCGCTGGAAGGTCACGCTCGCGGTCGGCACGGTCATGATCGTCTGCGCCTGCATTCCGGCGATACTGGCTAATCTCGATCGGATCATCGGTTATTACAGCCTTCTATTCCTTCCTCTTGGCGCGTTCATTTTCATCGACCTGTGGCTCTTTCCGCGCATCGGATTGCGCAGCGCCTTTGCCGAGAGCCGGGGTTCGGCGGTGAGCTGGCCTGCAGCGCTAGCGTGGATAGGCGCATTCGCGTTCTCGCTCTTCATTTACGGGAAGGACAACTATCCATACCTGAAGGCTGCCCTTGGCGGACATCTGCCCTCTTTGCTAGCCAGGTACAAGGCCGACCTGTTTTTCCTTGTCGCGCCGGAGTGGGTTGTCGCTGTCAGTTTGTACGTGCTACTAAGCGCCATGGAACAGAGAATCGCGAGCCGTTTGAATGAGGCGGCCTCCGCGATGCCGTGATCCGTAGACCGAAACCGAGCTCGGCTATTCCATGGCATCGACCGATCTGAGCATTTTCAACCTGCGCTGCGAATACCTTTCCAATCCCGAGGGAGTCGACGAACTCAAACCGCGCCTTAGCTGGATGCTTGTATCCGCTCGTCGGGGCGCGCGCCAATCCGCGTACCGCGTTCTCGTAGCCAGCACGCAGAAGCTGCTCAAGAGGGACCGTGCCGATCTCTGGGACAGCGGCCGGGTGGAGAGCGACGAGACGGCTCACGTTGCCTATGACGGCCGCCCGCTCCGCTCACGCGATGCCTGCGTTTGGCGCGTCGAGGTATGGGACGAAGGCGGGACACGCGCGGTTTCCCCGGAAGCTCGCTGGACCGTAGGATTGCTCGATCGGACGGACTGGACTGCGCATTGGATTGCCGCTAATCCGAAAATCTATCGTCGCAAGGGCAAGGCGGTCGCGCCTAATTGGAAAGTGCCGGGAACGCCGGCCGTTTTTCGGCGGGAATTTGAACTTCACAGCCCAGTCAAGCGCGCCACCCTGTATGCGACGGCGCGCGGGCTTTTTGAGGTACGTATCAACGGCCAGCGCATCGGCAGCGATGTGCTTTGTCCGGAGTGGACTGACTATGACAAGCGCATTCACTATCGGACTTATGACGCCGCCGCCGCGCTTGTTCGCGGATCAAATGCCGTGGCTGCAACGCTGGGGGACGGCTGGTGGAGCGGGTATGTTGGCTGGCAAAGGACGCGAGGCAGATACGGAAGTCTTCAGAACAGCATCCTCCTGCAACTTGAAGTCCAATTAGCTGATGGATCGAAGCTTATAATCGGCACGGACGTCTCCTGGAGGTGCAATACGGGCCCGATTATCTCCTCCGATTTCATGGCCGGGGAGGTCTACGATGCGCGCCGTGAGCACCCCGGCTGGGATCGTCCTGGCTTCGCTTGCGCAAATTGGTCCAATTCTATCGAGGTATCCCCCCCTGCCGCCGCACTGGTGGCCCAACGCTGCGAACCGGTGCGTGTCACAGAAGTTATCAAGCCGGTGTCGGTCGTGCTGAGAAGCCCCGGAGTCCTGCTGTATGACCTTGGTCAAAATATCGCGGGCTGGGTGCGCCTGAGGATCATGGCGCCGACGGGCTCGCGCTTCACACTGCGCCACGGGGAGCGGCTCGATTCGAACGGCAAGCTCTACACAAGAAACCTGCGGCGGGCAAAGGCCACCGACGTGTACACTTGCCGCGGCGGAGGGGAGACTTGGGAACCCCGGTTTACCTTTCATGGTTTCCAATATGTCGAGCTGTCGGGCGCCGCAGTGGCATTGTCCAGCGTTTCGCTTGTAGGCTGCGTCGTTGGCTCGGCCACGCGGCAGGTGGGTTCATTTGTCTGCTCCCATCCCGGCGTCAATCGCCTGTGGCTCAACGCACTCTGGTCCCAGCGGGGCAACTTCCTTAGCGTGCCAACGGATTGCCCGCAGCGCGACGAACGGCTCGGCTGGATGGGCGACGCGCAGGTTTTTCTCAGGACGGCGACATACAACATGGATGTGGCTGCTTTCATGACGAAATGGATGATCGACGTGGAGGATGCCCAAACCCAAGACGGAATCTTTCCTGATACGGCGCCGCGTCTTCGCGAGGACACAAATTACACAGGCCTGACGGATCTGGCGGGCTCTGCGGGCTGGGCCGACGCCGGCGTCATCGTGCCCTGGACGTTGTGGCGGGTATACGGCGACCGTCGGATCATTGAGCGCCACTGGAAGGCGATGACCGCGTGGCTAGACTACCTTGAACGCACCAATCCGGGAGGCCTGCGTGCAAATGACCTTGGAAACAACTATGGAGACTGGCTGTGCCTGCCGTCCGACACATCCTTCCGTACCGACTCGCCGATGAAATTCCTGCTGGCGACGGCTTATTGGGCAGACGACGCCGCAAAGATGGCCCGGATGGCGGCTGAGCTCGGAAGGAATCGAGAAGCCCGGCGGTTCAAGGCGATGTTCGAGTGGGTGCGAGCGGCATTCCAGAAGAAGTTCTTGCGCGCGGACGGCAAGCTCACCGTCAATACGCAAACCGCCTATCTGCTGGCGTTGGAGATGAACCTCTTGCCCAGGACGGCCCGGCCCACGGCTCTCAAATGCCTTGTCGCAAACATTATGTCGCGTGACTGGCACCTGAGCACGGGCTTCATCGGGGTCAGCCGCCTAAACCCAATGCTGACCCTTGGGGGTCGCGCCGACGTGGCCTACCGTCTTCTGCTTCAGCAGGACTATCCATCGTGGCTCTACCCCGTGCGCCACGGAGCGACGACAATCTGGGAGAGATGGAACGGCTGGACCAGAAAGGACGGATTCTTCAACCCGCAAATGAATTCCTTCAATCATTACTCGCTCGGCTCAATCGGCGAATGGCTCTTCCGGCATGTCGCCGGGATCGAACTCGACGCCGTGGTGCCCGGGTTTCGGAAATTTATTCTGCGCCCTTTTCCTGGAAAGGGCCTTAATACAGCTGCTGCAACCTACCGGACGATGCACGGCGAGATCGTCAGTTCGTGGGTGCGTTCGGGATCCAGGTTTTCATGGGTTGTCACAGTCCCACCAAATACAGCCGCCCTCGTGTTCATCCCGAGAGAACATTCCGCCGCGCCGACCGAGGGTGGCCGGCCGCTCTCCATGTCGCCGGGGTTGCGCGACCTCGGTCGCAAAGGATTATTTCATCTCTGCGAGGCCGCGGCAGGATCATACGCATTCGAGAGCCTGTGGCGCCACGAGGACGTGCCATTCAAGATGTTTCCTGAGAAATAGTTGTGAGATATCCAAGGATGGCATTTCTTGTCGCCTCAGGCATCGGAGCGCTCGGGTTTACCGCCGGCGCCCTCGCCGGCGCGCATCGGCTGTGGCAGGCTTCGGCCGTTGTCGCCACCGCAGGGCTCGCATCGGGAATCGGCGCTGTGCCACGGCTGCGTGGTTACCAGTTCACTGCGTGGATCGTTGCCGCCGTCACCGCCGCCATGATCTACCCCGCCCGATTCCTGCACTGGGGCTCGTTTGACCTCAGGGAAAAGTGGCTCCTGCTTCTTGTCATCCAGGCCGTGATGTTTGGAATGGGCACAAGGATGAGCGTCGCCGATTTCGGCGGAGTAGCGCGCGCGCCGCGGGGCGTAATAGTCGGCGTATTGAGCCGCTTCACGGTCATGCCGCTCGCGGGGCTGGCCCTCGCCAAGTTGTTTGGCTTTCCCGCAGAGGTGGCGGCGGGCATCATCCTGCTGGGCTCATGCTCGAGCGGCCTCTCCTCGAACGTCATGGCCTACCTTGCGGGCGCCAACCTCGCCCTTTCAATCGCGATTACAGCCGCCACGACGCTCGTGGCGCCGCTCATGACACCGCTATTCATGAAGCTACTCGCAGGTACGCTCGTCGAGGTGAGCTACATCGACATGATGGCCGAAATCTTCAAAATCGTCATTGTGCCCATCGGTGCCGCACTCCTTCACGATTACCTGAAACACGCCGGGCTCAGAGGCCGCCGCACCGTAAGGTGGCTGGCAGTCGCCAGCGTTGCTTGGTTTGTGTATATCGCCGCGACAGGGCCACATAGAGGAATCATTGAGCTGCCCGGCTTTGCCGCGGGCACAATCCTCGCCGGCATCGGTTACAACTGGCTCTGCGCAAAGGCCCCCCGGGTCGACCGGTTCATGCCCGCGGTTTCGATGGCCGGCATCGTCTACTTCACCGCTGTCACGACGGCCGCAGGCCGGGATAGATTGCTTGAGGTCGGCGGGCTGCTCATGCTGGCGTCGGTCATCCACAACACGGCCGGCTATGTTTTCGGCTACTGGATCAGTCGTGGCGCGGGCCTCGACAGGAATTCCGCGCGGTCGGTGGCCTTCGAGGTGGGCGTGCAGAATGGAGGCATGGCTTCGGGTCTGGCGGCCGCCATGGGCAAGCTCTCGACTGTCGGCTTGGCTGCCGCTATTTTCAGCCCATGGATGAACGTCTCCGGATCGATTCTCGCAAACTACTGGGGGCGGCGGCCCGCGGGGAGCCCCTCCCCTGGCATCGATGAGTAGGGTGACGCTGATTCGACGCATGGCGGCCATTTCGGCGGTGCTCGCCGGGGCCCTCGCCGGTCTCGCCCAGGGCCGCGAATCCTCGGGCCCCTTGCTCGGGGTGGCATGGTATCCGGAGCAATGGCCCGAGGCGCGATGGGATGCCGATCTCGTGCTGATGCAAGAAGCGGGAATCCGCGTCGTCCGCGTCGGCGAGTACGCGTGGTCCGCCTTGGAGCCCCAAGAGGACCATTACGATCTCGACTGGCTCGAGCGCGCCGTGGACAAAGCTGCCGCCCACGGCATTTCGGTCGTCCTCGCGACACCGTCCGACGCACCACCTGCATGGCTGACCACGAAATATCCGGATACGCTCCGCGTCGATGAATCCGGCCGGCGCCTAGAACACGGCATGAGGCGGCAATTTTCCTATTCGAGCGCCCGCTACCGGGAGCTTTGCCGGGAGATCGCCGGCCGGATGGCCGAGCGATTCGGGCACAATCCAAACGTGCTTGGCTGGCAAATCGGAAACGAATTCACCGACGACTCCTTCGACGCCGAGGCCCGCGAGGCCTACCACGACTGGCTTGCCTCGAAATATCTCACGCTAAATTCGCTGAACGCGCACTGGATGACCCGGTACTGGAGCCAGACCTACGACGCCTGGGACGAGATTCCCATGCTTGGGGAGCGGAGCAACCCCGGTTTGCTCTTGGATTACATGCGTTTCGTCACCAGCGAATGGCGCAGTTTCCAGCGCAACCAGATCGACGCTGTCCGACCCCGCGCCGATCTGCGCCAGTTCATTACGACGAACCTCGGCGGCCTCGGATGGGCGGCGCGCTTCAATCGGCGCGATTTGTGCGCGGACCTCGATCTGTGCTCGTGGGACGCATATGTGGGCCAGGGCCACCTCGACCCCTACCGAATGGGAGCGACCCACGATCTCGTTCGAGGTTGGAAGCACCGCAATTTCTGGGTCATGGAGATGCAGCCTGGATTCGTGGACTGGGCGTCCATAAGCAACAGCCTCGACCGGAACGA
>Ga0181538_10005326_pt1 | contig 11603 bp, 9 predicted proteins | sample PEATcosm2014_Bin_40_FD_119773 | JGI IMG/M metagenome (GOLD analysis project Ga0181538, IMG submission 119773) | Peatland microbial communities from MTU Mesocosm Facility, Houghton, MI, USA - PEATcosm2014_Bin23_30_metaG | ecosystem: Environmental > Terrestrial > Soil > Wetlands > Peat | place...
CTTCTGGAGCTGATCGCGCTGCTGGAAGCGGGCATCGATTTCGCAGAGGACGATGTGAGCGTGGCGCCGGCGGCCGAGATCCTGCGGCGGCTGAATCCGGTCGTCGCGGGCGTTTCCGCGCTGGCGGAGAGTTTCGCGTTCGGCGGATTGGTGCGCGCGGGCTTGACGCTCGCTATCGTCGGGCGGCCTAACGTGGGCAAGAGCAGCCTGTTCAACCGCCTGCTGGAGCAGGACCGCGCCATCGTCACGGACATTCCCGGCACCACGCGCGATGTGGTGTCGGAGGTGGCGGCGATTCACGGCATCCCGGTGAAGCTTTTCGACACGGCCGGCATTCGCGAGGGCCAGGGGCTGGTGGAGACGCTGGGCATCGAGCGCAGTTTCCAGGCGATGGCGGATGCCGATCTGACGCTGGTGGTAGTGGATCTGTCGGCGCCGGTCGCTGAGGCCGACACCGAGTTGATGGCGCGCGCCCGCGAGCAAGGCCGCTGGATCCTGGTGGGCAATAAATGCGACCTGCCGCGCCGCGCGGAGCCGTTCGATCGAATGCAGCCGGTTTCGGCGCTGACGGGCGAGGGGATCGAGGCGTTGCGCGAAACGGTATTCCGGGCGGTGGCGCCGGCGGCGGGCGGGGAACTGGAGACGGGCTTCATCACCAGCCTGCGGCATGAGCGGTTGCTGCGGGAATCGCTCGGGTTTCTGGAGAAGGCGGCTGCGGCCGTGGCGGAGAACGTGCCGCATGAGATGCTGCTGCTGGATCTTTACGGCGCTCTGCGGCCGATCGACGCGATCACGGGCGCAACGACAGCGGACGATATTCTGAACCGCATTTTCTCGACGTTTTGTATTGGAAAGTGAATTAGCTTAGGCTTAGGGCACTACCGCTAGCTGAATCAGGGTGTCAAAGCGGCTTTGGAAGCCCGGCAATTCGGACGCCGGCATGCGTGCTCCGAAGAGGACGCGGCTCCTCTGGCCATCGATCCAAGTTATATACTCCACCATTTGCCGACCGGCGCTCACATAGTCGGCGACCGCGCTGAGAGCCGGCTTGCCTCCGATGGTGCTCTGCTGCACGCCATCGGACCGGAATTTGTAGCACTCGAAATTGTCGCGCTGCGCAACCGCTGGAGGGCGGGCAATTCTGCCCGCAGCCGGCTTTCAGCCTGGCTCTGGCCGCCTAAAAGGCGGCTTGGCGGGACTGAAGTCCCGCTGCAGGCTGAAGCCCGCGCCACGCTGCGGCGCAAGGCCTCTGATAATTGGCGACGACCCGCAGGATCGTTCGCGCTGGAGTCCTGCCTCACGATTCATGTATATCTCACGGCTCGATCTTGACCGGAACGGATAGATCGAAACCGGTCCGCTCCAACTGTTGGGCGTTTCCGATCGCCGCTCCATTAATCTCGACGTGCTTGAACAGGACCGGATCGACATGCTGCCCCATAATCAGGCTGGGCTTCGACGCCTTATGGAAAATGCAGTTCTCGAAAGCGAAATTCGTCAAGGGCAAATCGCCGCCGTCGATATAGACTTGCCCGCCATCGTTCTCAAACGTGCAGTTGACGAATCGGAAATCGTCCAAAGGAGCGTCTTTGCTGGGTCTGGCGCCCGCGGAATACCCCCTCCCTGTAAAATATGCAGGCGTCAATTGAATCCAGATGGCGTACTTGTTATGGTTGCTCACGAAGTGCACGTCCTCGAAGCGCAGGTGCTTGACGGCCGGCGCGCCGCCGTATCCGATGGCCAGGCCGGCGGTATAGGTGTAATTCACGAATCCTCTCACGACCAGATCCTCGATGCCCCTGGCCGCGCCCGTGCGCGGGTCTCTGCCGCCGTAAAGGGCCCAGGTATCGTCCATGGACATCGCAAATCCGTTTTCGATCAAGATATGACTGCTGCTGCTGAAATCGTAGTCGTCGTCATGGTACTGCTGCTTGCGGTTGACGATCTTGATGTTGTGGGTGGAGAAATACTCGCTGCCCATGACGTGCACCGTCCAATAGGCGGACCGGAGGAGCAACAGATCCTGGAAAGATATGTTGCGGCTGTTGCGGATCACATAACCCCGGACTCCACTTCCATGGGGATCTAACACTTTGCCATCTGCGTCTCTGGCGCTCCCGTCCGATGTGTCGGGTTGGAAGTCATGCCACAACCTGGGGTAGCCTTCCATGTCGATGGCGCCACGGCCCATCAGGCCGGCATTCTCGCAATTGTCAAAGACAATGAATGCTCTAAGCGGCCTTCCCCCGGCAGGCGTGGGCGCCGAGACATAATCGGTATTCTTGCCCGATCCCCGAATCACCGCGCCCGCGTCGACGTAAAGCTTGACGTTGCTCTTCATCAACACGGTGCCCGTCAGGTAAACGCCGGTGGGAAAATAGAGCACGCCGCCCCCCGGCCTGGCGGAGACATCGCCGATGGCCTGATTGATCCTGGTTGTTTCCAGGGTCTTGCCCGTACTGTCCACTTTGTAGTCCTGGATGTTGACCACGTTCGGATCGCCTAGCCTGGGAGGATCCTTTTCGGGCGGTTCGGCAAACAGCAGCAGCCCGGTAGCGTAGAAGGCCGGCTCGTCGTTGAAGAACAAGACCAAATAACGTGGCCGGTCCAGATCGAAGCTGGCGGTATTGCCATTGAGCTGCGGCTGAATGTCGTAGGCGATCGGCCTTACATAACAGGTATGCACCTTCCTCTCGCTGACCAGCAAGGTGACCGTAACGTGGACCTTTCCGGTCATGGCAAAGCTGGCATAGTCCATCCAGTTGAACTGGTCGAAAGTTAGAAAATGATGCACAAACACAGGCTGGCCGTCTACTGTCACTTTATAAGCTTCGCTCGGCACTGCGCCTGGGTAGGGAGGGTAAGGGGTAACCGCTGCGAAGATTTCGAGCGGCAGGAGTATCAAAAGCCATCCAATCGGACGTGCTACCAATCCGCACACCATTATGTTGTCCTCCTGTGATCCCGAAACATGCCAATCGCCGATGGCAGGCGCCAAGGCTGCGAGCGGGACGGGCGCCGCCATCGTGTCTTTGATTCCAGCATTTCGGGTGCGCTTATAGTATAGCCGCTTCGGGCCGCGCACACGCATGAAACGCTTTCGGCGGGTGTGCGACACAAAAGTGGAGAGACGTGAAGGAATCAAAGGAAACTTCAAGATCCGAGCGTACTCGTACTTCAGGCCGCTCGGCCAGCCTCCCCGGGCAAGGGAGAGACCGGTCACGGGCCGCCGACTGTCTAGCCTAGGGGGCGCTCTGTAAACCATCGTCAGCCGCAGGCCAACTTCCGTTTGGCTTGTTCTATCTGCGTTCATCTGCGTGCATCTGCGGCCAATATCGGGTTTTGGCGTTCCCGTTGGGCCCAAGAAAAGCATATCTGGCCGCAGATGAACGCAGATGAACGCAGATGAGATAAATAAAACCAAGCGTGACACGATCCGTTTTGGGTCGCGCACCCGTTTTCGGCTCGGCATTTTCCTGTGGCGCAAACGATCGTGCCAAAACCCGAAGAGCTTGTTCATTGTGGTCCGTCCGGATCGTCAGTATAGAAGGGCGGCGTCCGGGAAGAAGGAACTTTACGGCGTTGCCAACCGTATTACGAGCGAGGTTCGCATGCCGCAATCCAACCTTCTCAGCACCGTGAAGCAGGACCTGACCTTCGCGGCGCGCACGCTTGTGAAGAATCCCGGTTTCACGGTCGCCGTAGCTGTATCGGTGGCACTGGCGATTGCCGCGAACTCGACGGTGTTCGGTATCGTCAACGGGCTGCTGCTCGGCGCGCTGCCCGTGCGGGAACCCTCCCGCCTGGTGAGCTTGAACCAGGGCACATCGTTCTCCTACCCGGACTACACCGACTATCGCGACCAGACTTCCCAGGTATTCGATGGCCTCACGGCGCACTTCCCTCTCATACCGGCCAATCTGGGCGGCGCCGGCGAGCCGGAAAGGATCTGGGGCCAGGTGGCGGCGGGCAATTACTTCTCCGTTGTCGGAATCAAGCCGGCGATCGGACGCGGATTCACGCCCGCGGAGGACCGCGCGGCGAGCGGTAACCCGGTGGTCGTGCTCGGCAACGGATTGTGGCGCCGCCGATTTGCGGCTGCAGCGGACGCCGTCGGCCGGCAAGTCGTACTCAACGGCCAGAGCTACACCATCATCGGGGTCATGCCGCCCGGATTTCACGGCACGGACCGGGCGTTGCTGGCGGATTTCTGGGTGCCGCTTGCAATGTCGGGCCAGATCATGCCGGACCTGGCCAAGGACAATGCGAACGCGGATCGCAACTCTCGTTGGTTGATGTTGGACGGGCGGCTCAAGCCGGGCGTCAGCCGGGAACAGGCCGCCGCGGCGCTAAACGTAGTTCAAAGGCGGCTGGATAACGCGTATCGCAAGAACCAGAAGCTGCGGGACCCGATCAGCCTCACGGTTTCCGGCGGATTGGCCGGGGGCTTGGACCGTTTCGCCATCGGTTTCATGGCAATGCTGGCGGTCCTGGTGGCCATGGTGCTGCTGATCGCCTGCGCCAATGTCGCCAACCTGATGCTGGCGCGCGCCATGGGACGGCAGCGCGAGATCGGATTGAGGCTGGCGCTGGGCGCGAGCCGGCGGCGTCTGATCCGCCAGTTGCTGACCGAGAGCGTGCTGCTTTCGCTGATCGGCGCAGTGGGCGGTTTCGCTTTGGCCGCCGCCGCGACCCTGGCCATCTCGCAGTTCACTTTGCCGCTCCCCTTGCCCATCAAATTCGATTTCGCGCCGGACGGGCGCGTGCTCTGGTTCACCGCCGCCCTGGCCGTGGTGACTGGCATCGTCTTTGGCCTCGCGCCGGCTCTGCGCGCCACGCGCCCCGATCTGGTTACCGCTCTGAAAGACCAGACCACCGCGTTCGGCAGTTTCCGACGCCTGGGCATGCGCAATCTGCTGGTGGTCGTGCAGGTGTCTCTGTCGTTGGTGCTGCTGGCCGGCGCGGGCCTGTTCCTGCGCAGCCTCGAAAAGGCCTCTTCCATCGATATCGGGATGCGCCCCGATCACGTGCTGCTGATGGCCACCAATCCCAAGCTGAGCCAGTACTCGCCGGAGAAGACCCGCCAGTATCTCGCCCAGCTTCGCGAGCGCGTATCGGCTTTGCCGGGCGTCCGCTCGGTGAGCTATCTGGACAGCGTGCCCCTGAGCATGGGCGGAACCTCTCTGGATTTCAAGGCGGATGGCGTCAAAGACGCGAAGCAGATCACTGCCGATGTTTATTCTGCGGGTTCGCATTTCTTCGAGACCATGGGCCTGCCGTTGCTGCACGGCCGCGATTTCGACAAGCAGACCGATGCGGGGTCCATCATCCTGAACGAGAGGATGGCGCAACGCGTGTTTCCGAACGCCGATCCGATCGGCCGGCGCATCGCCGAGGGGGGCAAGACGTACGAGGTCATCGGCATCGCCAGGAACTTCAAATCCCGGACGCTCAGCGAGGCGCCGTCCGATGCGGCGTTCCTCTACCTGGAGGCCCGCCCCGAGGAGGTTTTCAGTTTCTACGGCATCTCGATTGTAGTGAAAACCACTGGCGATCCAAACGCCATGATTCGCCCGGTGCGCCGGCAGATTGCGGCGCTCGATCCGAACCTGGCCGTTTCCGGCACCGAGACGATGGACGAGCACGTGGACAAGGCCCTGCTGATGCCACGGCTCATCGCCGTCCTGCTGGGGGTGTTCGGCGCGGTCGGCCTGACGCTGGCGACGGTGGGGCTGTATGGAGTGATGAGCTACTCGGTGCGGCGCCGCACGCGGGAGATCGGCATCCGCATGGCGCTGGGCGCACGCGCCGGCGGCGTCCTGCGGCTGGTGGCCCGGCAGGGTCTGGCGCTGGCGGGGATCGGTGTGGCGATTGGCCTCGCCCTGGCCCTGATGCTAAGCCGGTTCGCGGCCAGTCTGCTATACGGCATCGGCGCCACCGACCCGCTGACGTTCGTCGTGGTTCCGGCCCTATTGTTGGCAGTAGCGGTGCTGGCCGTGCTGTTGCCCGCGCGCCGCGCCGCCCGGACGGACCCCCTGACCGCGCTGCGCTATGAGTAGCTCCAAATAGTCTATATTGGATTGGCGCGACTCGAAAGGCTGGAGACGAGCCTGGCAGCCCAGCACCTCGCACGCCTGCCAGTGGCAGGCTTTCCATTTTGACGGTTGCGCCCAGCCCAGACCGTTCCAGGCCCAGGTGCCGGCCTTCATGATCTCGGCGATCGGTATGGGGATGGCAAGAGGACAAAGAAACGCAGAAGGCAATAAATAGGGACACCGGCGGGGAGAAGATGAAGGTATAATCGGAAACGGTATCAAGGAGGTCTACTTATGCTAGAGCGGGGACTCTTGGCCACTGCCGTCCTTGTATTGCTCGGCGTTGGCTACATCCTCAGAGACTCGATCCCGGCGGAAATCCGCCGCCTGATGAGCGGAAGCCGGGAGGCGGCTCCCGCGCTGCAGACCGCGAGGCCTTCTCCGGATCTCAAACAGCCTCGCGCAACTCGTAGGCTTCGCGGCGGAGCGACAGGATCAGCCGAGCTCGCGGCCTTGAACGAACCGGTTTCCACTGCGGTCATCAACGTCCAAGTGCCGCCATTTCCGGAAGCTGCTGCGATTTTGCCGGGGATGTCCAAGGCCGAGGTTGTGCGCCGGTTTGGCCCCCCCAACTGGAAGGTCACCTGGACCGACTCGCGGACCTTAAATGAAAAATACGCGTACATGGATCATCAGCGAGTCACGGAGTTGTTGATTCAGGCAGGCAGGGTGGTTTCCAGGCAGACCGGCGCCGCCTCGAATCGGCTGTCCGTCTCGCGGGTCAGCATTGATTGGGAATAGAGATGCTGCTGTTTCCAAGTAAGGCGCTTTGAACGGTGGCTGTTGCGTCGGCGCCGCGCCCCCCAGGAATCCGCTGAAAGTGAGAGAACTGGGAATCACAATCGGCGTGGCTGGCCGCGAGCGTAGCAGCACTAATCCTTTCGGTTGGCAACAGCGGCGGCACTCGGCTACCGGTGGGTGCGCGGCGACTCGCTGGTGATGCGTGATTGCCGTGCGCTGGGACGGTCGTGATGCAAGCACACCCCAAACGGGGGTATACTGGCTCCGTATTTGAGGGATGTATGCGAACCAGTCATCGGACAGAGGGACTGTTGCAAGTCCCGGTCATCGGAAAAGCGGGCGGGCTTGCGAGCCTGTCCGCACCGCTTCTGTGCCGGGCCCAGGGGGTGATCGCTGGGGTGATCGCCACCGTCGCGGGCGACGGGCCGAGTACCTTCTCCGGCCCGGCTAACCCCCGCAATCCGCCTCGTGCTTCGCGAAGTTTTCGGGCCGTTATCGGCCAGCGAGGTTACGATTATGATGAAGATCATAGTGCTTGGGAGGGAATTCGATGATCCAGTCTCTCTTTCGGGGCCAGCACCGTCAGGCAACAGAAATCAAAACGCCCCCACCCGCCGTTCCTGCGCTGGCGGAACGAATCGAGAGTCCGACTGGGCTTGAGCGAATACCGCTTGAGGAGATCAATGTCGACCCCGCCAGCCGGATTGTTTTTTACACAGATCCGCGGGGCCTTGCCGCAGACCGATTCAGGTTTTTGCGACTGCGCATTCGCGAGCGTTCCGACGCAACGAAACTGAAAAGCATTCTGGTTACCAGCGCACTGCCTCAGGACGGAAAGTCGACGGTCAGCCTGAATCTCGCCACAGCTTTGGCTAAGCGGGAAGAAGACGCCGTTCTGTTGCTGGAAGCCGACCTTTATCATCCGACTCTGGCGCAACGTCTGGGGCTAAAGGCTGGGCCGGGCCTGGCGGAATGTCTCGCATCCGGCTTGGCCCCCCTCTCGGTAATTCGACGCATTGCACCCCTTGGCTGGTACTTCTTGCCGGCCGGAAGCCAACTGGCAAATCCAAGCCAACTGCTGCATGGCGACGAATTCGCTAAGATTATGCGGGCGCTCTCGCCGCACTTCAAATGGATTGTGATCGATTCTCCACCAGTAGGGCCGATTGCCGATGCCGTAGCATTTGCACGGCACGCGGACGCCAGCCTGCTGGTAGTGCGTGCGGGCCGAACACCCAGCGACGCTGTCGAGGCAGCGCTCAAATCCCTCGGTACCAACCACGTCATAGGCATTGTCTTAAACGGTGTGGAAGGACTCGAACGACTGTACTCGAAATACAACAGCTATTACGGTTCACCGAAGCCGAATGAAAACAAGGGAGCTGGAAAGCCCCATCGGCCCCGGCTGGCCGCGCGCGCGGCGGCGCTAATCATTCCGGCTGCCATCACCGGCGCGAGCCTCGGCTACCGGTGGGTGCAGCGACTGGCGTCGCCCCGTGCTCTGGCGGTCCGGGTTGGGGTCCTGCTAAGACGACCGGCCGGACTGCTCCAGAAGACCAGTCAGGTGAGCCCATGGCTGGCCGCGAGCATGGCGGCGCTAATCCTTGCGGTTGCCATCACCAGCGGGATCCTCGGCCGCCGGCGGGCGTCGCCACCCACGCTGGGGCTCCAGGTGAGACGCGGGGCCGGACAGTTCCAGGTAAACTGGGACCGCAATGCTCCGGAAATACTGCGTGCTCGCCATGGCGTGCTCACGGTGCGGGACGGCAGCTACGAGGCCCATCTCGATTTGGACGCACCGCAACTGCGCAGTGGCAGCCTGGCCTACACATCCGCCGGCGCGGACCTTAGGTTTCAACTGGACGTTTTTCGGGACGGGGACCGTAAGCTGTCGGAATCGATCCGGATAGTAACGCCGACAGACACGGTCCGTCCAGAAACAGGGAAAATGCTGGCGCAGGCAGGTGTGAACACGGGAGGCAAGTTGGAGAGCGGCCCACACGCGGCCGGGCCTGGCAAATCAGAGGCCCGGGCGGCAACGGCTGCTGTTCCAATCGGTAATCCGGAGGTCGTCCGGAGGAACAGTCCTTTGATGGTAACGCCGAAAGACACGGTCCGTCCAGAAACAGGGAGAACGCTGGCGCAGGCAGGTGCGAAAACGGGAGGGAAGTTGGAGAGCGGCCCACACGCCGCCGGGCCTGGGAAATCAGAGGCCCGGGCGGCAACGGCTGCTGTTCCAACCGGTAATCCGGCGGTCGCCCAGAGGAACAGTCCGGTGGGCCCCAAGATTCCAGCCGGGCCGGCTCGAACCTATCGTGCCCAAACGATGGAGCGGCCACCAGCGAGAGCAGCCAGTTACCTTGGCCCGCAAGTAATCCAGCAGGTCGAGCCATTGATTCCGGCCGAGTCAAGAGCTTCGCTCGCTTCCGAAGTCCAGATCGACGTCCGGGTCGGAATCGACGCGGAAGGGATAGTGACGCACGCCGAGGTCACTTCAGCAAGCGGCGCGCGGGACCCCTCGCTGGCGTCTGCAGCCATGCGGGCGGCCCGGCAATTCCGCTTCCAGCCCGCACGCTTGGGCGACCGGAGCGTACCCAGCGGCATGATCCTCAGTTTTCGCTTTGTGCGTTGATCCCGGGCATTTCCACATGAATCGCCGCCGTCGCACGCTGGACGAGATGGCAAACCGTCACGTCGGCCACACGTCACAAAATGGCGTAGAAAGCAAAATTGGCTGTGGATTTGAAACTAAATGAACACTAAACTAAACGGGGTGAGCGCATGTTCGCAAGTTGTCGATTATATTGGTCGGGGCGGTCAGATTTGAACTGACGACCCCCTGCGCCCAAGGCAGGTGCGCTACCGGGCTGCGCTACGCCCCGACATTTGCTGCTTTCTTGATTTTAAACCACTTTCTCAATTTCCGATACCGTCCGGCCTGCCCGAATCGACCCAAAACCCCTCCGACCGTGGCAAAACCGTGACAAAACCCATCAGTTGACCTTCCCCATGTCAAAACCCGGCCGGTCCTCATTCGCGCTCCGGTTCAGCTTCCGCAGCGCCTCCCGCTTCATCTGTAGTTTCATCTGCGAGTACTTCTTACAGGTCCACCTGCTCCTTCTTCATCGGCATCAGTTCCTTGTAGACCCGGAGTCCGGATTCAGTGATGATCCGGATGATATTGCGCAGGTACTCGGGCCCTTGGAACTCGATCCTCTGTTGCTCCGACCAGGACATGTGTGCGGTCGAAACAACCCCTTCACCTTTACAGGAAATTCCACTCCCGCGCAGGGGTTCGCAGGCACCAACTTCTTCCGAACTGCGACGTTCATCATACGACGAAGCACGCGCAGCTCCTGATGGACGGTTGTCGGTTTAAGCCGATCTCGTTGAATGACCCCGGCTGCGGTCCTAACCTGGACGCGCGCTTGAAGCCGCCGCCGGAGATAGTGCTCAATGTCATCCGCCGTGATATCGCCAATCGACCGCTGGCCAAACGTCTCCTTAAGGTGCGAGGCCGCACGTTCGTTCGCTTCGTGGGTCTTTTCTGCGCGGATTGGTGATCTGGAGTAATTCTCCAGGAAAAAGTCCACCCAATCCGCGAATTGTAGTTGTTCTCCTTTCCGGACGACCTCAAGGACCTTGTCATCCCTTGCCTGGAGGCGATCCCGCAGTTTCCGCTGGGCCTCCTGCCAGTCTTCTGTGTTCGTTGATTCCCGGATACGCCTTCCGTTCCGGTCTCGATAGACCATCCATAGCACCTTGCCATCTTTGCGCGGGTATATGGAGCCATCGTGTTTACTCGGTCTTGCCAATTCCCACCTCCTGTTTGAATGTTGCGCGGAAGGGCGCGAGATCCGATTTCAGAAACCGGATGTTTCGGCCCATCACGCGGAGATGGGGAATCTGCTTTCGCTCTACCCAAAGATACACCGTTTGGACGCTGACACCCAAATAGGTGGCGGCCTGGCGGACCGTGAGCGGAACATCGTCCCCTGCGGCAGCGAGCGAAGGGTTCACCGGAACAGGCTGAGTTTTCGATAAGGTTTCTGTGTTCACCGCTACCTCCGTTGCTTATAGGGGCCACCACAGCGCGCTGATCCGTCCCGCCCATAGGCCGCAAAAGAACAGCAGCACGGCGGCAAGGGCCGCGATTGCAAGCTTCTGTGTGGCCATGCGTTGGTGGTATGCCGCCTCGACCTGTCGAACGATTCTTGATGCTTGCAGCCGGGCTTCCTGAACATCTCTCTCAAGCTCCTGTCGAATTCCGGCAGCGGACTCGCGGACCTCCGCTGCAAGAAAAGTTCCTGCACGGGTCTGCATCTTCTTCGCCGCTGCTTCAAACAACGCGAGGTCCTCATGAATTTGGGAATGGATGACTTCGAGCGACTCCTCCAGCACCAGGCGATTCATGGTCACGATGGCGAAGGCTGCGTCGTCCGGCTTGAGAAGGAGCCGATGCCGCGCGGCCACCTCGTCAATCAGGCGTTGCACGTCGAAGGCTATTGGTTTCGCCGCCGCCATGGCTCACTCCATCTCAATCCGATCTAGCTGCTCGAACAGCTCGCGCTGGATGATCTCAAGACGCTGCTTCGATACCAGCGAGAACTCGCCGAGCCGGATGGCCTCCTGGAACGTCAGCCGCCTGGCCAGCATCAGGCGCATGTCGTCACCGTAGGTGCTTGGATTGCGCTCTCGAATAACGACTGTGCCGAGAAGTTTGTGAGCCTGCTCCTCGGCCACGCGGAACTGCTCGAATGGCTTCCC
>Ga0181538_10005327_pt1 | contig 11602 bp, 8 predicted proteins | sample PEATcosm2014_Bin_40_FD_119773 | JGI IMG/M metagenome (GOLD analysis project Ga0181538, IMG submission 119773) | Peatland microbial communities from MTU Mesocosm Facility, Houghton, MI, USA - PEATcosm2014_Bin23_30_metaG | ecosystem: Environmental > Terrestrial > Soil > Wetlands > Peat | place...
CCGGCGAACCAACGCACCGGCCGGAGGCACACGTACAAGTCGAGCAGCTGGCGCAGGGCCACGTTGAGAGAGCGGAAACCTCCGCCCACCGGCGTGGTGAGTGGTCCCTTTATGCCGATCAGGTGGTCCCGGAACGCCTCGACGGTCTCCTCCGGCAACCATTCGCCGGTCGCCTTGAAGGCCTTCTCGCCCGCGAGAACCTCTTTCCAGGAGATGTGCTTTGCGTACTTGGCCGCCGCGGCGTCGAGGACGTGCTGGGCGGCGGGCCAGATGTCGACGCCGATCCCGTCGCCTTCGATGTAGGGGACCACAGGTTCATCCGGCACCAAGAGCGCGCCCGTCGGCGACATCGTGATCTTCGTTGACATGAAAAGCGAGCCTAGTTACGACGGCCCGCGTCGGCACAAGCCGGCGCCCCGGGACCGCGCGGGGACGCCGAAGGCGCCTTCGGAGCCGACCCGGGCGAGCTTGTTCGCCTAGCCCGCCGCGAGCAAAGCCGCCCGCCGCTCGGCGGCGAGCACGGCGTTGCGCAACAGCATCGCCCTTGTCATCGGCCCGACCCCGCCGATCCTCGGGGTTATCCAGCCTGCCACCTCGGCAACGGACTCCTCCACGTCAGAAAGGAGGCGCTTCCCTTCTCGTGAGACACCGGCGCCGACCACCGCCGCGCCCGGCCTCACCATGTCGCGGGTGACGAGGTTCGCCCAGCCCGCCGCCGCGACGACGATGTCGCCCTGGCGCACGTAGTCGCCGAGGTTCGCCACACCGGTGTGCACGACCGTGACGGCCGCGTTCAGTCCGGGGCGCTTGAGCGCGAGCAACAGCGCCAGCGGCCGGCCGATGGTGAGCCCACGGCCCACCACGACGACGTGCTTGCCGCTCACGGGCACGTCGTAGGCGTGCAACAGCTCGACGATCCCCGCCGGCGTGCAGGGCAGCGGTCCCGGCGCTCCCATTACAAGACGCCCGAGGTTCACAGGGTGCAGGCCGTCGACGTCCTTGTCCGGGTCCACGGCCAAGAGCGCCCGCTCCTCGTTCAAGTGCTTCGGCAGGGGCAGCTGGATGAGCAGCGCGTCCACCTGCGGGTTGGCGCTGAGCGACCGCACGACCGACTCGAGGCGCTCCTGGGTTATGTCCCCGGGCAGCTCCTCGTGCACGGACTCGACGCCGATCTCGGCGCAGTCCTGATGTTTCATGGCCACATAGCGGGCAGACGGTCCGTCGTCGCCGACAAGGACCGTGCCGAGCCCGGGGGTGACGCCGGCCTTCTTCAGCTCGGCGACGCGCTCGGCGAGCTCGCCCCGTTCGCGGGCGGCGAGCGCTTCCCCGTCCAGCAGGATGGCGGCCATCAGTGGCGGAAGTGGCGCTCGAAGGTGAGCACCATCGAGATCCCACGCTCCTCGGCGGCCGCGATCACCTCGTCATCGCGGACTGACCCGCCGGGCTGCACCACGGCAGTGACGCCTGCGTCGATCATGGCGTCCAACCCATCTCGAAACGGGAAAAATGCGTCACTTGCCCCTGCTCCTCCCTGCGCTCGTCCGGCCGCCTTGCGGGCGGCGATGCCGGCCGCGTCCACGCGGTTCTGCTGCCCGCAGCCGATGCCGACTATCCGCCCACCGTAGGCCAAAACGATGGCGTTTGACGAAGTGAGAGCGCAGACCCTCCAGGCAAGTTCGAGGTCGCGCCACTGTTGGGCGCTCGGTGCAAGGCTCGTCGCCACGCGCCAGTTCTCCGGTGCCGACCCGAACCGGTCGTGTTCTTGGACTAGGAACCCTCCGTCGATCTGGCGGACCCCGGTCCCGGGGCGCCCGGGCGCCGGCGCGGCCATCACGCGCGTGTTCTTCCGCTTGGCGGCGAAACGGGAAAGGGCCCCGGCGTCAAAGCCCGGCGCTATCACCACGTCCGCGAGCGGTCCCGCGACGATCCGGTCCGCGAGAGCCTCGTCGACGGGTCCGCTCAGGGCCACGATGCCGCCGAAGGCCGAGACCGGGTCCGCCTCGAGAGCCCGTTCATAGGCGCTGGCGAGGTCCTCGGCGACGGCGGCACCACACGGGTTCGTGTGCTTGACGATCACCGCCCCGCAAAGACCCGCCCCGAAGCTGAGTCCGCCGGTGCCCACGAGCTCGTGCACGAGCCGCCAGGCCGCCTCGGCGTCGAGCAGGTTCAGGTAGGACAACTCCTTCCCGCCGTGCTGGACGGCCGCCTCCCACCAGCCCGGGGGACCGCCGCGCGCCCGATAGAGCGAGGCGGCCTGATGGGGGTTCTCCCCGTAGCGGAGAGACCTGGCGCGCTCCACGACGATGTGGAGGCTCCCGGGCAGCTCGTCGGCGCCCTCGCCCGTTCCGGGCCCGGTCTCGTCCAGCCAGCGCACGATCGCCGCGTCGTAAGCGGCCGTGTGCGCGAACGCCGACCGTGCGAGCCTGCGGCGCGTGGCCTCGCTGACCGCCCCGGTGGAGCGCAGCTCTTCGAGCACGGTCCCGTACTGCCCCGGATCGACCACCACCGTGACATGGGCGCAGTTCTTCGCCGCGGCCCGGATCATCGTCGGGCCTCCGACGTCGATCATCTCCACGGAAGGTTCCGCCTCGAAGGGGTAGAGATTGCAGACGACGAGGTCGACCGCGGTGATGTGCTGGGACTCGAGGTCGGCGATATGGGACGGGACGGACCGGTCGGCGAGGATGCCCGCGTGGATCGCCGGGTGCAGGGTCTTCACGCGACCCCCCAGCATCTCCGGTACGCCGGTCACCTCGGCGACCTTCTTGTGCGCGATCCCGGCCGCTTCCAGGAGCTTCGCAGTGCCACCGCTCGCGACGAGCTCGACGCCGAGGCCGCTCAGGCCGCCGGCGAAGTCCACGAGGCCGGTCTTGTCGTAAACAGAGAGGAGTGCTCGCACCCGCGACGACCCTATCAGGACGGCGTCCGGAGCCTGAGCTGGGACTTCGTGGCCCGGGCCGAGCCCGTGACGGACCGGTGGGCAGCCCGGCCCGGTCGGTGGTCTGTGGCGAATTCATGTCGCCGGACGGGTATCCTTTCTGACGCAAGCCCCCCGTTGCGATGTTTCACTCGCTACGCTCGATCGAGCCGTTCGGGACAGATGAGGAGTACTTTGAGCGACGACCTCCAGGGCATCGGATGGTGGCTCGCGTCTGACGGCAGGTGGTACCCGCCGGACCTTAATCCGGCCGCCCCTTACGCCGCAGCGGGGGAACAGGCCCGCATCGCCGCTCTCTTCGACGCCGCCATCGGCGTGGCCCGGGTCCGGGACAAGGTCTACGCCGCGCCCGGGAGCGCGTCCTCCTCTCCAGACGAGCGCGCCGGCCCGCATTTCGGCGGGCGGGTCGTCGGCGCCGAGCAGAAGAGCCCAGCCCGGGGGAACGCCCCGCGACGCGACGGCGATCCCCTGCCACGTTTCGGGGCTCCAGACCGCCCGGGCTGGCCGTTCGAGCCGCGCAGCGCCTCTGAGCCCGTCACCTCGAGGCCCGAGACCCGCTGGAGACCCGAGACGCGCCAGAGAGCGGACACGAGGCGGCCGCCGTCCCGCTCCGTGCCTGAGCGGCCCGCTCCGAGCGCGCCGGCTCTCGAGCCATCGCGTCGGTCGGCTTTTGCGCCCGAGCCTCTGCCCCGCTTCAAGCCTGTGAGGCCCCACGGGGCCGAAGAGCCCTGCGAACAGGTGACGGCGTCCCCATCTGTGCCGCCACCGCCACCGGACGTCGGGCCCGAGCCTGCCCAGATGACAGTCGAAGCGCCCGCCATCGCCCCCGCGCTGCCGACGGCCACCGCCCCGGCGCCTCCGCCCGCGCCCGACGCCGCGGGACTGGCCGGCACCGAGCCCGCATCGGGGCCGCCGCCGGTCGTGGCCGAGACGACGACGACAACACACGAGAGGATCGGCCCGCCGCCGAGCGCCCGCCGGCGCCCGTCGACGGTGAGGTCTCCCTCGGACCTGCGAGACGCCGTGGCTGGAGCGGTGGCACGCGCCGCGGCCCAAGGACCGCTCATGCCGAGGAGCCCGGAGGATCACGCCGGGCTCGGTCCCGGCGAGGCGAGGGCTTACGAGAAGTTGGCCCGCGACGAAGCACCCTACGGCACGCAGGCTCCTGTCGAGCCTGAGCCCGGGGTGCCCGGCATGCGCGTCTACGACCCCTATGAGGAGTTCGCCAGACTGGCCGGCGAACATGCCCTTTCCAACGCAGGCCCGAGGCGTCGCAGCAACCGGCTGAGCTCATCGCCCGAGACGTCACCCGTGTCGGTGCCGGTGCCTTCCGGCGAAGGCGCCGAGCCGGCCCCGGCCGAGACCGTGGCCGGAGCGGCGGGCTCGGATGTCTCGCTGGTGGCGAGCATTGCCCCGAGCGAGCCCGAGGTTCTCGAGCCCGAGCTCGTGGTGACCGGCGAGAGCGAGCCTGCCGGCGAGAGCGAGCCCGAGTTTCTCGAGGCCGAGCTCGTGGTCACCGGCGAGCGCGAGCCTGCCGGCGAGAGCGAGCCTGAGGTCCACGCCCCGCCCGTGCCTGGGTCGGAGCGGACGAGCGAGCCTGAACCGCGCTTTCCGGGCTCGGAACCCGAGCCCGACGTCTGGCCCATCGGCGAACGGCGGTCATCTGCGCGCCCGGCACGAAAGCCCCTGCCCGCGGCCCTCCAGGCGGTGGTCGCCTCCGAGATCTCCAACAGCGACGTTGGCGAGCAGCCGTCGGAGCCGGTCGCCTCGAGACAGCCTCCGGCCCCGGCGCCGGCCTTTTTGGGCTCCACGACCGGGAGCGAGAACGGCAGAGTAGGCGTCACCACGAAAAGGCCCGGGGTCATCCGTCGTTACGCCTCGGCGATCGCCATCGTCGTCGTTTTCGCAGCGGCCGCCGGGGCAGCAGCCGGCATCGCCGCCTTCCGGGGCCCGACCCGGCCCGGGCTGACCAGTGTCGCCCAGGCAAGAGCGGCGGTGGACAACGTGCTGCTGCGCGCCGGCGACTTCCCGCCACCTTGGCACGTGGCAAAGGCCGCGACCACCGCTGCCTCCTTCGGGGTGGCCTCAGGCCTCGTCACGCCCTCGCTGGTCCATTCCTTCGTGGCCGCCAACCCGGGGTGCGCCGGTGACCTCGCTCCCGTGGGCACCACCCTCACGGCCACTAACGGCGGCGCGGCTGCCGTTGCCTCCACGGAGGCGACCGCTTCGGACCCCCTCGGGGGCTCCTGGCAGACCACTGACGTGGCCGCCTACCACTCCGACGCCGCCACGGTGACGAGAGACTTCGCGGCTCTCCGCCGGCTTTTGACCGAGCCGGCCGCCAGATCGTGCCTCAACAGGTTCTTGTCCGCTTCCCTGCTGGCCGGACTGCCGACCGGCTCGTACATCTCGTTGTCCGTGGCGTCGGCTCCACTACCGGCCCTTCCCGGAAGCCCACCGGCTTTCGCCATGTCCATGGGCGGCACGGCCGCGGTCCGCGGCGTCACGCTGCCCTTCCGCTTCGAGGTCACCTCCTTCGAAGTCGGTCACATCCAGGTGAGCCTCACGTCGACCTCCAAGCTCGTGCCCCTCCCGCTCAGCCTCAACCAGGCACTGCTCGTGGTGCTGGCGACGCGGGCCGAGCTGCAGAGCCCCTGAGCCCTGAGCCACAGCCGGCGCCGGCGGCAATCGGCGCTCAGGGGAGGTATGGATAGAGCGGCCTCGCGCCCGTGAGCTCGGCGACACGGCCGGCAAGGGAGCCGTCGGGGTCCTCACCGCCGTTCGCCAGCGCGTCGGAGACGATGGCCCCGACGTGAGCGAATTGCTCGGGGCCGAAGCCCCGGCTCGCGAGGGCCGTCGCCCCGAAACGCAACCCGGAGCAAGCCGGCTTGCTGAGGGCGTCGTAAGCGAGCGAGATGGCGTTGGCGGAGATCCCGATCCTGTTGAGCCTGCGAAGCGTCGCCCAGGCCTCCAGGCGAGAAGGTGCGAGGTCGACCAGCAGCTGGTGGACGTCGGTGCCGCCGGTGACGACAGTCGCGTTGGTCCTCTGCTCGGCCTCGACCAGCTTCTGCGCGATCGTCCGCGCCCCGGCCACGGTGCGCTCCATGCGTTCGCGGAACTCGTCGGTGCCGGCGAGCTTGAAGGTCACCGCCTTGGCGGCGATCACGTGCGGGAGCGGGCAGCCCTGCTCGCCGGGGTAGACGGCGGCGTCGATCCGCTCGGCGAGCTCGCGCCGGCACAAGATGGCACCGCCCCGGGCGCCGCCCAGAGTCTTGTGCACCGTCATCGTGCAGGCGTCGGCCAACGGGACGGGGTCGGGATGGACCTTGGCGGCCACGAGGCCTGCGAAATGGGCCATGTCGACCACGAGGGCGGCACCCACTTCGTCGGCGATGGCGCGGAACCTCGCGAAGTCGAGGTGCCGGCTGTAGCACGACCACCCGGCGAACACGACCCGGGGCCGGTGACGGCGGGCGAGAGCTTCGACCTCGTCCATGTCCACCAACCGGTCGTCGCGCCGCACGTGATAGGCGAAAGCCCGGTAATTGCGCCCGGCGAAGGTCTCGGTCCCGCACTGAGTCGGGTGCCCTCCGTGGGCGAAGTCGAAACCGAGCACGACGTCACCCGGTGCGCACAGGGCGTGAAGCACCGCCGCGTTGGCACTGGCGCCCGAGTAGGACTGGACATTGGCATGCTCGGCACCGAACAGGGCCTTGGCCCTCTCCACCGCCAGGCTCTCGATCTCGTCGATCCACTCGCAGGTGTCGTAGTCGCGCCGTTGCGGATAGCCGTCGGCGTACTTGGCCGTGAGCACCGACCCCTGCGCCTCGAGCACCGCCCTCGGCGGCACGCTCTCGGAGGCGACCAGGTCGAGCGTGGACCTCTGCCGCTCGAGCTCGGAGCCGATCGCCGCACTCACCTCGGGGTCGAGGTCGCTGAGCGATGCCTCGAACGGATTCTCGGTCCGGTCTATCACCACTGGGCCAAGCTACTCGGCGGGCACCGGGACCGGTCCTGTCGGCGGCCCGGTCCGTTCCGATCGCCCGGTCTGTTCCGCTCGCCCGGCCCTCCCGAAGCCGGCAAGGGCGAAGGGCTCGCCAGGTCGTGCCGACGCGTGCCTCAAGGAGAGCCCCAGCACGACCGCGCCGGCCCCGGCGCTCAAGAGCCCGCCGCCGATCAGGCCCCATCTGGCCCCGAGCTCCTGGGAGATCCATCCGACCAGCGGTGCGCCGACCGGCGTGCCTCCCGCGAACACGAGCATGTAGATGCCCATCACACGGCCGCGCATCTCGGGTGCCGACGCCAATTGCACGCTCGAGTTCGCGGCCGTCGAGAAGGTGATGTTCGCGAAGCCCACAAGGAGGAGCGTGGCGGCGAACAGGTAGAAACTGGGCATCAGACCGACTCCGATCTCGAGCACGCCGAAAGCGAGCGCCGCCAGGATCACCAGGCGCAGGCTCGGATGCCTCCTGCGGGCACCGAGGAGCGCCCCGGCGAGAGCGCCCGCGGCAAGCATCGAGGAGAGGAGCCCGAACGAGGCCGCCCCTTTGTGGAACACGACCTTGTCCATGAGAGCGAGCGTGATCTGGAAGTTGAGCCCGAAGGTCCCGACCACCCCGATCAGAATGATCGGCACCAGGAGCTCGCGGCGCCGGCGCACATACGACAGCCCCTCGCGGAGGTTCCCGTGCTGGCGCTGAAGGCGCGGGGCGGGATACAGCTCCGAGGACCGCATCATGCACAGGCCGACGATCACTGCGATGAAAGAGGCGGCGTTGCCCAAGAAGACCCACGCCGTGCCGACGCCGTCGATGAGAAGTCCCGCCGCTGCGGGACCGACGATACGGGCGGCATTGAAGGTGGCGCTGTTGAGCCCGACGGCGTTGGGCAGCTCCGAGCCACCGACCAGCTCGGAGACGAACGCCTGGCGGGTCGGGTTGTCGACCGCGGTCACCAGGCCGAGCAGGAAGGCGAAAAGGTACACGTCGTACAGGCTGGCGGCGCCCAGGAGGTCCAAGAGCCCTAGACCGAGCGCCAACAGGCCCATGGTCACCTGCGTGGCCATGATGATCCTGCGCTTGGGGAAGCGGTCCGCGATCACTCCGCCCTGGAGCCCGAACAACAGGATCGGGAGGAACTGCAACGCCGTGGTGACCCCGATAGCGGTCCCGCTGTTGTCGGTCAAGCGGAGCACGAGCCAGTCCTGGCCGACGCGTTGCATCCAGCTTCCCGTGAGCGACACGAGCTGGCCGCTCGCGAAGAGCCGGTAGTTGCGGACGCGAAGCGACGCGAAGGTACGGTTCACGAATCCGCGAGCCTTTCGATTAGCGGCACCGCCCGGGAAAGCGTGTCCCGCTCGGCCGCTGAGAGCTCGCTCAGTCGGTAGGCCAACCATGCCTGCTTGCGGTGGCGGTCCTCGGCGAGCAGGTCGCGGCCACGGTCCGTGAGGGCGAGCACGCACTGGCGCCGGTCAGTCTCGTGAGGCTGGCGGCGGACAAGGCCGAGCTCCTCGAGGGCCGTGATCAGCCTTGTCATCGAGGGCGGCTGTACGCGTTCGGCGGCGGCGAGCTGTGTGGGCGAACGCGGCCCCTCCCTCTCGATGATGCCGAGGACAGAAAGCTGACTGACCGTGAGCCCTTCGCTCGACCTCTCGGAGCGCATGCGCCGGGACAGGCGCGTCACACCGATGCGAAGGACGCTCGCGAGTCCCGAGACGTCCGCTTGTCCCACCTGGGGGTCCAGCACGGCAGCAACCATGTAGTTAGCATAGCTCATTAGCTTTGCTAATCAGTTCGCGCTGTGCTGTCCTTCCCGGGTCGCCCCCTGGCCCGCCAAGCGGACGTCGAAGCCGGCCTTCTTCGCCGCGTCCAGAACGGCTTTGGCGTGTTCACGGTTGCGCGTCTCCAACACGATGTGGACAGCGGTCTCGCGCACCTGCAGGTCGTAGCCCTCACGCAGGTGCTCCACGGTCACGAGGTTGGCGCCGTTGTCGCCGAGGCACGTCAAAAGGCGCGCCAGGCTCCCGGGCCTGTCGGGGATGCGGGCGAAGAGCACGACCCTGCGCCCGGCGTTGGTCTCGTGGCGGCGGATGACCGGTGACAACAGGCCGGGGTCCACGTTGCCGCCCGACAGCACGACGACTGTCGTGCCGGCGGCCGGGGGCACGATGCGGCGCGCCATCAACGCCGCCACCCCCACGGCGCCCGCCCCTTCGACCACGAGCTTGGAACGCATGAGGAGCATCACCATGGAATCCGCGATCTCGTTCTCCCCGACGGCCACGATCTCGTCGACGTGGCGCTCGATGAGCCCGAGGGTGATGCCGCGTGGACGCTTCACGGCGATGCCGTCGGCCAGCGTCGAGCCGGCCCTGGCGGTGGTGGCGCGCTGGCCCTGCCTGCGCGCCAGGAACGGGGAGCAGACGGCTGCCTGCACGGCCACGACCCGAACCTCGGGCGCGAGAGCGTCGATTGCGCAGGCGATCCCCGAGGCGAGCCCGCCGCCACCGAGGGGCACGACGACCATGGCGAGGTCGTCGACGTCCTCGACGATCTCGAGCCCGAGGGTTCCCTGACCGGCCACGATCGCCGGATCGTCGAAGGGGTGGACGAAGTGGAGACCTGCCTCCCGGGCCCGTTTCTCGGCCAGCACGACGCAGTCGTCGAGCGAGTCGCCCTCGAGGTGCACCGAGGCCCCGTAGCCGATCGTCGCCTCCGCCTTGGAGACCGAGGCCTCCGCCGGCATGTAGACCTCGCAGCGCACGCCTGCCGAGCGCGCCGCCAGTGCCGCCGCCTGTGCGTGGTTGCCCGCCGAGGCGACGACGATGCCGGGAGCGGCCGCCCGGCCCAGGGCCGCGAGCTTGGCGGAGGCGCCGCGGATCTTGAACGAGCCGGTCGGCTGCAGGTTCTCCGCCTTCAGCACCACCCGGGAGCCCGTGAGCTCGCTCAGCAGGCGTGAGTTGAAGATCGGCGTGTGCACCGCGATCCGCCCCACCGCGGCCCGGGCGGCCTCGATCGCCTCGAGACTGACCTCGCCCGGTCCGCTCCCCCCCTTCACCACCTTGGGCCCTAGAAGGCCCGCACGAGCTCGACCATGAGCTCGCCGGCTTCGGTGGGGTTCTTGGCCACGAGCACGCCGGCGGCCGTCAGGGCCTCCATCTTCGCCTTGGCCGTTCCTTTCGAGCCCGAGATGATGGCCCCGGCGTGCCCCATCTTGCGGCCCGGCGGTGCCGTCACGCCCGCGATGTACGCGACGACGGGCTTGTCCATCGACGACGCGATGAAGTCCGCCGCCCGTTCCTCGCCGTCGCCCCCGATCTCGCCGATCATGAGCACGGCCCGGGTCTGCGGATCGGCCTGGAAGGCCGTGAGCACATCGACGAAGCTCGAGCCCGGAACCGGGTCGCCTCCGATGCCCACACAGGTCGTCTGGCCGACGCCCTGCTGGGACAATTCGTGGAGAGCCTGGTAGGTCAAGGTGCCGGACCGGCTGACGACCCCGACCGGGCCCCCCGGCAGGGCGATGTCGCCGGCGGTGATGCCGATGTTGCACTTGCCCGGCGAGATGATGCCCGGGCAGTTCGGCCCGATCAGCACCACGTCGGGGAAGTCACGGCGGAGCCGTGCGTTCACGAGCGCCTCGTCCTTGGCCGGGATGTGCTCGGTGATGCACACCACGACGTGGATGCCCGCCGCGGCGGCGTCCACGATCGCCGCGGGCGCCGCCCGCGGGGGCACGGCGATGAAGCTCGCGGTGGCCCCGGTGGCGGCGACGGCCTCGGCGACCGAGTCGAAGACCGGTATCCCCTCGACGTCCTGGCCACCTTTGCCGGGCGTCACGCCTGCGACGACCTTGGTGCCGTAGGCACGGTTGCGCAGGCCGTGAAAGCGGCCTTGGCTCCCGGTGAGTCCCTGCACGACCACGCGGGTCGTCTCGTCCACGAAGATGCTCACAGCGACGAACCTCCTTGCGAGTTTCGAGCAGCAGCCAGCTCCACCGCGCGCCGCGCGGCGCTCAGCATGGTCCGCTCGCTCACGATCTTCTCCGAGGCGCGCTCCTCGATGATCCTCCGCGCCTCGGCCACGTTCGTCCCGTCGAGGCGGAGCACGATCTGCGAGGTGATGTCCACCTTGTCCAGGGCCTTGACGATGCCGCGGGCGACCTCGTCGCAGCGCACGATCCCGCCGAAGATGTTGACGAAGATCGAGCGGACGCTCGGGTCGAGGTTGATCACCTCGAGGGCGCCCGCCATGCCGTCCTCGTCGGCGCCGCCCCCGACGTCGAGGAAGTTCGCCGCCGCGCCCCCCACCTGGCTCACCACGTCGACGGTGCTCATCGCCAGCCCCGCCCCGTTGGCGATGATGCCGACCGACCCGTCGAGGGGGATGTACGACAGTCCCTTGGACTTGGCCAGGCGCTCGCGCTCGGTCGACTCGCCCATGTTGTCTATCTCGGCCCACTCCGGGTGGCGGAACGCCGCGTCGTCGTCGAGGGTCACCTTGGCGTCGAGCGCGCGCACCACGCCGTCGGTCGTGAGCACGAGGGGGTTTATCTCCACGAGGTCGGCGTCGCCTTGGATGTAGCAGTCATAGAGCTTGACGAGGATGTCGGCGGCGCCCTCGCGGGCCTCGGGGTCGAGCCCGGCCCGGGTGACCAGATCACGCA
>Ga0181538_10005328_pt1 | contig 11600 bp, 7 predicted proteins | sample PEATcosm2014_Bin_40_FD_119773 | JGI IMG/M metagenome (GOLD analysis project Ga0181538, IMG submission 119773) | Peatland microbial communities from MTU Mesocosm Facility, Houghton, MI, USA - PEATcosm2014_Bin23_30_metaG | ecosystem: Environmental > Terrestrial > Soil > Wetlands > Peat | place...
CGCGTTCGGCGTCGCGATTGAATTGCAAAACGGTTTCGCGCGTGTACTTGTGGTCCACCATTTTCGGCAGAAACTGCGGCGGAATCGTGATGATGTGCGCGCCGGCAAGCGCCGCGTTCTGAACGTCCATGACGGTGCGGATGCTGCCGACAATGATCTTCGCGGTGTATTCCCACTCGTCGAGCCAGGCGCGCACGTTGCGAATCACGATGCACGGATCGTTTCCTTCATCCGCAACGCGCCCCGCAAAAATGCTCACGTAGGCCGCGCCGGCTTTGGCGGCCAAAATCGCCTGATTAAACGAGAGAATCGCGGTGGTATTCACCGCGATCGCCTCTTTGCTGAGCGCATGAATCACGCCGAGGCAGGATTCGCCGTGCGCGTTGGTGATGGGGATTTTGACGACGATGTTCGGCGCGCAACGCGCGAGCTTGCGGCCCTGCGCAAGCATTTGCGCCGGATCGTCTGTGGTGACTTCGACGCTCAACGGGCGCTCGCCGAGCAGACGCGCCAGCCGGTGCGCGCCTTCTTCCAGGTCGAACACGCCATCCTTAAACAGGATGCTGGGATTCGTGGTGACGCCGTCCACAACCCCCTCTGCCGACCATTTTTCGATTTCGCGATGGTCCGCCGAATCGAGATAGATTTGCATTTTCCCTCTCAGTCTGCCGCGCCGGTGTGTTGTGGCGCGCTGTCGTACGAGTCGTAGCGATAATGCTGGTAGTAGTAGGAATACTCCTCGCGGTGCATGTCGACGTTGTTGAGCACCACGCCAATCACCCGCGCGCCCACGTCGGAAGCGTGCGCTTGCGCGCGGCGAGCAAGTTCCCGCGGCGTTTCGCCTCCCTTGATCACCAGCACCACGCCCTCCACTAGCGTCGCGAGGATGCGGCTGTCGGCCACGTTGAGCAGCGGCGGCGAGTCCACGACCACGAACTTGTATTCTTCGAGCGCTTCGGCGAGAAGCTTTTTCATGCGATCGGACGACACCAGTTCCGCCGGATTCGGCGGAATCGGCCCCGAAACCAGGACGTCAAGCCCCGGAACCGAAATTTTCTCGACGGCCGCGCGCCAGTCCTGCTGGCCCGCGAGGTAGCTCACCACCCCAAGACTGTCGCGAATGCCGAAAGCGCGATGAACGCTGGGCCGGCGCAAATCGCCATCGATCAAAAGAACCCGCTGCCCAAGCTGCGCGAGCGAAATCGCGAGGTTGGTCGAAACGGTGGTTTTTCCTTCGCCGGGCTGCGCGCTCGATACGAGCAACGAGCGCGGTGGCGAGTCCGCGGCGGATAGCAGCACGGACGTGCGCAGGCTGCGGAAGGCTTCGGTTAACTCCGAGTATTTCGCCGAGAGTTCGTCCATCAGATACCAGTGCGGGGTCAGCGCGCTGGAACCGTTTCCCGCGGCAAGCGGTGGCTTGACGTGAAGCGGGTCGGCGTCGCCATTGGTTTGGCCCGCGCGATTGCCGCGCCCGTTCAGAGATTCAACGGCCGGAATCAGGGCCAGCGCGGGCAGCTGCAGAATCCGCTCGACCTCTTCCGTGGTCTTGAGCGAGTTGTCCAGGTGCTCCTGCAAGAAAGCGGCGCCGATGCCGATGCCAAAGCCCAGAAGCAGGCCGAGCGACAAATTCAGAGCGACGCGAGGCTTGGCCGGCCTGGTGGACGGCACGGCGGCGTCGACGATGCGGATGTTGCTTTCTTTGAGGCCGGCGGAAATTCCCGCCTGTTTCAGCCGCTGCAACAAGCCGTCGTACAACTCGTGGTTCGTATCCACTTCGCGTTTGAGAATCCCGTACTGCACCGACCGTTCCGCAATCCCGTTGGCGTCGCGCTGCGCGTTGCCGAACGCGTCTTTCAGGAGCGTTTCGCGCCGGACGGCGGCCAGGTAGTCGTTGCGAATTCGCGTGGCCGCGCGATTGCGTTCCGCGTCAAGCGTGCCTTGCGCTTCATCGATTTCGCTCTGCACCTGCTTCAGCTTCGGATAGTCCGTAGCAAACATCGTGGCCAGCTGCGCGCGCTGCGTTTCAAGGTCCGAAACCCGCAGGGTAAGCTCCTGCAATTCATGGTTTTCGAATACGGTGGGGAGCGCGCCGTAGTCTCCCGCCTCGATCAGCCGATAGAGCGACTCTTTCTGGTAGCGGTCCGCCTGCGCTTTTGTGAGTTCTTCCTGCAGTTGCCGCAGGCGCGCGTCCACGATGTTTTCCGTGGTGCCCTTTTCGCTTTCGAGGAACAGCAGGCCGTTATTGCGCGCATAAGCCTGCATTTCGTCTTCGGATTTCTCGAGTTTTCCTTTGACCCCCACGAGCTGCTGGGAAAGCCATTCGGACGCCTTTTGCGCGGCGTCCCAGCGGAGTTCGAGATTCTCATCGACGTAGTTCGACGCGATGCCGTTCACGATGCGCGCCGCCAGCAGCGGGTCCTGCGATTCGAAGGAAACTTCCACCAGGCGGCTTTGCTTCACCGGATCGACGCTCAGCCGGTCCGTGAGGGTTTTCAGCGCGTTGTGGACCGCTTCGGTGTCGGGACGCGGCGCCGTGGAATCTCCCGTAGAAGAGATTGCGGCGGCCTTCAGCGAGGGCAGCGACCACCAGTGCCGCGGCGGATTGAATTCGGCCAGCTGATCGAGGTGCAATTCGCGCACGACTCGCCGCAGGACGCTTTCGCTTTCGAGTACTTTGTACTGCGTTTCGAGAAAGGTGTTCGAAACGTTGTCGATCTCGAACAGGTCCTCGGCCGTGGGGATGTTGGGATTTTCACGCTCGATTTCGATCAGCGCTTTCGCTTGGTACAGCGGCTTTTCTTTCACCGTGGCGATCACGTCCACCGCGAGGATCACCGCCAGGACGGCGAAAACGGTCCAGCGGCGCTTCCGCAAGACGATCCAGTAAGACAGCAGATTGACGGAAGGCGGAGGGTCGCCCTTCAGCGCCAGAACTTCGGCGCGCCGCTTTTCGAGGGCTCGCGGACCCGGCGGCAAAATCTCGATGCTGTTTTCTCTCTCCATATCACCACCGATAAACGGCGACTCCCGTTCCCACCGAGATGGCTGCATCAAGGCCGCGATACATTGCCGTGCGGGTCATGCTGTTCGGGACAAACACGATGTCGCGGGCCGTGAGCATGGGGTCGGCAACCTTGCCTGAAAGAACTTTCTTGAGGTCGATCGGGATTTCCTGGCGCTGCCCCGTCGCCGGGTCGGTGCGGATGATTTTCGAGTGCGCCGCGGCGGACGTGTGCGTCAATCCCTGCGCCAGCGCCACAGCCTGCAGCACGGAAATGTTTTCGTTGGTCTTCAGCTGGAAGCCGCCCGGCCTGGCCACTTCGCCCACCACGTAAACCAGTTCCGCTCGCGTCACTTTCACTACGTCGCCTGGATATACCGGGACGTTCAGCCGCGGATCGCCCGAGTCCAATAGCTTCTTCAAATCGATTTCCACGGTTTGCAACGAGCCGGAATCGGCCTCTGCCGTTCCGTTCCGCGCGGTTGACGGTTGCGGCAGAGCTTCGGCTGAGTTCATTGCCGTGTCGTTCGCGTCGCCATCCGCCGAAGCCTCCGAAACCGATGCGGTTTCCTGAGCTGGCCGAGCAGCAGATTCGGCTGACCAGTACCCGTGAATCTCGTCGTGCCGGTCGACAATGACCGTATCGCCCGCGTCGTCGCCGAGCCCCTCGGCCATGGACAACAGCTCGATCACCGACTTGGGCCCGCGAATCTGGAAAACGCCCGGCTTCTTCACCGCGCCAAAAACCGACACGGTGTGACTCTGCATTTCGCGGACCTGCACGTTTACGTGCGGGTCCTTTATGTAGTTGCGGCGGAGGATTTCCTCGATCACGGCGCTAAGTTCCTGCGTCGTCAGGCCTGCGGCGCGCACCGTACCGACCACAGCCATCGAAATCTGGCCGCTCGCGGTGACGCGAGGAGCGCGATCGAGTTCCGAGGCTTCGAGAACGGTGATGTCGAGGAGATCGTCGGCGCCAATGCGGTAATCCGACGGCGGCGCGACGGGACTTTCGCCCGAAACGCCGCGGTTGAGTTCGACGAGGCGCCGATTGTAGTCTTCCGTTGTTTGCTGATAGCGGTTCGAGGGCGAAGCGCTCTGCTCGACCGCCTGCGGCTCGCGAGCATCCATCGCCACCGGCAAGACCAGCATCGCTGCCAGAGATACAATCGCCGTCAGGCACACCCGGAACCAGCTCCACCTAGCTTGCAAACCACCCATTGGCTTCACCCGTCCCCAAAGTCGTGCAGACACACGTTAAGCATCTGTTTCCAAACGTTGTGTAATTCGACCCCCGGGGAGGCCCACGGCCCAATTCTTCGGACCTCCCGGCCCTTTTAACGCGCTGCTTTTTGAAGACTAACTGCTGGGCGAGCTGCTGCTGCCCTTTTCGGCCTCATATATGCCTACCCCGAGACCGACCGCAGCTGCCACTCCGACGACAATCCAGATCCAGGTTGACGTCGACATCCCCCCGCCCTGTGGAGGCGTGGGAGCAAAGGTCGCGCTCAGCGCCATGTTGGGCGTTACGTCCCCTGTGTGATCGGGCGTCTCGACGTGGGCCGCCCCGCTGCTGGCCACCACTCGCAACGCGTTGCCGTGCAGAACCACGTTGTAGATGGCCGGAGCGTTCGACGCAGCCTGTACACGCGCTCCGTGGGCTTCAATGATGATCGGCGTATTGCCTTTGTTCATAACTGAAACAGCTCCGTCCTCGAGCCTGACGACCACTCTTCCGTCTTTCTCGCCGAGAGTCGCTTTGCTCAATTCGGGAATCACCACCGAATTGCCGCTCGGGAAGCTCAGCGATGTGCTGCTGGCCTTCTCCGTGGCGATCCGGTCTCCGGCAAATACCGACGTCACTGCGGGAGCGGCGACGCCGTTAATTTCCACGGCACCGCGCGTAATCATCTGACCGGCCACCGAAGCTCCGGACGCCGGCACCACTGGGAGCAACACGAGCAGGGCCGACAAAACCACTACGAAAGCCCCTTTGACATTCATGGACACGCCTCCTCTTTTGTTTTTTCTTGCAGTGAGTGGATTCCCCACGGAAGGAGGGAGTGGGGGACATGGCCCAGGCGACGGCCGCCTGAACCGGGTTGAGTTGTCGTCATCATTCGGCATTCATCGTTCAGCAAAAATCCCGGGCCCCTAGAACGTACAGGGCTCGCGGACACGCCTGTGTGATTCCGCGGCCTGTACCGTTCTGCATTCCGGGAATGAAACTGTTTCACTCAGTTTCACGACTGTATGTGCAAGACGCTTGCCAATCGGTCGTGCTCAGCCACCTTTATCATTCGCTCCTTGCGACCTCTCGATTGTCATCTACTCTTCCCTGCGTTATTCTCCATTTCGCATGGTAGATATTCATTGCCACATACTTCCGGGGCTCGACGACGGCGCAGAATCGCTGGAAGTGGCCTGCGCGATGGCGGAAATGGCCATTGCCGACGGGATAACTCACGTTGTCGGAACTCCCCACGCGAGCCAAAATCACATTTTCGTTCCCGAATTGGTAAAGCAGCGCCGGGATGAAATCCAGGCCAAGTTTGAGGGACGCCTTATTTTAGCCACCGGCTGTGACTTCCACCTGAGCTTCGAAAACCTTCAGGACATCCGCCACGACGCCACGCGCTTTACGCTGAACCAGAAGAACTATCTGCTGGTGGAATTCGCCGAGTATTCCATTCCGCCGTCGCTGGACCATGCCCTACATCAATTGCAACTGGCGGGTTTGCGTCCGATCATCACCCATCCGGAGCGTAACCCCCTGATCCGTGCGCAACCCGAAAGGCTATTCCACTGGCTGCGACAGGGCTGCTACGCCCAGATAACGGCGCAGTCGTTGCTAGGCAGGTTCGGAAAGGCCGCACAGGAATCGGCTGAGCGATGGCTCGACGGCGGAGCGGTCCACTTCCTCGCGAGCGATGCGCACAACACCACCTCGCGGCCATTGAAACTCAAGGAAGCCTTCGAACTGGTGGCAAAGAGACGCGGGGAAGGTGTCGCGCAGGCGCTGCTCGTGGACAATCCTCTGGCGGCATTCGAAGGGCGATCGTTGCCCTACGTTCCGGAGCTGGCCGAAGAATTGGAAGCGGAAAACGCCGGAACGCGCGATCAGAAACGCAAGAGATTTTGGTTCTTCTGAAACTCACGAGCCGAGTCTTTCGTCAGCGCGCGGCTTTACAGTTTGCGGAAAAATTCGGTTTTTAGGGGGTCGGAGCTTCAGCTCCGACTTAAGGCTCGCTTTTTCGTCAGGGGTTTTAACCCCTGAGGCAACGCTTCTGACTCATCGTACTCACGCGGTCTCTCTAGTTGAACAGCTCCAGAATCTCTTCGTAGCGCTTGAACGGCGGAATCGGGTAGGCCCCTGCAATTCCCTCACTGCGCCCCGTCCGGGCCTAGCGAGTAAACTGAGTGCAAGTGTCGCGCCGACCGATTGAGCCCGCACGACTTACGGGGACTTGACGCACACAGTTCAAGCAATTTTATCCGCACTTTCATCTTGCCCAAGTGAAGCCTAGTTAGGCTGGGCGCTGAACTTCCGGGCATGTTGTTGGGTAACTTGGAGGCTTTAAGCGATGAAAAGAACCACAGCGGTTTTACTTCCCGCGCTCTGCCTCTTTGGAATGACATTCCTGCCAGGTCTACGATCGTCAGCAAATGAGGACAATCGCCTGCCCAAGGTGGTGGCGCGATTCGACCAACTTTTGCGCGCTGCTGATCTGCCCACAACTATCACGCTTTACACGCCCGAAAAGGCCGGACTATTCAGGGTCAGCGGTTACGCCGTGGTCACAAACCTCGATCCCAACGGTGTTTTCGGTGGCGATTTCTCCTTTGGGTGGACGGATGATGCAAGCGCGAAGACCCAACAGGAGGTGGCTGGAAATACTGGAACCTTCCGTCTCTTCTTCAATCAAGTTGGCGGTTATTCTTCTACATCTTTCGTGGTGCGTGCGATAGCTTCAACTCCAATAACCTTTTCCGCCGCCAACCTCCTACCAACGAGCACGCAAGGTCCGGGCAACAACGAGTTCACTGTGTTTTTCACCATAGAAAAACTCAGAGATTGATTTTCGAGCACAAAACTCCTGGTTGGGTTGCCGGCGGCGTTACGACCGCTCGCCGAATAGCTCCAGAATCTCTTCGTAGCGCTTGAACGGCGGAATCAGGTAGGCCCCTGCAATCCCCTCGCTGCGCGCCGTCCGAGCCCAGTCGAGCATGATGCGCGCCAGAGCAAACCCTCGCTCGCGAGCCGCGTCACCCGCCTTTTCCATTTCGCGCAGAGTGGCCTCGGGAATCACGATGCCTGGAACCTCGTTATTGAGCCGGAGCGCTTGCTTGTAGCTGGTCAGCGGCCACAATCCCACAATAATAGGTATCGGCGACTTGCCGCCCAAGCGCTTCAGAAACGCGCTCCAGTGCGCGGGATCGAAAATGGGCTGCGTCATCGCGAAATGCGCGCCGGCTTCGATCTTGGCCTCGAACCGCCGCAACTCCTCATCCACATCTTCCGCGACGGGATTCACGGCGACGCCAATCGTGAAATTCGTCGCGCCGCCAAGATTCTTGCCCGCCCAGTCGGTTCCCTGATTCAGTCTCGCGAGCACCTTCACGAGCCCGATCGAATCCAGCTCGTACACTCCGTTCGTTTCCGGATAGTCGCCCACCGACGGCGGATCGCCCGTGATTGCCAGCACGTTTCGCACGCCCCCGACGGCCCATGCGCCGAGCAGCATGGCTTGCAGGCCGATGATGTTGGCGTCGCGCGTGGTGAGATGCGGAATCGTTTCAAAGCCGTGCGCTTCAAGCGCGCCCGCCAGCACCAGCGCATCCATGCCAACGCGCGCCAGCGTGCCGCTATTGATGTCGATCGCATCCACCTCGGAGCACGACATAACCTTGGTCACTTGGTCCACGATGCGCTCGATCGTGACGCCCTTGGGCGGATCGATTTCCACCGATGTGACGAACTTCTGCGCTTGCATCTTCTTCCACAGCTGGCTGTCCGGTTCGCGCGCCGTGATGCGGCGGACGCGTTCGGCGCGTTCCAGCACTTCGACGCCGGCAGCGGCGCCTTTGCCGGTAGCCAATTTCGCCGGGTGAAGTCTCTTCACCGCTTCCGCGATCGCGCGAATGTGCTCGGGCGTGGTGCCGCAGCATCCGCCGATGATACGGGCGCCCAGATCGGCCGCCTCCTGCGCGAAAAGCGCGAAATATTCAGGCGAGGAGCGCGGATACACGGTGCGGTCGCCAACGCGCTTCGGAAATCCGGCGTTGGGCATCGCGGATAGCGGAAGCGATGCGCTTCCGGACAGCTCGCGAAGAACCGGCAGCAAAAGCTGGGGGCCGATCGTGCAATTCGCGCCGACGGCCTGGATGTTCTTCGCCTTGAGCGCTTCCCACGCTTCCTGCGGGCGAGTGCCGCCGATCGTCGTGCCTTCCTCGGAGTACGTCAGCTCGGCAACAATCGGGAGCCGCGAGAAGGATCGAATGGCGTCGAGCGCGATCCTCAGTTCCTCAACATCGCTGAAAGTCTCCAGCAGAAACAAATCCACGCCGCGTTCTTCGAGGGCTCCCGCCTGCTCTTTGAAAATCGCGAAAATCTGCTCTTCCGGCATCTCCCGCATCTGGAGAGCGATTCCCAGCGGGCCCATCGACCCCGCAATCAGGACTTCGTGCTTGGCGGCTTCGCGGGCCTCGCGCGCAAGTTTTACTCCCCGATGATTGAATTCGGCCACACGGTTCGCGATACCGAGTTCGCTGAGCTTGTGCCGATTGGCGCCGAACGTGTTGGTTTCGATGAGCTGCGCGCCGGCTTCCATGTAGGCCTGGTGGGCCCGGAAAACATTCTCGGGATGCGAAGAATTCAGCTCCTCCACGCAACGCTGCCCGTCTTCATAGAGAAGAGAGCCCATCGCGCCGTCCCCTACGAGGATCGACGTGCGCAGCCGCTCGCTAAAGTCCTCAATTCGCATGGTTGTATCGGTGTCTCACCGGCTCCGCCGGATAGTGAATCCAAAAGTATAGCATTGCTGCTCGCACCGGGTTGAAGCGTGGGGACGGCCGTTTCGGCGAGCGTGTTCTTGCGCCGGAACTGGCCGGCCTTTGCGACACGATTTCGCAAGCTGGAATGCCCATTGTTGACACCGGAGGTCAACTTAGCTAGGGTTCGTGCAAGAGGAGTGATACGGCTGGCTCGCTGCGGTAGCTTCTTCTGCAACAGCCGACCTTGCCAAACGCAACATGGGACAGTGGCTCTCTCGCGTCTTCCGTACCACGGCGATGTTGCTGATCGCGCCTGCGGTGTTGAACGCTCAAAGATCGACCCCTGCGGGCCCCACAGGTTCGGTGGGGATGGGCAGCCCTGGAAATGTGCCGGGTGTCCTAAGCTTTGGCAGCGTGATGATCTATCTTCGAACGCAAGACGGTCAGAAGCTTCCAGAAGAAGCACTACCGGTGATGAGAATTTCGGCCGATTTTTCGGATACACCCCTGCCAAATCAGCCCCAACCCACGGGTGACGGTTGGACGTTTTCTGGATTGCCAATCGGGAACGACTACCACGTTACCGTCACAGCGGCTGGGTACCAGACAGCGCGTGAGTCTTTCGGAATCCCACAGCTCGAAAATGCTGTTGCCAACGTAATTGTCTTCATGAGGCCGATCGATCAGGACCTTCTCTTCCGTCCGCCCAGCGGCACTTTCGTACTCGCCCCAAAAGCGCAGAAAGAGGTTCAGCATGCCCTGGAAGACTTGCAGCTGGGCAACATCTCGTCCGCGCGGAAGCACGGCGAAAAGGCGCTGCAACTCGCCCCAGGAAACCCTTATGTGCAATACGTCATGGGCATGACCTACTTGCTTTCGAAGGAGTTCGCCTCAGCGAAGCCTTATTTGGAAAAATCTGTGTCGATCGATCCCACTCAGCCTGTCGCTCTAGCTGCACTAGGAGGATTGCTATATCAGCAGGGCGACGACCAAGGAGCAATTCCCGTACTGACGAAAGCCGCGCAGTTGGACAGTACGTCGTGGAAGACGGAATGGTATCTGGCGTCTTCGTACCTGCGCCAAAAGGAGTTCGAAGAATCTCGCGTTCACGCGGAACAAGCCCTCAAGCTAGGAAAGGAAGAGGCAAGGCTGGCCGAAATAATCCTGGGTGAGGCGCTGGCGAACTTGGGCCAAAGTGAAAGGGCCGCCACCACGTTTGAGACGTTTGCAAGGGAGAATCCGCAGAATCCGAATGCGAAGGACGCTCTTCGCTGGGCCGACATGTTGCGGCACCCACCTCCGCCGAGACTCAAACCCGCCGGGGGAACCGCCGGAAGCGCTTCCAACCGTTCCGAAGTCCTGTCGATGAGCCTTCCGTTGCCTCCTCCCATTGAGGTTCCGCCGCGGGATTGGGCACCGCCCGATATCGATGCCGAGAAGCTATTCGTGATTTCCGGCGCCACTTGCCCGTTGGCGGAGATCCTCAAGACCGCTGAAGGGAACGCACAAAACCTTGTCACCACTTTGCAGGAGTTTTCGGCGACCGAGGACTTTCAGACCATCGAGGTCAGGAAGAACGGTGAGCTGGAGCACTCTGCATCCAAGACGTTCAATTATTACGTTTTTATCGAACAGCCGTCTCCGAGCATGGTTCAGGTGAAAGAGGTGCGAGACGACAAGGAATCGTCGAACGAACTGCTGGGACGCGTCGCCGACGCGGGTGCACCTGCTCTTGTGCTGGCGTTTCATCCTGCCTTTCAAAAGGATTTTGACTGGAAATGCGAGGGCTTGGGCAAATGGAACGATCGCCCCGCCTGGATCGTGCATTTCAGTCAGGACAGCAGCCGCTCGACGAGCTGGCTGACGAGCTTCGCCACGCCAGCCAGGCAGTATCCGTTGTCCCTGAAGGGCCGCGCGTGGCTGTCGGAAAACGGCGGCCAAGTGCTGCATCTGGAAACCGATCTGACCGAGCCGGTGATCCCGCTCGATTTGAGGCGCCTTCATTTCGCGATCGACTACCAGCTTGTCCGTTTCCGCGCCCACAAAACAGAATTGTGGTTACCCGAAAACGTGGACACCTACATTCAGTACCGCGGCCATTTTCTCCACCACTATCACCGCTACAGCAATTTCAAGCTCTTCTGGGTAGGCGCGACGCAAAAAATAGGGGATCCCAAAGAAGCGCAAAAGATCGCGGACCCAGCGAAGCCGCAGGAACAGTAGGCTCCCGCGCACCAAACAGCAGCCGCCGATTCAGCGCTTTTGGCCTACCAGGCCCGCCACCGTGTCCATCAGGTCGAACTTGGTGAGCACTTCGAGTTTGCCTTCCTGCATCTCGACGAAGACGGCGGGGCTATCGTGGCTCAGAATATATGTGATGCGCTCCACTGGGGCATTCGCCGGAACCTGCGGCAGTGCCGCGCCCATCACCTCGCGGATCACCAGCTTCCGCAGATCCTTCCCCTGCAGCGCGAGATTCAGGATCTGATCCTCGAACACGGTGCCGATCAGGTTTTCTTCCTCGAACACCGGCAACTGCGAAATATCCTGCTGCTGCATGGTGTGCAGCGCGTGGAACACGGTCTGATACGGCCGCGCCACCACC
>Ga0181538_10005332_pt1 | contig 11594 bp, 7 predicted proteins | sample PEATcosm2014_Bin_40_FD_119773 | JGI IMG/M metagenome (GOLD analysis project Ga0181538, IMG submission 119773) | Peatland microbial communities from MTU Mesocosm Facility, Houghton, MI, USA - PEATcosm2014_Bin23_30_metaG | ecosystem: Environmental > Terrestrial > Soil > Wetlands > Peat | place...
ACCTCTTGCAGGGTCTCCTTGCGTTCCAGGATCGTGCCCGCGTTGATATCCAAATCCTCGTAGGTGCGGGCGAGTTGAGGATTCGAGCCGATCTTCATGACGGGCCCGAGGGCGCAGCCGATGCCCGTGCCGCGGCCGGTAGTGAAGAGGCACACCTGCGCCCCGCTCAGGAAAAGCGCGGGGGTGCAGAGATGGTCGTATCCCGGCGTATAGAGAACGTACAGGCCCTTGCGGTCGCCCAGCCACTCGCCGTAATCGATAAGGTCTTCAACGATCGAGGTGCCGCCCTTCGCCTTCACTCCGCTGGATTTCAGGTAGATGTTGTAGAGACCACCTTTGATGTTACCGGGCGAGGGATTATCGCGAAAATCCTCACCGAACTTCTTCACATAGGCCTCGTAGCGTTTCAGCGCCCCCATCAACTTCTTGCCCACGGCGCGCGTGCGCGCGCGGCGCACGAGGTCCACCATGGCGGCGCCCTGAAGCTCGGGAATTTCGGGGAGAAACACCGCGGCGCCGGCCTGTACGAACATGTCCGAAGCAACTCCCACTGCGGGATTGGCGGTCACGCCCGACCAACGGTCCGAACCACCGCACTCAGTTCCGACGATGAGTTTTGAGATGGGCGCGGGTTCACGCTTAAACCCGTTGGCGTAATGAAGCAATTTCTCGACGACTTCGAGGCCCCGCTCGACCGTTTTACGGCTGCCTCCCAGGTGCTGGATGGTCATGTTCACTACACGCTGGTTGTAATCCGGCACCGAATTTTGAAACACCGGGGCCGAACATTCCACGCAGGTCTTCCCGCAGCCGAGATCAACGTAAACCGCCGCGCCCAGGTTTGGGTGCCGCAGCGTGTTTACGAGCCATTGATTCAACATGGCAACCGCGTGCCCATCCGGCATGCCGCAACCGGACTCGTGCACGATGGGAACCACGCCATCCACGTTGGGAAACTTCTCGCGTGTGTAGATTTCGCTCATGGCGCGCCGCGCGATTTCCTTCACCTCCGTCGATGAGCACATTCCGGAAGTCACCACTCCGATCAGGTTGCGGATGCCCACACTTCCGTCAGGACGCCGGTAGCCTTCAAAGGTCAAGCGCGACAGGTCAGGATCGAGCGTGCTGGGGCCGGGGTTATCGCGATACTTCACCCGCAACCGGGGCAGCCGACGCTGGATATTCGCCTCGTTGACCGGGTCGCCGGGTTTCAGCGAGACAGCCGCCAGACCGATCGGGTCACCCAGCGAGATGAAAGCTGAGCCTTCCGGGATATCCTTGATGGCGAAGCTTTGACCGCGCAGGGCCCGCCCCGATACAGTGAACGACTGCTCGCCGTACTTCAGTTCGATCCCTGCCTCGATGAACTCCGCCGTCAACACGGCAACGTTGTCTTTTCCGGGTTTGATGACTATCGCGACGTCCTCTAATCGTGTCGGTTCCATAAACAATCCTCACAACTATCTTAAAAGATGCGGTTTCACGCCAAGGCGCAACACGCGGAGGGTAACCAATAGGCATCCACTTTGCGCGTCTTTGCGACTTTGCGGCTTTGCATGAGATGTTTTGATCCGCTCGCGCGTTTTCAGGGGCTGCTCTCGTACAGCCCTCTACGGTTATTTTCAGCCCCGAGCGAAACTCACCCTGCCACCAATTCCGTGACCTTTGGTTGCCGCACTTTCGAGCCCACGAAGGCGTAGTAGGTGATGAAGAGGTAGCAGACCAAAACCACGATCATGGACACCGCCATGCTGTGGGTCATTTGAAAGAGCAAGCCCATAATGGGCGTGGCCACCGCGCCTCCGATAATTGCCATGATGATCATGGACCCGCCCAGCTTGGTATTAGGCCCCAATTCTTTGATGCCGAGGGCGAAGATCGTGGGAAACATCAGCGACATGAAGAAGCTGGTCAGGAATAACGCCCAGACTCCCACCCAGCCGGGAAACAGGATCCCGAGGCCCACCAGCGTTATGTTAGCGCATCCGTAGATTCCCATCAGCCGGCTGGCCTGAAAGAATTTCATCAGGTAAGTGGCCGTGAACCTGCCGACGCCAAACGCCACCAGGCTGCCGGTCAGGAAGTAGCCCGCCACTTTTTCCGGCTGCCGGGTGTAGTCCTGCATGTACTGAATGAAGTAACTCCAGGTCCCGACTTGCGCCCCGACATAGAAGAACTGCGCGACAACTCCCTGCACGAAGTGGCTGTGGTGGAACAAGTCTTTGAACCTGCCGTGTTTGCGGCTGCCTTCGGGTTCTGCCTCATCGGCGATTTTGGGAAACTGGGTTCGGATGATGAGCAGCGCCCAGATGAAAACCACCGTGCCCAGCACGAGGTAGGGCGTCACAACGCGCATAGTTTCGGTTGCCAGATACGCGTCGTACGTGCCTGCCGCACGCAGCGCACTGACCTGCGCAGGCTTTAGCTCAACCCCAGAAAAAATGAAGATCGTTCCCACCAGCACGCCGGTCACTGCCCCGAGAGGATTGAAAGCCTGTGAGAAATTCAGGCGCCGCTCAGAGGTTTTTGGATCACCCAGCAGCGCAATAAAGGAATTCGCGCCGGTTTCGAGGAATGCCGCGCCGCTCGCGATTACGAACAAAGCAACCAGGAAAAAACCATATTCCCTGACGTGCGCGGCCGGCCAGAACAGGAACGTTCCGGCGCTGTAAAGAAACAATCCGGTCACGAGGCCCGCCTTGTACCCGTATTTTCGCATCACCAGGGCGGCAGGCATGGAAAGCAGGAAGTACCCCATATAGAAAGCCGATTGGATCAGGCCCGCCTTGAGGCGGGTCATTTCAAACGACTTCATGAACTGCTTGATCAGGATGTCGTTCATGTTGCTCGGAATGCCCCAGAGCAGGAATAACGCGGTGACCAGGACAAACGGCACCATCCATCCCGCCATAAACAGCCGTGGCGCTTCTTGGGGATTCGAGCTGTCGGTCGTCTTCAGCATAAGTAGAACTCCCAAAATGAGCCTCGAAGGGGCGATCTATCAAAGCCCAGGCCAACGAAGCTGTGAAAAAACCAACCACCTGTCATCCTGGGTCCTTCGCTTGTCATTCTGAGCGAAGCGAAGAATCCCGGTAGTTCGCTCAGGATAAACTCCGCGAAGGATCTCCGCAGTTTCCCATGGTTCAATGGCTTGCGAACAACTACAGAGATCCTTCGCTTCGCTCAGGATGACAGGCCGGGGAGACTTCTTCCGCAGCTTGCTAGCTTTCAATGTCTTTGGTCTCGAGACTTCCTTCCCGCTCCAGGCGCTCAAAGATGTTCGCCGTTTCCTTAATGCCTTCTTCCAGGGGAGTATGCAGGTCCTCGCCCAAGTCGTGCCGCAAGGCGCTGTCGTCGAGGTCAGGCGCGATGGGCAGCTTATTGCCGCGCGCTTTGATGAGCCCTCGGCCCTCGGGAAGAAGTTGTTCGAGCGTCTGGATAAACTGCTCGACGCGCACCACGCTGCCCCGCGGGGTATAAACTTTGGCGCCGGGGAGTTCGCGCTCCGCCGAGCGGATGAAGATCCGTGCGGTATCCCGGACGTACTGCAAGTCGATCGAGCCGGTGAAGCCGATAGCGTAAGGCCGGCGCAAAACGGCCGCCTTGATGGCTTTGGTCGGGTCGGAGCTGATTCCGATGTCGCGGCCCACGCCGTAAACCGCCCAAGGCCGAATGCCTACGCTCGGGATACCGTCGTTCAGAAAGTAAACGCGCGCGTTGCCTTCGTTGCACTGTTTGAAAACGCCGTAATGAGTTCCCGGCAGCAAGGGCGCGCCCTCCGGGACTGTCTCGCCGCCGTAAAACTCCTCGGGACCGAAAACCGCCGCGGAACTGGCATAAACTATGCGCCGCACCAAGTCCCGTCGCCGCCGCGCTACTTCAAAAACATTGAGGGTGCCGATAACATTGACCATCGCTCCGCGCAGGGGATCAGCGGCGCATCCCGGCACCTGCACACCTGCCAGGTGCAAGACGTGTGTAATCCCGTTCCCCGCAATAGCGCGGTCGAGGTCGGCGAGCTTCGTAACGTCTCCCTCGATGAAGTTAATCTCTTTGAGCTGACTCTCGCCCAGGATGGCGCTCAGACGCTCGAACCCGGGATCGATGTCGAAAATACTGGGTGGGTTGCCGCTTTCCACCAGCGTCTTCGAAATCCACGCGCCGATAAATCCCTTCGCCCCGGTAATCAAATAGCGCTTCGGCCGTTCCGAGTTCGAGGGCGTTGAGTTGGCTTGGGCCATGGTCGTGAATTATAGCAGGTTGCGGACGGGAGGTGGGCAGATGTGCAGGTCGGCGGTTGTGCAGATGGGCCGGGCGGTCCATGCACGCCGCTTGACAGGAGGTCACCTCCTGCCGTAATTCTCACCCTATGAAGAAAGCTCAACCCACACCCCTCGAGAGGGGACGCGATTACACCGTCAAATCCGTGGTCAAGGCGCTGAACATTCTGGATCTTCTGGCGGAGGGAGAGCTGCCGGCTTATACGCTTACAGAATTAAGCCATCATCTGGGCCTTCACATTACCACCGTTCATCGTCTGGTCGCGAACCTCGTCAGGCAAGGGTTCGTCGAGGAAGCACCGGGCACGGGCGGTTACCAGCTCAGCTTCAGGGTGTTGCGGATGGGGCTTGGGGTTCTGAATCGCCTGGACTTTCGCCAAGTCGCCGAACCTCTCCTCGAGAAACTAACCCGCGAGACCCAAGAGGCCGTCCACCTGGCAATTCTCGAGCAAACTGGGGCGCTTGTTGTAGCCTCATATCCCAGCCCTCAACCGGGTGGCCCGGACGTCCGCCTTGGGGACATCGCTCCCTTGCATTGCAGCGGCGTAGGCAAAGCGCTCCTGGCGTACCAGCCTCGCAGCCTGTTGGGCCCTATCGTGCGTGCCGCGGGATTTCCTCATTACACCCGGAAGACGATTACGAACTTGGCGGGCTTGAGGAAGGAACTCGAACTGGTCCGCGAGCAGCGGTATGCGTTGGACCAGGAAGAAACACTCGAGGGATTGATTGGCGTGGCCGGTCCGGTCTTCGACCACACCGGGCACGCCGTTGCAGCTTTCAGCGTCGCCGGGCCTGCGACGCGACTCTCCGCTGAGCGTGTTCCCGAAATTGCCCGCCTCGTTTGCGCTGCCAGCGATCAGATCTCCTATCGCTTGGGCTACCGGCCGGGGAGGAGGCAGGCAGGCCGGAGGATCGGCAGGTAGGCAGGTCGGCAGATCGGCAGATCGGCAGGTGGGCAGGTCGGCAGATCGATTCCGATTTGCCGGCCCTCCGCTCTAGAAGCTTGGAAGCGCTTGTCTATGTTTTGTTGTCGCCCGTGGGTGTTGATCGCTGGAGTGCTCGGATTAGCCGGTGCAACATCCTACCCAAGTGATCGCACTCTTCAGAGACGTCCTTTGTTTCGGATTCTGCCATTAATCCAACGCGGCACGACAGCGTCAGGTGGGTTTCCAGTTCCTTCAAAGACCCTTGTGCGACTCTAAGGAATTGGATGTACTCCCCTTTGCTGTCTCTCCCGTAACCCTCCGCAATATTGGCGGGTACTGAGCTGGCGGCGCGACGAATCTGCGAGGTCATTCCGAAGAGCTCGTCTTTGGGAAAGCGCTTTGTAAGGAGATAGCAAGCCTCGGCTAAGTCCATACCCAGTTGCCAAACCTGCAAGTCCCGATATGAGCGAATCCTACCCGCCTCAACCATAGCAACTTCCACTCCCCATCGCTCCGCCGACCTGCCGGTCTGCCCACCTTACGACCTGCCTATCTGCCGACCTGCCCACCTGCCGATCCTAGTCCCCGGCATCTTGCAACTGGTTGTGCGATCCCTGCGACTCGTTCACCACAGCCTTGTTCAAATTGTGCTCGAAAACACTACGGGCGAAGACAATGCCGTCCGTCTTTGGACCAAGGTAGAGGCCGACCGTTTGAGTTGACTTATCTCCCTTGCGCATTCCACGGATGGTATTCGAGAAAAACTTGACGTCGCGGGTCTCGCCTTCGATGCGGATAGCGTAGCCTGTGCCACCGGGGCGCCCGTTAGCTTCCACGGTGTTCTCGCTGAAGGTGTTTCTACTGGCGGCGTCCCTCTCCGGCTCGTCGCGGAAGAAGATTCCGGCCCGTCCGTTTCCGGACACCACATTCTTGAAGAAGACGTTGTCGGTATCCTTGTGCCCAAGGGAAATTCCATCCTGGCCGTTGTTCCATGATTGATTCTGTTCGTAACGCGCGTGTTGGACACGCCAGCAAAGGTACAAACCATCTGCGCCATTATCATGGGCGCGGTTAAAGCGGACTACGCCGCGAAGTGCGCCGGTCCCCAGGTGGATGCCCAATGCTGCATTCCTATAAGACTCGCAGTTTTCCACCACGGGATCTTCCACGAATTGGGTGCTGATGCCATCGCCGGGATAATCATGCGCCACGCAGTTCCGGATGGTCATGCGCCGGGAATGAAAGAAATAGATGCCCCCGGCCTGGCAGCCGTCCAGCACCAGGCTCGTCGCCCGGCTCCCGTCTACGGTCAACTCTTCGACGCCCACGTCCTCAACCTCATATCCGGCAATGACCGGAAACGTGTTGAAGACCACACCGCCGTTCGCGACGGAATAATCCATCTGCAGGAACTTGTCGAAGTAAAGCGTCTGACCCTCAATGCGGACGATGGTGCGCACGCTGGGCGTCCACCCGCCAGGCGAGACCTTGTCGAGAAGCGTGACGCCCATGCCAGGAGCGAAGCCGTGCGCATCTTCAACCGTGGCCAGCAATTCACCGTAGTCGGCATCGAGTGCCAGCTTACTTTTAACCCCCGCCGCTTTTTTCAGTATGGTTTTCGCAGGCCCTTCGCCCCGCAGGGTGATGTGGCTGGCGAGGCGCAGCGAGTTATTGAGCGTGTAAGTTCCAGCCTTAATCAGGACAATCCCCCCGCCTGCAGCGGCAACGCGATCGACCGCTTTCTGTAAAGCGACGTTATCCGTGCCGACCACATCGGCTTCCGCAGGCCCCACGGTCACCGTCACGGAACCCTCCTTCAGCCAGGCCAAACGCCCTCGGGCAGCCCACGCTGCCAACACCAGAATAAACGTCAGAATCCAACGCAAAGGCCTTGACGTGCGCCTGAGTATCCACATGGCAAACCTCCTTAATCGGGAGATCGGGCGATAAGACGGGTAGCGCAGACCTGCTTCGTAGGTCTGCGGCTTTTGCTCTCATTCGGGGTTGGCGAAGAGCCGCAGACCTCCAAAGCAGGTCTGCGCTACCCGCTCGTCACTTGTCACTCGTCACTGCTCGATGTGCTGCTGCCCGGGGTGCAGCGCAGTCTTCTTGCCACTCCAGTAAAACCAGCCCGAAAGCTTTCCCGGCAAGGTCACGTCCGCAGCCAATCCATGCCCTTTTCGTTGATAAGACACAACGATGTCCCCGGCCGGGTGAGGCAAGGTGGCTTTAAGCTGCCTCAGTGGTCCCAGGTGGGGCTCGATGGCAACCTCGCGGAAGCCCGGCGCCGCCGGTTCAATACCGGCAACCGTAGCCAGTAAGTCGAAGTTCGGGTGAGCGCTCCAGGCATGACAATCGGAACGCGTGGGTTCGGGATTCTCTGCCCAGGTGGTCAGGCCGAGCGCCAGCATATCGCGCCAGGGGCGTAGCTGGGCGATGTATTCGTCGCCCAGACCCACTTTCTTCATGGCCCGGAAGAGGTAAAAACGGAAATAGTAAGTGGCCTGGATTAGGCTGGAATCGGACAGCACGGTCTTCATTACCTCGCGTTGGTCGGCGGCGGGAATCGAGTCCTCGAGCACTCCCAAAATATTCGCGTGCTGGCTGAATGTCTTGCGCGCGGGGGTGTCGGCCAGAAGCTTTCTCGCCGGATCCCAGCAACTGCGATAAACCGCAGCCGAGATCTTCGAAGCAAGCGCCCGGTCGCGGGCCGCCTGCTCCTTGCTGCCATAAGCGTCTTCGAGGTCCGCAGCATTGCGCAGCCCCGCGGCAAATTGCAGGCTGAGCATGGAGGATTGGCCGTCGCTTTCCTGGGCGGGCACACCGTCCTCAAATTGTGGCGGCCAATCTACGAAGTTCCACCATTCCAGGCGCCCCAGCAAGCCCGAGGGCGTAAGACCGTGCTCGAACCAGCCGAGGGCGCCGCGCACACCCTCCAAGTAACCACGCAGGAAATCCACGTCGCCGTGGTACCACCAAAGGTCGTGCATCATCCCGATCCAGAAAAGCGAGAACGGCGGGATGTACTGCGGCAGGAAGGAAGGGTAGCGGCTCTGGGTCAAGCCTTCCGGGGTTCGGGATTCGTCCAGCGATTCGATGGCGTTCTTCACCAGCCTTTCGTCGCCGGTCATGTAGAGCGAGATGAGCGCCTGGATGCGCGTGTCGCCGCCATATTGAAGTTGTTCCCAATACGGGCAGTCCATGTAGGTCTCGTGCGCGCAGAGCCGCGCCGTGTGCCAGCCTACCTGCCAGATTTTCGCAAGCTCGGCATCGTCGCTCTCGAAACTGGCGCGCATCTGGAATGGATAGGCTGTGAAGCGTGATCGAAAGTCTTCGATCACCAAGGGCTCGTCGCCGGTCTGGACATCCATTTGCACGTATCGGAAAGTGCGCCACCAGAGCGGCCGGAACATCCGGCGCTGGCCGCCGTCCGGATGGAAGCGGTCCTCGATGCCGCGGATTTCTTTCCCCTCGATGTCGTTCCGATTGCCTTTCTCATGTCCCTTGTAAAGCGCCTCAGCGTAGGTCACCGTGAGGTTAGCGCCCCGCCCGCCGCTGGTAACCAACTCCGGATAACCGGTGGTCAGATAACTCTGATCGAAGAGCAGCGAGGCTTTTGAGTTCGCCGGCACCGTCATGGGACCTGCGCCCTGGATGAACTCAGCCGAGGGTTCAACCCCGCTCGAGCGGGCCACTCGGGAGAACCTTTCGAGCTTGTCTTCCATCAAGGGGATGGTTCGCGGAATCAGCATCCAGCGCGAAGGAGTGTCCTTAATGCCGCGCGGACCGCCCTCCGTGATGGGCTTTGCCGCCACCCACGAGGAATCATCAAAATCCTTGGTTTCCCACCCCCACGGGTATTTCGCTCCGTCCACTTCTTCGCCCGGACCCGTCACCAGGTATCCGCCGATCTTGCCCGCGTCCAGGGGGATCATGCGCTCGGCCTGGTCCTTGAATGCCTTCCAGGTTGGCCCTGTGTTCGCGATTTCTTCCGCGCTGCCGTCACCTTGAACGATGAACCCGGTCTCGTTCATCATCTGCGCCTGAGGCGCCAGTTCGGCGAAGTTCCATACTACGGCGGCCAAAGCGTTTTGACCCGCTACAAGGTGCGGAGCAATGTCGAGGGTCTCGTAACGCCAGTGGTCCAGATCGCCGCGCGCCGGACCCTCCAGCACGCGTGAGCCATTCACGAACAGCTCATAGCGGTTGTCGCCGCTGACATGGATAACAAACCGTTGCGGCGCGGAGTCCAGCGTGATGGTTTTGCGGAAGTGAAAAACCCCGAATTCTCGCTGCGGCCCATCAGGATGCGTGATCCACAAGGCTTTCCAGAGATGGGTTGCCAGATCGTCCCCAGTCGTTTGCGAAGTTGAGATCGAGCCGGGAACAAGAGACAGTGCAGCCACCAACAGTATGAGCTGAATTGTACGCCGATAACGCATCGATCATTCTCCTCTCGCGGACTTTAACGTAGCGCCCACCTTCAGGTCGCACCGGTTGCTGACCTAAAGGTCAGCGCCACGACGACCGGATTATAAAGCCTGTGTGAGAACCTGATTCAGGCTGTCATTCCGAGCGAAGCGAGGAATCTCGCTCTGAATGTTTTCAATGGCAGAGCGAGATTCCTCGTCGCCTGCGGCTCCTCGGAATGACAGCATAAAAGAGTTCTCACACAGACTCTATAGCCGCGCGATTCGCGCCACATCATAAACCCACATCCCTGCCATGAGCAATGCCGGGGCCCAGACAACTGCCCGGGTGCGACTCACGGCAAGTTCGATTGCTGGGAATCTCGTTCTCAGCCAGGGCCAAGCGAGACAAACAAGAGCCAGCGCATAGAACAGGAACCCGAAGGGATTGGCCTGCCAAGCCATCTTGAATTGACCGTGTGAAATACTGCAGAAGGCGTGAGTCAAACCACAACCCGGGCAAGGAAGCCCCGTAAGTATCCGGAAAGGGCAAAAGGTCGCCGCAGGCAGTAGCGACGCCGGTACGAAGATGCTCACAGCCAGCGCTATGCCCGCGCCTCGCTGCAATAGTTTGATCGTGTGCATGACCTCGAAATCCTCTTATTCAGGCAGTCATGGGTATTCGGTTCTTCAGTTCATTTGCCTTTACCAAAAATAAAATGAACAGAACCAGAGAGGCAATCCCGGTGAGGCAGCCGACAACCGGAATCATAGAAGCCGCTGTACAGATGGCATACCCAAGCCCCAGGTCCCGTCCGCAATTCCCCACCGAGGTGTCTCCAATAGAATCGAAGTAAGCCTTGAATGATTCGCTCATGCGGGGAAAAACAAAGAAGTTCCAAACCAGGTTGAAGCACGGGATCAGCAACAGCCAAACCAGGCTGGGCTCGAGCTTCCTGAAGCCGCGCGGAATCCTGGTGAAGTCCGTGTAGAGCAGGAAGATCAAAACAATGTTCACTGCAAAGCCAAATACGAAAAACCAGAAGAAGATAAGAAGATGAGCGGGTCGCAGCAATTGTGGGAGATGTTCCATAGCTTGTCCCTTCCTCCGCGGAAATGCGTTCAGGAATCTCTGGTCGGAGTGAGTTTACACTAAAAACCGGCTTTAAGCTTCATTTGTCGTTCATACTCCTGTAACAAAGAAGCCTTACTGTTTACGCTTCAGGAAGTCTATCCGGCAAAACTGATACCTGGTTCAACTCGCAATGCTGGCCTTTCGCAGCACGCTGTCGACCGAAAGGCTGGCGCCGGGTTCAGACCAGGACATTACCTGCAAAGGGAGAATGAAGCATGGCGACGACCGCATCCGTATTAGACGCGAAGATGACCGGTGGAGCGGGCAAATCCGCAAAGATCGGGATGGCAGTGTTTGGTGTGGCCCTGGTGGTGGGCTTCGTCTATGCGGCTTTCAGCTTAGTGTCTGATCTTTCGAAGATTCACTCACCCCAGTTCATGCCTTTCGTGTTGCTGGGGGTGGCCTTGCTGGTTGCGTTAGGCTTTGAGTTCGTGAATGGCTTTCATGACACCGCTAACGCCGTTGCCACAGTCATCTACACGCACTCGATGGAACCGCACATCGCCGTGGTATGGTCAGGCATTTGGAACTTCGCCGGGGTGCTGGTGTCGAGCGGAGCCGTAGCCTTCACCATTGTTTCCCTCCTGCCGGTCGAACTCATCCTGAAAGTGGGGAGCAGCGCCGGGTTTGCGATGGTTTTTGCATTGCTCATCGCCGCCATCATTTGGAATATCGGCACCTGGCTGTTCGGGTTGCCCGCTTCGAGTTCTCACACCATGATCGGCTCCGTCATCGGCGTGGGCATTGCCAACCAACTGATGTCACTGAAGACGGGAACCAGCGGAGTAGACTGGGCGCAGGCGCTGGGAGTGGGGAAATCCCTGCTGGTATCGCCGATCGTGGG
>Ga0181538_10005335_pt1 | contig 11591 bp, 14 predicted proteins | sample PEATcosm2014_Bin_40_FD_119773 | JGI IMG/M metagenome (GOLD analysis project Ga0181538, IMG submission 119773) | Peatland microbial communities from MTU Mesocosm Facility, Houghton, MI, USA - PEATcosm2014_Bin23_30_metaG | ecosystem: Environmental > Terrestrial > Soil > Wetlands > Peat | place...
CGTTTCGGTTCGACGGTTGTTTTCGATAGCACCGCGATCCTGTTGGAGACGACCGCAGCTCAGACGAGTTACCCGTGGTGGGTAGATATCATGTTGACAATCCGCTCGATCGGAGCGACCACCGCGGCGACGTTATGGGGTACCGGAATTTTGATTTCTCCGGCGACGATTAACGTGGCCGCTCAAGCTACTGGCCCAGGTCCGGGCGGCAATATTTTGCCGTACAATTCGATCCCGGCTATTTCGACTGGCTTTGATTCCACCATTGCCAACGTGTTCGATAGTTATTTCACGCAGACGGTGGCAACCGGCAGCTTCACTTGCGAGCAATACCAGTTAACGCTGGAAACCTAACATGTGGCTGGCAAGGGATCTCTCCAACAATTAGCACTGCCAGGGCCGGGTCGCGGCTGTCCTGGTAATCTAGGCCCTGCAGGCTTTCATCCTGCTCCGTGTGCAGTGCCGGCGTATCCGGCAACTCCCTATGTCCGCAATACATGGACAAACTCTAATAGCAGCGCGAGCTCTATTACGATCAAGACGGCGATCGCGGCCGGGAATGGTGGAGTTTTCTTTGCACTGACTTCGTCCTCTTCAACGCCGACCATCCTCGATAACCAGAACAACCTTTGGATTCCCTGTAAGGGGAGCAAGCTCACTGTAGGCGGCGGACTGGTAAGCGTGGGGGCGTGGTATTGCGCGCAAATTATCGCCAACAACCCTCTGATCACCCTCAATGTGAGCGGGGGCGCTACCGTGGTATGCGGACTGGCGGCCGAGATAGTCGGGGCTAATCCGCAGTTCTTCATAGATCAGCAGAACTCTCTATACCAAAGCTCAGTCAGCGCCACCACTACGTTGGTGCAACTCAGGACTTCAGATCCTGGCGACCTGATCATTACCTGCTGCGGAGTGGGAAGCGGTCAAGCGGCACGCAGCGTCATTGCTTCTGGCTACGTCTATGTGGGACCTAGCCTGCAGCAATACGGCCGGCTCGACGTCGCGTGCTCTACCGGGCCTGTTCCCCAAGGTACATTAGGACCGCTCTGGACACAGGGCGGCAGCGTCCATTACGCGGGCTGCTTTACGCTTGCGATCCGCTCGGCGAGCGTCCAAGGCATTGGCGCGAAGATCGCGAATGAAGGCCCAGGCATACAGCCGTTCGCCGCCAACCAGTTCGCGCAGTTCGAAGGCGACACGACGCTGTTTGCAGCGGTCACCGTTTCCCAGACCACGGCTATCAGCGCGTCGAGTACCGTCGCAACGGTCGCCCTCACGGGCGCCGGCGCACTTCTTAGCGATGTCACATCGGCATCCGCTGCTGGAGCTCTGGCGGCCGGCACCGGCGCATTGATTGCCTATGGGGTGAGTGATGCGATCGCAACCGCATCTCTTCAGCCAGCCATTAATGCCGTTGGCGTGAGCGCAGCGGTTGCGCCTAGTGCGCTGACCGGCGCCGGCGCATTGAGCAATGCCGTAGCGCCAAGCGCAAGTGAAGCAGCGGTTTCGTTGGCTGCCACCGGCAAACTGGCATTCATCGGTATCAGCGACGCTGTTGCTGAATCCATAGTAGGCGGCACGGGCGCTCTAACCAGTGGCGCAGTAGCTTCGACGATTGCAGGCGCGTCCAGTGCCGCTGCTGGCGCTTTGGTTGCTGATGCGATCAGTAGTGCTCTCATTGAAGCAAGCCTGATTGGAAAAGGTGCATTGCAAGGCATCGCCACTTCAGCGGGCGAAAGCACCGCGCAAGCGTTGGGGGCTGGAGCACTTACAGCAGCGTCTACGAACGGCAGCATGGCGCTGTCGGATTTGTCCGGTAGCGGCGCGCTCACTAGCGAGGTGGTCAGCATTGCCATAGCGCCATCGGCACTTTCTAGTACTGGACTTCTCGCCAGCAAAGCAGCCGGCGCTGGCATCTCTGTCTCGGCGCTTCGTGGCATTGGTGAACTCGCTGGTTCAGCGCTCAGCGTATCGACGGCTTCAAGCGGACTCTCAGGCGCCGGAGTACTCAATGCTCCCGGCATCAGCGCCTCGTTCGTATTGGGCGCGCTGGTTGGCCAAGGGCAGATTGGCAGTGCCGCTCTCAGTACGGCTATCGTGGTGCCTGCCATTGGTGGGCTCGGTGCTCTGTATTCATCTGCCGTTGCGGGTAGCGATGGTCGAGCTGGGCTTGGTAATTTATCGCTAGGCGCGATTGAAGCGTTTGCCATCAGCGGCGGATCTGGTTGGGCACATATCGCTTATACGCTGTACCCCTCGCCGCATTTCATCGTTTCACGCGCGGCTCAGGTTGCCGTGAAAGTGCCCGTGCGTTCTTGGGCTACAGCGCGAGCGCGAAATATGCAAGTGACCATCGCACTGCCGTCGCGGTCATGGACTGTTAGCTACAATGAACCTACGGAGACATAGGCGTGCAAGTCTTTGGCCTCAAGTACGCCTCGGAACTGCAAGTGCTGACCTTCGATTTCACCAACGCACTGACCAATGGCAATACGCTGGCGGGCGCTCCAACCGTCACGGTCACATGCGTCAAAGGTAACGATTTGTATCCGTCAAAGATTCTCAATGGAGCGGCACAGATCAATGTCGCTGCCATTCCGCAACCCAACGCTCCGGCGATCGCCATAGGGTGCGCCGTGCTGCAGCCGGTGAAAGGCGGCTTACCAGGTGCTGAGTACGTGATCGAGGTCAACTGCTCGACGGCTATCGAAACCATCGCGCCGACCTGCGCGGGGCGATTGCCGATAGGGTGTCCATAAATGGGCTGGTGGCCGTGGGGCAAAGGCGGCGGCGGGACGAGCAGCGTTACGATCAATGGCGCAGGGCTCGGCAATGCACTCATGGATTTGTTGAGCGCGGATGACATTCAGCCTGGCGACGAGCCGAGTTACCAGACTTGCAAGACGATTTTCGCCTATCACACGTTGGGGCGAAAAATGACGGAATCGCCGGTGAAGATGGCGCAGAGCCAGCCGCGCGAGATCACCGTGCAGGATCATCCAGAGGAAGTCGTTGAGGCATTCAAGGCCGAAGCGCAGGCACTCGGCACGGATCGCTACATTCTCAACGCGAAAACACTGTCGCGTGTCTACGGCGCCAGCACGTTGATCCTCGGCTGCGTCGGCAAGCCGAGCAATGAACCGCTTGACATGACGCAGATTTGGAACGAGAAGATTTACTTCAACGTTCTCGATCCACTGAACACAGCCGGCTCGCTGGTGCTGTCACAGATTCCTGGGACGCCAGACTTTCAGCGGCCGATTACGGTGCGCACGAACGGGCAGACCTATCACCCGTCACGCTTTCAAGTCGTGATGAATGGCGAGCCGCTATACATCGAGTATACGAATTCCGCTTTCGGTTACGTCGGCCGCAGCGTCTATCAGCCGGCTCTGTTTCAATTGAAGTCGTTCATCAATACGCAGATCGCCGACGACATGATTGCGACCAAGCTCGGCGTCTTCGTCGCGATGATCGGCCAACCCGGCAGCATCGCCACGGAAGTCATGGCCGAAGTCGCGGGACTGAAGCGCAGCATGATCAAAGGCGCGTCGACGTGGAACGTGCTGTCCGTCGGCAAAGACGAGAAGATCGAAACGCTGAATATGCAGAACGTTGACGGCGCGGGCAAGTATTCGCGCGGCAACGTGCTGAAGAACATTGCCACAGCCGCCGATATGCCGGCGGTGCTGCTCGAGAATGAAACGATGGTCGAGGGCTTCGGCGAAGGCACTGAAGACGCCAAAGTCATTGCGGCGTACATCGAGTCGATCCGCATCGAGTTGCAGCCGTTGTACGGATTCACCGACAACATCGTGCAGTACCGCGCGTGGTCGCCTGAATTTTTCAAACGCATGCAGAAGCTCTACCCAGAGCAATATGGCAGCATGGAGTTTGACGAAGCCTTCAGCGAGTGGCGCCGCGCGTTTCACGCCGAGTGGCCGAATTTGTTGAGAGAAGCGCCGAGCGAAAAAGCAAAGCTCGCCGAAATTCAGTTGCAAAGTCTGCTGGATCTGCTGCAGGTCGTGCTTCCGGTCGTCGATCCGTTCAACAAGGTTGTGTTCATTCGGTCGGCGATGGACAACCTCGCCGCCGACAAAACCCTGTTCCCCAACGGGTGGGACGATTTGGATTACGAGGCCATGGAAGCCTACTTCGAAACTCAGCAGGAACAGGCTGAGGAACAACACGAGGCCAGCATTGCGTCCGATGAAGAAAGCGCGGAGCCGGTCAAGAAGCTCGCAAAAATCGACGCCGCGCACCAGCGCCGCGTGCGGTCCTCGAAAGCGCGTGAATTGCTTGACGCGCTGGTGAAGAAGCAGGCGGCATGAACGCCGTCCTCGAGCGCCACAAACTAGCGCGCCAAGCGTTGGCGCGGCTGACCAACGCCGAATGTGTACTACTCGGCTACCGCCCCAAGGGCCGTCACAGGCCGACAGCCGATCTACTCACTCGCGCCGAGTGCGCCCGCATGACCAAGGCTGATCGTGATGCCCGCGCTGCCGAAGATGCGCGCGCCCGCGCCGGCAAGCCGCTGTATCCGAATGTGATGGGGCGTTTGGCTGAACTACTGGCCGGCGTCGAGGACCGCTGGCAAACGAACTGGGTGGCGAAATCGGGTAACTACTGATGCCCGTCGCGACCCGGAAGTCGTTTTATGACGTCGTAACCGCCGCGGTTGCGGATATTATCCAGTATGGCTTCGACAGCGAGGAACGCGTCAACCGCTGGCTTGAGCGCATCGATGCCGCGGCCCGTGCCTCGCTGATCCCCGAGGCGCAGATGGTCGAGATACTGCGTACGACGCTGGCGCGCACATTCAGGCGTGCCACGGCGCTGCCGCACCTGAAGCGCATCCATCAGGGGGTGTCGACGTTCACGCTCGCCAATGTCAAGCCGAAGCTGCGGGCGGAGCTGCAGCGGCACATCATGGCGTCAGCGCAGTTGATCAAGCTCAACCGCATGGAGATGATCGCGCAGACTAAGCGCCGATTCGCCGGCTGGGCCAGCAGTATCCCGCCTGGCGGAACTGAAGTCGCGAAACGCGCGGAAGTCAAGGACACGATCCGTCGTGGTATGTCTGGTCTCTCGTTCGTCGAAAGGCGTTGCCTCACGGATCAGGGCCTCAAGCTCGTATCGTCGATCAATTCGATTATCGCTGCCGATGGCGGCGCGATTGCGATGCGCTGGCATCACGTCCATCAGCGCGGCGGCGGATACACACCGCGGCCCGAGCATGTCGCGCGCGACAAGAAAGTCTATTTGATTCGCGATTCGTGGGCGCATGCACGTGGATTGGTCAAGCCCGGCCCGGCTGGTTATCTCGATCAGATCACGCAGCCAGCCGAAGAAGTGAGCTGCCGTTGTAGCGGGCAATTCCTGTACTCGGTCGGTGCGCTGCCCGAGGATATGGTCACGGCAAAGGGGCGCGAGCAGTTGGCGGCGGCGCAAAAGACGATGGCTGCATAGGAGAATCGCATGCCGCTGGAAAAAGGTTCGAGCCGCGAAGTCGTGGGGCACAACATCAAAGAGATGGAAGCACATGGTCATCCGCGGGATCAGTCCATTGCCGCCGCATTGAAGTCTGCCGGCAAGAGCAAATACGACCACGCCAAGCTCGATGCCGCCATTGCGAAGTGCGACGCCTTCGATAAGCGCTAATGGCCGATGACTCGCCCTCGCCCAAAGTACCGGGAGAGATTTTAAAAGCCTCTGGCATCCTGTTTGTCACGCCAGACCAGCGCGTGCTGTTGATGCGGCGAACCGGCCGCGATTACGCCGGGACGTGGGCGTTCCCAGGCGGCGGCCTCGAGGCAGGCGAAACGGCTGAAGCTGCGGCGCGCCGTGAGACGCTCGAGGAAACCGGTCTCGACTACGGCGGCGATCTCGCCGAGTGGACGCACCGCATACGCGATGGCGTGGACTTCACGACGTATATCGCTGCGCGCTCGCCTGAATTTGTGCCGGCGCTCAACGATGAGCACGATGCCTACCAGTGGCTCGAGCGCACCGCGGTCCTCGACCTGCCTGATCTGCATCCCGGCTGCAAGATCGCGCTACTGCGTTTCGATCTCGACGAGCTCGGCATTGCCAAGGCGATTCGCGCCGGGGAACTGACGAGTCCGCAGCGCTATGTGAATCTGCTGCTGATCGCGCTGCGCATCACGGGCACGGGCTCGGCATATCGCAACGCTGATGGCATGGATGAATACGTCTGGCGCGATCCGTCGATCTACATGAACGATGAGTTCTTGGAGCGCTGTCAGGGGTTGCCGGTTATTTGGGTGCACCCGAAGACTAACGACAATCTGCTCGATACCGACGAATATCGCGAGCGCTCGGTAGGCGCCGTGATGCTGCCGTACCTGAAGCCAGAGGCGCAGGAAGTCTGGGGCGTGGCGCGCGTGTCCGATGGCGAGATCGCGCACATCCTACAGACTGAGGAAATTTCAACGTCGCCCGGCGTTCTCGTCGGCGGCAAAAAGTACCGTCTCGAGGACGGTAAGCCGATCTTGATCGAAGGCAAGCCAACGCTCATTGATCACATCGCCCTCATTCCAGGGCCTGGGGTCTGGGACGTCGGCGGCCCTCTCGCTGGCGTCGAATCCGTGCGCGCAGACAGCTCGACACCTATTTATGCCAGCAAACTTGATTTAGCGATCGCCAAGGCCCGCGATTGGCGCATCCATCACGCGTATCGATACGGTCGATAATTTTTTACCTCATGGAGATTTACGAACATGGCTGAGGAAGGAAAGACAACCGAAGGCGGCGAGGACGGTGAAAAGCTCGATCGCATCCTCGGTCATATGGACTCGCTCCACGCCAAGCACGACGCGATGGCGCTGAAGACCGAAGCGCACGGCGCCAAGATCGACGCGCTGTGCTCGCGTATGGACGCGATGGAATCCGCGATGAACGAGGGCGGCATGGCTGACAAAGCCAAAGCCGACAAGGCCAAGGCGGACGCGGCCGAGAAGGAAGAGAAGGAAAAAGAGGAAAAGGCCAAGGCTGACAAAGCGAAGGCCGATTCCGAGGAAGTCGAGAAGGCGAAAGCCGACGCCGCAGCCTCCAAAGCCCGCGCCGATGCGCTCGAGGCGCGTCTCGCCGACATGGACAAGCGCATCCCCGCCCAGCTTCCCGACGAGCAACGCGCACTCTTCGCCGCCGAGCAGGCGAAAGCCGAGCGCGTCCATCAGGCATTCGGCGACAGCGCCGGCGCTCCGCACTGGATGAACGGGGAGACTCGCACGCAGTACGTCGCGCGCCTCGCCAGCAAGTTCAAGGATCACAGCAAGAGCTGGAAGAGCGTGGATCTCAACAAACTGCCCGAAGACGCCCTGGCCGTTGCGGCGGAGCGGATCTATGCGGATGCCATGGACTTCGCTCTGCACCCCTCGGACGTCGCCCCTGGCACACTGCGGATGATCCCGTCGAAGGATGACACCGGGCGCGTGATCAAGCGTTTCGCCGGCGACATCAAGACGACATTCGGCCCGTTCATGCAGCCGGTCCGTCATCTCGTGGCCCTCGCGCCGCGTCAGTTCAAGACCACTCACTAATCGCCGTCATTTTCTAGGAGTCATTCATGACGACTGCAAGTATTTCCATCAACCCGGCGATCGTGACCAATGCGGCCGGCACGTTCTACACCTCGAGCGAGGGGTACGTTCAGGGCACCGTGCTCAACGATCCGGCGGTGCGATATCAACTCGCCGCGGGCATCGTCTCGCCTTCGGCTTCAGCCCCGATGTGGGGCGGCATGGCGATCACGGAATCGCTGCCGACCGCAGGCACTGAGGCGAGTTCAGTGACCAGCGTTCTGGCGCTCGCCACCGCACTCGCCAATCTCACCGGTTGGACCGTGTTCGATCAGTCTTCGGCGATGATCAGTTCGGCGCAGTCACCGGTGCCGCTGTCGGGTGCTGGCGGCGCGATCAACTTTTATCGCACGGGTTCGCGCGCTCGCATCGCCGTGGCATGCTCAAGCGCGGTGGCCGCCTCACTCGCTGGTGGCGTCGTCAATCCGACGGTCTACTGGGATTACACTAATCAGGTGCTCGCGACTTCTGGCACTGGCGCGCTGGCGGTCAAGGTAGTCGCAGTCGACAAGGTCGGCAACTCGCAGATCGTCAACTACAACTCGGGCGGCAGCAACGAGACGCTGTCGAGCGGGTTCATCCTGATCCCCGGCGCCGCGGCATGGACCTATAACGGGTACATCGCGGTCATCGAAATCTAAGTTCGACTCCAAACAAACACTGAGGTTCTACCGTCATGGCATCGATCGCAAGCAGTTGGGTCATCGCGCACCCGTCGCATTTGGAGCCGAATCTGATTCTGCAGATCAATCAGGCATCCGGCGCTTTCCAGACGCTCGCCGAGGGCGCGCCTCGCGTGCAGTTGGACAGCGAAGACAAGTACGTCTACATCCGTCGTGCCGATGTGCGCACCAAGGTGCATAGCAATGCGGCGGCCGGCAACCTGCTGCCGTCCTGCGAAATCGTGATGTCGCTGATCTCAGCGCCGACGTATCTGCAGCGCGTTCGCGCGGAGTACGACCATCACGATACCGCGATGATGGGCAAGTGGGGCGCGAGCCTGCCGGAAGCCCAGCGGCTCGCCATGCGACAGGGGCATTTTCAGTTGCTCCGCGATAAATTGCTGTTTGGCGTCATCCCGGCCAACGGCGAGGGCCTCGTCAATTCGCCGGGCGCGACGACCGTGAATCTGCCGGCCGACAGCTACGGCAATACGACCGTCATCACGTACGACAACGGCCAAATGGCGTTCTTCCTGCTGCAGCAACTGCTCGCCATCAAGCAGCGCACGTATCAACTCGGCATTCCGCGGCGCTTCGTGATTCTCGGGCCGCAGCGCACACTGGGTCTCTTCGAGTACAACGTCGTGCAGCTGACGAGCTTCCAGCGCGTCGGTGCCGGCACGGCGAGCACTGCAGGCGTCTTCAAGGACGTCGCAGAACTCAACGGCGACACCATCGAGTGGGTGTACGACGACACGCTGCAGAACTACAGCTCATCTGGCGTCGACACCGTCATCCTGACGATGCCGGAAGTCGAGCAGCCGAAGGTCGCTGGCATCAACACCAACGAGTTCGCGATGCTCACGCCGAATCTCGCCGCCATCAATCTGATGTACACCGATGTTAGCGCGCCGGTTGAAATCCCGACGCCGCTGCCCGGCGGCGCGATCGATGTCCTCAGTGAGATGCGGGCGAGCCCCGGTTGGAATGTCCGGCCGGAAGGGTTGACACAGATCCTGATGACTTACTGATCCTAAATCCTTGCGCACACAAAGGAGTTCTCATGTCCTCGCTATACGTCGCTAACTTTACGAAGCAGTTCTTCGTCTTCATGTACCGCGTGCCGGAGCGCGATTCGGCCGCGGCGGCCAATCCAGCGCTAAGCGGAATCCGTGAGCACAAAATCGCGCCAGGCGACCAGGTGCGCATTCCGCTCGATCTCTCGCCGGAGCAGATCAAGTACATCATCGACAAGCACAAGGCGTTTGGCTTTCCCGACACCAACGAACTGAAGAACAAGCGCACGTTCACGGGTACGTGCTACAGCATCGACAAACCGGTGCCGATCGATCAGTTCTTGGAAGCCTACGAGAGCAACGATAAGGCGCTGAACACGGCAAGCGAGGAACGCATGCAGCAGTCCTCGTTGGCGATTGCCTCGCGCTTGCAGGCCGTGAGTCCAGCGACGCCGCTGACGCACGCAGCCGTCGAAGTCGTCGAGGAAACCAAGGGCGCGACGCCGAGTATCGCCGCCGGCGTAGAATTCGTCGCCGCGGGCTCGCAGCCGCGACATCTGGGCGCCCGTACACGCCGCACGCAGTAACTCCCCATGGCGCGGCGCGGGCCGCAAACATTGGCGCGTGCCGGTGTGCGCGGCCCGCACTGATCAAGTGGTCCGCGCCGAGCCTCCCCCTCGATTCGCACACACTGAGGTTCACATGGAAAAGCTCAACGGCGCGGCAGCGCCTCCCGTGATGCTGCGCACGCCGATCATGGTCGGCGGCGGCAATCGACTGGTCTACACGATGAGTAACGGCGCGTATGTCGGCTCGATTGTCTTCGACGGCATGACCGCGGATCTGCTGCGCGCGATGGCTCAGGACTTCGTCGCCTTTATCAACCAACAGACCGGCGGCCTCGCCTTGGCACCCGCCAGCGCCTTGGGCGCGCTGCCGAAACGCAACTGAAATGGCCTGCCCGAATCCACTGCCGCCGATCTGCCCGACGCTGACCGGCTATGTGGCGTTCGTGCGTAACGTCGTCGGGATCTCGGATACCTTTCTGCCGAATCCCGTCGCGCCGCAAATCGTCATCGACTACGAGGCCGATATCGTCACCGACTGGCAGACGCAGGCCATCACGTCGAGCGGCGGCATCAACTGGTTTGTGCTGACGCTCGGCGTCGCGCTGGAATTGGTGAATCAGCAGTTGCAGGTCTCGCCGACGATCTACACGCTCGCCGTGTACAACCTGGCGGCCGATCGCCTCATCAACTACGCGCAGGATCAGCCGGGGCAGACGTTTTTTCAGGACACGCGCAAGGCACTGAATATCTATGCGATCGGATTGGGCGTCGTGACGTCGGCGTCGGACCAAGGGACTTCGATGTCTCAGCTCAATACGGATGCCATGAAGGACTTCACGCTGATGGATCTTCAGGTGCTAAAAACACCGTGGGGGAGAAACTATCTCGGGTTTGCCCAATCGATTGGCGCTATCTGGGGCCTGAATTAGAGTACAATACGCCGTATCATGATGATCGTCTGTAGAGGCTGTGGTCTCTTAAAAGACAGAGATACAGAGTTCTACAAAGGCACAAGAAAGTGCAAAGCCTGCAGGGCTCAGTATGTAAGGGACAACCGAGAAAGCATAAACGCCAGTACAAGAAGACGGCAGCAAAAGCCAGAATAAAAAGAAAAAGAAGCAGCTAGGGGTAGGCGTAATTACGAGCAAGATAAAGAGCGATTTGCAATTCGCAATCAAGCATGGCGCGATGCCAATCCGGAAAAGGTCGCCGAATATCATCGGCAGTGGCGTGCGCGAAATCCAGAGGCTGTGCGCGCGCTGAACCATAAGCGCAAGGCGCGTAGAGCGGGAGCAAAAGGCAGTCACACAAAGGCGGAGATAAAAGAACTTCTGCAACAACAAAACAATCTCTGCGCGAATCCGTACTGCCGTATAGATATAAGCGGCGTTGACCCAAAGACCGGTCGCAGCATGCGCCATTTGGACCATATCGTGCCGTTAGTAAAAGGCGGCAGCAACAGCATTGAGAATTTGCAATGGCTCTGCATCACTTGCAATACATCCAAACACGATAAGGACCAGGACGAATGGTTGGAAGAATTCGCAAAGGTAGCGAAGGTGAAAGCGCGAAAGGCGGCGTAATCTAAATGCCCGCCGACGCTTCGGGCTCGCGCGCAACGCCGAGTGGCACTCGTGAACTCACATTGCACATAGGCGTTACCGAAATCCCCTACGCCTTCGACCGCCCCATCAAAGACATCAAGGGCTTCTCGCGCACGAAGGCGATGAAGTCGCGGACGGC
>Ga0181538_10005336_pt1 | contig 11591 bp, 14 predicted proteins | sample PEATcosm2014_Bin_40_FD_119773 | JGI IMG/M metagenome (GOLD analysis project Ga0181538, IMG submission 119773) | Peatland microbial communities from MTU Mesocosm Facility, Houghton, MI, USA - PEATcosm2014_Bin23_30_metaG | ecosystem: Environmental > Terrestrial > Soil > Wetlands > Peat | place...
AACGCTTCGCCACGCCCTCGCGGGTCGTCGACGCATGGCTGAGGGCCGCCGTGGGTCGCTAGCCCTTCGACGTAGAGCTCTTCCATCTCCTCCTCCATGCCGGTTTATCCCGGCGCTTTCCCAGGATCCGCCTATCGCCAGACTCGTTGGTGTCGGTTGTAGGTGTCAGCTTGGTCTGCTCGGACCTTGACAAGTTAATAGCGTCCTGGCCATCGGCTTATTGCGGAGGGAGCGCGCAGGTTCCGGGAGTGGCCCGCGCGCTCCCAGCCGTGTTAGCGCCTCACGACCAGCCAGAGGATCACCGGAGCCTCGATCACGGCAGAGATTACGGAGAACCTGATCGTGGTACCCCATCGCTCCGCCGCAGATCGGGTGACGAGCCATTTGCCGTACGACATTGCAATACTCCCGCATGCAGGCGCACGCCGGACATCAGAGGGCCATCTGTAGCCCAGCTGTGCCCGGCGTGCGTTGCGCGGTCGCCGTTCGCTTTGCCTGACGGCATCACGTGTTCCGGGCTCCCCGTTGCGGGGGGCATGTTTCCGGCTGTGCCGCCAGCCTCCGCTGGCTGTCATCTCGTGCTTGGTTCGGCAAAGCCTACAACCGATGTAGAGAACCAACGACCGCATCAGCGCGAGTCGCGGGCTTGCCCGGATCTCTCACAATGCGTAACGCAACATTACTGAAAGTAGTAGCGTCGAGCGCGATCACTGGCGGGGCGATGAGAGGACGGCAAGCGATGTCATCCGGGACCATGACAGCACAGCAGGCGGTGCTGCGAAGGCAGGTCATGCCCGCGGTGCTGATCTCGCTCGCAGCCGGGCTGGGCTTGATGGTGGCCGCGCCGCACGCTTCGGCAGACGCAGCCCGGATGGCCGGATCGCCCGGGCCGCCGGCGGGGGCGGGAAGCCCGGTCACCGCCTACGTCGCCAACTACGTCTCGGGGACGGTGACCCCGATCGCGGCCGCCACCAACACCCCCGGCCCGCCGATCACAACCGGAGTCGACCCCGCTGCCATCGCGATCACCCCGGATGGCAAAACGGCCTATGTTGTCAACGTCGGTCCAGGCCCCGGTCCGAGTACGGTGACCCCGATCGCGACTGCCACCAACACCGCTGGCCCGCCGATTACAGTCGGACTTCAGCCCCTGTTCATCGCGATCACCCCGGACGGCAAGACGGTCTACGTCGTCAACACCAACGTCAACTCGGGCACCGGCCTGGGCTCCGTGACCCCGATCACCACCGCCGCCAACACCCCCGGCCCGCCGATCCCGGTGGGAAGTGACCCCGGTGCCATCGCGATCACTCCGGACGGCAAGACCGCCTACGTCGCCAACAGGGGTGGCAACACGGTTACCCCGATCGACGTCGCGACCAACACGGCAGGCACGCCGATCCTGGTCGGATCCGCCCCCCGTGCCATCGCGATTACCCCGGACGGCAAGACCGCCTACGTCGTCAACGACGGCTCGGAGACAGTGACCCCGATCACCACCGCCACCAACACCCCCGGCCCCTCAATCCCGGTCGAAGGCCAGCCCCATGGCATCGTGATCACGCCGGACGGCAAGACCGCCTACGTCGCCAACGTCGCCTCGGACACGGTGACCCCGATTACCACCGCCACCAACACCGCAGGGCCGCCGATCGCAGTTGGCATTGATCCTGAGTTCATCGTGATCACGCCGGACGGCAAGACCGTTTACGTCGCCAACGGCGGCTCGGACACGGTGACCCCGATTACCACCGCCACCAACACCGCAGGGCCGCCGATCGCAGTTGGCAGTCTTCCTGATGCCATCGCGATCACGCCGGACGGCAAGACCGTTTACGTCGCCAACTACGTCTCGGGCACGGTGACCCCGATCGTGACCGCCACCAATACCCCCGGCCCGCCGATCCCTGTCGGGACCCACCCTGATGCCATCGCGATCACGCCGGCCACCGTCACTCCCGCGCCCGCCTTCACCAGTGGCTCCGCCGCGACGGCAGCCTACGGGGCACGGTTCTCCTTCACGGTGACCGCGACGGGCTCCCCGGCACCCACCATCACCAGAACCGGCCGGCTGCCCTCGGGCGTGAGGTTCACTGCTAACGGAGACGGCACGGCCACGATCTCCGGGACCCCTAGGAGGGCAGCGGCCGGGCCGTACCGGCTGACCCTGACCGCCAGGAACAAGAACGGGACCGCCACCCAGGCGTTCACGCTGACCGTCACCAGGGCCCCGGCCATCAGGAAGATCCCGACCCCCTAATCGTCGAACGAACCAGGCTTGTCGGGAACGGAACATCGCTGTCAGACGCCAACTCCGCGTGGGACCAATAACGTGCCATCTGATCCGTAGATCAGTGCCGGGCGTCCAGCCAGTGGGCCAGAGTCCATATCCTCAGGTCAGGGTCTGCCGCGTGTCTGGTACTGGCGGCTGGGTCCGGTACCGTCCCGTCAGTCTGCGAGACGGTTGTGAGACGCTTCCCTGGCCTGCTCCGCGCCGGGCAAGCCAGCCGCTTCGTGCCCTGCTCCTCCCCCGTACTCCCAGTAGCTGCCCGCCCTTGGCCGTGGCCATGGCCGCCGTGTCCAGGTTCGCGAGCGACCGCGTTAGTGGCTTGGCCTTGACTCGGAGAACTCGGCCGAGATCATCGTGCAGCGAGGAGAAGGGAGATCACCAGCCGATACAACCGTCGTACCATGCAGGGATGCATCGGCTAATCCGGGACATCGTTGTTGCCGTCGTCGGTGGCGTCATTGTTGGCCTGATTGTCACCTTTACTACATCTCTTACCCATCTTCAGCTAGCTCTGGTGTATGCTGCAGCACTTGTCGCATGCGGCTTGCTGCTGGCTGGCCTAGAGTTGCCTCGCCTAATCAGGCAGCGGCGTGAGATCTTCAAGGCCGAAGTGATAGCGGCTGCTCGGGATGCAGTCATCAATGAGCTTGCCTCACAAGCCGTTCCTAGACAGAGCACATCTCCCGGTGGCATCCTCCGCGCAGTTCAGACTCGTATCCACTCTGACGAACGCGAAAAGCTGATTGGGCTGCTCGAGGAAGGCCGTATGGTTCAGGCGCGTCTACGTGAGGGAGGCTACGGAAACACTGAGCTGCAGGGTGAGCTAGCAGTAGATGTCGGCAAGTGGGAAGGTATGGGCCTTGCGGCCCTTGTGAACAGGCCGGACTATCTTCGAGAATTTCGGAACGCGCCAGGTGACCCGCGGCTTCTCAGCACGAGCGAGGCATACAGGCGTGTTGAGCACCAACTGGGAGTGCTCGAAGAAGTGATTCAAGATCTTGGGGTGACTAAGAAAGGTGATCAGACTATGGCCAACTAGATAGGACAGAGAACACCAGCTTGCAAATCGCCGTATCTTCCTGGGCTGACATCGTTGAGCTGGGCTACCCGCTATCCGCAGTTGACCGCCAGCTACCCATAGTGAGCGTGATTAATGGCACGCTAATGGCACGGTGATCTTGTGGTCAGCTTGTAACTATAGGCGGGCTTGCCGGGCCTCCACGGTCTCCGTCCGCCATCCGCCCGACTCGCCTCCACGCCAACTCACGATGACCGCGGCTCCTGTCTGTCTCGCTACTGCACAGGCCTGCGCAACCGTTTCAAGCAGAGCTAGAGCGAAGACTGGCGGCGTGGAGACCACATTGGCAAAGGCATAGCCTCCAGAGTCGGTGCCAACCGATGGAGACCAGACGGTATCGGCTGAATCCTTAACGACGAGTGTGTCCGCCGGAATCCAAGAGTGACTACCAGTGACTGAAGGGATAGTCTCAATCCAAACGTTATCCATGCGCGTCAGTCTGCCACTGATCTGCTGCGGTTTTCGGCCCAAGTTCGCATCCCGCGACTATCCCGCGGGCTGTTACTTGAATCCCTTGAGTCCTGGTCTGCTCCCGTCTTCCTCATAGCTGCCGCGCCCTTGTGAGTGGTCGTCCGGTCCAGGGTCGGCGAATGCCGATCGCGCAGCGACGCGCGAAGCGCGCCCTTGACCGGGTGGCCGCGACTGGGACAATCGGGGCGTGAGGAAGTCGGCTCCGCTCCCGGATCATTACGAGGCCGATGTCGGTCTGATCGATGCAGCCTGGCAGTCAGAAGGCGCGCCCGCGCCGGGCGAGCCGCCAAGGCTGAGCCCGGTGGCGGGTGGCGCCGTGCGGCGGCGCTTGCGCTGCCGCCTTGATCATCGCTACGGCATAACTCGGCAACCCGATGCGTAGCCGCGCTCCTCGGTGCGAACTACTGGCGACTTGGTCGATCGTGGTCGTTGCGGAGGCTGTCTGGCTTGTGAGAGTCGGTCCGGACCATCCTGGATCGGATCGGCTGCTGCACTTTCGTGCTGCACGACTTCTTCGTCCCGAAGCCAAGTCACCGAGCCTGCGAACCTTGCCCACCTGTGGCTCATCGTCCGTCGTCATCCTCCGTAGTACCCAGATCGCGACTGGTGTAGTTGCTCATTTGATTACTCACGCCTTAGCGGTAGGGATCACCGCGGTGCCCTAGGAGCCGCCGCTCATGCCGGTGAAGCGGGGACCACCAGGTCTCCTCGCAACCTGGACTGTTGCACATGACCTTGATATGGCCATTGCGCGCGCTCCGGGCGGCAGTACAGTCGCACGGCTCCCAAGTGATCGTGACGCTGCCCGGCTTCCATGCATCGTGCAGGCGGCACTCGGCGGGCCAGGGCACTTTGATCATCATGCCAGTAGAACACAGTTTCGATCAGCCGGATCCTTGATGGCCCAGCACGTGCTTGCCCACGGACCTCTTCCGTGTCAGGGCAGGCTGCCAGGGTCGCGGCCTGCGCCCAGCTAGGCGTTGAGGCACCTTAACGATCTGCTGCGTGCCACGCGCATCCTGGCCATCATGATTGTGCCCGGCTCCCGAACATCACAGGGTCGTCGTGCACAGCCTGAGCCCTCAGAGAGACATCCTGTCCGATGCGACAGGCAGGAGTTGACAGACTAGCTGCCAAGAGGATGGATCACTCCCAGGCGTGCCTCGATCAGCTGACCGCTTGCCTCATCAGATCATCTCTGGCCGCGCGCTATCGACGACTCATCGGCCGACTCGCCGGAGACACTCAGGTTCTGGTTGTACCGTTGCCAGCGGCATCACAATGAGTCGTTGCTACCGCGAGATCAGGATGGGGATAATCCAGGGCTTTCTGGGGTATCGTTGATAGCGGAGATGGTTCGGAGGCGATTGGTGGCGCAGACCGTGGGTGGCTCCATCGTGTCGTTCGCTTCGCCGCCCGTGGTTGAGGTTGTCGCGGGTGTGGCGTTTGACGGCCAGAGCGCTGAGGCGGCTGCGCTCCTAGCGGCCTTCTGGAAGGAAGAGCTGCGGCAACGGTTTCCGTCTCTCCAGCAACAGCCTCCTTACACGCCTCCTGACGAGCAATTCCCTTCTGATGGCCGCGCTATCAGGTTTAACCTGATGACCGGACTCCCCGCGGCAAGGCTCTGGGCACAAAGCAATGACGGTCAAGAACTTCTGCAGCTGCAATCTGGTTGGTTCGCGTGCAACTGGCGGAAGGTTCAACCCAACGGGGAATATGACAGATGGCAGCGTCGCCGTGCTGCTTTTGAGCGTTACTTCACCAGTATGTCCGATTACCTAACAAGAGAAGGTGCAGGTCAGCCGAAGGTTAGGCAGTGCGAGGTTACGTACATAAATCACATTACAGCCTCGGCTGTTTGGTCTGACCATGCTGAATTCTCTAAGATCTTCACGGTATCTCCGGGTGCCGGCCTGCCTTATCCAATTGAACAGGCTTCCTTCCAGGCACAGTTCGTCCTTGAACAGGATGGCAAGCCATACGGACGGCTTCACGTCAAGATATTGCCTGCCTTTGGACCAGACGGTAAGTCTCCGCTATATGTTCTCGAACTTACGGCCAGGGGGGGGCCTCAAGGGGATGGCATCGAAGGCGCGCTAGCCTTTCTTGATCTCGGTCGCGAGGCAGTTGACCGCACATTCGTAGCGCTGACTTCGGACGCGATGCATAAAGAATGGGGACTCCAGCTATGACCAGTATGAGCATTGCTTCGAAGTCCAGGATGGTGCCCCGCAGTGCAGAGATGAGATCGAACTCCACCGCGATGTCCAGCCTTGAGGTACTTCCTGCAACATCAGGGCACGATGTGGCTGGCCTGCTGTCGAACTGGCTCGCGACCGCTCACCGTCGAATTGAGGATCTTAGTCAGCTGTCCGAAGGGTGGGACTCTTATGGCGGTCTACCGTTGAAGGAAGAGGCAGCTAATAATTTGTCCGACGTGCTCTATCAGCTGAACTCTTTTATCCAATCGGAACCCTCTATTTCTCTGACAGGCGAGGGTGGATTGGTAGCCGAGTGGGGAAGTTCGTGGTCGTCATTGGCGATACTCGCCAATCCGGGAAGCGTTGTCTTGGTGTACTACTGCGACGAAGCGACTAACCATGAGTGGGAGATGCCCATGTCGGAGTGTGACTCGCTGGAGAAGTGGCTCTGGACGGCGTCGTCGTCGGTGTAAAGTTGTCACATGCCACTTAGGGTTGCCGTCTTTGAAGATGATGTTGAGGCGGTACCGGATGATGCGATTCTCTACAGACGGGTTGTGTGGAACACGATCGGTGGCCGAGACCGGTGCCCAGCAGGTGCTACCGCTTCCTTGAACGATAACTGCTTTACAGATTGGCCAGCAGATAGGGCGTTGGAACAAGGCTTCCCCGGACCGTGCATGTCTGTAGGCGTGAGCACTGTCTTGGTGAGGCTCGGCTATAGCCCGGACAAGATGGTCGAGAACTACCCCGAATGTGGGCTTGCGTGTGTGTCAGCGGCGGCCCTGCGTGGCTTGAGGAAGCTAGACAAGTCCCAATCCCCCTGTCCGCAAGGCATCATGCTAGCTGCGACCGAGGCAGAGCCTTGGCACGGCATCGTATTTGACCTAGCGGGAGGACCGAGGGGCGGTGCCGCCAGGAAGGCTATTTTCCGGGTCTCTCATTGGGTCGTTCCGCTGGTAAACCATGGCTGAGGTACCTGTCCTTATGACTTGCTAGATTTTGCCCGTTTCCTCGTAGGCGCCACGATCGAGACACTACGGTCGGCCTCTGGCCAGGCGGCCAGGCGGCCAGAACCAAGGTATAGGGTTTCCACGTGACCGCTCCGAGATATCATAAACCGGACAAACATATTCATCGCGGATTCTATTACCTTGATGACGAGACAGTAATAAACTCACTGTCGGCTGTTGAGGCTGGCAAGATAGACGAAGTAGTCGCCAAGGTTAACTCGGCCCGAGAGGGTGGGTTCGGTGGCGGACTGGGAGTCCAAGGTGTAAGGGCAGAAGGTTCAAAGAAGTCGACCTCCTCTTTTGAGGAGGAGATAGTAAGAACGCGCACGCGCTTTTCGGTATTCGAGCTGTGGTACCAAAATCTCATAACTTCCAAAGGCCTTGGGACCTTTACCGGATGGGGGCCCGAGATTCTGGTTGACGTGGAATCGGGTGACACGGTAGAGCTGAAGGCGCGCTTGGAGGCTGTCGCCCTGCAAGGACTTTTGCGCCTATTTCTTTGGTTTGCCACACAAGCGCAGACTCAAGGCACTTTTTTTTCGCAGAAAGGTGATGAGCTTAAGGCCACAAAAGAGTCCGAACGGAATATTAAGCTGCTCATGGGCGAACATGCTCAGGACGAGATGCTTATTATCGCAACGCCCGAAGGTGACGAGGGGCCACCTGTCGTAATTCCGCTCGCTCAACGCTGGATGATTGGCCAGCTCGGTCACCTGTCTGGCCGGTACTCAGTGGTGGCGCAGGTCGATCAAGTGCTCAAGTCGGGAGAGGAATTCCCAACGATGCGGCTAACACGCGATGCACCACCCATTCCGGCCGAACTTCAGACGTTCCGAGAAGTTGTAGGCCTTTTTGTTGAGCCGGCTAAGCAAATGGGAATCGAGGTCTCTGCGGATGACGCGAGCATCGTAGGCCCAGCGCTTTGGCTGAAGCCAATTGCCATTTTCCGGTAATGGAGCTGACTTAGATAGCTCCGTTGATCGTCTCCGGAATGAGTGTCCGTCTCTCAATTGATAAGCCTTCGTTCAACATGGAGTGCTAATCTTGCTTGAGACCAACTCATCGCTTTCAGCATCATGTCCTTCGGAAATACCCAGGTCCGCCCGCATAGCCTGTAGGCAAGTTACAAGGTGCCGGTGATAATCGTGAACGTTGTTCTCTCGTCTCTTTTTGGAGTACATGTCTGGGAGCGCAAGGGTCAGAGCGGTCGCCGCACCAGAGGCACGGAGGGTCTCCGCCTTACTCCAAATATCACTCGGCGCAATGAGTTGAAGGCGTCCGAGCAACGTCAGTAGTTCGGTGTCGAAATCGTCGAAACCCCCGTCCGGCTTGTACGCTTGCGCACCATAAGTGCCATTTAGTTGGTAAAGCATCTGATGATGCCACAGCTGCATATGGCCGAGGAAGGCAGAGTAAAGGCCTTTTTTATCTTCGTCAAACCGCAGTAGATCGTCTCGTTTCCACCGAAGTTTTTCAACTGCTCGGTCTTGCTGCCACCGGGCATTTTCGCGCCTCGTCGACCACGCTTGTGTAAGCAGAACACCTGCCAGCGTGCCTATAACACCTACCCAAGCTGATGAGAGCGTCACCCAGCTGGCTGTTGAACTCATGATCTTCCTTTACGTCGTTGAGCGCAAAACATTATTGTCTACGTGTGTGAGTGAGCGTGCATGACTTGCTCACTCTTCTCCGTCCTTCTGATAGGTGCCGAGGTCTTGCCGGGGAAGATCACACTCAGGGGCGGCGCGTAGCGCCGTCGAAGACGCGAGCGCAGCGAGCGCCCGTGAATGTGATCTTGCGCGGCGAGAGGATGCCCGGCGCGTGGAGGACGGCCCGGCCAGCTCGTGCGAGCCGCGGTCATTTGGGGCGTCGGGGCGCGAGCCGCCTGCCTGCGGGTGCGGGGAAGCCGACCGGGCGGCGGCGCCCGCGACCGGAGGGCTTCCGGTCGAAGGGAGCGGGCAAGCTGCCGCCCCCGGAGAAGGGCGAGTCCCCCTGCTCCTGCCCGGCTCCTAGCGCCCCCGCATCCCCGATTACCTTGCCCGCGATAACTGCCGCATCTCGCATCCGAGCCCGGTCGCATGGGCCGGATGGCTGGCGCGCCCGGAGGGCGTGCCCTTGAAGCTGTGGAGAAAGTTGTCACAGTTCAGATGGCGCTTTGTCCGTCCTGCGCATCGACGGTAAGGCGAGCGATGTCAGCGAGAAGCCGCGGTGTCGTTGCGACGGTTGCCCTGCCTCGCAAGGTATGGGTCGTCCCGCCTAGGTCAGCGATTCTCGCGCCTGCTTCGATCGCGATGATCACTCCTGCTGCGATGTCCCAGGGGTGGCTGCCGAGGATGATGCAGGCATCGGTCTTGCCTTCGGCCAGCCAGGCCAGGTCGATGGCGGCCGAGCCGAGCATTCGCACCCGCAGCACTTGCCGGGCGAGCTGGGCGGTGACGGCGAGCCGCAGCTTGTTCTTGCGATCCGCATCCGGCCCGACTGCATAGTCGCCTACGGTGACCATGGCCTCGGCTAGGTCGCCGCTGTCGCTGACGTGGATCGGCTCGCCGTTGAGGAAGGCGCCCTGGCCCTGCACGGCGCTATAGCGCTGCCCGAGCATGGGCAGGTCGATGATCCCCAGCAGGGGGTAGTCATCGCGGACCAGGGCCAGTGAGATCGCGAATAGCGGCAGGCCGTGCACGAGGTTGGCAGTCCCGTCGATGGGGTCGAATGCCCAGGTCAGCTCGCGGGTGGCGGTGGCGGAGCTTTCTTCCTCACCCAGGAACGCCACCTGCGGCGCATCCTGCCTGAGGCTGGCGCGGACGGCCCGCTCGATCTCGACATCGAGGTTGGTCACCATGTCACGGTCGCCCTTGGACCTGGCGCGCAGCGGCTGATGGTGGCGGGCCATGGCAGAGGCGGTGTTCATGGCGCGGGTTGCAGCGGCCAGCAGCGGGCCGGTGCCGGTCAGAGCGGTTTGCTGGTGGACCACAGCGACGAGAATACGGTCTCGAAGGCGGGGAACAGACCCAGGTCAGGCCAGCGGCGGTGCAGTACCAGGGTGGGCGAGTCCACGCCTCGCCGTCCTGGCATGTAGGGCTGGATGATTCCGACCGTTTCGTCAACGAGCGTGATGCTGAACCGGATTGTCTCGTCATAGGTGGCGATGGCGACGCGCGCCCGGGCGTCGGTGGTGAGCTTGTCGCGGACCCGTTCTTGCAGGGTGACGATGTTGATCCGGGTCAGGTCGGCCAGGTGCCCGGCCCGGAATCCCTCTTCACGCTCGCGGTGCCGGATGGCCTCACCGTCAGGGTCGAGGAACAGGCACTGAATCTCGGTGCCGGTCTCGGCGAGCTGGCGCAGGCTCTGGTCGGCGTACTGCTGGCACAGCAGGTTCAGCGACAGGCCGCAGGCCCGGATCTTGCTCGCGCTGCCGAACAGGATGTGCGGCGGCATGGCCGAGATGAATTCCGACCGGGTCGCATACACCGCGCTTACATCGGAGAACCGGTCGGCCAGCAGCCGATCTATATCGAGCCGCGGCGGCTCCGCCGGTCCCAGCTCATCACCCGCCGCCTGCGAGGCGGCGCGGGCGAGCTGGTCATCGGTGATGGGGCCGAAGAGCTGCTCGGCCGTCCAGCCCGGGAACAGCGCTTCCAGCACCCGGCAGGCGTCGGGGTAGGGCAGGCCGCGCAGCTCACCATTGATCCACCGGTGGAACTGCGCCCGGCTGGGCCAGCCCCCGGTCAGCTTCGGGTCGATCTTCTTTGCCGCCTTGTCGTACTCGGCGCAGAAGGTGGCGTATTTCCAGTGCCGCTGCCGCAGTAACGCGCGCAGCGCAACCGGCTGAGCAGCCATCCCGATCTCCGATCACCGCCGGGCGCTATGTCCGTTTCAGGCTAACAGGCGAGACATAGAAGAGAAAGCACGCCGCGCGGAAGACCTGAAGAGAGCATCACGCGGTGTCGCGACGCTACCTGTCTCTCGGCGAGATTCGTGTCGTGGCCAGCAAGGCCAGTCGCAACTAGCCCGCCAGACGGGCGTCTCGACGAAAGGACAAGATCATGCGACTTCTGATCGAAACGAGCAGCATCCAGTTCCGGGTGGCCGGGATGCCGAAGGTGCGTCCTGACTTCAAGGACAAGGAGCGGCAGGCGACCACGCGGGACGGGCAGCCGATCTGGACGGTGCGCCTGGACGCGATCGACACCGTGCGGGAGACCAAGGAGACCATCTGGGTCGAGGTGGCTGGAGATGAGCCCAAGCTGACCTTCGATGGTTTCGCCTCGGTATCTGGCCTGGTGTTCGCGCCGTGGGTCGGGCGTGACGGCAAGATCCGCCGTGCGTTCCGCGCCGACACTGTCGACTCCTCTGCTCCGGCCAAGTCGGTGCACGCCGCCTGACGGCCTCACCTGCCAGACCGGGACCATCCCCTATCTCGCGATCGAGCAAGGAGCATCTCATGACCAGCATCCGTGACTACGACCTGAACGCACTGCTGGACCTGGAGCCGCTGCCCATCGGCTCGTTGGTGGTCGGCACCTTGAACCTGCTGTACG
>Ga0181538_10005338_pt1 | contig 11589 bp, 10 predicted proteins | sample PEATcosm2014_Bin_40_FD_119773 | JGI IMG/M metagenome (GOLD analysis project Ga0181538, IMG submission 119773) | Peatland microbial communities from MTU Mesocosm Facility, Houghton, MI, USA - PEATcosm2014_Bin23_30_metaG | ecosystem: Environmental > Terrestrial > Soil > Wetlands > Peat | place...
CACGAAGAGGCTTCCCCGGCCGGCGGTGAAATCGCCAAAGGAAAAGGTCTCGGGGTTGGGGACAGCTTCCACGGGCTGACCGGCGGCGATTCGCCCCAGGAGCGGAAATTCCATGTTGCCCAAAAACGCGGTGGGCACCGGCACGGCGTCTGCCCCGTCAAGACCGGCGGTTCGCGGCTCAGTTGTCGCTGCGGCCTTTCTTCGTCCGAAGGGACGGACTGCCGTTTTGGCAAAGGGCACAGAACCCGGCACGGCCACAACCTCGACGGAGCGGCTCTGGTTGTAGCTGCGGCGGATGAACCCCTTCTTTTCGAGGGTCTGCATATGCTTGTGCACGGTCGCGAGCGACGACAACCCCAGACCTTTGCCGATCTCCTCAAAACTCGGCGAGTATCCTTGGTGATTGATAAATTCGACAAGGAAGTCGAAGACTTGTTTTTGCCGACGCGTCAGAGCCATGTTCGCACCCCACCTGATTGAAACTCGAAAATGGAAATTCGAAACTCGAAATTCGACTGCCCCAAAGGTCATGTCATTCCCGCGCAAGCGGGAATCCATTGGACCGGCAATGGGTCCCCGCTTACGCGGGGACGACACTATAGTAGGCGAACAAAAAGCGAATTGCAAGTGAAAAAATCATCAACCGTCTTCTAGCTCTGGTTAGCGCCGCGTCTTCGGCTAGAATAGCGGAATGACGAGTGACCTTAAGATCCGCGCCCTGACGCAACGCGACCGAGAGGCGTATTGGAATCTACGGCTCGAAGCTCTCGAGCGGGAGCCTCAATCGTTCGTCGAGTCGCCCGAGGAGCACCGGGCGATGGCTCGCGAGCGGGGCGCCGCGCGCATGCGCCGGACGAACAACTCCAGCCTTGTGATGGGCGCGTTTTACAAGGGAGAACTGGTTGGCATGGCAGGCTTCTTCCGTGAGAGGCACTTGAAGACGCGGCACAAAGGGCGGATCTGGGGCGTTTATGTGAAGGCGAATTGCCGGGGCAAGGGCCTCGGCGGGAGGCTGCTCTTGGCGCTGCTCAAGCGCGTCAAGAAGCTGCCGGGACTGGAGCAGGTGAACCTCAGCGTCTCGTCCAGCCTGGCCGTAGCAAGGAAGCTCTATCGGTCGCTCGGGTTCGAGACATTCGGAGTCGAAGACAAGGCGCTCAAGATCGGTGACACGTACCTAAGCGAGGAATACATGGTGCTGCGCCTCAAGGCGCCCTTGAAGAAAGCATGACGGAGGTTCTTAGTGGTGACCGCCCCCTGAGCTTCCACCGCCGCCAGGATGAGGGCTGCCACCTGACCCGCCACCGCTAGGATGAGAGCCACCACCCGACCCGCCACCGCCGGTCGAGCCAGTTTTGGCACCGCCGCCCGAGGGGGCGTTACCTCCGGTTGATTTCCCGCTGGTCATTGCGCCTCCGGTCCGAGAGCCGGAATCGGAGCTGGGAGAAGACTGGGGGCGCCAAGCCGAGCCATCACTCGAGGGCGAGGGTCGGCCCATTTGCGACCCGGGCGCTGGCTGGCCGGTGTTCGACGCCCCCCCTCCCTGAACTGAATACACGGGACGAGCCGGCACTCCATCTGTCCCTGGCGTGGCTGCTGAGGAAGGGCGGGGATTATTTACGTAGCGCCCAGTTGCAGGGTCATAGACTATTCCCGAGCGCGGCCCCGGTGCTGCATGCCGAGCAGGAGACCCTGTTGTCGAGCTGCCCAGGATAACGGTTATGCCTGCAACCGAGTCAGCTCCCGGAGCCGGCGACGCCGCGCTGGTGCTTGGTGGCCCGAAGCTTGCGCTACGCGGACCGACGATGGACACTTTGGCATTGGTAACCTGCGAGGGAGCCGCCACGACGCGACCCGGGTGCAGGGCTTCCGGAGCCGGCAGAATGTCCGGCTTCTCTATTCGGTTGCCAGAGGTAAGAGTCACATGCAGCGTAGTTCCGGGGTGCACTGGCCGTCCATGCTTAAACGAACTGACGCTTATAGCAGTTCCGCAGGTTCGCCCTTGCGGGCAAGGATTAGCGCCGCCCGGCCTTGGTAAGCCGTGACGCGGCGTCCACCCGATCCATCCCAGGCCGCCGTACCAGTTAACTGATCCGGGTGACCAAGGGCCAAAGTTCCCCGGAAACCACACCCAGCCCATGCCCGGTATGAATTCCCATCCGCCGAAGTGATAGGGCAGCCAGCCCCAGGGCTCGCCGGAAATCCAGACGTACCCATAGCCGGGATACCAGCACCAGGAGCCCTGGGAGAAGGGATACCAGCCCGCATCGACCGTGGGGACCCATCCATATCCGTAGCCTGAAATGTCCGACCAGTTTCCGTAGCTCGCCAAATCCGCCCAGCCGTAAACGTCGTCGCTACCATCACTGGTATAGCCGCTGGGCGAAAGGGCGCTCGAGGCGGCTTGGGCTTGATTCTCCCGGTCCTGCACCCAGTGATCCCAATCGTCTTTCGTGATGCCCTCCGAGATCTGGGCAGGCTGTTCGGCCCTAGGGCTCAGGTCGAGCACGGAGTCTTTGGCCAGCGACCATGAACCGAGCGCGCTGGAGGCGTCCACAAAGCCGTTGAAGACTTCGACGCGCTCCTCCGACAAATCGACATCAACCCGGAAAAGCGACTTGCCGCGCGGAGTGAGGGTGGTATCCGCCGTCGCTATTTCGTAAGTGTCTTGCCCTTCCGGGGTCACACTGAAGCTTGCATACCCGGTATTCAGCGTGAGATGGTCGATCTTGCTTCCATCGGGAGCCAGCGCAAGTTGGGTGAATTCAAGCAAGGACGATTGGCCCAGGCGGGCGGTCGAGTCATTTTCGAATTCGACTTCGGCAAAACTGTCCTCCGCGGTCGAAAGCTTGAACCCTTCTTCAAGAGGAGTGTTTATCGGCGCCTCGGTCCAAGCTGTATCTCCTGGCCGCTGAACCGTGACTTGGCCCTCGACAAAACTGAGACGAACCACGCGAGCATGAGAGTGAGTTTGACCTGGGGCTGCCGCAGATCCCAGCCAAACCGCTGCACCCAACCCCAGCAGAATCCTTGCAACCGACTGCATCTTGGGTGTCATGGACCACCTCCCCGAGCTTTCAGGGGCCACTCACATCCTACACCAGTCTAGACGTAGCAGGTAGCCGCGAAGTTGCCAGGGACGGAAGGTCGAAACTGGAAAATGGAAAATAGAAACTGGCAACTGGGGAATCGAAAATCGAATGTCCGAGGCTAGAACACGATACCAGAAAGGGGAAACCAGAATCTGAAGTTCACCGGTTTTTTCACCGCCCGCGCGCTTCAGCCCTTCGGCCGGCGCTCGTTTACCAGTTTCCAATTTCCAGTTTCGAATTTCGGTTCTTCCGCTACTGGCCGGGTTGAACCTGAGCGATGATCTCTTGCGCACGGGATTGCGCCAGATGGAGAAAGCGCGAGCCATGAGCAATCTTTTCAAGCGTGGGAACGAGTATCTGGGGGTCGGTCAAGGCTTTATCCTTGAGTTCAGCCTGAATCTGTAGAAGCTCCTGGGACAGATTAAGAGGGTCATACTTCATCTCAAATTCAAGCGCTGCAACGTGCTGTTCAACCATACCGATAGCTTCAAGCACGTCCACCAGGTCCCGCGCGGTTCGGTTCTCCGTGTAGTTGAAAGCCACTCGATTCAGGGCGCCGCCCTGCTGGTAGGTGAAAGTCTTCTCTCCCAGGTTTGCCACTTTCTTATGGCTTTCGAGTTGAATGCCCTGGAAATCGCGAAGCTGCCCGGCCAGCGCGAAGATTCGTTCCGTGGTACCTGAGGAAAGCTGAAAGGGGCGAGGGCCCTGGGCCTGGGACTCGTCCAGTTTTCGTCCTTCGTAAGTACCGGAACCCCTGGCGTCCACGTCGATGGCAATGTATTCGGGGCTGCTGCCCTTGAACGTCCGGGAATAAGTCAGCTTGGCGGGAACACCGGCACCCTGAGGGAGCATCGCGGCAGGACGGCTGCCTGCCGCGAGGACAAGACTGAAGAAAGGGAGGAGAACCCTGATTCTCCGCGAAAGCATCACCATCATTTCGCCTGGGTAAGGGCGTGGAGCTCCGTTTCCTCGATGTCGAAGTTCGCGAAGACGTGCTGGACGTCCTCGTGGTCTTCGAGTTCTTCCATGAGCCGGAGCATCTGGTCCGCCTGTTTGCCAGTCAGCTTGACGTAGGTTTGGGGGATCATCGAGACTTCGGCTGCCGCGGGCGTGATCTGCGCCGTCTTAAGGCGGTCCACCACCTGGGGCAACCGGGCGGGAGGTGAAAAGACTTCCCAATTGCTGCCGTCATCGTTCATATCGTCGGCGCCCGCATCCGTCACCAGTTCCAGCAGCGTCTCTTCACTGGCTTTCCCCTTCTCCACGACAATGTAGCCTCGCTTGGTGAACATCCAACCTACGGATCCGTGCTCCCCCAGGTTGCCGCCGTGCTTGGCGAAGATGTGACGGATTTCAGAGAGCGTGCGGTTCTTATTATCCGTCGTGATTTCCAGCAGCATCGCCACGCCGCCCGGCCCATAGCCTTCGTACACCACTTCCTCGTAAGCGGCGCCGGGAAGTTCGCCCGTACCCTTCTGAAGAGCCCGCTTGATGTTGTCCGCCGGCATGTTCTCCGCTTTGGCGGCGGCAATGGCGGTACGCAGGCGCGGATTCGAGTCCGGGTCCCCGCCCGCGATCCTGGCTGCGATGGTGATTTCCTTGATGATCTTCGTGAAGATCTTTCCCCGCTTGGCGTCTAAGGCGCCCTTCTTGTGTTTAATCGTTGCCCATTTAGAATGCCCTGACATACAAGACTTTCCTTTCGGTTCAATCAGTCCGCGACCCCATAGAGAATGATTCTAATGGGGTTCTCGCAATAAGGCATATTACTTGAGACATCCTACCACAACGACTAAAGGGATGCTACAAGCACGTCATACCGGAAATCTCAGCATGGCCCGCGGGTCATTCTAACCTATTACCGCACTTGCCGCAGTAATCAAAACCCTCCGGTATTCCTTTGGCGCCGCAGTTCTCGCAGGCTTTGGTGGGCGCACCCCAGAGGAATTCGCTGGACTTACCGCCGGCGGCGCGAGCGCGAATGGACTTGTGATCCGCGGGGCGCTTGTCGATAAAAGCCTGTATGCCCTCGTACGGCTCCCAGGCCGTCGCATGGACGGTCAGCCAATCGCGCGCGTGCCCGGCTGTCATGGTCCAAGCCAGATCCTTCCAAAAGCCCAGTTGCTGACGAGTATAGCGCGCGCACTCCGGCAGGTTTTGGATCAGGCGGGCGGTGAGCGCATTCACGGCGCGGTCCAGTTGCTTGAAGGGCACCACCTCGTTCACCAGCCCCCAATTGAGGGCCTGCTCGGCCGTGATCTCATCGCCTTTCAGCAGCATCTCGCGCGCTCTCCGCTCACCCACCACCAGGGGAAGCCACTGGGTGGTGCCCCAAGCCTCCACCAAACCCACCCGCGTGCCCACCTGAATGAAGCGGACGTGATCGGCGGCGATTGCGAGGTCGGCGGCCAGGTTCCAACCGTTGCCCGCCCCGGCCACCACACCATTCAGGCGAGCCACGGTGGGCTTGCCGATGTGGCGGAAAAGCTCCAGGGCCTCAAAAAGCAGGCCTTGGTATTTCCAGAAGTTTCGCGGGCGGCGCAGAAACTGCTCGGAAAACTCGTTGGCGTCATTGCCAGAACAGAATGCCTTGTCGCCCGCTCCAGTCAAAACCACCACGGCCACGGAATCGTCCCAGGAGGCGTCGCGCAACGCCTCGACCACCTCCCGCAGACTTTGCGCCGAGAAGGCGTTGTAGACTTCAGGGCGGTTCAGCGTGATACGAGCCACTCCGTCTTTCTTTTCGTAGAGGACCTGCTCGAAATGGAATCGGGACGCGGGTTGCCGGGCGTAGGGTTCGTTCAAGGGCTTCACTCCTGGGCGACTATTGGGGTCGAACCGCCCTCCCTGACTTGGCGATGCTATCACACTCCCTCGGTCATTTGCGATTGGTGATTGGTGATTTGTGATTGACTCCGCAACCCCACTTCTCTCCGGCCTCGCGCGCGCGGCGTTCAGGGACGCTACAATTGCCCCGATTTCGGGTATTATGGAAACTAAAGGAGACATCATGATTGCCGCTAAACATCTCTTGAAACTCGTGCCCCTTGTTTTCCTGGCCGGCGCGCTGTTCGCCGCTGACCAGCCGCCTTACGACGAGGCCGCGGACGCACATCAACAAGTCGCTTCGGCGATCGCTGAGGCCGCGAAAGCACAGAAGAACATCGTCCTTGTTTTCGGCGCCAACTGGTGCGGCGATTGCCGCGCTCTGAATGCGCAGATGCACAAGGATGAATTGGCTGCTCTGATTGCCTCGAATTATGAGGTGGTGAAAATCGATGTGGGCCGGTTCAACAAGAACAAGGACATCGCCGCGAAGTACCGCGTACCCCTCGCCCACGGCATTCCCACCCTGGCGGTGCTCGACCCCGGCGGGAACGTCCTCTATGCGATGGACCAGGGCCAGTTCTCTAATGCCCGCAGCATGAGCTATGAAAGCATCCGGGACTTCTTCGCGAAGTGGGTGCCGAAAAAGTAGGGCGGCGCCAATCCGTGGGCGAACCTGAACCAGGAGGATGGCATGAGCACCGATACCAAGTACTCGATAAACTTGCAGCCACGGTTCGGCCCGTTAGAACTCGTCGATGTGCAGGGGCTCGTCGATGCCTGCAAGGAGCCTTGGTACAACCAGACGCTTTGCCGGGTGAATGAGTCCGTCGTGCGGCTGGGCATTCTGCAGGGGGAGTTTCACTGGCACAAGCACGACCGGGAAGACGAGTTCTTCTACGTGGTCGAGGGGCGTTTCTTGATCGACCTGGAAGACCGGACGGTCGAGCTGTTGCCCAAGCAGGGATTCATGGTTCCGAAAGGCGTCGTGCATCGCACCCGCGCGCCGGAACGGACGGTGGTCCTGATGATGGAAGCGGCAGGGGTTAAACCGACCGGGGACTGAGCAGTAAGTGCTTTTGTTTCAGCCACATGGCGACGAGTTGCGCGTAAGTTGTTTGTTTTCTATAACATTCTGGCTTCGATCAGATCTAATTCACAGCGCTCCTTTGTTTTCATAGACATTCTCGCTTTGTTCCGTCGAATTCAAGTCGAGAAGTCGAGAGTCCAGGATTGGGCAGTGACAAACCGTCACCATCCGACCCGACTCCTGAATTGGGCCCCACAACCCCTCGACTTCTTGACTTCTCAACTCCTCGACTGTTTGTTTTCATAGACATTCTCGCTTTGTTCTCCAGATTTGAGTTGCCGAGGGCATGATAAAACGCCGGCAACCATAATCCCTCGGTCGGACCTGCGGTTGGGAAGGGCCAAGGTTTGCCCTACACGCAACGAAGAACAGAATGTCGTCCTCGGGGCCCCGGCGTTATGGGTCGAGTAGCGCAATATCAATTGCTAGCCTAGCATTTAAGGCATGGGTTGTCAAGCTGTTTTCAGGGAACGGGTCGAATCCGTGGCCCGGACGTGACAGAGAGAAGGGGAACCGGCAGGAACATAGGCGAATGCTCCGCCCGGGGAAGCGCATCGGTTCGGGGTGTCAATTCACCATGCGAGAGACGCTCGGCGACGACGTTTCAGCGGACGTCTCAGCGGACTTTTCAGCGCACTTGTCGGCTGAGGCGAGATGCCGGTCCAGGACACGGGCCAGGTCCTGGTAGGGGCGAGCGCCGACGAGTTCTTCCAAGACTTCCCCATCGCGCAAGAGCAGCAAGGTAGGAATGGACCGGATGCCGTACTGGCCGGCGACCTCGGGCAGTTCGTCGACGTTGACCTTGGCAAAGATGATCTGGTCGCCGTAGTTAGCGGCCAGTTTTTCGAACGTAGGGGCCAGCATGCGGCAGGGTGGGCACCATTCCGCCCAGAAATCCACCAAGACAGGCTTGGAGCTTGACTCCACCTCGCACCAGTTGTCCTGCTGCACATACAAGATGTCTTTCATTTTCCTCTCCTCACTTTACTCAGCAGGCTCCCTGCCTGGCCATGCCATCCAGTGGCGGTCATTACTGCCAAAGGGGGATTCCATGCTAATCTAGGCATTGGATCCCGTATTCTCGGGATTGACGTTGCTCAACTTGGCAAGCTGCCCTCGGTTCCTGCCAGAAGAGATTAGATGACATAATTCGCAAAGAGATTCGCGAAGGAAGTATCTCCGCTTCACTAATGGACGATGCGCGCCAACTCGAACTGCTTCAACAAAAGGTCATTGGCTGCACGAGATGTCCCCGGCTGGTGCGTCACTGCCGCGAAGTCGCCCAAGCAAAGCGCCGCATGTACCGGCAATGGGAATACTGGGGGAAGCCGGTTCCGAGCTGGGGTGATCCGAACGCCGAATTGCTGATCCTGGGACTTGCCCCTGCTGCGCACGGCGCCAACCGCACGGGAAGGATGTTCACGGGCGACCGCTCCGGGGATTTCCTATACCCGAGACTTTATGAGGCCGGCTTTGCCAACCAGAGCAGGTCCGTCGCCCGGGACGACGGTCTCGAACTTCGGAACTGCTACATTACGGCCTCCTTGCGCTGCGCGCCTCCCAAGAACAAGCCGTTGCCTTCCGAGGCTCGCAACTGCCGGCCGTACCTGGAGGCGGAATTACGCCTGCTCAAGCGAGTTCGCGCCGTGCTGGTACTGGGCAGAATCGCGTTTGACGCCTATCTGCGCGTGGCGGCCTTGGGGCACGAGGCTTTCCCTTCCCGCTCGAAATTCAAGTTCTTGCACGGCGCCAGTTTCAGCTTGCCGGACGGCCTGCCCCGTCTATTCTGCTCCTACCATCCCAGCCAGCAGAATACCCAAACCGGCCGTCTCACGGAGGCGATGTTTAAGAAAGTGCTCACTGAAATACAAGAGTTCCTCGCCGATTCACATTAGAGTAGAATGACTTTTAGCCTCGAGGTGTTGAGTGAATTCAAACGAAATCGAGATACTGCTGGTGGAAGACAATGCGGCCGACGAGGAACTGGCCATCCACGCGCTTCGCACAAACAACCTGGCCAATCGGATCTACGTCGCGCACGACGGTGAAGAAGCGCTCGACTACCTGTTCTGCCGGGGCGAGCACAACAATCGCGGGTTTGACAATCCTCCTCGCCTGGTCCTGCTGGACCTGAAGCTGCCCAAGCTGGATGGCTTGGAAGTGCTCCGCCATCTTAAGAACGACGCGCGGACCCGAGCTATTCCCGTGGTGATTATGACTTCTTCCCGGGAAGAGCGGGACATGATCAATGGCTACCAACTTGGAGTCAACAGCTACATTCAGAAGCCAGTCGATTTTGCTGAGTTTCGGGAAATCATCAAACAGTTGGGGCTTTATTGGCTGGTCGTCAATCAGGCGCCGCCCAGCAACGCATTCAGATCCCACCCGGAGTGAGCCGTCGGCACTGCGCGGCCTTCGGCCGCATTCCAGATTCAAGATTCAAAATTCAAGAGACTGCGGAAGAGACTGCCGAAACAGCAACGACCTGCGAACTGGCAGTTCAGAGATGTCTGCTCTGCCGCAGCCGCGATTTTATTCGACCCCTTCATGAGTTCGTGTGAAAACGCTGTCATTCCGAGCGAAGCGAGGAATCTCGCTCTGCCACAGGTTGGATGACCCGACGAAGATCAGGGCGAGATTCCTCGCTTCGCGCAGAATGACACCCTGCAAGCTGTGGGACAGCGGCGCGACATCGGAGGGCGGCACCCGAGTTACTTTGGCGCGGCGGCAGCTTTTTCTTTGGCGCGAGCGAGGAGGGCGGCGAAGCGCGGGTCGCCATGCAAGGGTTTCAAGTCAGGATCGTCCTCAATCTCTCCCGGCGAAAAACCGTAATCAACGGCGTGGCCCAGATATTCAAGTGCTTCTTCGCGATGGCCGGTGATTACTGCACCGAAGGCAAAGTTGTACCAACCACCGCTTATTTGGTTTGGCTGATTTGATTTGACGGCCCCTTCGATGGCTTCGTGGTACAGTTTCTTGGCCTCCTCGTACCGGCCCTCACGGCTCAAGGCGCCCGCCTCAAGTTGGAGGGTATTCAGCGTGAGGGAATGCTCCGGGCCGAGGGTCCGGCGCTCAATCTCATAGGTTTGGCGGAATTCCTGCTCCGATTCTGCGACGCGGCCTTCATTCTCTAAAGCCAGCGCGAGGTACATCATGGAATGCAGCGTGAACGAGTGCGCGGGGCCGAGAACCCGTTCGTCAATGGCAAGCATCTCTCGTTCCAGCTTCTCCATTTCGGCGAAGCGGCGTTCACGGTAAAGACAAGCCCCCAGGTTGGTCATCGAGCGAAGCGTTTCCGGGTGCTCCGGCCCGAGGACCCGGCTCTGAATCGCCATAGCATCTCTGTACAACTTCTCCGCCTCGGCGTAATTGCGTTCATCCGTGAGGGCGAGTGCCAAGTTTGACATTAAGGTCAACGTTTCCGGATGGTCTGGGCCCAAAGTCCGCCGCGCAATCTCGAACGCGTCGCGGCACAGGCTCTCCGCTTCGCTATTGCGGCCTACGTGGTTGAGAGTCCAAGCCAAGCCGCCCATGGCGTATAAGGTGCTCCGGTGCTCCGGTCCAAAGACCCGCCGGTTGAGATCGATGGCCTTGCGGTACATTTGTTCCGCCTCGTCGTAATGGCCTTCCTGTGACAGAGCATACGCCAGGGTCGTCATGGACTGCGCGGTGTCCTGATTCTCCATGCCGAGAACCTGATTCTGCATCGCCAACGTCTCGCGCGCCAGTTTCTCGGCATCGGCATAATGGCCGGCTCGCGCCATACAATTTGCCATGGCGCTCATGGAAGCGAGGGTGGCCGGGTTCCGGGGTCCGAGCACCCGGCGCTGGAGCTCCACGGCCCCCTGGTAGAGCGGCTGCGCGCGAGAATATAGGCCCAGCCCTTCGTACACATCCGCCATGACGCGCATCAGTTGCGCCCGGGCCTGCGGATCCTGCGCCAGCCCTTTATCAATCTGTTGCGAGGCTTTGTCCAAGACCTCGCGCGCCGTGATGCTGTTCCCTCGCGCTTCACTCGGGTCCGATACCTGGAACATCTCCTTCATGAAGGTGGTGATCCGGTCCGCCCGGTCCCGCTCCCGCCGGATGCGCTGCAACTCCACCGCCTGAATCACCGCAAAACCGACCAGCAGCAGCAAGCCCGCAGCCGCCATCGCCACGCCCAGCCGGTGCCGCCGGATGTATTTGCCCGCCCGGTACATCGTGCCGGCGGCGTGCGCCTGCACTGGCTCGTGGCGCAAATAACGCTCAATATCCGCCGCCAACTCCAGCGGAGTCGCATAGCGCCGCGCCCGGTCTTTCTCCACCGCCTTCAGCGTAATGGCATCCGCGTCCCCCCGCAGTTGCCGCTCCAGCACGGGCAGATCGGTATTGCGATTCTGCGCCGCCACCGTTGACTGCTCCCCCAGCGTGCGCAGCTTCGTGCTCGGCCGGGGCGCGTCCTGCTCCCGCAGCAGGCGCAGCGCCTGGTCATAGGCCAGCTTGCGCATTTCCAACGGCAGCGCCCCCACCAATAGTTCGTAGAGCACCACCCCCAGCGAGTACACATCCGTGCGCGTGTCCACGTCCTGCCCGCGCGAGTCC
>Ga0181538_10005342_pt1 | contig 11583 bp, 8 predicted proteins | sample PEATcosm2014_Bin_40_FD_119773 | JGI IMG/M metagenome (GOLD analysis project Ga0181538, IMG submission 119773) | Peatland microbial communities from MTU Mesocosm Facility, Houghton, MI, USA - PEATcosm2014_Bin23_30_metaG | ecosystem: Environmental > Terrestrial > Soil > Wetlands > Peat | place...
CCATAATACCAAAACACTGGCGAAAACGACTTCATTTCGCATCGAACGGTAATCTTACCTTAATTTAATCATGTCCCCGATCAATGTCAATGGGTAATTAGTATGTATTACGACTAATTGGGTACCTAATTCATTACACATTTTTCAATGTTGGGTTTATTTTCCGATTAAGTTCAGCCCGGATATAATTAGGTATTACTGGGAGCTCGGAAAGTATTTCGAGAATATTAGTCATGCGGGTGATTGTTTCGCGTTCCGGGTCCTATTTTTCTTTAGCTGAATAGTGGTTGCATCAACCACTATTCAGGGATAAGATGTAAACATGAGATTAAATTCTTTCGACCTCGGCGAACCCGTTCCTGAACTGAATCAACCTCATGCTTTGGCCATCATCCGGCCATGGACTGACATCGGCAGTGTTGGAAGTCTTGTCCTTTCGTGTCTGGAAACTTACCTTGGTGCCAAAGCGCTGGGAGAATTGGCAAGACCAGGGGAGTTTTTTGACTTTACTCGATACCGCCCCACACTTGTCAGGCAAGAAAATAACACTGAGATTGTCGTTCCTAATACTACTATTACTCATGGCATACAGCCGGGCAGCCACGATTTCATTTTCCTCCGCCTTTTAGAACCACACATGCAGGCTGAAGCATATGTAGATTCGGTTATTGAACTCTTTAAGAATTTCGGAGTTAAAAGATACTGTCTGCTTGGTTCGATATTTGATATGGTTCCCTACACCAGACCGTTATTAGTTACCGGCAATGCGAGCGATCCGGAACTTCAAAACGAGTTAGCCCTGGTAAATGTAAGGCACAGCGACTATCAGGGAACTACGTCAATACTATCCCTTATAGGCAGTCGCGCTTCCCAGCTTGGCATAGAAACTTGCAGCATGATCGTACATTTACCCAATTATCTGACGATGGAAGAGGACTACCGTGGAGAAAAACGGCTGATGGAGGTAATTTCGTTCCTTTATGGATTCACCTTGCCTAAAGAAGACATGGAAAAAGCAAATGAACAAGAAGAACAAGTCCGGTTGATTGCAGAACAAATGTTAAAACAAGATCCGAGGCTGGGGGAAATTCTGAAACAACTGGAAGCAAACTATGATTCAGGAATTAAACAAGGTCAAAAGGAAACGAAATTATCTCCCGAGGTCGAAAAATTCCTCCTTGATTTGGATCGGCGATTCCGGCAAGACTAGCCATAAAATTTTGTATCAACACCTTGATTATCATCACCATAGTTTCCACGACGTCTCTTCCTGTGCAGATGTCTTAATACCATCTGTCATTCTCGGTTTCTCTCAAATTATTCAATTTGGCTGAAGGAAACTATTTCGGTTAACTGACGGTGATCGCCTACGCGAATAACGGCATCACTGTTCTGCTGTAGATATTGCTACACATAGGCAAATGGGTACGCTGTGTCAAGGGTCAAGTAGATACCGATATATTTTTCTGTCATATGGGTTAATTGGGATTTGCTAAGATTCTGCTGGTTACGCAATAAAAAGTATTTCAGCCCTCGCAATAAGTTCTGCAGTTCAGACTCATCCTTGAAAGTTACAGAGAAAATCTAGTATCAAAATCTTGCAAATATTGACAGTCTCCTGAAAAGCTACTAAACTCAAACTCTAGTAATGTAGATTAGTTGGACAGGAGCAGCGTTATGGAAGAAGAAAATAAATTGCCGACTATCCTGAAATGTCCTGCAAGTTATGAGCTGATGGGAAATGACGATCAGGAAATTGCCCAAGGAGGAAGTGATTTAGTTTTAGACGCCGAAAAGTTGACTGTTCTTCCAGAGTCAGGCGACCCCTTATTAATTCCATACAGGGACATTATCCAAATATCGAGGGGGGGATACAAGATAAATGTCGATCTTGTCTCTAAAGAAAAACTAATCGTTTCTAATCTCGGTTATAAATTCGAGGATTTTTTCAGAAATTTTTCCAATCTTAACAACGAGGTCATTCTAAAAGACTTGTTGATGAACGAACCTATCCATAAATCAGGGGTTGCAGCAGATTTAGTGTATGCGGATAAAGATAAGACAGTGAAAGCATTGGGGCAATGCGAGCTACGAATATATGAAACCGGAGCAGTAATAATTGGCGGCGATGGGAATTTTATCAGGATTCCTTATAGTGATTTGGCCCAAATCCGGATTGATACCTACAAACTGATTCTAGATACCGACTATGGTGATTCATATGTATTTTCAAGGATGGGGAAAGAACTAGATGAGTGCTTTAAAATGTTAAATGATTTAATCAATGCACTATCTGTAAAAACACAATTTTCATTGAAGGAATTATTACCAATTTATGACTCATCAGTAGTCAGGAAAATAGCGAAATTAATGAAAGATGGACGGGCAGCTAAGCGCTTTGATATCGAGGCCATTTCTCCTGGAATATGGACAGAACTGGAAAAGAAGCTTGATTCTTTCGGAATTAAGGAACAATACGAATATTTGCAATCTATTGGGCAGGCTGAAAGAACGTGTATTGGCATTAAACGGGGTCTAATGGGCGACTTAACGGGTGAATATTTATGGTTTTTAGTGCCGATTTTTAGTCGTGACTCTACATGCCCAGGTAATGCAATTGCGATGGAAGCTACTACTAATGACGGAAGTAATAGAGCTACCTATTTTTTCAGAATAACCGATCTCAACACCTATTTGAATTTTAAAAGTCTGGAAGAACTTCAGGTAGCGGTTGATGAAACCTTAAAAATGATCACTCGCGATCTTATTAATGTGAATTTCCGGCGAGAGCCAATTTATCTAACCAGCGAGCAGTTAAACTCAACAGCCTACGTGGGTTACCTCCGAACTATCGCAAAAGTTGCCTCTCTCCGAGAGCTGCGGCGCCTGTTTATTGGGAGAGTAATGCATTACACACCTGAACAATGGAGCGGAGATGTGATGCAATTACTTAAATCTAATTTACGCACAGCTTAACTAATTTTAGCGCCGCACTCACCGCAGAACCGGGCTCCAGCATTAATGCTTGCCCCACACTGGGGGCATTTCGTCAATGCAAGTGGTGCACCGCAATTGCTGCAGAATTTACCTTCACCAGCAGGTTTCCCGCATTTAGGACATAGCGTTTGTCGTTGCTCTATTTTGCCGGTAAAAACTTCAGTGGTTTCGGCTTTGGCCTTAATATCGGCCACCATCTTTTCCGCCCTGGCGGCAGCCACCTCAGTACTCTCACGGGGAGCATCTGTTACACACAATCCGGCTTCTTCATTCCAATCATTGTCACAAACGTACTTTTTGCACCGCGGACATCGATGGAAATGTCCCATTGCTTCATTTTGGGCTAAGGCAAACACACTTTCGTGTTCTTTATGCCATTCAGGCGTCATGCCCTGAAATCTATCGGTCAGAACATTAGAACCTTGCTGTAGTCCATACCCCACATTACTAAATCTTCCAGTCATCTGAGTTGCGGCACTTGCAAAACCGCCCAACCCTTTTAAAAAGCGGCCTTTTTTATATGATTTGGATTCGGTAAACTCGGTTTTATAGCCTTCCCGGCAAATATCGCAAAAGAAAGTGAATTGGAACCCTGCATCCGTACTGTTGTCCTCGAAATTACTGGTAAAAGCTGTTAATGCCATTTTATTTCCTCCTAATTATTTGAGTGGTTTCCCACATTTGATACATTTATTACCAATGGGAGGTTGCACTGTCTGGCATTTTCGATTTGGGCAAGTGACTACAAGTTGACTGTCACAAAACTGACAATAATCACCGAAAAATGTTACCTTTTGGCATTTGGGACATGGGATTTCCAAAGAGAGCCCACAACTGCTGCAAACCTTCCAATCTTTTTGAATTGGTGAACGGCATTTCGGGCATCGTAAAGGCCCCACGGGGTTTACTTTACCGCAAAATGGACATACTGAGGAATCAGGCGGGATTATATTATCACAGTAACGACAGGGTAATTTGTAGCCGGGCATTTTTCACCCCTCTGAACAAACTCATAAACCCTGATTTGACACAATACTAACTTATCAAATGTTCCCTGTCAATATTGACTCGGACTCGCCGGGAAAAGCGTCCTGTTGGTAAGCAGCCAGAATAACGCTCCTTCAAATCGATGGCTACCTTCTCAAGAAAAATGGACACTTTTAGAAAATGTAACTCCCTCCATAATAAGTGAAGAATTATTTAACGATGCTAATGCCCAACTTGATAAGTCTACACTACTTTAATAATGTAGACTTTGGCCTCATTAGGTATTATCAAATTGTATATGGTAACGGCTATGACACAACTTAACTTGCGGGTGTAATCACGGAAACGGTGTTGTCTGAAGGCCCATTGGAATACGTGTTGATGATAAATAGCTTTCTCGCGTTGGTATCATATGCCATTGGGCCAGCGTTCTCGTGAGAAGGTAAACTCAATGTTGCAAAGTCCGTAGTGCTGCTGTCAGTTATTAACGAAATAGTGTTGTTGGCAGTTTCAGTATACATCTCGCTTTTTGCAGAGTTATATGCAAAGTACCCGGGATGACTAGTTGTTATTGTTTTAGTGACGGTGTTATTACTGTCCGATATTACAGAAAATCCTGAAGTAAGAGTTTCTCCTATAGGCAGAGATACAAAAATTTCTCCCTTGGCTGGATCATAGGCTATTTGCCCAGGGTAAGAACTCAATGGAATAGTCGTAACGTCATCGGTGCTATCTGAAATGGCAAAAATATTTTGTCCATCCCCTGTTGTGTATAACTCCCCTTTGGCAGCATCATAGACTATTACTGTGCCAGCCCCTTTTGTAGGTATAGTTTTAACAATCGAATTGTTGCTATCCGATATTACATCCATATCACCATTTGCTTCGGATATGAACAACTCGTTCTTTCCTGAATCGTAAGCTATATCAATCGGAGACCCAGATAGTCCGGTTATTGTTGAGACGACAGCGTTAGTTTTATCAGAAATAACTGCGACCGAGCCCCCGGTGTTACTGACTACGTATACTTCATTCTGTCCTGAATCGTAAGCCATGCTCGTGGGCCACGTTCCCGCGTCTTTTACCGTTGCAATCACTGTGTTAGTACTGTCCGATATAACCGACACTGTGTCATCGTTATAATTGGCCACAAACATCTCGTCCATCCCGGAATCATAAGCGATACCCGAAGGCCCGCTTCCCACTGTGATTGTTGCCGCAGCAGAACTGGCTGCTTGAGTTGTATTTAATGCATTATTGCTACTTGTAGTAGTAGCAATGCCAGATGGTTGACTTGTAGTTGTTGATTGATTTGAGGATGTTGATATACTTGAGCTGCAACCGAGTGTAAATATCATTGAAAGAAGTAAGATGACCGTGATACCAATGGTTTTGATTTTCTTTTCGCGTTTCATAACGAACACCTCTTCTTGTAATTTCGAACGTCGCACTAATTATAAAACCATCAGAAAACGGAGTTGCACAGTACCTAAGTTTTCAAAAATATTAACACCTGTTTTTAGGTTTGTCAACCGACTTATTCCGTGGGAAAAACAGGTTAAAGGAGCTTAATAAGGATCATATATTGTAAAGTAATGAGAACAATAGGCGAAGCGGCACGAACATCGGGATGTTTGCCCTTTCATGCGTACATTAACCAATTAAAATGATTTATGGTTTCTGATTATTTCAACAGAATAGTGGAACTAGTCTGCCACTTTTCTATTTGAAGTTGACCGCCTGTAGGTTGAAACATAGTTAGAGTTTCGTTATCGGTTTCATTCGCATAAACAACTTGATATTGAAGAGTATAGGTCGTTCCGCTCTGAGCGTTTGCTCCGGCAATAACGTTTTCATTCCAACCGTTTAACTTGTAAGATTCCAAATCGCCCAATTTGGTATTTATGTTTTGCAATGTTTGAAGCCAATCTGATTGAGAAATATTGCTGTAGAACGCGGATGAAAAGTAAGTTAATGCAGTATTGTAATCTTTATTTTGAACAGCCTCATAATAATTATCGCCCAAAGTTGAAGCACTTTTATTCAAAGTACAACCTGACAGAAAACCAGCTAATAAAATAAAACTATAGAATAAAAATATTAGTCTTTTCACAAATATTCTCCTCATCATTGATTTTGTCAAGAAATATATCGGAATGTCAGACATTTCATGTGTATGTTTGTTTTTACACAAACACGGGGATGTATGTAAACCCATAATAAATTTATTAAAGACGGTTATACAGTTTTACTCTTGTTTGGGCGGGCATTGGTCAAGTTCTGCGTGAGGCCAGTTTTCAATTTGTTTTTCCTGAAGTCCGCAGAGATCGGTCAGTTCAAAGTAAAATAAAATGTCGCACCTTCTCCAACTTTACTTTCTGCCCAGATCTTGCCGCCATGCCGTCTAATAATTCGTTGGACGATTGAGAGGCCGATCCCGGTACCAGGAAAGTCTGAGGTCTGGTGTAATCGCTGGAAGGGCTTAAAGAGTTTGTCGGCATAGGTCATATCAAATCCGGCTCCGTTATCTCTAATGAAATAGGTCAGCTGTCCATTTTTTTCGAAAGCCCCCATTTCAATTCTGGGATTTGGTGCTTTACTGGTAAATTTCCAAGCATTGCCAAGTAAATTACCAAGAGCAATTTTAAGTAAATTCCGGTCACCATGAACGCTGATATTCGGGGCAATGGTGATCGATATATTACGTTTTGAGTCTGATATCTCCAATTCAGCAATTATTTCTTGTGCTATTTGGCTCAAGCTCACTTCTCCAAAATTTATCTCTACCGAGGTTACGCGTGAAAGCATCAATAAATCGTCAATAAGCTTTGCCATGATCTCGCTGGACTGTTGTATTTTATTCAGATACTGCTTGCCCTGTTCATCGAGTTTTGCATTATAATCCTCCAGTAAGGCATTACTGAAACCCGAGATGCTTCTTAGTGGGGCTTTAAGGTCATGAGAAACAGAGTAAGAAAAAGCTTCCAATTCATTGTTGATGGACTCTACTTCGTTCGTCCGTTGAATAAGGGTTTCATTCAATTTTTTAATTTCCTTCAAAGCCCTTTCGCGTATCGTAACATCCCGAATAATAGAAAATAGAATCATTTGATTGTTAACTTTGATGGGTGAAGAATTTACTTCAACTGTGCGGATCTCGCCACTGGCCAGGCGATGAGGGAAAAGGAATTGTTTCGTCAGATTATTTAATGCTTTTTGGCGATCCTTGGCTATTTCTTTTGGTGGCAATTGGTTGATATCGGCAATATTCATTTTATTCAGGATTTTGCGGGGGTAACCGTAGAACTCAGACGCCGCCGGGTTGGAATCGATAATCATGCCACTTTCAGGTTCAATGAGCAGCATGATTGACTGATGACGCTCAAACATTTCGCGGAACCGTTCTTCACTCTCTTGTAATGCCAGTTCAACTTTTTTCCGTTCGGTAGTTACCTGGAAAAATACGACCACGCCGTCTTCCGATGGATAGGCTCTGACATCATACCAATTTTCATAGGGTTTGACCCCAAAATAAACTTCAAAAAAGTATGGTTTTTTCTCTTTCAATACTTGCCGATATTTTTCTTCAAAGATTGAGCCCTTAGCTTCCGGGAATGCTTCTTCAAACATCTTGTGTCCCAAAACTTCGCTAGATTTTTTACCCAGCAGTATTTCGGCTGCTGGATTGAAATAGGTTATAGTAAAATCAGCATCGAGCGCAAAGAAACCGTCACTTATGCTATTGAGAATATTAGCCATTCTCAAGCGGGTTTTCTCCAAACTTCGTTCCACTCGCTTCCGGTCTGTAATATCCCGGATATTGCACTGGATTATTTTTTCGCCATCTATCGGATAAACATTGCTGACGAATTCCACTTCCATTGGGAGACCGGCTTTGGTCTCCAAAGGCAAATCTTCATAACGAACGTATCCCTTTTCCTGTAATATTTGAAAAGCTTGATGGCTAGCACCCGTATCTTTAAAGAACCCGAGTTCCCATAGTTTTTTCCCTAGCAGCTCTTGTTTGGAATAACCCAACATATTTGTAAGAAATGGATTTGCATCAGTAATTTCTCCATTTTGGGCATTGAGAATCAAGATACCATCCTGGGCTGTTTCAAACAGTCGGCGGTATCTTAGTTCGGAATATACCATGTCGTGTTCTTTTCGATTGGCTTCCGTAATGTCTTCAAAAGCTAGAAGTATTTTCGGGGCTTGTTTGACGCCATTGTGAATTTGACGGGCATTCAACAGCAATATTCGTCTACCTGACCCGATGAAATCAAGTTCAACTTCAAAATTCTCAAAACTCGTATTTTCAGGCAGAATATTTTCTAATAATTCACGTAATTTGGGGATATTCCACTGGCCGTTGCTCAGTTCGTAAATCAAAATTCCCCGCGTTTTTTCGGGCGTAGTCGAAAACAGCTGATAAAATGAGGAATTTGCACTTTTTATGCGTAGATCAGCATCGAGGACTAAAAGCGGTTCACGTATCGTCGATATTATATTTTCGGCGTAATCGAGTGCTTCCTGCACCTGCCGAGTTGACCTCTTTTTATCCATAGGATACGCTCATTCATTTGCCGCCAATAAGTATTGCTGATCCAATGTTGGGGCTATTTTTTTGAATTATAATAACAAATAAATTTTCCAGTTTCAACTTCTCAAGAAGTGGTTATACTGTTTTGCATTTGTTTCCGACGGGATTGCCCAAGTTTTGGTTGGGATTAAATATCGTTTTGAATATATTTGAAATGACACTGATCTGCTGCGCAAATAACGGTATCAGCGTCCCGCTGTAGATATAGCTACAAAGAGGCAAATGGGTATACGCTCTCAAGGAGGTAACTATTTACGGTAGCGTTAACTCAGTATCCATTTTAACTCCTCCTATTCAACCTTATTTCTCCCTTGGATAATTTTTTAACAAAGCATAATTCGCGTAACTCAAAATATCTTTTGGATTTAAGGAAATTGCCTTTTCAAAATCCACCAAGGCTTTTGACCGGCATTCCAAATCAGTGTAGATTTCTCCCCTCAAAGCATAAGCTTCCGGGTTTTCGGGGTCAAGTTTGATGGCAGCGCTCAAATCCGCCAATACTTCAGCGTATTTATCCTGTCGATAATATGCTTTAGCCCGGTTAATGTAAAACATAGCTTCTCCTGGATTTAATGCAATCGCAATGCAGATATCATGAACTGCGTTATCAATATAACCTTGAAAGTAATAAGCAATACCGCGATTGTTAAAAGCGCTAAAATATTCACTATCCAAATTTACAGCCATCGTAAAATCAGCGACTGCATTATCAAAATCTTCAATCTCGCCAAACGCAATCCCGCGCTTGCAATAATATTCCGCATTTTCTGAATCTAATTTTATCGCTTGAGTAAATTCTGCCACAGAATTATCAAAGAACTCTTTCCCGAAATATTCCTGGCCGCGGTCAAAGTAAAACTTAGCTTTTTCTTTTCGTTGAGCCAATGATTCGTCAATTTCATTTCTTTCGTTGTCAGGCATTTTGCCTCCTATTTCCCTAATTTTCGACATAGGGTTTTTATAATACACCCAAAAATAAAAAAAGTATAATGTTTTCAAAAAATATTTTTTTGGAGTAAAGTGATCCAATTGTGTCTGAGTACCAGGGACAATTATTTTATCAACTCTCGATGCCGCTCACCTTCGCTATCATCTCTGCAATCTGTTCCCCCAACGCCGGTAGATTCAGACTGAGCAGAAAGGCATCCCGCACGCAAAACGCATCAGCTGCATTATTGACGGGAAAAACGCTGCCGTTGCGGCCCATGTACCGATAATGTGTTAAACGCCAGTAAACCTCGAGGTCGAAATAGCGCACTGAATCTGGGTTATATTCCCAGGCGAAGTTTTCATCCTGCCGGATGCCCAGCCTAGTTAGCTTGTCCCCCCGGGAAGCACTAGCAACTTTAGGTATCATGACCTGCAAAACCTTTTCCCTGATATGTTCGTCCAGCATCTCACGGAGATTGCCCCCGGCGTCACCACCCTGCAGCCGCTCGGTGATACGCAGGGTGATTTGCTCTGCCAGTGTCGATTCCAGCAGGACCTTCGATTGTTCGCCAACCATAGCCTCTTTATTTTTAAGTGACCGGGAAGCTCCTTCAAATAGGGCGGAGTTTTCCAGATACATGGCGTGCAGTGAAAAACCCCAGCCGGAGATCGTTGATTTATCGAGCGAGTTCAGGTAATTTTCGTTGATTTCAATCCGGAGATGCTCGGGATTCTGCGGGTGGGCGATGAATAGCCTTGTCCGGAAAACATCCCTCCCGCTGCGCCGTCCGGCGCGTTCGTACCCTTCCGCCTCGGTTAAGACAAACTCTACTGTTTTGTCTCCGGCGGTCACCCGCTCGGCGGCGTCCATCAAGCAAAATTCGGTGTCCTTGGGGATCTTCCCCAAGGCTTCTAACCTGGTTGTATAACTCATTCTTCCTCCTTTAATGTTCCTGTCTCGGAAATTGAATCACTTGGCCCCACGGTGGAATGGCATCGCCAACGCTTAACCAGATGGCCGGTATCTGCGGCGCTGGCGGGAACGGGGCACAAAGATCTGAAAAAATAACCAGCATGCTCACCGGCAGCTTCTCCACGTCCTGGATAATCGAGCTGAAGTTGGTGCCCCCTCTGCCGGAAACCACTTTCGGGACCTGGTCGAACGCATGCAGTTCCCATGCCCCGGTAATCCGGGTATCAAAGGTCCTCAGGTAGATGGTGTAATCCAGGAATTGCTGGCAGATACCCTGTACCTCTGACAGGGCTTCCTGGATTTCTCTGTCGCTGATACTGCCGGAGCAATCAATATACAAGGCGATGGTGATTTCTTCGCCCTGTAATGACGGCAGATAAAAGCCCCGCCAGAGATGCTTCTTATTGGGTGGGGAAAGGCGGTAGTCGTTTTTGGCGTTTGACACGATCATGTCGGTCAAAATGCTGCGCCAGTCCAGCTTCGGCTGCAGAAAATCATCGATCACCGTCTTCCAGTTCCCGGGCAGCTTGCCCCTGGTCCGGGCATCGACTGCCGCTTTGGCAATCCTATCTTTCCATTCCTGCTCTTTAGTTTCACCGGTTTCTTTTTTATCCCACTTACCCCATTCTCCGTGGTCATCGATAGTTTGCGGTTGTTCACTATTACCATCCGGTTCTGGCAGCTGGTTGTAAATCCATTCTGCCGTTTTGTCGTGCCATGCCGGGTTGTAAAGGATACCCTTGGGCAGGTCGAACACCCGTCCGCCACGGGAGTTAACCGTGGACAATATCATCGCATTTACGGCAAAATCAGCTGCTACGTTCCATTTCATCGGCTGTCTGCCCTGCCTCCGCGCCAGATGCCGCAGGGCAATATGCCCGACTTCATGAAGCATCACCCCAATCAGGTGGCTTTCCGGCAGGTTCATGACGAAGTCGCTATAGTAAAACAGGTGTTCGCCGTCCGTCGCCATGGTACGGATGGCCATGTCTTTCCGCTCCACCGGTTCCAGGTAGAGCAGCAGATTGCCGAAGAATGGCTGATCGAGTAGTAGCCGGACCCTGGCCTTGAGGATGCGTGCCTGTGCATTGTC
>Ga0181538_10005343_pt1 | contig 11582 bp, 9 predicted proteins | sample PEATcosm2014_Bin_40_FD_119773 | JGI IMG/M metagenome (GOLD analysis project Ga0181538, IMG submission 119773) | Peatland microbial communities from MTU Mesocosm Facility, Houghton, MI, USA - PEATcosm2014_Bin23_30_metaG | ecosystem: Environmental > Terrestrial > Soil > Wetlands > Peat | place...
AAAAGGCTATTCGTTGCATCGCGCCGCGTAATTCTCAGGGGACCGTAATCGTTGCTCCGGTCAGCTCCACCGTGTTGGTCCTGCGATTGACCGATTATACCACGCCCGGTGCGCCGAGATCGAGCACGAACACGCAGCAGGCTACCACCTGGGCGATCGGGCGCAGAGGAATACGATTCGCGGCAGAGGCAGAGGGGGGCGGAAGCAGCTAAAGGCAGAATGAGAATCAAGGATGGCGCGAAATCTCGACAGCCGGAGGGTGATGGAATAGCTAAGAAGAAGCTTGCCAGGCGAGCGGGCACGTTCTTTATCAACGCCACCATTCTCCCGCTCATAGCTAAACGGCAAGGCAGTGCATAGTTGCCGACAGCCCTCCGCACCCGCTCCTGCAGCCCGGTTAAAGGCCACAGGAGGAGGTGCAGAGGGCGAGGACGTGATTCAATGGGCACGTTCGAATCGCACAGCCTGCCTCTCCTTTGTGGCGTCAAGGATATCCTTCCAGCGCGGCAAGCGTCTGACCTCGATCAGGATGTCATCGCCCATAAACGCGGCGACCGCTTTAGCCAGGCTGCGTTTACGGTGATGGATGGTGGAACTGCAGACGCCGAGCTTCCGGGCCATAGCCGATCCGGACGTGCCCTCGACCAAGCCCTCGATTACGGCCTGGTCCCTGGCGGACAAACCAGCCATGAACGCCTCCCAATCCATTCTCCGGGCCGCCTGGATCCCCGGATCTTCCTCATCCCGGGATAGCACGTCGTCGAAGGTAAGCTCACCGCCGGTTTCCTCATCGACGGCCGCCGGCTCATCCAGACTGCTCAGGCGTGTGTTGCCCTTAAGCTGAGTGCCCGCGCCATGCACATCCACGACAGTTGAGCCGGTGGAGCGCCGGCCACACCGGAGTTTCTCAATCGTGTAATAGCAGACGTTGCCGGCCGTAATTCTTTTGCCACGACGGCCACGAGCAGACCTGACCACCTTCTTGCCGGCCTGCTCAGCGTTGTGCATCATCATGGCTGCCAACGCCGTGCCATCCTGGATTAACTCCTCTGCATCCTCACAGCCAATGAAGGCAACCGCATTGGGGATGGCACTACGGAGGCGGGGCACGACTTGATCCTGCAATAAGAGACCAACTTGTGGACTCATGAATTTCCTTTCTTTTGAAGGGTTTGTTTAGACGAAGAACCCCCCTGCTGTTGTTGATGGCAGCAGGGGGGTGGGGATCAGCTTGGGGCTAATCCGTTAGCTGGTGATTAACCGCCCGCGCCTGTTCCCGGGCAAGGACGGTTGGCACGATCGCTTTGGACTCAGCGACCGAGAGCGTGAACGCATTTCCATCTCTTGCGGCCCGGTGATTAGAAGGGCCGAGGCAGGTAACGCAACCGCTCCCAGAGCCGGAGCGCCAGTCCCAGGCCGAGAATGGCGAGAATCAGCACCGCCAACGGCAGCAGCTTGAGGGCAAAGACGACCGACGCGACGATTCCAACCGCCACGCCGCAGGCCAGCAGCACCACCTTGAGATTCTCTTTGTCCACTTGTGCGACCTTGGCCGCCAGCCGGCCCTTGATTCGGTTCCATCGGCTTTCAGTGTCGTCCCGGGACGCCCTGCTGCCCGCACGTCGTGCCTTGGTGGCTTTCCTTCGCGTCTTGCCGTTGGGCGGAGGCTTGGGTTCCGCGTTGTTCTGCGATGGCTGCTGCTGTGCCGCCCCGGCGTTCAACGACAGGTTCAGGCTCTCAGCCGGTGGTAACGGATTTGATGGGGTTTTCTTTTTCATGTTTGCCTTTCTGTTGTGGGTTGGAACGAAAAGCCAGAGGGGCATTGGCGCCCTCCGGCTTGAGGATTTTGACCGTGGAAGACGGCCGCTACTTTGAGCTTATGACTCGCTATCTGTGACGGACTGGTCTGGGGTCTTTCGAGCACACCAGCCCGTTGCCTTTGGGTTCCCAGAGCCTTCGAAACGCGCTCAGGGATACGCGATTGCGGGTGAAGAAGGGCAGGCCATTGTTGGCGAGATAGACCTGGTCGGGAATCCGCCGGTAACCATAGACGACCACCCAATGGCGGGAGTCGGCACCGGGATTGCGGATCACCACCAGAACAGGGCTGCCCTCTTTCATGGACTGGCAGAGGTCGCTGAATTGCAGCCGGCCCCTTGCAGTCACCCGCAGGCCGCACGACCTCATCGCCCGGGCCACTTGGCGGGGTTGTGCGCCTATTTCTGGCAGTGGGGCCACGGCATCGTAAACTGCGCCGAATGGCATCTGCGGCCTGAAATAGCGGACGACCATGACTGCGGCGACGGCGCCACAGCCATAACTGTTGGTTTGCAGATAGCCAGGGAGGTCGAGCGTTACGGCCCGATGACCAGAGGCTCGCGCCAACGGCACGCGCAGTGCGGCCAGCCTTGTCCAGTCGGTAATCTGATCACCTAGCCACTGGGCCGTGCCGACGACGGCCCGACTGATGCCGCGCGCCAAGGTCATCCGTGTAACGGCCAGTGTCTCTCCTTGTAAGGGCCGGAGCCGGGGTTTTCGCCCCGGCTCGCGGGTTGACTCAGATTTCGACACTCTGGATTTCCTTGAGTTTGGCGCGGACGGTCTGGACTTCCTTGGCCGCGGCACGCTGATCCCGCTCGGTCGTCTTCAGCAGGGTCACCGCGTCATTGAGGTCGCCGATCACGTCGCGCAGGCAGACTTTGATTTTGTCGATTCCCTCAATGGCGGTCTGGAACGCGGAGCGCGTCTCCACGCCAGTCTGTGGGGGGTTGTGGCCGTTGCCGCGGAGGTTGCCGCGTTCCGGCGCTGTCATCGTCGGTGGTGTGATTGCCATGATGTTCCTTTCTTCCGTCACTTGTTTGGCTCCGGGCGCTGACGGGGGCGTACTCGGAGCGGTTTCAGTTGCAGGAGGCTTCTCTTTGTTGGCTGGCGCGGACTTTTCTGGGCCTTCGCCCCGGAGCGTCATCACGATCATCGTCTTGCCGGGTGCTCAGCGGGCAAGCTCCTGATCTTCACGCCAGCGACCGTGCAAAGCGGCACGCCATCTTCTCTCGGCCGGCCACGATGTTGTTTCGCCATTGGGGCAACCGCTGCACCTCGGTCAGGATGTCCGCGCCCAAATGTTCGCTCGCCAGCCGTGCCAGGCCCATTTTGTCGTTTTGGATCGACGACCGACTCCGCTTCAGCTTCGGCACCAAGGTCGTCAGATCCTCACCCGCCATTAGGCAGTGCAGGATCTTCCGGGCCGTAGCGTCAAGTGAATCGACCAATGGTTTCCAATCCAGCCGCTTCGCTGCCTCTTGGCTGGGGTCTGCGCTGCCGGCGGCCAGGACATCGTGCAGGCACAGGTCGTCGCCCTCGGCTTCCCCGGCGATTGGCTGGTCCAACGATTCCACCTGGCAGCGGGCCGCTATCTGTGTGCGTGGGGACATTGCGTCGGTCGTGCTCTGGCCGGTACTGCGCCTGCCCTGCCGCACGAGCCTGGTGGCGTAGAAGGCGACATTGCTGCCGCTGACTTGTTTGCCCCGGGCCTCCGCGCTGGCCAGCAGCGAGGCAGCGATGGCGATGCCGTCCTGGCACAATTCATCGCGGTCGTCGGCGCCGACCTGGGCCACCGAACTGGCCAGGGAGTTACGAACTCGCGGGGCTATCTCATGAACCAACATTTCTCCAGCTTGTGGACTCATAAACGTGGGATTTGCTCCGTGTGGATGTGTACAGCAAAAAGCCCCTTCCCGGAGTGGGGCTTTGAGAGGGTGTTACGAAAGCCAAAGTGTGAAACCCTGATTTCATTGGGTGTTTTGCGGATTCACGTTTAGCTTCGGTGAATGAGGCGCGATGGTCTCCGCCTCCAGTTCCAGAGAAAGTTGAAGGGGCATCAAGCTTGCAAGCAACTGGCGCGGGGTCGGTCGTCCGAGCAATGCTCGCGCCCGCAGCAACACCGCCGCATCCGCCAGCAATGCCATCGTCCAAGTGAACCGCAAACTATTGAAGAACACGTCGCCCAGGCCCAGTTGGTTCTTCTCGAAGGACTGTGCCGGTTCAATCCACGGACGCACCTGCTGCAACACTTGTTGCGCCAGTCGGCTGGCCAGCGGCAACCGGCCCAGCAACGTCTCGTGTTCCCTTGGCTGATGGGCAAATTGCTGCGGGCAGCGTGCGGCTTCCCAACAACAGCGGCATAGCTCCGGTTCCGCGCCGACGCCAAACCAATGTTCCCCAGCCCGGCCATCGTAACCCAGCCACGTCAGCGGTTCGCCCTGCGGGCAGGCGGCTTGATCCCACGCCACATAGGGCGGCACCAGTTTCATGTCGCTCCGCAGCTTGGTCAGGACAGCCACCCGCCACCGCTCACGGCAATGTTGTTTGGCCGCTGCCCCCAAATACCCCATGCCCGCCACCAGCAGCGGCGGACACCAGTCCCATTGCTGCTGGCAATAATACAGGCTGGGAACCAGCAGCCCGCCCTCGGAAACATTGGCGGGCGCGACCCAACTGACCAGCGGCACCAACTGCACCCCGACCGCGTAATGGTGTAGCCACAGGCGCAGCGTGTGTTTCTTGTAGCCGACGAAACATCGGCTTTGCCCCGTCTTGAGCGTGCGCCCGCCCAACGCAGCGTGCACGGCGGAGAACTGCCCGGTGCTTTTTTTTGAAGCCGACACAGGCGGCGGGCAGATCGGTGGCATCAATCAGTCCTACCGACCACGGCTCCCAGGCATAAGTGGCGAGCAATGGCGTAAGCAGGTGTTGGTTGATTCGGCGCAAGCCCGCCACGCCCACGCGACACCGGAACTGGTGCATCATCCGCACGTCGGGCACCCGGCTTTGGCGACGCAGCCCAGCGAATTTTCGCCACGCGCGTTGTTCCGGCAGCAATTTGATCAGCAGGTTCACGGAATGCACCGGCGAGAGCAGACACAACAAGTGAACGCGAAAAAGTTGGCACGAGGTGTGTTCGCAATGCCGCCCGCCGGTGTGGCCGCGAGGCCAGTTTTCGTTGATGAAATCGTCGGGCGCAAACGGATCCAAGAGTTCGAGCAGTGCCACCGTGCCAGTGGCCGGAAGGTTGGAATTCATCGGAGCCAGACTACCTTTGGAAATCTAACTCGTCAGCGATAATGACCAATCCCGCAATTTACGACGCATCCTCTTCTTTTAGACCAGGTTACAAGAACTTCCGTAACACCCTCTATGAGATCGACCGGGAATCGAACCGTCCCAAGGGGGCGGTCGGCTGCGGTCAAATTGGGAATTTAGAGGGCGGGAGAATCAGGCGCGGGTATGGACTTGGAGAGGGAGGAGGGAACCAAACCTCTGGCAAAGGCTTATAACGCAGATTTGAATGCTGTTACTGACGGGTAGAAGGCCGTGTGCGTAGCAAAAACTTCATCCGCCCACAAATCGTTAAATTGCAGTGACTTGCCGCCGAGCTGTTACCCGCTGTTTTTCGTACTTTGGCCCAGTCGAACGCCGCGTGAGGAACAATTCGCCAGGCACGCCGGCTCGGCCTTCTTCGCTGGCTCGACCCAGCGGCCCGGCTTGCCCGGCGATTCGCTGACCTGGATTATCGAGAGGGTTTGCGTCGTTTGACGAGCCGTGACTGAGGGAGGGCGACCTGCGGTTGAAAAACCGCCGCCCAGAGGCGAGGGTGGAAGGGATTTATGCGCCCGAACGACAATCTAAACCTGAAGAAGACCTGCTTGGCAGCTGCCATGGCCCTCTCCTGCGCCGGTCGACCGGCGACCGCCGCTCTCGTGACATTCACGATCGACACGGCCCAGAGCAGCGTTGTCCTGTCCGGGAGCCTGACGGTCCCGCGAGTGGGCACTTTCAGCTACGAGACGCAGGGGACCGGGAGCCTCACGACTTCCTATGGGGGAACCGTCGCCCTGGAACTGAAGCCCCCGAATATCTCCTTCCCTGGCGGCAGCGACATACGCCTGGAGACCAACGGGGTGTGGCAGCCCTCCGCCGCAGGCGAGGCCGGCTCGCAGCCTGCCGATTATGCTGGCCGGATAACCCCACCAGAAACCACCAATTACTTCGCCGGGAGGAACATTCAGTTCGATGTCGCTGGCGCCGCGACACTCCTTTCGGACGGGTCATTCAACCCCACTAACATCGTCATCAGCTACCTAACCAACTCGGTCCCCGCGCCGGCCATTGATTTTCGGGTCACCTCGGAGGTCCCTGGAGATAGCACGAACGGGTCCGTCTCGCTGGTCGGGTCATCGACCAATACAACCACCGGTGCTACGCTTTCCAGCGGTTCGGGGCTGCTTACGCTGGTGCTTCCGGTCCATGCCACCAACAGTTTGACTTTTGGCTCATACCCCTCGACAACCATCTTGGATGGACAGATCGTCGCGACCGCCCCGGCCAGCGCCTGGCCGCTGTTCGTAACCATTAGCCTCGCGGGCACCAAGCTTAACCTGTCTTGGCCCGCCCTCCTCGGGCAGTCCTTTTCGGTCCAAGCTACCGGAGCTCTGGGAGAGCCATGGGGCGGAGCTTCTGGGACAACAAAACTGGCAGGTGGCACTGCCACGTGGACCACCGTTACCACGACAAACGCCGCCCAGTTCTACCGCGTGGTCCTCAGCCAATAAACCGGACGGTTCCTTGCTTGTCAGCGGGCTTCAGCCCGTCGGGCAGCTGGCGGCACTACCCGGAGAGTGGCCATGAGGGGCAACCCTCCCGGCAATCTGTTCCGGCTTCCAGCCTGCATCCCGCCACGCTCGCACCTGCCGCAGGGCCTGCTGTTCGGCGGGGTTGTCGGGGAGTTCCTTGCAAAACTCATGGCGTTGGTCAGAACCTCGAACATTGTCGCGAAAACGTCCTGCGATCCGTGCGTACGTGCGCGCGCACCCTCGCTTAAGCATTCTGTTGCCGGATGGGATTTTTGGCAACGACAACCGGGATCGATGCCTCGGGCCGCGGACCTGGACTGCGGTGCGGCAGCAAGTCTCCGTCAGCACCAAAATCGAATGATCATTCGATTTTGGGTGAAAATGAACCCTTGTGGCTCAGTGCCTGGCGTTTGAGCCGGTGTGGGTGCCTGTTTCGCGTAGAGTGATTTTGTCGCCAAAAGGCGACAGTTTCCCGTCCCATGGATCATCAGGTGACGATTGGACACCCATCTCATTGCCGCTGTTCCTAGTGGTGTGGCTGATTTCACTGCCACGACGGCTTTCCGGAAGCTGTAGGCAAATAGACACCGCGTCCTCCCTGTGCGGGTGCAGACCGGCGGACGATTGACACAAAGCAGGGCTGGCTTGAATCGCTTGCACCTCTTGGCTTTGCGGTAAGCCCCTTGCGTGCAGAGCAGCAGGTTTGAATCTCCTTACCCCGGTGGTGCGAGTTGCAGTTTGAGCAATTCAAGTGTATAAAAAGCGGGAAGTCCCCAGCCTTTTATTTGGAACGTAGCGTTCCCTGGGCCGAGGACGGGAGGCTGATACATGGGTGAATCAATGGAACCAGTGACGCAGGTCCTCGAGGCGGTGGGCGCCGGGGAGGAACACGCGGCGGAGAAGCTGCTGCCGCTGGTTTATGAGGAACTGCGCCGCTTGGCCTCGGCCAAGATGGCGCAACAGCCGCCGGGCCAAACGCTCCAGGCCACCGCGCTGGTTCACGAAGCCTGGCTGAGGCTGAGTGCCGGACGAATGCCCCGATGGGAGGACCGCAGACATTTCTTCGCCGCCGCTGCTCAAGCCATGCGCCACGTCCTCATCGAACGCGCCCGGAAGAAACTTCGCGCGCGCCATGGCGGAGAATGCGAACGCGTCGATCTCGATGCCATCGAAATCCCCGCACCGACCGACGACGAGCGGCTTTTGCAGATAAACTCGGCTCTCGATGAACTGGCCGTGCTCGCGCCGGAGAAGGCGGAAGTGGTCAAATTGCGGTTTTTTGTTGGACTGGACGAAACGGAGACGGCAGAACTACTTCACATTTCTCCCCGGACGGTTGAGCGGTATTGGCGCTACGCCAAGGCCTGGCTGTTCGAGCATATAAAATCATCTGAGGCATAAGAATTGTTGTTGGACGTGTCGGGTTTGAGCGCGAATTGGCGTACTCCTCAGTAGAACGACGATGGTTGCTGACCGATCATGAACGAATTGGACCCTAGAGAAGAGGTCATCTTCAACGCCGCCCGGCAATTCGCCAATGCGGAGAAGTTGCGGCAGTATCTGGATCTTGCTTGCGAGGGCGAACCGGAAATGCGCCAGAGGATCGAACGGATGCTTGGGACCGCTCCGGAGGCCGACTCGTTCTTTGGCCGGAACGCCGCATTCGCGAAGAACGTGTTCGCACCCGCCGCTCGCCTTGCCTCGGTCCAAGCAAGCCCGGGCGTTGACGAGCAGGCTGGGACAGTCATTGGCCGCTACAAGCTGCTGGAAAAGATCGGCGAAGGCGGCATGGGCGTGGTGTATATGGCCCAGCAGGAGGAACCGGTCCGCCGCCGCGTGGCCTTCAAGATCATCAAGCTGGGAATGGACACCAAACAGGTGGTGGCCCGGTTCGAGGCCGAACGGCAGGCGCTCGCGCTCATGGACCACCCCAATATCGCCCGGGTGCTCGATGTCGGCGCGACCGATACTGGCCGGCCCTACTTCGTCATGGAACTGGTCCAGGGCGTGCCCATCACCGAGTTCTGTGACAAGAACCGGCTCCCGACCGAAGAGCGCATCCGGCTCTTTATCCCTGTTTGCCAGGCCATCCAAAGTGCCCACCAGAAGGGGATCATTCATCGCGATCTCAAACCGACCAATATCCTCGTCGGGCTCAGCCCCGACGGTTTGGGAATACCCAAGGTGATTGATTTCGGCGTGGCCAAAGCCACCAACCAGAAGCTGACCGAGAAAACCCTCTTCACGCACTACGGGATGATGATCGGCACGCCGGCCTACATGAGCCCGGAGCAAGCGGAGATGAGCCACCTGGATATAGACACGCGGACCGACATCTACGGCCTCGGGGTCTTGCTCTATGAGTTGCTCACCGGCACCACGCCCTTCCCGGAGCAGCGCCTGCGCAGCGCGGGCTACAACGAGATACAGCGGATTATCCTGGAGGAGGAGCCGGAACCGCCTTCCACACGGCTGAGCACCTTGCAAGGCGACCAGCGCAGTGTCGTCGCCCGAAACCGGGGCGCGAGTGAGCTGACGCTAGGCCGGGTCTTTCCCAGGGACCTGGATTGGATCGTAATGAAGTGCCTGGAGAAGGACCGGGCACGGCGCTATGAGACGGCCAACGGATTGGCCAGGGACATTGAGCGCTGTCTCCAAAACGAGCCGGTGGTCGCCCGGCCTCCGAGTCGGCTTTACGAGTTTCAGAAGACGGTGCGGCGGCACTGGGTCGGCTTTGCCGCAGTGACGGCAGTCGTTTCGGCGTTGGCGATCGGGATGGTGGTCAGCGCGCTGGAAGCAGCGCGCGCGAGGCGGGCCGAGAGCCTGGCCAAGGAGCGCTTGGCGGAGTCCGAAACCATCTCCCGATTCCTGAGCGAAGTATTCCAAAGTCCCGACCCAGCGCGCGTTGGGCGGACGGTGACGGTCGCCGAGAGTCTTGACGCCACGGAGAAGAAACTGGAGACCGATCTGGCTAACCAGCCGGCAATACGCGCCAGACTTCAGACCGCCCTCGCCTGGGCCTACCACGCCTTGGGCCTGAACTTCCAGGCTGTCCCGCTGCAGGAAAAGGTTCGGGATTACTACCTCGCCGCCTTCGGCTTGGGACACACCAACACCATGTCGGCGTTGTATCGCCTGGCGATTTATTACGACGAAGTCGGTCGCGCTGATGCGGCTTTGAAGCTGCGGGAGCAGGTGCTCGCGCTCCGACAAGAGGTGAGCGGTCCACAAGACCCGGACACACTTGCGGTGATGAGTGGCTTAGCCCATTCCTATCATCAGGCTGGTCGCAACGAGGAGGCGCTAAAGCTGTGCGAGAAGCTGCTGGCAGTCGAGCAAAAGGTGAATGGCCTGGAACACCCCAGCACCCTGGCGGCAGAAAGCAGCCTGGCCAATGTTTACGAGGACGTCGGCCGTGCGAATGAGGCCCTGAAGCTGCATCAGCAGGTGCTCGCACAGCTCACGAAAATAAGGGGCCCGGAACACCCCGATACGCTCTGGGCGATGAACAACCTGGCGGTTTCCTATTATCATGCCGGCCGCACGAACGAAGCGCTAAGACTGAGGGAGCAGGTGCTGGCGTTGCGCATGAAGGTGAACGGCCCAGAGCACCCCGACACGCTTGCGGCGATGATCAACCTGGCGGGCTCTGAAGACGAAGTCGGTCGTCACGATGAGGCGCTCAAGCTGCGGGAGCAGGCCGTGGTGCTGCGCCGCAAAGTGAGTGGCCCGGAGCACCTGGAGACGGTGTGGGCGATGAATGATCTGGGGATCTCCTACATCGAGGTCGGTCGCCTGGAGGATGCCCTCAAGGTGAACCAGCAAGTGCTGGCGCTGCGCCGCAAGCTGCTCGGCCCGGAACACCCCGACACGCTCACGAGCCTCAATGCTATCGCCTGGATCCGGGCTGCAAGCGATGCACCCGAGCTTAGAAATGGGACAGATGCCGTGAACCTGGCGGAGACGGCGGTTGCGGCGACTCACCGCACGAACGCGCCGTTTCTCGACACTCTGGCCGCCGCTTATGCCGAGGTGTCACAATTTGACAAGGCGGTAGCCGTGCAGCAAGAGGCCATTGGCCTGCTTCACACTGCGGAGGAGAAAGCGGATTACGGGACTCGCTTGAAACTTTATCAGGCGAACAAACCTTGCCGGATGGGAGGGAGCCCGTGAGGAAATGAAATCCCCGATATCCCGAAGCGACGGCTGCCCTTTTCCCCTGCTACGACCGCAAACGAAAGAAATGCAATTATGAGAACGATCCACGTTGGCCAACTCACCACATGCCCTCGGCGGCGCTGCGCTTTTCGCCCTGGAAGGGGAGGGATTTACAGAACCTGCAGCCGTCTGCTTGCGGTCGTTGTTTGCCTGGCGGGCTTGCCCCTGGTCAAGATCCCAGCCTCAGGCGTCGAACGCCTGAAGCTGGAGGGCCATGTGCCGGAGGCTGTGGCCAGGCTCGGCTTGCAGCCGCTCGGCCGGCTGCCGGCGACCAACCGAATGCACCTGGCAATTGGCCTACCGCTGCGGAATACCAACGAGTTGAGCCAACTGCTGCACGCTCTCTATGATCCGGCCAGCCCCCAGTTCCGGCAATATCTGACTCCTGAGCAATTCGCCGAGCAATTCGGGCCAACCAGAGCGGAATATGAGGCAGTCCGTCAATTTGCCAAAAACTATGGCCTGCAGATCACTGCCACCTATCCTAACCGCTTGCTGCTGGACGTTGCCGGCCAGGTGGCGGACATCGAAAAGGCCTTCCAGATCACCTTGAACACCTATCAGCACCTAACCGAAAAGCGCAAATTCTATGCGCCGGACGTAGAGCCCTCAGTGGACCCGGCTCTGGCAGTGCTCGCCATCAATGGCCTGGACAACTTGGTGTTGCCCCATCCGATGAACCTGAGAAGAAGCTCGATGGCCAAGCGCCCGGAGACGGCGCCTCCGACCGGTTCG
>Ga0181538_10005346_pt1 | contig 11579 bp, 10 predicted proteins | sample PEATcosm2014_Bin_40_FD_119773 | JGI IMG/M metagenome (GOLD analysis project Ga0181538, IMG submission 119773) | Peatland microbial communities from MTU Mesocosm Facility, Houghton, MI, USA - PEATcosm2014_Bin23_30_metaG | ecosystem: Environmental > Terrestrial > Soil > Wetlands > Peat | place...
GCGGCTGTCTCAGCCGCAGCACGTTCGACCACCCCTAAACCCGTGGAATTTCGTGCGCTCATTGGCAATTCTGGCGGCTGCGGGTGGGACACCCGCGCTCCGTTCCATTTGGGCAACACGCCCATGAGTTGCGCTCCTGTGCCCGAATGCTCCCGTGTTGCTACGACGGACGGGCGCAGTGTTGCTACGGAGGACGGGTCTGTGGTTCAATTCAACCCATGAAACCACGCGTTCGATTCGCCCCTTCACCGACTGGCTACCTGCACATCGGCGGCGCCCGCACCGCGCTCTTCAACTGGCTTTACGCCCGCCATACCGGCGGCACCTTCATCCTCCGCATCGAAGACACCGACGCCGCGCGCAATTCGCAAGAGGCCGTGGACGTCATCCTCAACGGCCTGCGCTGGCTCGGCCTCGACTGGGACGAAGGCCCGCTCACCGGCGACGCTACCGGCCCGGGCAAGGGCGGCTTCGGCCCCTATTTCCAAAGCCAGCGGAAGGAAAATTACCAGCGCCGCGTCGAGGCGCTCCTGTCGCGCGGCCTTGCCTACGAACACGAAGGCGCGGTCAAATTCAAAATGCAGCGCGAACCGGTCGTCATCCAGGATTTGGTCGTCGGCGAAGTTGTGCGCAAACTTACCGACCGCGAAGAGGAAGACCCCGATTTCGTCATTCAGCGTTCGGACGGCCAGCCGGTGTTTCATCTGGTCAACGTCATTGACGATTTGGAAATGGACGTCACGCACGTCATCCGCGGCGAGGACCATTTGAGCAACACCGCCAAGCACATCGCGCTTTTCAAGGCGTTCGGCGTGAAGCCGCCGCACTACGCGCACATCCCGCTCATCCTGAACGGCGACGGCTCCAAGATGAGCAAACGCGACAAAGGCGCGTCGCTCATAACTTATCTGGATGAAGGGTTCCTGCCCGAAGCCGTGGTGAATTATCTCTGCCTACTCGGCTGGTCGCCCAAGGACAATCGTGAAAAATTGTCGCGCGATGAAGTCATCGAGCGCTTCGATTTGCCGCAAATCCTCCGGCACAACGCCCGGTTCGATTACGAGAAACTACTCTGGCTCCAGGGCGAATACGCCCGCGAACTCGGCGATGACCGGTTTTACGAACTGGCCGTCCATGCCTTTGCCAAGGCGGGGGTGAACACGAACGCCCTTCCCCTGCCCTACGTCAAGGCCGCGCTCGACACGTGCAAGGGCAAGTTCAAGCTGTTCAGCGAGTTGCCCGCCTACGCCGGATTTTATTTCACCGACAAAATCGAATACGACGCCGAGGCGGCGAAGAAGGATTTCGTGCCCGAAAACAAACCGCGACTGGAAAAACTCCGCGACGCCTTTGCTGTAGTGCCCGTATTCAACGCCGGGGCGCTCGAAGCCGCGCTCAAGGAAACCGCCAAGACGCTGGGCGTAAAAGCCGGCGTGCTGGTACACCCATGCCGTCTGGCCGTGACCGGCAAAACCTCCGGCCCCAGTCTCTACCATTTGCTCGAAGTGCTGGGGAAGGAAAAGGTGATGCAGCGGATTGAAAGGGCGCTGGCGGGATTTAGCGGATAAAAGCCAACAAAGAAAATGTCCTTAAACCACGCAACACAGTCGTCTCAACTCACGGACGAGCATTTCAAGGCTATAGGAAAGCTGGTTGTCGAGTGGGCTAATATCGAGTTCGCGCTTCGATCAACCTTAACGCGGCTCTTGCTCACGCCTGATTTTCTGGGGCGCACATATACAGATCAAATGTCAGCGGCGAGAGTTCAAGAGGCTATAAACGAAGCCATCGACTTGCACATAGGCCGATATGGTTATGGCCTAATCCCTCGAAAGACAATTGAGGAAATAGCTCGAATCAATAAACGTATAGCTAAACTGCGAAGCACAAGAAATAAATTTGCTCATTTCTGTTGGTGTCGTTGGGACGACGAAAATATATTTGGAATGAATTTTTCTGGCGGCTTGCCCGGCACGAAAAAACACGAACGTAGCCATCTCAAGATTAAAATTTCGGAGGCGAGCAGTCTTCACCAAGAATTCTGCGAAATTGTTAAACGGCTCAATCAAATAGCTCAAAAACTCCCCGAACTTGAAGAAAATGGAATTAAGTCAAAACTGAAATTTTTATGAGTCAGAGATTAACAAATGCGACCGTGCGGAAAGAGAGCAGACAACGTCTGGCACAAATGCGAGAAGCCGGAATTAAGTTTGTTGGAGTGCTTGCCAGTCCTAATCCCGGTGAGTATTGCGAAGCGTGTGCGGCAATCATGTTCACGCGTGAAAAAAACGGCGTCAAATTTGAAATTGAATTTGCCACACCGTTGCCATTGCCGGGATGTGACAAACACCCTTGTAAATGTATTTTAATCGCCCTTGAATAAATTCTTTCCGGCTTTTCTATATTTCCATCCGTGTTTCATCTATAGCCAAAAATGTTTGGCATCCCTCCCGCATCGCACCCTTCCATTTCCGCCGGTACTGCGCTTCCGCCTGCGTTTCACTTCCGCCTACGTCCAACTTCGGCGTGACAGGTCGGCGCGACCAGTCCGCCTTCGCCTTTGGCCCCGCCGTGAGGAACCGGCGCAAATTAGTTTCAACGCCCGCCCTCAAACCGCAGCGCACGTTTCTCCCTCTCCTGGTATATTAAACTCAAATCCCCTCGCCCTGTCCCTTTCCATGAACCGGGTAACATTCAACGCTCAACATTCAACATTGAACATTCAAGGAAAGGCTTCGTTCGGTGTTGGGTGTTGAATGTTGAATGTTTTTCATTTTCAGTCCGGCGTTCCATCTGTGGCTGAAAAACTTCAATGTCGCGCCCGGAAATGGCATTCATTAGACTCCGGGGCGCGTGCTGAACCCGTTCATCCATTGGATTGAAGCCAAAGGGCCTTACGCGCCGTGGCTGTTTCTGGCGCTGTTCGTCGCCGCGTCGTTCCTGATGGTCTGGCGGCTGGAGGTTTTGAGCGCCAACGGCTTCGAAGGCACGGTGCTCGGCACGCTCGTCATGCCGTATTGCACCGGCATGGGTAACCTGATCTTCACGTTCATCATCGGGCGCACCGGCGGTTCCGGCGCGGACGTGATGACGAACTCGCTGGTCAACAACGTCACCAACATGACGCTTGTGCTCGGCCTGCCGGCGATTTTCTGGCGAATGAGCGTGTTGCCCAAGCAAAAGAAGAACGGCAAAACCGGCAACAAGGCGCATGAACTCAACCGGCTTTCGCTGCTGCTCACGCTGATGGCGGTTTTGTTTTTCACCGGCGCGGTCTGGGCGCTCGGGCGCAAGGGGGAATTGAACTTCAACGACGGCCTGGTGCTGGTGGGGCTGTTTCTTTTCTGGCAATGCTTCCATTTTTTTGAAGTGCTCAAGTCAAACGTGCGCCAGGGCAAATCCCTGGGCTGGACGCTGCCGTTCGATCTGGCGCTGCTCGGCATCGGCGCGTATGGCATTTACATCAGCACCGACTGGCTGGTGCATTGGATTTCCGGCATCCAGACCGGCTTCATCAGCGCCCAACACCTCGGCTGGCTCAGCGGCTGGCTGATGGTGCTGCCCAATGCCACGCTGGCAGTTTACTATGCCTGGCGCGGACAGCCGGAAACGGTCTATGCCTCGCAGGTCGGCGACGCGCACGTCTCGATTCCGCTGTGTCTCGGCATTTATGCGCTGTATCACACGATGGTCGTGCCGCCGTTTTTTCAAATTGGAATGTTCATCCTTCTCGGAGCGACACTGGTGCATCTTTTCTTCGTCGCCCTGTTCGGACAATTGCCGCGCTTTATCGGCTGGGTGCTGGTAGCGGTTTACGGATATTTTCTATACCGGGGCCTGCTGAACTGAGGCCGCCTGGACGCAAAGGAACACCGCGCCGTCACAGGGGTTTTTTAAAGAACTGCGTGTCCCCGGAAACCGTCAGCGGATTCTCCCGCACCCTGTCGCTCAACTCGGCAAACGGCACCTGGGCATTGAGCCAGCGCGGATTTTTCGCGATGGACTCCATGGATTCGGCGGTGTTGTTGCAGATGAGGTAGGCGCCGGAGCCCAAAACCATGAACGACTCGAAACCCGTGCCGGCGCCATACCGCGCAAATTCAAAGTCGCCCACGCCGTACCGCCCGCCCACCAGCTCCGCGCGCAAGGCGCCCAAATCCCTCACGAAATTCTTCAGGAAATCGTCGTTGCGCGGACCGTAATAGACCAGCACCCGCGCCTTGTTTTCGGCAAGCGACACCACCGCCCATTCATCGAAAACGGCCCGGCCATAGCGCGAGTTCATCTGGTTCGCGCAGGTCCGGATGGAACTTTTGGCTTCGTCCAGCGTCATGGTGAATTCTCTTGGCGCAGAGCAAAGCAAGTTTGCCGCCGGGGAACAAGGGAAATTGGAATCCCATCATACCCTCGTGCCTGACACTGCCCCCGTAGCGCAGACTTCCAAGTCTGCTGTATCGCGGGTTTCCAAACCCGCAAACTGTGTGATTCCCAACACCATGCCGACTTGGAAGACGGCGATACAGCAGGTTTGGAAACCTGCGCTACGAGCCGGCGCGTCGGGTCGTTTGGTGGCAGTGCCAAGATTCACCCCACACCCTCGTGTTTTCACTTTTCGCCATCTTCCATGCCGGGAACGATTTCATAAATTTTAACTGCGCTGGCCGCGGCAAATTTATACGCTCCGGGAACATGCAACCGCTCACCCCGCCCGGAAACCAGCCGGCGGCCACGCCCGATGAAATAAAGAAGGCGTGGTTTCACTGGCTGTTTGTTGTCCTGTTCGCCGCCGCCTTTGCGCTGGTGCTGGCGGCCAACGGCCTGTCGCTGGACCTGCCCGGCAAGCCCGGCTGGCCGGAGGCGCTGCTGCTGTTGCTGGCCACGGTAAGCACGATCACCGCGCTCGCCCGGCAGTTGCCACTGCAAAATGTTTTGCTCGCCGCGTTTGTCATCGCGCTCCTGGGCGGCGCGGTCCATGCGCTCGGGGTGACAACGGGAATTCCGTTCGGCCCGTTTCTGTTCGGCGCGGAAGCCGGACCGCAATTTTTCAAAACGCTGCCGTGGGCGATGCCGTTGATCTGGGTCGTCGCGATTTTGAATTCGCGGGGCGTGGTGCGCCTGATTTTGCGGCCGTGGCGGAAAATCCGAAGCTACGGCTTCTGGCTCATCGGCCTGACGGCGGCGCTGACGATGCTGTTCGACCTCGCCTTCGACCCGTTCGCCTCGCGGGTGAAGCATTACTGGCTTTGGATGCCGACAAAATTCCCGCTGACCTGGCAGGGCGCGCCGCTGGTGAATTTTTTGAGCTGGGCGGCGGTGACGCTGCTGATGCTGGTGTTGGTCACCCCGGCGCTCATCAACAAAAATCCGGCCCGGCGGGCGCCGGATTTTCATCCGCTCGCCGTGTGGCTCGGCGCGATTTTACTGTTCGGGATCGCGTCCGCGTTGCACGGGATGTGGGGGACTGTCGCGGTGGATGGAATCATTGCCGTTCTGGCAGCAACGTTTGCCATTCGCGGCGGGCAGTGGTGACCTGAAAAACCGAAACCCGAAGTCCGAACAATAAATCGCGGTTGGGTCATTTCGGTCCCCAGACTTCAGATCTCTTTCGGATTTCGGATTTCGGACTTCGGACTTCGGATTTGAAATCCCCCCGGTTGCTACGGAGAATCGAGGCTTTCCGGCACGGTGTGTTTGGTGATCTTTAAGCGGGCCACGCGCGGCCCGTCCATTTCCTCGACGCGCAATTCACAGGCGCCCATCGTCAGCGCGTCGCCGGCCTTCGGAAAACCGCCGAGCTTTTGCGTCATCCAGCCGCTCGCGGTGGCAACCGTTTCCTCGTGTTGCGTTTCGCCGATGATTTTTTCCAGTTCATGCAGCGGCAGTGTCCCGGCGGCTTCCCAAATATTTTCACCCACGACCGTCAGTTCGGACTTTTCCTGGTCGAATTCGTCCTGGATCTGGCCGACGAGCGATTCGAGCACGTTTTCCAGCGAGACGATGCCGACCGTCCCGCCGTATTCGTCCACGACGATGCCCAGATGCAATTTCCGTTCGAGAAACAAGGGCAGCAATTTTTCGAGGCGCGCGGTTTCCGGCACGTAAATCAACGGGCGCGCCACCGGCAGCAAATCCGCCGCGGTCTGCGCCCGGTCACGCAGGGCATAAAGGTCCTTGATGTGCACGACCCCGCGCGTTTTGTCCATATCGCCGCCCTCGCAAAGCGGAAAGCGCGAATAGCGGGTCTTTTCCGCCAGCGCGAGGCATTCGGCCAGGCTGGCGTCGGTGTCGAACGCGACGATTTCGTGGCGCGGGCGCATGACCTCGCGCACGACGCGGTGGCGCAAATCGAGCGCGTTGAGAATGATGCCGCGCCCCACCGCCGTGGCTTGCGCCGAAGTGATCAAAAGACGCAATTCCTCCTCCGATTGGGCGCGATCCGTTGCGCCGTCAGGCTCAATGCCGATTCTTTCCAAAAGCCAGCGGGCCGCATGGTTCAGCAACCGGTTGAACGGATAAAATGCCAGGTAAAACCAGCGCAACGGATACGCCGCCCCCAACGCGATGGGCAACGGCTTTTGAATCGTCAGCCATTTCGGCGCGAGTTCGCCAACCGAGATGTGCAGAAACGTCAACGCGGTGAAACCCACGGCAAAGGAAATGGAGTGCAGCCACGCGCTGGACACGACGCCGAGGGGAACGAGAAATGGCTCCAGCAGTGTGGTGAACACCGGCTGGCCCAGATAACCCAGGCCCAGACTGACCATCGTGATGCCGAGTTGCGTCGCGCTCAGATAGGAATTCAGATTGCGGACGATGTGCTGCGCCATTTTCGCCCGCCGCCAGCCTTTGGCCACCAGGACGTCCAGTTGCGTTTCGCGGATGCGGACGAGCGCGAATTCGGCGGCGACGAAAAATCCGTTCAGCAGCACCAGCGCGAGCACCGCCAGAACTTTCAGCGCCATTAAAATGGCCGTATCCCAGGTCACAGTTTCACCTCGCCAAACATCAGTTTTAAAATGTCTTCCAGGCTCACGATGCCCATTTCGTTTCCGTCGTGCGCGAGTACGATGGCCAGCCGCTCGCCGGCGCGCTGCATCCGGCGCAAGGCGACTTCCAACCGCGTATCCTCGCCGAGAAACAACGCCGGCGTCATGTGCGCGGCGGCGGGCTTTTGCAGGTCGAGATCACTGTGGAACAGCAGCGGACCGAGCATGAGCAATCCGGCGATGCAGGGACGGCCGTCGCGCGTTTCCCAGACCGGCAGGCGTGACAATTTCCGTTCGCGGGCCAGCGTCAGCGCCCCGGCAATGGGCATTTGCGTCTGGATGGTCACCGTTTGCGCGAGCGGCGTGGCAATCTGGCGGACGGTAAACGTTTGCAAATCGAGCACCCGGTTGATCATCGCGCGTTCGTCGGTGGTCAGCGCCTGCGCGGATTCCTGCATGACCGCGAGCATTTCCTCGCGATTGCCGAACAGCCGCCCGGTCAACGCCCGCCCGCCGGTCCAGCGCAGCATCGCCCGGGACACGTCGGCCACGATGGACACGAGCGGGCTGAGCATGAAATGAATGGGCCGGAAAAGATTCGCCGCCGACAGGCACAGTTGATTGGGATACGCGCGGAACAGCATTTTCGGGAGCAAATCAAACAGCGCGTAAAACAAAAAAACCGCGACCGCGAAAACGGCGATCTTCCAGGCGGGATGCTCGAAGAACCATTCGTGCAGCTTGGCCACCGTCCAGCCGAGGATGAGAAAATTGGCGAGCGTGTTGCCCACGAGAATCGTCCACATGAATTTTTCCGGATTTTCAAGAAAGCCATGGAGCAGTTTCGCCGAGGGCTTGCCCGCGCGCGCCAGCCGCCGCACCCGCAGTCGGTTCAGCGCGAACACGCCCGCCTCCATGCCGGACAGCAAAAACGACGGCCCCAGGCACGCAGCAAAAACGAGCCAGATGAGGATGTTGGTGTTCATTTATTTCACCCGCTGAACCATCAACTTGCGCACGCGCCGTTCGTCGGCGGTCTCCGCGGTGAGTTTCAAACCGCGAAACGTTGCCGACTCGCCCGCCGCCGGCACGACGCCGAGCAGATGCGCCAGCAACCCGCCCATCGTTTCCACCTCGTCCACGTCGCCGAGCGCGGGAAATTCGCGGCGAAAGTCGTCCAGCCGCATTGTGCCGCTCACGCGCCAGCGGTCCGGCGCGAGCTTTTCCATCACCAAACCTTCCGTCTGCGTCTCCGTGTGGATTTTGCCGACGAGCTGGCCGAGAATATCCTCCATCGTCACCAGGCCCGCCGTGCCGCCGAATTCGTCTAGCACGATGGCAAGGCCGCGCTGCTGTTTTTGCAGGCTCTTGAACAGTTGCAGGAGGTTCATCGTCTCCGGCACGAACGAGGGAAATTCAATCGCATCGGCCAGGTCAATGGCCGGATCCAGCAGCAGTGCGCGCGTGTTGAGTATGCCCACGATGGTGTCCGGCGTTTCGTCGTAAATCGGCAGGCGGCGGTGCCTGAATCTTTTCGCCGCCGCGATCATTTCCCCAACCGGCACTTCGTCCGAAATGCACGCCATGCCCGCGCGCGGGCGCATCACGTCGCGCGCCGTGCGCTGGTCGAGGCTGATGATTTGCAGGATGATTTCCTTTTCCGATTCGTCGAGCGTGCCCTGGCGCCAGGCCATTTCGAGCAGCTCCTGATACTCGGCGTCCGTCAGCGCGCCGCCCCCTTGCGGAGGGGCGGTTTGCGGCGTGATGATTTTCAAAATGGCCGCGTCGAGTTGCTGGGCCACCCGATGCAGCGGCGCCGTGATTTTTTCAAAAACCAGCATCAGCCACGCCACGCGCAAGGCCCAGCGTTCCGGCCGCCGCACGGCCAGCGTTTTGGGCAAAACCTCGCAACCCAGGAGCGTCAACACCAGCAACGCCAGCATCGTGAGCGCCAGCGTCCAGTGCGCATTGAAAACCATCCGCAGGGCCATCGCGAGCATGGCGGCGTTGGCGAACGTGTTGCCCAGCGCCAGCGTGGCCAGCAAATCCTGGGGATGTTCGAGCAGTTGGGTGACAATTTTGCCCGCGCCCGGATGACGTTCGGCCAGTTGCCGCGCCTGCCATTTGCTCAGGGAAAACAACGCCGTTTCCGCCAGCGCGAAAAAGAAACTTGCGCCCGCGAAAACCAGAATCGCCGTTACCGCCATCCCCATGCGCTTAGTTTGAAGCAAATTGCCCGCCAAAAAAAGGAGAAAGGAGCCCAACCAGAGACCGCAGCCCAATGGAAATGCCCTCAACGCAGAGACGCGGAGGACGCTGAGGAACGCGGAGGGAAGCAGACGGAATTCCGGGAAGATTTTTAACCAAGGATGGACACGGATTCACACGGATTGGAAGGAGGGGAGCACAATGCTTGACAGATTTGGAGTGCGGTGGCAGAGCGGAGCGGCGACACCGCTTTTCGCACGTCCGCCAGCCTCCAAAAAAGCGGCGTGGCGCTACGCTTCCCGCCGCAGTCCAAAAATTGGTTGCCGCGCAATTCGCGTTTTGCCCTTATCCGTGTGAATCCGTGTCCATCCGTGTTTAAAAGAAGAGTTCCGCGGCTCTCTGCGTCCTCGGGTCTCTGCGTTAAATTCCGGGCGCGTTCGTTACCTTTCCAAAACCGCCGTGGCCGCCGCGTAGTTGGCCGTGTGGCTCAGGCTGACGAGCAGCCGTTTCGCGCGGCGCGACCGGAACAATTTTTTCCCCTTGCCGTGCAGGACCACGAACGGCTCGCCGGATGCTTTGCGCCGGATTTCCATGTCCTGCCAGCCCAGTTGCGCGCTGATGCCGGTGCCGAACGCCTTGGAAATGGCCTCCTTGGCCGCGAACCGCACAGCCAGGAACGGCGCGGGATTCTTGTGCGAGAGACAGTAGGCGATTTCGTCCGTGCGCAGGATGCGGTTCACAAACCGCCCGCCGAATTTTTCGTAAGACGAGGCGATGCGCGCCACTTCGATGATGTCAATGCCCACGCCGAGAATCATGGGATTTACGATTTACGATTTGCGGTTGACGCGCAAGCAAACTCGGCTGGACAAAAACAAAACGCGCTTTAGCCTCACGCCACAGAACCCATGAAATATATTCGCGTCATTGTTGCCTCCGCTGGCCTCATGGTTTTGTGCTCCTGCGTAGTGCAGAATTCAATCCGCACAAGCCTTCCCACGGATGTGCCTCTCATTGGGAAAATTGCCCGCGGTGATAATCTTTATTTGTCACTTGATCTGGAAGGTGGAGAAAAATTGTTGTTCATGGTGGATACAGGATGTCCCCAGACGATTTTGGACAAATCTTTGGAACCGAAGCTGGGGGAATGCCTGGGGAGAAAAACGATTCATTACGGACTTTATGGAAATTCAGTTACCAGGGCATATGCTGCACCCCGCCTCTACCTGGGCAATGCGCAGTTACTAACTGGCAGGCGCGTTTTCACGGATAATCTGAGGGAGCGCAAAATAATAGGTCCTGCGGTGGCGGGAATTTTGGGCATGGACTGCCTGCGACATTATTGTATTCAACTGGATTTCACTGCCATGAGAATGCGTTTCCTCGATCCCGACCATCACGGCGACGAGGATCTGGGCAACGCATATCCACTCACCATGTTTTTTAACTGCGTTTTTACTTGTACGGATCTTTCTGGAACGGGAAGCATGTGGTTCCGCATTGATTCGGGCTTTATTGGCGGTATCGATTTTATCCTGAAGACAAGACCGTTCCAACGGGAATTGAACAAACAGACCCCCATGTTGTTATCGGAATCCGAAACAGCGACAGGCCGGTTGGAAAGGTTGGCCTTGTTTTCAAAAGTGTCGTTTGGTGGCGTGCCCTATACCAATCTGGCATTTATGGTAAAGAAAGGGATGGCCTGGCCAGTCAACAACAACTGTGTTGGCTTGGGTTTTCTGAGTCGAAATCTGGTCACGTTTAATTTTCCAAAACGAATAATGTACCTGAAACCTGTCACTACTCCGCTTTTTGCTCAAGGTGGTTTGATCATGTTCAAGGCGACAGAATGCTTAATGAGTTTGGAAAAGAAGGGACAACTGCCTGGTTGGTTGAAGGGAGAGACGGGAATATTCAGATGGCCCAATGGCATGGATTTTGATGGGAAATATCCGGTTTCCCGAACAATCGATGGTCAAAAACATGGCAACGCCTCCGGTTACCATTATATCGTTGTCCAGTCATCCTCAGATAGCGTTTGGAAATTACAAAGAGCATGGAGAACTGACGCCAACGGGCGCCTCATTGAGGAGTATTCCGTTCAGTAAGATTTTTTACCCGCGATAATTTTTCATCAAGCGCAGCGTTTCCTGGATGGCCTTTCCCAGCCCCACGTTCACCGCGTGACTTCGATGATGTCAATGCCGGTTCTGCGGCAACAACCGCCAGCGGGAGCATCAGACAAGTTATTGTTGCAGAAATGTAAGCGTCACGCGGAGCACCACTATTCAATGAAGTCATAAACGTCGTAGTATAACGGCTACGATGAATATGACACCGACCGATGAAGCGATATTGAAGACCGATGTGCTGGGGCGTGTGCGA
>Ga0181538_10005351_pt1 | contig 11574 bp, 8 predicted proteins | sample PEATcosm2014_Bin_40_FD_119773 | JGI IMG/M metagenome (GOLD analysis project Ga0181538, IMG submission 119773) | Peatland microbial communities from MTU Mesocosm Facility, Houghton, MI, USA - PEATcosm2014_Bin23_30_metaG | ecosystem: Environmental > Terrestrial > Soil > Wetlands > Peat | place...
CAGCGACACATTGAACGCCATGGCGAGTCCGGTGTCGTTTTGACGAATCTAGCCAAAATCTATGCTGACCGCGGCGAAGAGCGGAGGGTACTTGATACCTTGTGGCGTGGGCTTCAGTTGGACCCCAATCAGGAAAACGGCCTCGGTTGGTATTGGGCTATCCATCGTGATAAAGAGGGACCAGCCGCTGGCCTTGAGGCTCTGCGTCGTGTCGCGAATGTACCCGGCGCGTGGCGCGCCCGCCTTTGGCTTGCCCGTGATGCCCTAGACCAGCGTGATCTGCCTGGCGCCCTCGCTATCTATGAGGAAGTCCTGGCGCTCGCCCCAAGCCCGTTGCCTTTCGAATTGCTTCAGCAGGTGAGTGGCGATCTTGGCAATCACGCTCATTTGCCAGAAATTATCTCAATAGTCGGACCTCTCTTTGATCCCGCTATCCATGGGATTGCCGTAGGTAACAATCTTATCAAAGCACACTGTGACCTCGGGCAGCTTGATCACGCCCGAGCATTGGTGGATCGCCTGTATTCACTAAAACGCCCCGATTGGCAAAAGCACCTTGCTTTCTGGGATACCGAGATTGCCAGAGCCCGAAACCAAGCCGAAGCGGTAGGGATGCCTTCGAGCCCGAAGGTCACGAACGTCTCGATAGATGGTCCGATTTGGCTTCGCGCTTCTCTGGCTGCCAAGATCCAATTCGCGGCCAAGGAATCCGGCGCCGTGATAATTGCCTGCCTTGGGAGCACATTTAGTCAGGCTGCTACGTCTACGGGTGAAACGCGGTTACAGCTCAGCGATACGCCTGGCCGTGTGAGCCGATCTCTTCCTCTTTTTCTTGCCGAACAGGTTCATTTACGCACCGATGCGGTGGGCAGAGTGTTACAACCTTGGGTGCAGGAAGGGCACGGTGGATTCGTTCTTTGTGGTGCCGAATGCAGTGACGAGCAGGCCATTGGCCAGGCCCGTATGGGGAGCGAACCTGCCGATTATGTGGCCGTTCTCCATCTCGAGGGTAAATCTGTGCCATGGAGAGCCTCCCTCCGATTTTTAAGGACCATCGACGGTTCGCTGCTCGGCACGGCTTGTTCGCCGCTCGCGCCTGATAATCCACAGGGTGGGTTTGAGGCTCTCGCCGCCGAACTCTTACGGCTCGCCAAAGACCACGCACAGGCTCATCCCGCTGCCACACCAAGTTTCTACCAAGTTCCGAATGGGGCGGATTTCGGCCAATACCAATTTCGTCTCGAACAAGGCCTTGCGATTGCGATTGCCGCCATTGACGACATCAAATCCGGCAACCTGTACGGTGAACGGGACGTGTTGAACGGCAGCATTCAGTTCTGCTTGAGGCTTCCCACAAATCCAACAGCGCGCCTGTTGCTCGCGCAAGTGCTGGTGGCCCTCAAGAAAGTCCGTCCCGTTATTGCACTCGAATTCAAGGACAAGGTAACGTTGTTGCAGAAGGAGAAACCGTTAACGGGGCCGGAACAAGGGGCCGTTGAACAGATCTTTGGCGAAGTGTTTTCCCCATGAGCGGTGCCGATCGCATATTCGCGATGGTTGTCGGCGGCGCCCCCGCCTGGAACGAAGCTTATAGCGCGGTCCGACGGTTAAAAAGAGCCACCAAAAGGCCACTAAACCGGGAATACGGAAGATTTCTCGAGGGAGACTAACGCAGAAGGTCGCGGGTTCGAGTCCCGTCCATCCCGCCATATTATCAAGGAGTTACGAAACTCCTCTCAGATTCCTCTCAAAAAGGGTGACATTGAGAGCAGCTTGCGGCAAAAGACGGAAGCGAATGGCACTGACCGGAAGAAACAAGTTGCGCCGCTGGGAACACCCCGCCGGGTCGGGAATACGCGTTCGTGAGATCGTTAACCGGTTTTTAGGCGTGGACCGCGGCCTTTCCTACCGCGTCACTGTACCCGCTCGCGTAGCCGGCAGGCGCCAGTTCAAGCAATTCCCATCCGTCGAGGAGGCAGAAAAGTGGGCAAAGGAGCAGCACGAAGGAGCCAAGAAACACGGCCAGAAGCATTTTTTGCTCTCTTCCTCGCAGCGTGAGGACGCCATAACCGCTCTGTCACTGCTCGAAGGCACAGGGCTAACCCTCGCCGGAGCCGTTGCCGTTGCGAAGAAGCACCTGCCTTCGCCTGCCGGCTCAACAACCGTGAACGATGCCGTCAAACGGCTTCTAGCGGAGAAAGAGGCTGAAAATCTGCGCGAGCGTTCTGTTCGCGACCTACGCAACCGCCTCGATGTCTTTGCAAAGACATTCGGCGAAAGATCCGTAGGGGAAATTACTCAAACCGAGGTCGAGAATTGGTTACGCGATCTACGGGGTGTCTCTGACAAGAGTGCTGAAGATCTATCCGCCCGCTCCAAGAAGAACTATCTCATCACGGTCCGCACATTCTTCAACTGGGCTATTTCCAAGGGCTATCGCGGGGCAGACAATCCAGCTGCAAAAATCAGCACGCCAAAGATCGATTGGGAGGAACCGTCGATCCTTACGGTCGACGAGGCGAAAAGACTCCTAGTTGCTGCCAAGACCGAGCAGGGAGGTCGATTGCTGGCATCTGTTGTGCTCGGGCTTTTCGCGGGCATCCGCTCAAACGAAATCATGCGCCTCGATTGGGACGCCGTCGATCTTGCCGAAGGAATCCTCACAATAGGGCCGACGATCGCCAAGAAGCGGCGGCTGCGCACGCTTGAGCTTATGCCGAACTGCATTGCGTGGCTAAAAACGATCAAGAAACGCACGGGCCGAGTGGCGCCCGGACGATACACGGTGCGGTGGGCGCAGTTTGTGAAGGCAGCGGGGTTCCCCGACTGGGGCGAGAATCGCTCCAATGCGATGCGACACAGCTTTGGTTCTTATCACTACGCGCTCTACTCGGATGCTGCAAAAACAGCAGCGATGCTGGGGCACCGCGCTAACGATCAAGTCCTCTTTGACAGCTACCGTTCTTTAGCACGCCAGAAAGATGCGTTAGCGTACTTTGCTATCAAAACATGAGGGTAAGTGCTTCAACGCAGTTCTAGTTAAGACCGGCGCGAGACTCGAGTTTCGCCAAGGCGGCTAGAACGGCGTCCCTTCTGAAAAGGCGACGTCGGCCCAGGTGGATCACGGGTAAAAGGCGACGGCTTGTGAAATTCCGTACTGAACGCGGACAGATTCCGATGAAATCCGCGACCTCGCGTTCGTTCATCAGCACAGGAGGATTCGCTCGAAGCGATTCGCGGCTCTGAGATGGGATGTCTGCAAGACTGTCGTTCATGGCACCTGTTGGTCAGCCGCCAGCCTCATGTGGAGGCGAATGCTTGGATGGCTGCACGGCTGATTTGATCCCGTGATCTGCAACGACCGCCAGGCGGCAAGGCTTCTCTTCTGCCCGACGTATCGCCTGTTCGTCTGTGCGCCGGTTCGCTGTTGCGAATGCGATGAGCAAACACGGTGGTCTAGGGATTCGAGGCCCTGGAGTGGCATTTTCCTATTAATCTTCTTCATGGTATTCTTGGGTCGGCCGCTGGCTTCGTTGCCGACGAATCAAGGTAATGCTCCCAGTCGCTCCGGCGCACTCGGCAGATTCGGCTCGAAAGCTTGACCGCGCGAAGGCGCCCCCTCGCGATCTCCTTTTCCAAGAATCGCCTACTAACGTTTGCTTCGGCAGCGCACTCTGGGAGGGTCAACATCGCGCGGAGAGCCGCGGGTGGGACCGATAGTTTGTTAACGTCGCTCATGGCTTGGTTCACTCCTTTCAGCCACCCGCACCAACCAACTCTTCCGGCGCTGATTCGGGTTGAGCTCCAACGGGCTGAGGCTCCGTTTCCTGATTTTGGGCGGCAGATTGGTTGATCGACGGAACTGCTGGCAATGGCGACGGTGTGGGCGCTACCTGAACTCTCTGGAAGGGCACCCGAACCACCTTTTGCCGCCGCCGATTTGAGCTCTCTGAAAAATACGTCTGTTTTTCTTGAGTTGTAGGCTTTGGCAGTTCGGCAGCTTCGCGCGGTGCTGCACTGGCCCCCGGTTCCTCGAAGCGGTAGAAAGGGCACTCCTTTTGTGCGGTCTGCGAGTACTGGAATGAACGACGGATTTTAAAACCGTCGATGTCTCGTTCATCAGAACTTTCAAAAATCTTTGCCATGGTCCTACCAATGGCGCGGGCAAGATCCTCGGTCTCAACTCCCTGACGAATGTTTGGCGGGAGGTTATTGTTCACCATGCAGAATTCAGCAAGCCGAGTGGCGTTAAACTCACCGGTTTCTGCAGAGGCGCGAAGAGCGATGCAAAGTGCGCGGAGCCAAGTTTGGCGAGGGTCGCTCACCCGTTGTTTGGCATCGTCATGGCCATCCATAAGTGGGGCCGCTTGAAAGATGTTCTGAACGATCCAGTCCAAGGTTTGCGCCCACTCTCGGAAATCGTGTCGCATCTCACCTGTGCGGGGTCGCCCCCTGCACACCCACTCGTTGATGACGGCGAAGACGCAGCCGAGGTAATACGCCTGATTTGCGACGATGTGAGCGTAAACGTATCCTTCGTCATAGACCTTGAACGGGTAGGCGGCGGGGTGTTTACGGATTCGCGTGATACTGGCGCGGCTGGCAAGGTCGGGTGTGATTTCCACCCCGTTCGAAGTGATTTGAAAGACAAAGCCTCGGGGATCGACCTGAACCTCGCCCTTATGCGGTACACGGGCCGGCATTGGGCCGTGAGCTGTTAGGATAGACTCGAAGAATGGTGAATCGAGCTTCCCGCGCAAGTTGTCGAATAGGACGAACGGCCTGCCATCGATCAGCTTTTGAGAAAGGCTTTCGTCAAGGCCGCCGACACCCCCGGAGCGTTGCACGACCACGTTACACTTCTCGCGGTAGATGGCTGCCACGAGTTTTTGCCTGTAGGTCTTGCCCGACTGCGAGGCGTCGGCCTCGCCGATATCTACGGGCAATGGATCAGTAAGCCACGAGCCAAAGCGAAGTCCCGGTGCAATTAGCGACGCAAGCGCGCGCGAACGATCTCCCAATGATGGGAAATCAAAATCAGAGAGCAAGCTGCACAGGGTGTCGACAGCCTTGGCTAGTGGGACGCTCGGCGGAGATACTCCTCCAGTTACAATTAATCCTCCGCAAAGCGAGTGCCACCCCGGCCCCAGTACATGCGCTGTGCCGTTGTCATTTGCGAGCACTGGGCATGCTGAAAGAATGGAGATATTTGGTAGATGCTCTCGTGCAGGAATGCTTTCGAGTAGCGCCTTTGCCATTTCCTCGGGACAGTTTGTTGGCTTTAAGACCGGCTCACCGTTTGCCCCTGATCGCCATGCGAGGACCCTGCCGTAACATTCCAAGCGGCTGCGAAAATGTACCGGAGTGATAGGATTGAGCCTGCTCGTACCGGTAGATTCGAGAACGACTTCATGTACTCGGCCCCCACGATAAAATAGATCCCTTTCTCTTGCGATCAGGGTGAAGATCTTCCCCGCGGCTTCAGTTATTGAAACGGCACCTCCCGGCAAGATTATGTAGACCTCGTTGTCCTTTTCCATGCCTTGAGGCTTGGATTGATGCGCAGCGGCGGGTGGTGACGCCTGAGTATCGCCCGGTTGATCCAGAAATTGCTCGAAGCTCTTGCTCGCCAGAGGTGTTTCGCACTGGGTCATTTGCTGCCTCCCTTCAAACGCGCCGGATCGAAGTATTGCACCGACTGGCGCACCTTGCCGTCACGCAATCCATCCGGCATGCGTACAAATTGGCTGCGTGTGTACGTTGCCCGGTCGGCGCCTAGTGAAACGCAATACCGGTAGAACGCCGCGATCTGATCCTCGGGGCAGCCTTGGCAAAGGAACCACCCGTGCAGCGACTTTCCTCCGCTGTGGACAGCAAGGACAAGGGGTAGGGCGAGATCGCCTCTTAAATGCCAAAGTAAGGCCGCGTGATCATCAGCCGAGCCGGTGTCAAACTCAACGACGGCGAATCGACGAGGGCCCGTATTGTCCAGACTGTGAGGCGAAAGCCGGCCATCCTTGGTCTGGCCAACGGGCTTTGCCATCGGGGAGGGAACAATGAACTGGCGCCGCGTGAGTGTACCTCGAAAATCCTCGCGGTGTTTTGTCGTGAAAACTGTCATGCTGTCACCGACGCAGAGCAACGGATTGGCTGGAAATAGAACGTCGATAATTTCCTCAGATGCGGATTTGCTGAACTTGACTGGGCTTAGCTCGTTGAGCCCCTTAAGGCCCACACCGACTCGCGCAATTGTGCCCTTGCGAAGTTCGTCATTAAGTCGTGGCCACGCCGGCCGGGGGTCGCCCATTAGTGACGCGCGTCCCCACACATACGGATGAGCATTACGAATGGCGTCGTAGATTTCGCGATCAGGCACCTCGCGACCGCAGTCCTCGACCGCAGTCTGAAGCGTGGAGAATATCTGGTCCTCGGTTCGAAATGGCAGCATCGCCTTTGCGGCGTGGAAGAGCTCATTATGAACACCCTCACCGGCCCTCATGTGCCGCAAAGCGGCGAGGCAAAATTCGGCCGAGTAAGGCAGTCGTGACTCGGTAAAAGAAACGCTCATTTGACTCATGTTTGGTCACACGTTGGACTCGATTGCCGATGCGTCACGGCGCAGGCGCCAGTGCTCCCGAGCGATCTCCGCGCGGGTTTTCCGGGTGGCTAACAGCGAGACATAGTCGAATCCGGGAGTTCGCAGCGCATCGCCGCGTAAGACGCGGTGCAAATACGACGGGAAGAACGAAAACCCGAATCGTTTCTCCATCCATCTGGCGACGTTCCGAAGGGAAGTACCTCTGATCAGTGGATCGTCGCGCACTGCCTCGAGCAACTCGCGAACCTGTGTGTCCGTTAGCTTGGGGACGGGTCCGTGCCGAAACAGCTTTAGATAAAAAGATCTTTGCCGAGCGAGGTCGTGTCTTGCTGCGACATAGTTGGGTTCATTGCGGAACGATTCACCGCAGGCGTCCTCGACAAAAGTCTTGGGTGGGCGGCCCGGCACAAGATTGAGGAGCCGAACGTCCAAGCGGTCTCCATTTGGCGGGTACCACTCACTGCCCGGAGGGAGATCGAGTAACCGCAACGCAAGATGTTCGACGTGGTTGATGGCCCGTCGTGCCGATCGGGAATTGATGACGTCGCGGAAGACGCGATAAATAATACCAGTCGACGTGGTGCGCCAATTGAACTGAAGCAGTTCATCGCGGAATGCTGGGTCGATTCTTGCGAGTCGATGACCGTAGTCTCGTTTACCGCTTAGAAGATTAAGTGGGAGGTAACCGATGACGTCAGATGTGGCTGGGCTCGGTGTGGTGTGGTGCTGTGGTTCTGTACTCATGGGACTGAGATATTGTAGTTAAAGGTGATTTCTACCCACCCTACAGTATCCGGTAATTTCAACGCCTTTTCCCAAATATCTGCGACGGGAGACCGGTCCGGATGTACCTAGAAGGACAACAGGGGCTCCCGGCTATTGGGCATTCCAGAGGAGAAATGAGGGAGGACATCGAGGTATTTATTCAGCCGTTAGCGGGCTGTCGGACGCCTTGGCGTTTCCCTGTGCCTGGGCGGAAACGTGGCGGCGGTATCAGGTGCCCCGGGTCAGTCATTCCGTCTAAAGGAGCATCGGCCCGGAGCCCGACTCTTGCATTATACCACGAATTTGAAAAAAGAGACACTTGACCTCCAAAAACCTTCGATTCTCCCTCGAGAAACGCCTGTTCACCGGTGCGCGAGCACGGTATGCTGTTTTAGGCTCTTGTGCGCGGCGGCGAACCGGCCCAAAGCAGGCTTCCGGTGCCAAGACACAGCGCACCGGCGCAACGAAACACAGCCGACTAGAGCGGTCCCCGCGAGTCCCGCCAATGGCCAGAACTCCCTGAAAAATACCCCCCTTTTCTTAAGGTTATATGCCTTCGCGGCATTGGCGGCTTGGCGGCGGCCGAAAGCGCCTCAGCGCGCGACGGCGCACTGTCGTGCCGGCGTACATTATTAATGCGTCGCACAATCTTGTAGTCGGTGTATAAACGCAGTCCTATTACAACTAGCCCCCGTGGATTGAGAGGAGAGGGGATGATACTTGTAATGGGGCGGTGCCCATACTCGACCGTTCGTCTGTGCGCTTTTTGAAATCCCGGCCGACGTGGGAGATATCCGAATAATCGGTTCGCCGGCGCGATAACTGTCACGATCCGGCGGATACTTTAGACACGATGGCCAACACACAGTGGACGGTAGTTACCTGTGAGGAGTCAGCTAATTCACGGCGGCAGACGTGATGACGGAAGCATCAGGAGACCATGCACCCACGGCGCCGACACCTGGATGAGCTTCGAGGCCATATCGAGTTTTTGAAAGTGTGGTATGGGCGAGGGTGGGAGCGCAGACTCAACGAGCTGGGCGCAGCAGGGCGAGGCGAGGTGTTCAACGTGCTCGCGCGGCGCTGCTGCTTCAGTCGTCTGCTGCTGCCGCGGTTGCGTGCATTACGTCGACAACTAGAATGGTCTTCTCCCTCTAGATGCATAGCAAAGCCCCCTCCCTCGAGGCGTCTAATTCAGCGGCGAATGGTGAACGAATCGCAGCAATGACGCACAACATAATTTATGTTAAGTAGCGGCGAGAAGACGCTAAGGATCAGCGACTTAGCCCTACCCTACCCTGCCGCCTTTGCGACGACGCGCGCGCGCGCCACGCTCCTTTTTATAGAATCGGGTACCTACCCGGGGGGAAAAGCCGGAGGGCCTTGGCTAAGTAGACCTCGCGCAAAATTAGAAATTTCAAGAAGTTAACCTCATGTCTAAGTTAGCCTCGTATATAGATATCACGAACATGGGTTTCATGGAGACAACCGGGGGGGCTTTCCTTTTCGGTTAGTGGTCGGTCTTCGTCGATGTACTATTGGCCGCAATCGCGGTTCGCGGTGTTATACGCAACCCACTCGTCGAACACCTGTTCGTAGTGCTGACAGAGATGGCGATAGAAGGGCGACGATATCCTCGTGAAATGGCGCAGGCGCTCGAAGGCACGGCTTCTTTTGGCATTCAAGTTGTTGTACCCTAGAGAGAGCCCTCCATCGGGGAAACCGGGGTCCTCCATCCGGCCCTCGTCGAACTGTTGGACAAGCTCTGCAAACGTTAACGGAAGATCGCTCTCAGCAATCGGCAGCGAAAACGGGTCGTCGTACTCGTCGACTATGCGGTAGGCGATCTTCCCCGATGCTGTCGGGCGCGCCCGAAGGCTGATCACGTCGCTTGTCGTGGATTGCAGGCAGATACGTGCAATTTCTACCTCACCGGGCAGATAGCCGGGAAGGTATTCGCCACCCATGAAGGAAGGATCGATGCGTCCGAGCTGTTCGCGTGTGTCCGCATCGACCTCGACCCTCAGAAAGTCTTCGTGGAGTTCCTCAAGTTGATTTTTCTTGAGGTAATGGAGGATCATCTGGCGGCGGTTCTCGCCTTTCACATTCTGCAGGATGGACTGGAGTGGGTCATTGGGGTCCCAATAGCTTTGCGGACGAAACCCATAGTCGATTCCGGGGTAGGTTTTCATTTGTCACCCCGCTTTCCGCCCAACGATTCGGGCATTTCTGCGACCATCCCCGCGGTAAACCCGAAGTCGAAGCCGCAAGCGGCGACCGCCCTGACATTATCTTTTCGGGCGGCCTCATTACTCAGCCCGCAGGCGTTCCATCTGGACAAGTAACGTGAGAACGCCGCCGGCAGGTTGACGCACCCGTCGGGAGTTGCTGTGGCCACGATGCACACGTCGAATATCTGCAGATTCTTACTCCGTTCCGCCGCGTCCAGCTCCCCAGCGACCTGAGCGACCTCGTCCGGTGCGAATTTCGCGGTCATTATGCCTTCCTTCCAAGCTGGTTCGAGCCACAGCTCCAGATCCCACGGTATATCCTGATCGAGCACCTTCGCTAGGCGGGCTGCAATGGCGCCGCAAATCAGATCCCGTTTGTGAGGATGATCTCGATAGGCCGCCGCGGCCATCTCGAGGAATGGATGGTCAATGGGGAGCCCAGATTTATGTGACCAAAACCAGACTCGCGTTACAAGAAAGGCCTGCTCGTAGCTGAAAGAGTTGGTCCGATCCGCGAACGCACCGTACAAAGCCGGAGCAAGCCCCCGGCTAAGCAGGCCACCGAGGGTCGCCTCGCCGACCAATTGGCGTATGGGGCCAGCAGCAGCGGAATCCCCAACATTCAAGCCGCGGGCGTTGTGCCGCTCCTGATAATAGCTACGGGTTGCGGCAAAAGGGTCCTCCGAAAGATCAACCCGGGGAGCCAGATCCTCGCAAAGGCGGAGCGTTTCACTGCGTCCAACCTCAAGAGACTCGCCGAGGAGCCGTGACACTTCTGCCGCCTGCCTGACGTTTTGCCGGACCAGTTGCACGCCATTCGCCCAAGCGAGCGTGGCTACGCGTTCGACAAACCGTTCGTCGGGCGCGATGTCAAAGACCGCGGCCGCATGAATGAGGCCGTCGGCAAGGATTTCGTAATGGGACAGACCTGCGCGCTCAGGCTGCTTGGTCTGTCGAGTTGGTAGGATTGCGTTCATGTGTTGTAGGAGTTGCGCCCGACAACACATCATCGACAGATTTTTGACCGGCTAGGGCCCGCATCTCTGTGCCACCGCGACCTCGTTGGCGAGGCTCGGTTGGCGGACGCCCAATGACAGGCGTCGCTCTAATGATGCATCGAACGGACTGTTAAGTAACTAAGTCCTTCTGTGCCCGCGGCCGTCTGGAGTCAAACCGGGTCCCCGTCATAAACGCCATAACCGACCACTCCAGGAAGGGCTTCGCCGCGGACCGATCAGCTCGCTTAAAGCCTGCCGGAGTAATTGCCGCGCACTTAACGCACCGCATCCACCTTTAGTACCTGGGAGCGAAGAGCCAAAATAACACGGGCCCATGGATGTTCCGAAACCCAGATTCACGAGTCTATGGGGCCGTGGCACAAACACCCCGTTCTCTTTAACCAAGGAATCGCTGCACCAAGGCACTGGAATTTACAGGGCAGTAAAAATTTGCATCCGTTCGCTGTTCTTTAGGTTTCTCGACCAATGGTAGTAAGGAACTCGAGGGCTCCACGGATATAGGCTTGCTCAGAGGTAGAGCAGGGGACGAATAACGGCGCATCTCAAACAAAGAGAATTTTTCCGCAGGCTTTGTTCTTTGGTCGGCGAACCTTGCGTTTGTTGGAAGGTAGCTTTCGGCTGGACTAGGTAAGACGGGGCAAAAACGATTACTTCGATCTTGACACGCATATCGGTAGTCACTAAAACGCGGTGAACGCTTTCACCGCGTTTTAGTGACTACTCGGTCGCCGGTTGACTAAGTCAACCGGCGACCGAGTTTTATAATCGGAAAGATCGCCGATTTAAATCCACATAATTCCATCACAAACTCTTTAAATATTTATTATTTAATACGATACAATACTTTTAGATCGCCGAAATTATCGCCCGATTTTTTGGTACAAATTGAACTTGACAAGGAACATTCAGGCAATAGCCTTGCTGGCTGAAAGCTTTCAGCCAGCAAGGCTATTGCCTACCA
>Ga0181538_10005360_pt1 | contig 11559 bp, 8 predicted proteins | sample PEATcosm2014_Bin_40_FD_119773 | JGI IMG/M metagenome (GOLD analysis project Ga0181538, IMG submission 119773) | Peatland microbial communities from MTU Mesocosm Facility, Houghton, MI, USA - PEATcosm2014_Bin23_30_metaG | ecosystem: Environmental > Terrestrial > Soil > Wetlands > Peat | place...
TAGAATCGGTGCTGTCAAGTCAAAAACGAATGCGAATCTGCTCGATCAGCGGGGACAGGACAAAGCAATTGCAATTTCAAAGGGTTGAAGCAGGAAGGAAAGCACGAATGCGGAATCGCTGGGAGAGGGCAGCCTTTCTGACTTTGGAGAATTCAACCAGTAGGGTGATGTTTCTGCCTTCTGCCTACTGCCCACCTGCCTATCTGCCCATCTGCCTATCTCCCCGCTCCCACCTTCTCCAACTCCGCTCCCGTGGCGGCGGAAACGTCCGCGTGAAGCGAGTTCCCGTGCGAATCCATGGTTACGATGGCTGGGAAATCCTTGGCTTCGAAGACCCACATCGCTTCGGGGACTCCCAACTCCTCGAGTAAGTACACACCGAGAACCTTAGGCAGGCAGCGGGCGTAGAACTGCGCCGCACCGCCCACGGCGTGGAGGTAGACAGCGCCGTGTTCCTTCAAGCCTGCCAGCGTTTTGGCGCCCATTCCGCCTTTCCCCATCACCGCCCGGATGCCGAAGCGCTTGATCACATCGGCCTCGTACGGCTCTTCGCGGATGCTGGTGGTGGGGCCGGCGGCGGTAGTGCGCCAGCGGACATTAGGTGGCGTTCCTTCTTTCATCAATACCGGGCCGCAGTGGTAGAGGATAGCGCCGTTGAGATCGCAAGGCGCGTCGTGGTGCATCAGGTAAGTGTGGGCTGCGTCGCGTCCGGTGACTATCGGCCCGTTGATCAAAACCACGTCGCCAACTTTCAGGGCACGAACTTTCTCTTCGCTGAGCGGCGTTTCCAATCGGATTTCCTTGCCTGACACCTGGAACCCAGCGCCCGCCACCAACTTTTCAACGGGCCGCTTCGGATCGCGATAAAGCCACTGCTGGATTGCGCCGGAGTCGGCATCAAGCAGCACACCAAGACGCCGGAAGGCCCAGCATTCGTAGGCGACTGAAACGAAGAAGCTGGCGGGCAAGCGGTTTGCGGCGGCGATCTTACAGCCGATCAGGGAAGCCTTGCCGCCGAAGCCCATGGCTCCAATTCCGATCTTGTTGGCTTCGTCCATAACCTCCTGCTCGAGTTTGGCCAGCACCGGGTCAGGGTTCGCATCATCGAGCGAACGAAACAGTTGCAGCTTCGCAAGATGATATCCGGCCGCCCGGTCGCTGCCGATGCAAACGCCGATGGCCCCCGGCGCGCAACCCTGTCCTTGCGCCTGCCATACGGCGTGCAGCAGACATTTCTTGACGCCCGCGAGGTCGCGGTCGGCACGGCCCAAATGTTCGAGCGTGCAGGGCACTGAATACTGAATGTTCATATTCTCGCAGCCGCCGCCCTTGAGAATGAGCCGCACCTCGATATCAGGCTCCTCCCACTGCTCGAAGTGAATGACGGGTGTGCCGGGGCCGAGATTATTGCCGCTGTTTTTCCCGGTAATCGAGTCGACCGAATTGGGCCGCAGTTTACCTCGTTTCGTCGCTTCTGCGGTGGCTTCCTGGATCTGCTTTTTAAGCACGATCTGGTTAACGCCCACGGGCGTTTTGATTTCGAATGTCGGCATGCCGGTGTCTTGGCAGATCGCACCTTCATCCACGTAAGCCATATCGATGTTCTGGCCGATAATGGCAAGCGCCTGGCCCGCCTGGCTTCGCGGTTCCTCGGTTTTGATCGCCACGCCCATGGCTTGGCGTATGTCGGGCGGAAGATTTGTAGAAGTTTGAATGATCAGTTCCAACATGCTCTCTTTGAAGAATTGCATGGGGCCCTCCGGTGAGAATTATAGCGCAGGTGTCGGGTGTTGGGTGTCAGGTTTGCGGCGACAGGAGTCAGGAGTCAGGAGTCAGAAGTCAGGAGTCAGAAGTCAGGAGCCGGGAGTCAAGAGCCTTCCGCGCTGTCATTCCTCGCGGCCCTGAGAATGACTCCCCTCCTCAGCGGGAGGAGGGGCAGGGGTGGTGGGTGGCCTCATCGGCAACGCGCAACCACCCCTAACCCCTCCTTAACAAGGAGGGGAACCATTTTCATGCCGAGTGGTGAGCCGAAAGATCATGGCATCTTCGCTCGGAATGACACTTACTAGCAAAACAAGAAAAGGTGCGAGCAGGGAGCGGACAACTGACGACGGACTACGGACGGTCCGCCGAATCCAAAATCGCAAATCCAAAATCTAAAATCATATAAACGGATGCTTGACTACAGTCCTGATTTGCAGGATGCGGGTGAGGTCGTCCTTGATTATCTCAAACCCCTCCTGAGGTGAGTCTGCGAAGCGGATGAGTTTGAAATCCTCTTCCGATATGGTCCCCGCCTCGAGGAAATACTCGAAATTGATGGCGCGCTTCCAAAAGCTCGAGCCGTAGAGCACAATCGAGACTCGGTGCCCCATCTTGTGCGTTTGAAGGAGAGTCAGCATTTCGAAAAGTTCGTCCAAAGTGCCGAAGCCGCCTGGAAAGGCGATGAGGGCTCGCGCCGGCTGGGCAAACCAGAGCTTGCGCATAAAAAAGTATCGGAACACAAACCCGAGTTGCGGTGAGATATAAGGGTTGGGGCTTTGTTCAGCGGGAAGCACGATGTTCAGCCCAATCGATTTGCCGCCGGCCTCGGCGGCGCCGCGGTTAGCCGCCTCCATGATGCCCGGCCCGCCGCCCGAACAGACCACCATGAAAAGCGGGTGGAGGGTAAGCGCCCATTCCGTCACAAGGCGCGAGAGTGCTCGCGCGTCCTCGTAATACTGAGACATTTCGAGGTCCGTGCGCGCCCTCTTCAGGGCGGCTGTAAGGGGGCCCTTACCTCCGTTTCCGCCCTTGCTTTCCAGTTCCTTAACCCTCTGAAGCATTTCATCGCGCGGCCGGATGCGAGCGGAACCGAAGAACACCACGGTGTGATGGACGCCCAGACGCCGCAGCCTGGCCTGTGGTTCCAGGTATTCGCTCAGAATGCGCAACATACGCGCATCGCTGCTTTCCAGAAAATGGTGGTTCTGGTAAGCCACCAAAAGCGTGTCTTCAGGTTCGTGCTTCCTTGTCGTCATGCTAGTCTCTCCAAAAAGGACATGAATGAGAGAATACCAAACCGAGATGGCTTTGGGTTGCCAAATTCAGTAATCGGGTGATCGGGAGATCGGTTGATCGGGTGAACAATGTGTAACTCCAAAGGCTCATCTTCCTGTCTTCGGCTGGTTTGAACGCCAGAATGAAAATTTGTCACACTTAGCGGAGCGAAGCATCCCGGCAGTTCGAAGCGGTTCTAAAGAAGTACGAACAACTGCGGAGATTCTTCGCCCGCCAGAAAATGGCGGGCTCAGAATGACAGGCAACCCTTGATTGACGATCAGGCCGCCGGTTGATCAGATGCTCACCCGATCTCCCGATCATCCGATCTCTCGATCATCCGATCTCCCGATCACCCGATCTCCCGATCCCGATTACGATCCTTGATCTGGAGCGCTTGGCAGGCTAATATACGTGGGTTTATTTGCGCTTGATGGAGGAGTACAAAATGTCTTTTGTTACACGCCGCCAATTCATAAGTCAGAGCGCCGCAGGGGCTACGGCCCTGGGATTATTCCTCAACGGAAAACGAGTCCAATTGGAGGCGGCGCCGCTGCCCAAGCCTGCCAGTCCTAATGAACGGGTCAACGTCGGTTTCATCGGATACGGCATTCGCGGCTGCTATCTGATGGAGAACGTAAAGCAGACAGGGCAGGCGAATCTTGTTGCCGTTGCCGACTGCTACCAGGGGCATCTCGACCGCGCCAAGGAGCGCACCGACGGCACAATTGAAACCTACTTCGCGCAGTATAAGAAACTGCTGGATAGGAAGGACCTCGACGCCGTTGTCATCGCCACGCCCGACCATTGGCACACGCCCATAGTGCTGGATGCGGTGGCGGCCGGCAAGGACGTGTACATCGAAAAGCCTATGACCTATTGCATTGAGGAGGGGCCGAAGATCATCGAGGCGGCGAAGCGCACAAACCGCATGGTGCAGGCGGGGAGCCAGTGGGTGTCTGCTCCCATGCACATCAAGGCGAAAGAGATCGTGCAATCCGGAAAAATCGGCAAAGTAACGAAGGTCATTGCCTTCTACAACCGTAACAGCTCGACGGGCGCCTGGAATTATCCCATCCCGCCGGATTTGAAGGACGGCGTGAACTTTAATTGGGAAGAATGGCTGGGGCCCGCCCCCAAGCGTCCCTTCGATGCAGAGCGCGTTTTCCGCTACCGCAAATATTGGGATTACTCCGGCGGCATTTCCACCGACCTCTTCGTCCACTTGATTAATACGATCCACTTCGTGATGGACGCCCCCATGCCGACCACAGTGGCCGCCATCGGCTGTATCCTGGCGCGGCACGATGGCCGCGAGGTTCCCGACACGCTCGATGCGCTGTTTGACTACCCGACTTTCCACGCGAACATGGGTTCGACCATGAACAACGCCAGCGGCTCTCAACAAGGCATTCAGTACCTCGGCACCGAGGGCACCTTGGGGGTCAGCCTGGACAAGGACATGACCCTGACCAACGAGAGCGTAAGAGAAGGTTACCAGTCGCAGATCGAGCCCTGGCCTAAGAAGCTGCAAGACGAATTCTGGGCGGAAGGAAACCATCGCGAGGAATCAAACCCTTATGTTCGTGCGGAGGGCACGCTCGACTACAAGCCCAGCGGCCCGGACGCCGTCATCTTCCACCTGAACGCGTTCTTCGATTCCGTTCGCACCCGGCGCGAACCCGTGGAAAATGCCGCCATGGGGCACCGCTCCGCCGCCACCGGCCACATGGTGAATCTCTCCGTTCGAAGCGGTAAGAAGATCTGCTGGGACGCCGCGAACGGGAAGGCTAAGGAAGCGTAAATGGCTGGTAGCGGACCGCCGTTTTTGCGGTCCGCGTCTTTTCCGTCTGACGAACCGCGGACCGCACAAACGGCGGTCCGCGCTACTCGCTTTTTCGCGCCGTTCACCCCAGCATTCAAACAGGAAGAACCGCAGACCCGAACAGCAGGTCTGCACTACTGGCCCGCCTTAACAATGTCGCTCACGCGGTCGAGATCCAGCCGCAAGTCGCCGTCCTCGTCGACATCGAAGGCTCGGGCGAATTTCGCTCCCCACACAATTTCGTCGTAGCGGTAGGAAAAGCGGGCGTGGACTGTCTGGCTGAACCGGTCGTCGACGCCCTTGATGAGGATCAGGAACTCTGCCTGTAAATCCTCCAGATCCGGCGCGGTCTTTTTATAAAGCGGACTTTCGGCGTCCAGGACGTGAACGATGGTCCAGGTCAGCGGCATGAACAGGACGGTGGGCCGTTCGAGCTGCAAGCGCTCATATTTGCGCTCCAGACGACCATCCACTGATTGCACCGTCATCAACAGCATCCTGGCTTCGAGTTCCATCAGGTTGCTGACGCTGCGATTCACGATGCGGAACTGGAGGCTGGTTCCGTCCTGATAAGGGGCAACGATCATCGCCTTGCTGAATCCGATGCGCGCCGTGGGGCGCGACAAGCGGCCCACTAAGAAGCCCGTGGCCACTGCAAATCCCAGTAGGCCGGTCATCGCTTCAATGGAGGAGATCAAATTGGCGGCCGTGGTCTCCGGCCAGATTGTTCCGTAGCCTACCGTGGTCAAGGTCTGCGTGCTCAAGAAGAACGCGTCCAGAAAACGGCTGAGTGCCGAGAGGTCCGTGTGATTGACTCGCTCGATCCCGCCCTCCCAGAAATAGAGACACGCGAAAACCAGATTGGCCGTGACGAAGGCCCCCAAAACCAGCGCGAAAAAAGCGGTCCAGGGCGTATTGAGTAAGAAAAGGTAAGGGCTAACATCTCGCCAGGTTCTGCCCCGGCGTTTCACATTGAACTCGCCGTCGTCGCGGATCACACGACGCAGCTTGGCGCTGTATTGTTGCGTGAGACCGGGATCGAAATCTGGCTTTTTCATGAACCTTAAATGATATCATTGAAGCAGTCTGCGTATGCCATGAGAACATCGGTGGGTATAGTCGCAGATTGGGGTAGCGGCGGCTTTACGCCGCCATTTGGCGAGGCAAACTCGCCGCTACAAATTCAAACTGAGGCATTGCCCATCGGGGGGTAGCCGGTAGGCACCCGGACGAGGCCATTCATGCTGAAGTGCCAATCCTGCGGAACTACTGTGACGGAGAACTCGAGGTTTTGCTCGTCTTGTGGAGCGAACGTTGCTTCTGACTACGCAGTCACTGCGGCCGCCACTGCCGCTGCGACGGCAGCCGAACCGGGACCGGCCTCTCCGAAGCTGGTGAGCGCACAAGCTCGGCCGCGCTCCAGCGGTTCACGAGCATCAACCAGCCCGCGCACTTCCACGAGTTCTAGCGGCCTCGCGAGCGAAGGCCGTTTTCTTCCTGGAACCCTGCTGGCGGAGCGCTACAGGATCGTGGCTGTGCTCGGGCGGGGCGGAATGGGCGAAGTCTATCGCGCTGACGACTTGGTGCTGGGCCAGCCGGTGGCCTTGAAATTCCTTCCGGAAGCTGCCGCCGGCAAAGAGGAACTGCTCACACGCTTTCGCAACGAAGTCCGCACCGCGCGCCGGGTTTCCCATTCCAATGTGTGTCGAGTCTATGACCTAGGCACCGTCGACGGTCAGATGTTTCTTTCCATGGAATACGTCGATGGCGAGGACCTGGCTTCGCTTCTGCGGCGCATCGGCCGTCTGCCGCCAGACAAGGCAGTCGAGATCGCGCGGCAACTTTGCGCCGGGCTTGCCGCGGCGCACAAGGAGGGCGTGCTGCATCGCGATCTGAAACCGGCGAACGTGATGCTGGACGGACGCGGCCGCGCCGTGATGACCGATTTCGGATTGGCCGGACTCGTGGACCAGATCCAGGGCGCCGATGTGCGCAGCGGCACGCCCGCCTACATGTCGCCGGAGCAGCTCTCCGGCAAAGAAGTGACAACCAAAAGCGATATCTATTCGCTGGGCCTCGTGCTCTATGAGATCTTCACGGGCAAGCGCGCTTTTGAGGCCGAGACGCTCGCGGATCTCGTGCGAATTCGGAATGAACGGCCGGTGAGCAATCCCTCGAGCTGGGTGAAGGACCTTGATCCCGCCGTCGAGCGAGTGATTATGCGCTGCCTGGAGCAGGATCCCGCCGCGCGGCCGGCTTCAGCACTTTCCGTTGCTGCCGCGTTGCCCGGCGGCGATCCGTTGGCGGCGGCGCTGGCGGCGGGCGAAACGCCCTCGCCGGAAATGGTGGCGGCGGCGGGCGAAAAGCAAGGCATCGCGCCGCGCGTTGCGATCACCGCCTTCGCAGCGGTCATCGTGGGACTTGCGATCTCGAGCCTGATCGGCGCCCGGGTGAACGCGCTCCGTCTGATGCCACAACCCCAGCCTGCCCCCGTCTTGGAAGTCAAAGCGCGGGAAATTGTAAAGAGCCTTGGCTACACCGATCGCGCGGTCGACCATTCGGCACAGTGGTATTACCAAACAGACTTCACCAGTTACGTCCAAAAGCACGACGGCGCGCGGCCGGACTGGCCGAAGATCCTTTCCGAAAGACCCCAAGTTCTCGTCTATGGGTATCGGCAAAGTCCCGTCTATCTCGATCCCGAAGGCTATCAGGGCAACTCGATAACGCCAGGAATCGTGCAGTACGATGACCCGCCCGCAATTCAGTCCGGCATGATAAACCTCATTGTCGATTCCCAGGGCCGCTTGATTTCCTTCGAAGCGATCCCCAGGGAATTCGACGCGAACCCCCCGCCGGTCTGCCCGGTGGACTGGAAACCCCTTTTCGCGGCGGCTGGAATCGATCCCAAAGAACTAAAACCCGCAGAGCCGCAGTGGCTGGAGCTGGGTGCTTCTGACACACGCGCCGCATGGACGGGGAGCTGGCCCGATTCCGGCCGGCCCTTGCGCGTGGAAGCCGCCGCTTGGCGCGGCAAGCCGGTTTACTTCCGGCTGATCGGACCGTGGGTTAAACCCGGCCGGGAAGAGCAATCCGCCACCAGTGTGTTCGAACACGCGGGCTCGATTTTGGGCGTCACGTTAGTAATTCTCTTTTTGACCACCGGAGCGCTGATCGCGCGGCGCAATTACCTGCGCGGCAATGGCGACCTTCGGGGCGCACTCCGCCTTGTGGTCGCGGTCTTCGTGATCGAGATTGCCGTCTGGGTTTGCCGGTACCACTTCATCCCTACTCTTGCCGCATTCGGGCGCTTCGTGCTGGCCGTGAGCGCCGGGCTATTTCTGTCGGGGTCCATCGGCATGCTGTACCTGGCGCTCGAGCCTTACGTGCGGCGCCATTGGCCGCAGGCGGTTGTCTCCTGGAGCCGGCTGACCACCGGACGCGTGCGCGACCCGCTGGTGGCGCGCGACGTTCTGTGGGGAGTTCTGCTCGGCGTGGTCTGGACAGTGGTGATCAGCATTGGCCTCCTCATCCTCAACCGCCTGGGCGAGACGCCGGAACTGCCCAGTCAATCTATTCTCGCCGGCGGCCGTGAGATGGTAGGAATCTGGCTGCTGAACATCATGGGGTGTATCGGATCCACGATGGAGTTCTTCTTCGCCATGTTCCTGTTCCGCATCGTGCTGCGCAACAAATGGCTGGCGACCGCCGCGTTCGTCGCCCTTTGGACAACGAATAATTCTCTCCGCAACGCGCATCCGGAAGTTTTTGTTCCGGTCTGGTTAGTGGTTTTTGGCATCGCGGCCTACGCGGTTGTCCGCTTCGGCCTGATCTCTCTGGCCGTGGCCATCTTCACCGCCAACGTTCTCTTGAGCGTCCCGTACACCTTCGACTTCAGCAACTGGTACGCCTCGAGCGCACTTGCCGTGCTGCTAAGCTTCGTCGCCATCGCCGGATGGGGCTTCTACACTTCACTCGGAGGACAGAAACTCTTCCACGAGGATCTGTTCCAGTAAGGCAACACGTGTAGGTTTAGTTGGAGAGTAGGGCGGACAGCGGTGCGGAAAAACCGGGTAGGAGTTCGGCGTAAAGGCCCGCCTGGCAAGGCCCACGCAGCAATAGCGGAATGAATCCATTGGCCAGCTTGTCGCAGTAAGCATCGCTTGCCTAAAATCTACTCACTTCTTTTCAAGGGCGGGCATGAGCCACTGTGCGATGTAGGTCTCATATTGTTTTCGGGCCTCGTCGGTGACGGGGGTTGTAGCAAGAGGGCCATTCTCCGTGGCCTGGAAGTAAAGGTCGCCCGGCCGGCCCAGCGGGCCCGGATCAGTCTTGGTGAATTTCTCGATATCTGAGTCGGCAAACTCGTAGACCTGTTGGGCAGTGTAGTCTTTCAATTGGCCGGGAGTAAGTTTATCGACGCTGCGCACATAGAGTCGTAACCTCCCAAAGGCCCTGACTTTTTCGTAGTCCGCCTTGAAAACGTGCTGGAGTTCCTTGTCCGGGTTCTTGGGATCTTTGTAGACGTCGCCTACAAAGTAGAGATCCGATAGTTTCCCGCCGTAAGAACTGTCGAGAAGCTGAAAAAGGCGCAACGTGACGTCATCCGGACTGACGACTACGGGCTTTTCCTTAGCTACGCAGAAGGTCGGAAGTCCCGCCGTTATCAACAATGCGCAAAACGCGGTAACCAAAAGGAACATAGGTCGGCAAGTTCGCATCTGTCCTCCTGTACTACTGCACCAGCATTTCCAAGGTGCGGAGATAAATCTCTCAAAACTCATACGCGGATTATTTCCGTCGAAATACTACTCCCCAATCCAGACGAATACAATAGGGCAAAAGTGTAGAGGTCAGAGGGAAAGGGGTGAATTCTGGTCAAGGTCGCAAGGGCTGCAGCGCAGCCCTGTTTACCAAGGTTAGGGCACCTTCGCGTCCCAGGGAAAACCTCTCGCGAAGAGGCCGGCGAATTCACGAGACATGTGAAAGCTGGAATGGAGAAAGCAACCCGATTGCCCGAAGGGTGGAGAGTGTGTATACTGACTCGGCATTAATTCCTGCGTTAGGAGGGCCCGTGTTTACTTTTCATAGACTCTCGATCTTCGCTGTTGCAATTCTGCTGCTCACTCCGCCACTTCCTGCCCAGACTGGTACCTGTGCCGGCATGAGCCTCGGACAGGGCGCCAGCCTGAACGGTTTCGTCCCCTTCCCTGCCGACAACTTATGGAATACGAATATATCGACCGCGCCGGTAGACCCGAATTCCGCGAACTACATCAACTTCATCGGCGCCGCTACCACTTTACACGCCGACTTTGGCTCCGGCACCTACGACAATCAAACGATTGGCATACCTTACCAAGTCGTGCCAGGCTCCCAGGCGAACGTCAAGGTCACTCTTAAAACTTATGCGAGTGAAAGCGACCCCGGTCCCATGCCGATCCCGTCGAACGCGTTGATTGAGGGTTATCCCCATCCCGGAACCGGAGACCGGCACGTGCTGGTGCTCGACCAGGGCAACTGCTGGCTCTACGAACTTTATTACGCCAAGGAATCGAAGAGTGACACCTGGAGCGCCAATTCAACCGCCCTTTGGGACATGACCATTGACGAGCAGCGGCCGTACACGTGGACTTCCGCGGACGCGGCGGGCTTGTCGGTCTTTGCGGGCCTGGCGCGTTACGACGAAGTCGCCGCGGGCGCTATCAATCACGCTCTGCGCTTCACTGTGCCCACTACTCAGGAGGCCTTCGTGTTGCCCGCCACCCATTGGGCCTCGAGCAACACCAGCACCAGCGCACCGCCCATGGGGCTGCGTCTGCGGCTGAAGGCGGATTTCGATATCTCGAGCTACCCTGCTGACGACCAGGTGATTCTTACCTGTATGAAGAATTACGGCCTGATCCTGGCGGATAATGGCAGCGCCATCTACATCACCGGCACGCCCGATAGCCGCTGGAATAACGACGGCCTCGCGCTGCTCAAGCAAGTCACGGCGGCGGACTTCGATGTGGTTGAAACCGGCACGGTTTACACACCTTCGAACGTACCGACCGGCGCTTCGCCCACGATTTCCAGTTTCACCGCGAACCCCACCACGGCGGCCCCGGGACAGCCGGTGACACTCAGTTGGGCGACCGCCGGCCAGAGCTACAACATCATTTCGCCGCAAGTCGGTCCGGTGCGCGGCTCGAGCATCATCATTGCGGCGCCCTCGGCCACTACGACGTACAAGCTTTACTCAACCAATCAGTACGGGAGGACCACGCGAACCGTGAAAGTTACCATCAATTAGCTAGCGGGACCAGCGAGGGGCTGGCGCAGAACAGAAACCTGATCACGTTCTGCGTGACAATGCGGCGGCAAAATCGTAAGCTTAATATGATCGTGCGCGAGACGAGACGCCTATGATACGCAAAGCGAAAGATTTGTCTTCGGAGCAAAAAACGGCGATCGAGAGCCTCCTCGGACGCCACGTGCTCGACGATGAGGCGATCAGTGTGCGTGCGATCGAACCTCCTGCCCTTTCCGATCAGCAGAAACACGAACTGGCGGAGCACTTGACGAAGTATTTCGCAGAAGTCGATTCGCGCAGCCGTCGCGGCCCCTCCTAGGCTGCCGAGCAAATTCTGACGGAGGCTATCCGCAGCAGCCGTCCCGACTACCGACCGCATCAGTGAAGATAGTTCTGGACA
>Ga0181538_10005361_pt1 | contig 11557 bp, 8 predicted proteins | sample PEATcosm2014_Bin_40_FD_119773 | JGI IMG/M metagenome (GOLD analysis project Ga0181538, IMG submission 119773) | Peatland microbial communities from MTU Mesocosm Facility, Houghton, MI, USA - PEATcosm2014_Bin23_30_metaG | ecosystem: Environmental > Terrestrial > Soil > Wetlands > Peat | place...
CGTTGCGCCTGCGCCCGAACTTGAGGAGTGATATAAATTATTGGCGACTACCCAGACCTCTCCTTCCATGCCGAAAACGGCGCTGGCCCGGCCGCTGCCCGACAAGCCCGTAGTCGCGGCGGTGAAAGTGGCCGCGCCATCGGTACTTGCGTACAGGGTCCCGCCGGAATATGCATAGAATTTTTTCGGGTTGACACGATCGGAACAGATTTGCGCCCCGCCGGGCAGACCGGAGCAGGCCGTCCACTTTTTTCCTGTATCTATGGAGTAACTGTCCCCGGCTATGAAGGTTGAACCGTCGGCCGAAACCGCCATGTTGACGTTACCCAGGCCGGCTAATGGTTTCCACGTTATTCCATTATCGAATGAATAGCCGGCGCCGCCTTCGCTCCCGTTATCGACGACGATATCGGGATTGAGCCCGGCAAAATCGACACTTCCGCCATTATCTTCCAAAGGATTGGTAACCATGCCGTGCGTCGAAGGGGTGTCCAAGCTGTCGGTTGGAAATCGCTGGATTCCGACATCGCCGCAACTCATAAAGAGCGATTTTTTCACCGAACTCGTCAAATACATGCCGACGGTTTCTTCGAAATTTTTCTGGACAAAGTTCCATACCACCTCGTCTGCGGCGGCGGTGTCGTTTACGCAGTTCCAGACGCCCTGACCAACCGTGTGGAAAACTCGCGCTTCATTGAACGGATCAATCTGGATATCACCGTCCCAGCCGTTGCCGCCGTTACTCGGGTCGGTGCACCCTGCCGGGCCGAAACAGAGATACTCGCACCCATTCATGTTGAACTTGGCGCTTTTGTCGATACCGGTCCAGCTCGTGCCCCCATCGGTGGTGCGGTAGATTTCATCGGGATTCCACCAGTCGATGGTGGTGGTAATTGCAAAGTTCGAGTCCGTTGCCGAGACGGTGATGCCGCCGATGCCTCCGCCGTGCCCGGAAGGATTGACGTTTGTCCATGCGCCGGTTGCCGGAGCGTACTTCCAGACGGCGCCGCTCGTGCAACTGCTGGGTGGAGGGCCACTGTTATAGGCCAGCCACATGACATGGTTCGGGCCGAACGTCGCATGGATCGGCATGAGGCCGGTCGGTCCCCCGGTCCCGGTTACGAGCGACCAGGTCACGCCGGAATCGGTGGAACAGTAGAGATTACTCCCCGCGGCGGTGTCCATGACTCCGACATAGATCGTCGACGAGCCATTGCCGGGCGTGCCGCTTGTCTTATCGAAAACTACGAAGCTCAGACCAAGCTGGTTTTCTCCCATCACCGGGAACTTGGGCACGGTATTCCAGGTGGCTCCCGCATTGACGCTTTTCCACAGACCGCTCGTCCGCGATCCGAAATAGAGGATATTCGTGTTGTTCGGATCGACCATGAGCCGTTCACCGGCCGAACGGCCGTCGCTGTTGCCTCCCATTTGAGCGTTGATGGTATACCATGTCCAGGTGGTTCCGCGATCGGTCGATTTTATAATTGCACCGTTGCTGCCAAGGTAGGTCCCGACCGCCATATAGACGACATTCGAGTCCACCGGGTCGGCGGCGATGGCCTCCACGCCGATGTACTGCATTTGTGAAGGGCTGAGCCAGTCCATCATCGGAATCCAGGTTCCATTCGCGTCATTCCAGCGATAGGCCGTGGCCATGTCCGTGCGGGCGTACAGCATGCCCTTCGCAACGGGGCTGAAAACAAGTCCGGGAACAAACCCGCCGCCTCCGAGTTGCACACTTTGCCACTGGTACGTTCCGGGCTGAGCGAAGATGCCGAAGAAAAAAGCGGACACCATCAAACACAGGATAAAATTAACGGCTGCTTTCAGTGGTTGCATTGCGCACCACCTTTCTTTTTAAGTGTTAAGGGATGAAAAGTCTTCTGCTCTCATTAAAAGTCGGACTCTTGATTCTGATAACGCAAACGCCCGATGTAATGACGGCGTATGGAATCATATAATCTCCCGGTTGCGCCCCGGAGTATCGGGCTATGCGCTTGCCGTCAAGCCGCAGAAGATCTATCGAATAATGCCCGCAAAAGGGAATATGGATCGACAACGCATGGGCCATAGTGCTTATCGTAACGGTTTCCCCTGCATTCTGCGGCAGGCCTTCCCGGCCCCCTGCTACTGCGGTCGAGGTTACCGGAACGGAATCGAGGGCGCCGACGAAATTTCCCATTGTTGTATAGAGCGCCAATTGCAGGGAAGACGCGTTCGCCGGCACCAGCAGCTTGTCGCTCAAAACAAATGAATCAATCGGAGAAACCGAATAGCTGTCTGCAACGGCCAAAGTAGCTCCGGCGGCGTTTCTAAAGACCGACTTCACCGTCCCGGTGTCAAACACGCCGTAGGTTCCCGTCACCACGGCGGTATCGCGCGATTGCTTTACCGTCAAGCTATGGGTCGTTAAACCGGCGGCGCCAACCGCCAGCACCGGACCGAAGGTCCGGGCGGAAAACCAGTCTTCGGAGAATTGGATGGAATCATTCGGCTCGAGCTTCGGCACGAGCGGCCCCATGACCTCGTCCTCAAGAAAGGGATCGGTCGGGTCGGTATACACCTCGACCGATGATCCGCTGTCCGGGTAGGTCTGTCCTTGCACATAGGTGAATCGTTTTACATACGCGTGGCCGTCAAGCCTGTTGACGTAGCAAATCCATCCCCCTTTCGAATCGGCGCCGATTTTGCCGGCCTTTTTTTTATACTGAACGCCCATGATTCCCGGCGCTATGTTTCGCTTCCACTGCGTCGTATCAGCGTCCTGCAGTTGCGCGTACCCCCGTCCCTTTCCCATGGCGCTGCCGGGATTGAGGGGGAAATAGACCCACATGTTGGTGGTATCCGGTAGATTGTTGGTTATACATGTACACTCCGCATCATCCCATATTCCATGGGGAGTATCGATGGCGGATGTCCCCTTGTTCACCAGTGTCGTAAGCACCTGGACATGCGACGAAGCCTTATATATCGTGATGGTTCTTTTATACTGGAGACCATCGAGCGTCGAGTATCCCGAGGTCGTCTCAATCTGGCTCTGAAGGAAAAGACCGCAGGAGTCGGGGGTATTGGTGGTAATCGTGCAGGAATAAGGCTTCCAGTCCAGAAAGGGGGAGGGCGGCCATGGAAAACTTGATTGAGGCGATACCATGGTCCGGTAGCCGCCGAGAAGTATGTCGGAGGTCGGCACCACTCCTTTGTTCGTACTATCGACATAGAGGGATATAAAGGTGGATAGGTTAAACTGCATGATCCGCCCGCCGATTTTTGGGACTACCGCGAGGGTTACGATTGCATTCTGCATGACGTATTCAGAATCCCAGCCCGTTCCCCAAGAATCATAATTCGATACCTTTTCGACCGAGACATCATAAGGCGCAGCCACCAATAGCCCTGCAAATATGAGTATTTCCGTAAAACAGTTTCTTGCATAGCTCATCGCAACTACTCCTCGGCGCCGGACCCGATCACCAGCCATTTTGTATTTCGGAATAACCGTTTTAGAGCACCCGGTCTGACCATGAAAAATTTATCGTCGAGAAGAGGTACGGTGTCACTATCCATCGGCAAACCTCTATGGCAGCCCATTTCTCTGAACAAACCATTTGTATAACTTCCTCCACCTTATGTTATGGTGATTAATAATATAATGTTACCCCATACATAGTAATTCAAATTTTCTTTGGTAGTGGATTCCGATTCAAATGATTTTTCGGTGATATATCGCTCAATAATATATCGATTAAATTTTTAAACGAAAAGCATACGGAAAAATTATTTTTCCTGATGACCCGCCCGCTGATCCGGGCTTTCGCGTGTTAATTCAACTGCCGCTTCATACCTTCCCAGGTAATCGCTCCACATAATTAAGAAAAAGCTGCAAGCTCTACGGTTTCGCCGGGTGTTTAATGGCCTTTAAAGGCTATTTAACCGGCTGTTAAATGGCATTTAAGCGAGGGGAAGCGGCGTTTTGGGGCAACCGGGCGGCAAAATCGGTATTCCCAGAATACAACGCGAAATTTCCTATTTTGGATGAGTCGTTATAATAATAGTCATAAAAGTCCTCTTCTTCCACTGCCGAAAATGTAATCATTATTTTAATTATTTATTAAATAAAAATCAATTATATGCCTAAAATTACAGGATATTTAGTGTATAAGTGTAATCAGTTTTTAACTATTTTATTGATTCAAGCTCTTTCTCTTGGTATATTCTACCTGCATTCAGAACGATTCATGCGTTTTTTCTTTTCACCATCTTAATCAAAGGGGGCGGAGTGTGAAGAAGCAGCTTTTGAAGGCAGCCATCATTGGCTCAACGCTTGGTTTGGCCGTGGCCCTGATGCCGGGGTGTTCAAAGCAATCATCGCAGTCGGACAACGCGAATTCTTCGGCGCAGCTTGCCGCGGATGAGGTCGCCAACATGAGCGCGGACGAAGGCACCGTCATGAGCAACGCGAACGCGGGAGTGGGTAAAATCATTGCGAGCGTTGATAGCAGTATCGATTCCATCAGCTGGTCGGTAAACCCGTATCATTTTGTCAGTGGCATAGGCTGGGTGCGCTACGCCGTCCTTACCACCTCCTTTGGGTATATGCGGACCCGCGCCGATACAATCACCTTCTATGACACCTCGGGGAACATCTTAGAAATTCCCACCATGGCTACCCTTTATACGCTTCGTCATGATCGCCAAGTCAATCAAACCAAGGGGATTATTACCGCTGCACTCTCTATATCCGTCTTTGATACCTTGAAAAAAAGTGCCGATACAACGTTCGTTAAGAACGGCGCCATAACCGGCACGTGCGACGGCCAGACGCTTAAAACCGGAATAATTTCGAACGTCACCCGTCTCTATTCCAACGGGTACTGGCAGTTCCCGTCAAGCGGAAGCATCGCCGTCGACATGCCGCGGTACGACTTTACCATCACTTTTACCGGAACCAATGCAAGTGGAAACTACACGGCCACGGTCAATGTTGATAATCTCGTGACCGGCAAGTCACGGACCGTTTACGTGACCGTCAGCATTTATTGATACACCAGAGGGCGGGGTTGGGCAGTGAAGGGGGAGTCAGTAAAAGGGCAGCGAGGGTGGAGGGGGCTGTGAGGGGGGACAGGGGCCGGTCATAACGACCGGCCTCGTCTTTTACAACAATCAGACGGAGCCGGGCGCCTCCTCGTCAGAGAAGGTATCTTTATTGAAGGGCCGCATACGCCCGGCAGTGCGGTCAAGGAAGTCTCATGAATCAGGCATCGGGAAAAGCAGGGGTCAACATCTACGCTTACGACGATTTCAGACTGTTCCTGAAGGATCGTTACGAGATGTGGAAGCAGCAGAACCCGGAGGATTCGGTCCGAGGTTTCGCGCGGAAGGCGGGATTCTCGAATCCGGGTTTTCTCAATGACGTGATCAAGGGGCAACGCACGATCTCTCCCCAGTCAAGCGCGAAGCTCGTCGCCGTTTTCGGCCTTGAGGAGCGGGAGGCCGAGTATTTCAATCTGCTTATCAAATACAGCCGGACTGCGAAGGAGCCGCTGCGACAGGAGCTCTATCGCAAGATTCTCTTCCGTCGCAACCGCAGCGGGTTCGCGCGGCTCAACCCCGCGCAATCGCGCTATTTCCAGGACTACCGCTATGCGCTCGTGTACAATGCCCTCATGGCGCTCGACTTCCGGGGCGACTACGACCAGCTTTCGAATTTTCTCTTCCCTTCGATTCCCGCCGGCCAGCTTTCAAAATGCATCGCCGACCTTTGCGAATGGGGACTCGTGGTCCGGGATGAGCAGGGACGGTACCGGGCGACGGAGCGATTCATCGAACCGCCACCGACGCTCAGGGAGCATGTGCGGCAGCTCAACCGGGAGTGGATCATCCAGGCGGCCGATGCGCTCATGCGGCTGCCGCCGGAGACTCGTCACATGTCAACAATGATGGTAAGCGTCAGCGCCGCGACGTGCAGAAAAATATCCGGAAAAATCGACCAATTCAGGGATGAACTGTGGCAACTGGTTGCCGACGACGCCGAGGAGCCATCATGCGTCATGCAGCTCAATCTGCAATATTTCCCGCGATCGAGAAAGCGAGAGTCGACATGAGCGTCATTGTCCGCTTCACACTCGCTGCAACGCTGCTTTTCCTTGGCTGCTCTTCGTCGCCGACATCGCAGGCGGGCGGGGGCACCGATTTCCCGAACTCGCACACCACGGCCGCCGCGATGGGGGTGAATCTCAGCGATAACATCGCAAGCGGCAACCAGTGGGGCGACTCCGTGGCGCTCGCGGATACGCTGCCCGACCCCACCGGAGGCATCTCTCTTGCCGTACCGGCAATACCGGCGGGGACATTGACTTATGACCTGTCGGATACGACGCTCGGCATCGTCCGCGCCTACGATTCCCTCGTTTCCGGTTCCCTCACGGAAAAAGATACGCTTGTTTTTCTCTATGACGCCGCGTACCGTACCGGCGCCGGCGTTCCGGGAAATTATCATATCTACTCGTATCGTGGTGAGAAGATTTTTTCGGCAACCGCCATTGCCCACCGCTATTCCTATACCGATATTGCCGGCGACAGCATCCTCAACAACCCTGACGGTCTTCCGAACCGGGCGGCAATAACATGGTCTTCGACCGGCGGACCGATCGACACCGGCATTACCCTGACCGTCGATGGCGGGACCATCGATGGCGTCGCGAATGGCGATCTCCGGACCGCGACGGACCAACGCATCCTTGCAAGCCAGATCGGACGGTTCGGCAAAAATGGTGATACGCTCACCCTGACGACGTTCAAGGCGTATAAAGGCGATTCGGTCATTTTCGACCCCACCAATCCCGACTCCTGCCTGGTCCGCCTTTTGACCGTTGATAATACCGTTCTCGGAAAACGGACCGCAGGCGAAACCATTCTGGTCGTCTTTGCCGCCAATTCCGCGAAAAATTACGCGGCGTACCTGGGTGAACAGACCGTTGTCCCCGGCATCAGAACGGTTTTCCATCGTGTAAGGGGCGTGCACGCCGATTCGCTCTATTTCGGCGGCGACTCGGCGATCGCCGACCGAGTCGTTGACAGTCTCCAGACCAATGTGGCCGACACGCTGCGATTTACCTTTATCAGGGGCTCCAATCCGCTGGACAATTCCTGTAACCGCCTGCTCACGCTGCACCGGCATGTCACGAGGCCCGCCGTCTCCAGCGCCGAGCGCGAAAAAATCTTCACGCTTGCGGTCGATTCGCCGCTTCCGCCCGACCAGGCGCCCATCTCCGGGCCGCTCTATATGCGTCAGTTGTTTTCCGACGGCTACTGGATGCAGTTCGAAGGCAGCTTCGGCAGCCAGACCATCACCGGCGACTATGTCGATTCAAACGGAAAAACGGGAACGCTTACCTGGGATCGGGCGGGGAGTGTGAAGTGACGTAGGGCATTCCGGCGGCGAGAGGAATGTCACGAGATGAATTAAAGGGGCGATGAGGTCATTTCCCGTGATATTCTTTCTCCGGCCACCCCTGCCAATCAGGTGACTTGAGTTGTTTAAGAAGAACTTCATCGATAACCCAACTCATCAATCCAATATCCAATATCGTCGCAAGTTTTTCAGGCCATCTGGTTTTTATTTCTGACAGGATGCCGGGATCAAGTATTGCCTTGTAAAATGATTTGACGTTGCTGAGGTCGGCTCCCTCGAGATGGGCGCCCCAAAGGTTGGCTCCCGCAAGGTGGGCTCCTTCGAGATGAGCGCGCGTAAGGTAGGCTCCTCCAAGGTCGGCAGAACAGAAGTGCGTTTTCCCGAGATTGGCGCCCTCGAGATGGGTGCCCCCAAGGTTGGCTCCCGCACAGTGCGCTTGTTCCAGGTCGGCACCCCGGAGGTCGGCGCCCCGGAGGTCCGCTCCTCCAAGGTAGGCTGTCCCCATAGAGGCTGCATTGTAAGCTGCTCCCCCAAGGAAGGCCTCCCTGAGGTTGGCTCCCGCAAGGTCGCCCCCCCGGAGGTCGGCCCCCCGGAGGTCGGCTCCGCGAAGGACTGCTCCCCGAAAGGTTGCTCCCGCAAGGCGGGCTTTCGCAAGGTAAGCTCCCGCAAGGTAAGCTCCCGCAAGGTAAGCTCCTTCAAGGTTGGCTCCCCCAAGAAAGATTTTCCCGAGGTGGGCGCCCGCAAGGTGGGCGGAATGGAGGCGGGCTTTCCCAAGGTTGGCGCCTGTAAGAACGGCTCCCGCAAGGTAGGCTTGCTCCAGGTCGGCGCCCCGAAGGTCGGCTTCCCGAAGATCGGCGCCCCGAAGATTGGCTTCCCGAAGGTCGGTGCCCCGAAGGTGAGGGGCAACGGTTGTATTAACTTCCCTCCATTTATTCCAATTCGACACTCCGGATTTTAGTATGTCAAAATGATCGTGCGAAGTCAGCATAGAATCCCCCTCCCCTTACTATGCATCCGCGTCCGGCTTCTCAACACCATAGCCGTCATCGTGATTGCCATGAGGTCATTTACCGTGATCCTCCATCGTCGGCCCACCCCTGCCACTCCGGCGACTTGACCTGCTCAAGAAGCGTCGTGTCGATAACCCAGTCCATGGAACTGACATCCAATAACGTCGCAAATTTTTCCGGCCATTTGGTTTTTATTTCGGATACAATGCCCGGATCGAGTTTTGCCTTATAAAAGGATTTAACATGGCACAGGTCCGCTCCCCGAAGGTTGGCTCCCCGGAGGTCGGCATTCCAGATGTCGGCTCCATCGAGATTCTCTGCCCGAAAGTTGGCTCCTCGAAGGTTGGCTCCCCAAAGGTTGGCTTTTTCAAGGTTGGCATCCTTGAGGTTGGCTTTCAGAAGGTCGGTTCCCGCAAGGTGGGCTCCCTCAAGGCGGGCTCCCCGCAGATTGGCTTCTCGCAAATCGGCGCTATCAAGGGTGGCTCCCTGGAGGTTGGCTTCCACAAGGAAGGCTCCTCCAAGGAAGGCTCCTCGAAGATCGGCTCCCCGAAGGCAGGCTCCTCCAAGGTTGGCGTCATCAAGATGGGCTCCCTCAAGGTTGGCGCTGTCAAGGTTGCCGTTATCGAGGTTGACTTCCTCCAAGTTGGTTTCCCGGAGGTCGGCTTTCACCAGGCAGGCATCCCCGAGGTCGGCGCCCGCAAGGTGGACTCCCCGGAGGTCGGCGCCCGCAAGGCGAGCTCCCTCAAGGTTCGCGTTATCGAAGTTGGCTCCCGTAAGGTTCGCGTTATCGAGGTTGGCTCCCGCAAGGTTGGCCCCCTCAAGGTTGGCGTGATCAAGGTTGACCCCATCGAGGTTGGTTTCCGCCAGGTCGGCTTCCACAAGCCGGGCTCCCCCAAGGTCGGCGCCCGCAAGGCGGGCTCCGCGAAGGGTGGCGCCTAAAAGGGTGGCCTTTTCAAGGTTGACGTTATCTAGGTTGGCGTTATCAAGATTGGCGCTGTCAAGGTGGACTTCTTCAAGATTGGCTTTTCCGAGATTGGCGCTATGCAGGTTGGCTCTCGCAAGGTCAGGTATAACGGTTGTATTTTCCGCCCGCCATTTATTCCAATCCTCTACTCCGGATTTCAGCACGTGTAGTTGCTGGGAACAACCCATCGCTATCGCCAGCAACGGCAGAACGGCACTTATGCTTTTGCAGCCTATCATAGTGATGATATAGTCCCGAAAATTTGGACACGGGTCAAGCACCGTCTAGTTTGAAATTTTTCTTGATAATGACCCCGCAGGGTCGTTTTGCTGCTATAACATGCAAAGGGCGTACCACGGAAACAATCATCGGGCAAATGCAAAAAAAGCGTATACTATGGCAAAGTGCATGATTAAGTGTATAAAAACCTTTCAGATTACGTAAGATTTTTATGACATCGATGATATCGGCAAGCCCCCGAGGAAATATAAAGACGGACTGTTCCTGGGATCGACGGCAATTAATGAAGGAAAACAAACAGTAAGAAAGTTACTCAGCAACCGAGGATTTTACCGTCCGTTTTTTGCTGACATCACGCCTATACATCATGCTGTTCATCGATTACGATGGTATGGCGTAATATCGGAATTTTAAGGGTTGTATGGAAAAAGAGAAGATATAAAGTCACAAAAACAAAGAGCGTCGGGTAGGCGCACCACTCTTCGATGGGCCAGGAATTAGAAATGCTTCCTACCCAGTGCCACTGTGGAAAGGTCCAATGCAAATATCGGTGCAGGGAAGCGAGTTCGTTCTGCGGGAGAAACACCCACTGGCGGTCGATACCCGAATGGTAAAACTCGAAGATAGCCATCTGAATGATAGAAAATAACGTGCCGAAAACAAACAGTTTTGTTTGGGCGAGCATTCTGACCTTTTTTGAGAAACAATACATAATCAATGTGATAAACGAAGAGATGAATGCAGTAAGAGCGTGAAATGGAATGGTATGACGAGCGGCTATAAACCAGACGTTCAGAACAAACATGGTGATCACGGTGGAACCATATACAACGGGGAAAAACCATGCATAACCGGTTTTATAGATTCTCCAGGTACGCGGGAAAACTTCTATGGCAACCGCCGCAATGACAAATGTTCCGATAATATACGCCGGATAAAAAACAAGTTCGATCGCCGGATAATCAATGCCTCCGAAATACAGCATTTGCTCCCACAATTTTCCATGCTGCCGCGCCCAGAGCAGGTAGTCGTTTCCAACGGTAAGCGGAAAGTACCACTGGCCGAACCGCGTGCACCATAACTGCTCCACTAACGCCAAAACCAGCAAAGGAAACAGACAAAGAAACGCCATGCGGACCGACACGACAAGAGAACGAAGGTAATGAAGCGCGGCAAAAAGAGGAATCACAACTTCCATGAATACCTGCGATTCGTAGTGATAGCCGCAGGAATATAAATAGCGAAGAAAAATGGCGCATAGAGCGGCGCAGATCAGGGCGCCCGTACTGATAAACGGGATTTTATTGATAAAGACTAATTTGCTTTTTCCGCCTTCCCGACCGTTCGATTGAACGAACGCGGGGTAGAACCTGAGAATAAAACAGACCGTCAGCCAGAACAGCCAGGGAAACGATACCAGTATTTCTTTGCCGAGAGGAGAAGTCATAGGTACAATTCCTTTTGTTAATTCCTGGGGGGGGGGGGAAGTAGCGTGATCCCTGGTTACCGGAGTCACCGGGTAAGCCGATATATGTTTATTCCGAGATCCTTCAGTTTCTGATAAAGGGTGGGCCGCTGAATTCCAAGACGCTTCGCCGCTTCGGAAATGTTCCTGCTCCTGGCAACGATCGAAGAAATAAACTTCTTCTCAAAAGCGTCCCGCGCTTCCCGGAGGGTTGCCGCCGCGTCGGTCTCCGGTTCCTTATCAAAGGCCATTTCCTTCTGAGGGAAACAGTCCTTGAGCATTTCAAGATCTACCCTCTTATTCTGATTCAATAACATTACCCGTTCGATCACGTTTTTCAGTTCCCGCACGTTCCCGGACCAATCCCTTTTTTGCAAATAATCGACCGCTTCGTCGGTAAAGCTGTCGTTAAGGGCGGGACGCCCCATGCGCGTTAAAAAATGGTCAACCAACAGCGGGATATC